>LNFM01004660.1_pt1 | contig 24923 bp, 21 predicted proteins | sample 596031 | NCBI WGS metagenome assembly LNFM01 (sample SAMN04254537, study PRJNA301005) | activated carbon metagenome | isolation source: dual media filters at the Ann Arbor, Michigan drinking water treatment plant | place: USA: Ann Arbor | reverse complement strand
CCGTAGTCGCCGCTGGCGATGCCAGGCACGTCGCCGTGCGTGATGCCGATGTCCTTGAGGGTCCGCGCATCCAGCGCATGGAGCTCCGCTTCGATCCTGCCACGGTCGAGCCATCGCACGGCGCGGCGGGTCCACCCGCGGAACCAGGCGTTGATCCAGCGCACGCGCAGCCTGCGCGCGCGCCGCGTGTAGTGCTCCATATCGATGGCTCCACTGCTGCGTCGACGCATCACGCATTGCAGTCTGGCGCCCGATGCGCAAACATTACAGATGCAGCAGGAAGATATAGTGCCGGTACAGAATGCAGGCCTGCACGACTGTATCGGGCCTGCGTGTCGCAACTGTACCGTCCGGGAAAACCATGGACTCGCTCTACCAACAGGTCGCCGAAGACCTCGCACAGCGCATCCGCAGCGGCGCGTACGTGCCGGGCGACCGCCTGCCCGGCGTGCGCGCCCATGCACGCACCCGCAACGTCAGCGTCTCGACCGCGGTGGCTGCCTACCAGGCCCTGGTGGACCGGGGGATCGTCGAAGCCAGGCCCCGATCGGGCTTCTACGTGCGGGCGCGCCAGAGTGCCCAGCCCATCGAGCCGGCGCGCGCGACCCGCGCATCCCCGCCGCGCCTGGTCACCGGCCAGGCGATGGCGATGGCCCTGATCAAGGCGGCCAACGACCCGGCCATCGTCCAGCTCGGCGCGGCGGTGCCAGACGCCTCGTTCCTGCCGACCCAGGCGATCGCGCGCGCGCTCACCCAGGTGATGCGCACCCAGCGGTCGAGGACGGCCGGCTACATGATGCCGCCGGGCGCACCGGAACTGTGCCGCCAGATCGCACGGCGCATGGGCGAGTCGGGCAGCGGGGTCTCGCCGGACGATGTCGTCATCACCGCCGGTTGCCAGGAGGCGCTGAGCCTGGCCCTGCGCGCGGTGACCCGGCCCGGCGACGTCGTCGCGGTCGAGTCGCCCACGTTCTACGGCCTTCTCCACGTGCTGGAGTCGCTGGGCCTCGAAGCGCTGGAGATACCGGCCCACCCCAGCGACGGCATCGCCCTCGACACGTTGTCGTTCGCGCTGGACCGCTGGCCGGTGAAGGCCTGCGTGGTGTCCACGAACTTCAGCAACCCGCTCGGCCACTGCATGTCGGACAACGCCAAGCGTGCGCTCGTCCGCCTTCTGGGCAGGCACAAGGTGCCGCTGATCGAGGACGACGTGTACGGCGACCTCGGTTTCGCACGGCAGCGCCCGTCGACCTGCAAGGGCCTCGCGCCTGACGCGGACATCCTGTACTGCAGCTCCTTCTCGAAGACGCTGGCACCGGGACTGCGCGTCGGCTGGGTGGCGGCGAGCGGTGAGCGACGGGAGCGCATCGAATTCCTCAAGTACGTCAGCAGCATCGCGAGCCCGACCGCGCCCCAGCTGGCCGTGGCCGAACTGCTGGCGAGCGGACGCTACGATCGCTACCTGCGCGAGGTGCGCGGCCAGTACGCCAGCGCGGTGGCTCGCATGACCGATGCGATCGTGAAGGTGTTCCCGGAAGACACGCGCATCTCGACGCCGCAGGGAGGATTCGTGCTCTGGCTGGCATTGCCCGATGGCACGGACAGCTTCGCGATGGCGCGCCGCGCGCTGCGCCAGGGCGTGAGCATCGCGCCCGGCCCCCTCTTCTCGGCCAGCGGGAAGTTCGGCAACTGCGTCCGCCTGTCCAGTGCGCGGCAGTGGGACGCGCGCATGGACCGCGCCTTGTCGACGCTGGCGCGATTGATCTGACCGCTCGCGCGTTGCCGCAGGCCTCGGGTCAGCTCGCGGCCCAGCCCGCAGCCAGCACGAGCGCGAAGAGCAGGCTCGCCGCGATCGCCGCCGCCAGCAGGGCCTGCCATCCACGTGCCCCGAACGCGATGCGCAAGCCGTTCCAGGCGGCCACCAGCCAGGCGACGCCGGCCAGCCAGACCGCGCTGGCGAGCACCACGCCCGCCAGGGCGGCACCGCGTACCGCGTCGAGCGCACCCGCCTGTGCGGACGCGTCTCCGGCCCGCCAGCGCTCCAGCAGCTTGCCGAACACGCCGGGCTCGACCAGCGCCAGCCCGAGCGCGAAGAACATCAGCCCGGCGCACAGGTAGATCCACGCCCCCGAGACCAGGCATGCGGCGCCAGCGGACATCCGCTGCCACCCCACGACCGCGCCGGCCAGGCGCCAGGACAGGGCCAGCAGGCTCGCGCAGAAGGCGCTGGCGACCAGGCACAACACCGTGCCGCTCGACACCCAGCCGACCAGCCCGACCCCCAGTTCCATCGGCAGGCCGACCAGCAGGTTGCCGAGCACGAGCGCGGCCACCAGCATCAGCACGGCACGCATGAATGCATCGCGCCCGCCAGTTCCGGCCAGGCGCAGGACCACCCGGCGCGGCCGCACCAGCAGTTCGAGTCCGTCGAGCAGCCGGGCACCAGATCGATCCAGCAGCGGCGCGGCGCCAGCACCTTCCAGCCCGTGGCGATGGCGCAGGTCGGCCACCAGCCGCGCGACGTCCTCGTGCCAGCGGGCATCGTCCAGCGGAAACGCCTGGCAGCGGGCGAAGCCGGCCATCGATGGCGGCAGCGACGAGGCCTCCGGCATGCGCGCGCCTTCGACCAGGATCGGGATCACCGGCAGGCCGGCCTGCAATGCCGCTTCGATCTCGCGGCGCACGACGTCCTGCGGGTCGTGCAGCCTGGGTCGTCCCCCGGCGTCGCTCAGGTTCGTCCAGCGCGGCCCTACCATCGCCAGCATCACGCGTGCGCCGCCGATCGCGCGCGCGAGGGCGGTCTCGAAATCCTCACCCGGACGGATCGCATCGAGGTCGCGGAAGACCTGGTCAGGGCCGAAGGCCGACTGCAGGCCGTCGCCCAGCCGGCCGGTGGCGCTGCGGGTGTCATCGCGGCGATAGCTCAGGAAGATGTCTGCCATGGAACCCCGGCACCCGGGTGATCGCGCGGACCTGCGCAGGCCTACCCGCCGCCAAGGATGCCATGCGCCGGCACGTCAGGGAACGGGCGTGCCGGCGCTCGCACTACAATCCCGGCCTTCCCCGCCACCCCGCCAACCAGGAAAACGCCCGATGCCTTGCCGTCCCCTGTCGAACGTCCCCGCCACCGCGACCCTCGCAGCCCTCGCCTCGCTCGGCATCCTCGGCGCGCCCGCCCCGGCGGCTGCGCAGGCGTGGCCATCGAAGCCGATCCGCATGGTGGTGCCGTTCCCGCCCGGTGGCGGCATCGACACCGTCGCGCGCATCGTGTCCCCGAAGATGAGCGAATCCCTCGGCCAGCCGATCGTGATCGAGAACCGGTCCGGCGCCGGCGGCACGGTCGGCACCGAGGTCGTGGCGCGCGCCACGCCGGACGGGCATACGCTGCTCGCGGCGTTCGCCAGCCATGCGATGAATGCCACGCTCTACCGTGACCTGTCCTACGACACCGAACGTGCATTCGCGCCGATCTCGCTGATCGCCACGGTGCCGAACATCCTGGTGGTGCATCCGTCGCTGCCGGCGAAGACCGTCGGCGACCTGGTCGCGCTCGCGCGCAAGCGGCCCGGCGAGATCAACTACGCGTCGGTCGGCAATGGCACGCCGGCACACCTGTCCGCCGAGCTGTTCAACATGATGGCCGGGGTGAAGATGACCCACGTGCCGTACAAGGGTGCGCCGGCCTCGGTCGTCGGCATGATCGCCGGCGAGACCCAGCTGACCTTCACCACGGTGCTGATCGCGCTGCCGCACGTCAAGGCGGGCAAGCTGCGTCCGCTCGCCGTGGCCACGCTCGCGCGCACGCCGATGCTGTCCGACGTGCCGACCGTCGACGAGTCGGGGCTGAAGGGTTACGAGTCCATTGCCTGGAACGGGCTGCTGGCACCCGCCGGCACGCCGGGACCGGTGGTCGATCGACTGAACGCGGAACTCGTGCGCTCGGTGCAGACGCCGGAGGTGCGCGACAACCTTCAGCGCCAGGGTACCGACATCGTCGCCAGTTCGCCCGCCCGCTTCGCACAGGTGATCCGCGAGGACATCGCCAAGTGGACGAAGGTGGTCAAGGCCACCGGGGTCAGGCCCGACTGATGCGGTCCATCGCGCCTACCACTCGTATCCGAGGCCGAGCAGCACGGTCGAGTCCGTCGGCCGGCGTCCGGCCGGCGGATCCTTCTCCCAGCTCACGTTGACCTGGGCGCTTGCCGAGAGCCCGGCGGCGATCGGCACGCGCACCCCGGTCGCGCTGCGCAGCGTCGCCTGGCCGGTGTCCTCCAGGTTCCAGAAGCCGTCCTGTTCGTGGAACAGTTCGACGCGATCGTCCAGGATGCGGTGCGACACGCGGGCGCCCCACCCGATGGCCGGATAGCGTTCGCCGCCGCCACCGATCCGCTTCACGTCGACCATGTCCAGGCCACCGCGCACGGTGAACTGGGTCACCGGCGTATCGAACAGGCGCAGGCCGGTACCGATGCCGGCGGTGGTGCGCAGGTCGAGGCCGCGGAAGCGGTCGTTCTCGAGCGAACCCCGGGCGTAGTAGAAGCGGTCCTGGGTGACGAACAGATCGTAGTTGCCGTTGCCGAACCAGTTCGAGGCAACCTCCCTGCCCTGGTCCGTCGCATGGGTGCCCTTCAACCCGAGCTGGTATGCGTACTGGCGCGTGCGTGCGTCGAACTGCCCCTCGCCGTAGGTGCGGCCGGTGGCGGTATTGCCGCGGGTCTGCACGCCCGACACTGCGATGCGTCCCTTGTACGCCACGCCCACGCCGGATTCGGTCGGCTTCGGATTGATGTGCGTGATGCGGTCGAGCGGCAGTTCGCCCGCCGGTGCGATTCCGACCCTGCCCTGCACGGCTTCGACGATGCGGGCACGCTGCAGCGCGGGCTCGTCCTCCAGCAGCAGTGCGACTTCACCGTCCGTGGCAAGCGTGGCCACGTGGCTGCGGTCGATCACCAGCGTGCCCGCGTAGGTCGTCTCGAGCCGCAGCGACTGCGGCGACAGGTGCGATACACGCCCGGTGAGGCGGTCTCCGTTCAGCAGTACCACGGTATCCGCCTGCGCGCCGACGCAGGCTAAGTGCATCCAGACGAAGCACTGCAACACGATGCTGCCTCGGGGTCCTGCCATGGCGTTCCTCCTGCATCGGGCCGCGGCTCGCCACGGCGGTTTCCGGTCCGCCCTGCCACGCATCCGGCGCTCCCGGCCCGGTCCGCGTGCAGCCGCCGGGTCCGCGGGTCCGTATTGACCAGCGCCGCCGGCGCGAGTAGTTTTCCGCCTGCCGCATGCCGCGCGTGCCGGGCACGTCGTCGCATGATTCGAATCCCGCACGGGACAGTGACCTTGAGGAGCCGCCGATGACCGTCGCAGTGAGTTACCCCGGGGTCTACATCGAAGAGGTTTCCAGCGGCGTACGAAGCATCGCCGGCGTGTCGACTTCCATCGGGCTGTTCGCCGGGTGGGCTGCGCGGGGCGCCACGGACGAAGCGGTGCGGGTGAACAACTTCACCGAGTTCGAACGCGAATTCGGCGGGCTGGACCCGCGGTCGCTGCTCGCCTATTCGGTGAAACAGTTCTTCGACAACGGCGGCAGCGACACGTACGTGCTGCGCATCGCCGCGGCGGACGCGGTGGCCGCGCAGGCCGCGCTCGGGGCCAACATCACGGTGGATGCCCGCTCGCCGGGTGCCTGGGCCAACCGGTACAAGGTGAGAAGCACCCGCCGCGCCGCGCCCGATGCCACCCGATTCCGCATCGACGTTCTCGATGGCAACGCCAACGACGCGATCGTCGAGACCTACGAGAACCTGAGCCTGGCCGCGAACGATGCGCGCTTCCCGTCGAACATCGTCAATGCACGCTCCGGCATCATCCGCATCACCGCGACCAGCGCGGCCGCCGCGCCGGACGACCAGACGGTGTTCCTCGGCAACACCGCAGCCCAGGCGGCCCCGGTGGTCGCTGCGGCCACGCGTGCCGGCGTCGACGGCACCGTGCTGTCGCCCGCCGACAACGACTTCCGCACCGCGCTGCTCGCGCGCTTCGGCGTGGGCTCGATCACCGATCGCCTCGACCTGTTCAACCTGCTCTGCGTGCCCGGGCTTGTCCATGCAGCGACGCTGGCGGCCCTCCAGGCCGAGTGCCGCCGCCGCCGCGCGTTCCTGGTCGTCGATGCCGACCCGGACGCGACCGTCGCGTCGATGGCATCGGCCGGCACCGCCGGGCTCACCGGCAACGACGGCCTGTTCTCGGCCGTCTACTTCCCGTGGGCACGTGCAGTCGACCCGGCCCAGGGCGGCATGGTGCGCGATTTCCCGCCATGCGGCTTCGTTGCCGGCGTGATGGCCCGCACCGACGGCAGCCGGGGCGTGTGGAAGGCGCCGGCCGGCAGCGACGCCAGCCTGAACGGCGCGGTCGGCCTGTCGCTGCGGCTGAGCGACCCGCAGAACGGGCAGCTGAATCCGCTCGGCATCAATTGCCTGCGGACGCTGCCGGTGTACGGCAACGTGGTGTGGGGCGCGCGCACCCTGCACGGGCAGAACGACCGCGGCTCCGAATGGAAATACATCCCGGTGCGGCGCACGGCCCTCTTCATCGAGGAAAGCCTGTACCGGGGCACGCAGTGGGTCGTGTTCGAGCCGAACGACGAACCACTGTGGGCGCAGATCCGGCTGAACATCGGCGCGTTCATGAACAACCTGTTCCGCCAGGGCGCGTTCCAGGGGCGCACGCCACGCGAGGCGTACTTCGTGAAGTGCGACCGCGAGACCACGACGCAGAACGACATCGACAACGGCATCGTGAACATCCATGTCGGCTTCGCGCCGCTGAAGCCCGCGGAGTTCGTCGTGCTGCGCATCCAGCAGATCGCCGGCGACATCGCAGTCTGACCCGACCCCACAGGAGCAGCACCATGGCCCAGTTCTCGGTGAATGCGCAGCGCTTCGATCCCTACAAGAACTTCAAGTTCCGGGTGAAGTGGGAGGGCCGCTACGTGGCCGGGGTGAGCAAGGTGTCGGCGCTCAAGCGCAGCACCGAGGTGGTCGAGCACCGCGAAGGGGGCGATCCGTCGACCGGCCGCAAGAGCCCGGGGCGCACGAAGTTCGAAGGCATCACCCTCGAGCGTGGCGTCACCCACGACACCGAGTTCGAGAAGTGGGCGAACAAGGTCTGGAACTTCGGCTCGGGCCTGGGTAGCGAGGTATCGCTGAAGGATTTCCGCAAGGACCTCATCCTCGAGGTCTACAACGAAGCCGGCCAGCTCGTCCTTGCCTACCGGATCTACCGTTGCTGGGTCAGCGAATACCAGGCACTGCCCGACCTCGACGCCAACGCCAATGCAGTGGCGATCCAGAGCCTCAAGCTCGAGAACGAGGGTTGGGAGCGCGACTACGACGTGTCCGAGCCGTCCGAGCCGAGCTTCAGCGAACCTGCGTGACGCTCCGGGCTGCGGCCATGGACGACACGGCACTGCTCGATCTCTGGGAGGCCGGTTCGAACTGCCAGGGGCTCGACCGCGCGCTGCTGCTGCTCTGGGGCACGGGCGCGGCGCAACCGGGCGAAGACCTGGCCGGGCTGCCGATCGGCGCGCGCGACGCGCGCCTGTTGCGCGAACGCATGCGCCGTTTCGGCACCCGCTGCGAAGCCACGGCAGACTGCCCGGGCTGCCGTGAGCGGCTGGCTTTCCCGCTCGACCTCGATGCGCTGTCGGCGGCGCTGGCGCCGGCGCCAGCCGATGCGGTCGTGTCGTGCAGCAGCGGACAGTACCGGCTGCCCGGCAGCCGCGACCTCGCGATGGCCCTCGGCCAGCCCCGGCCGCGGCTCGCGCTGGCGCTGCAATGCCGGCTGCAGGGCGACACGCCGATCGACGATGCCGCGCTCGATGAACTCGACGGTGCGCTGGCCGCGGCGGATCCCGCGGCACTGATCGACATCGCGCTCGACTGTGACGCATGCGGCGCGTCGTTCACCGCTTCGTTCGACATCGCCGGGACGTTCTGGTCGGACCTCTCGCGCCAGGCGCAACAGGTGCTCGATGAAGTCCACCTGCTGGCCAGTGCCTATGGCTGGTCGGAGAACCAGGTGCTCGCGGTGCCACCGGCGCGTCGCCGGCATTACCTGGCCCGGGTGGCGGGATGAGCGGCTTCCTGCAGCGGCTGCTCGGGCAGGCCTCGGGTACGGCAACGGGCCCCGCCGTGCGCGTGCAGCCAGCGCCCGCGTGGCCGGTCCCGGCTTTCGATGCGGGACAGGAAGCAGGCATCGAAGCCGGCGGCGCCGAGGCACCCCGGTCGCCGGCCGGCGACCGGGCGCCGAGGGTCTCCGAGGGCTACGCGCAGGAACCGCATCCGCACGCCGCACACCGCGCTGTGCCCGCTGCAACGCCTGCAGCGCCTGCAACGCCTGCAGCACCTGCAGCGCCTGCAACGGCCGCAAGGGCGCCGGCCCCCGCCACGGCGCCCACGCTGCACAGCCCCGCCCTCCTGCCCGGGTCCCGCGCTCCATCCACGGCGGCGGTGCAGGCCGGCGCTGCAGCCGTACCGCCACGGCGCCAGCCCCCGGCCCCGGTCCCCACGCCGGATGCCGGTGCGGCATCGGACGGCGCACGCGATCGGGCAGCAGCGGCGGCAACGCCACGACCGCCGCCGCTGCTGCCGCCGTTGCTTCTGGCGCCGTTGCCGGCACAGCGACTGCCACCACTGCCATCGGACCGGCGCGTCGACGCCGTCCCGTTGCCCGCGTCGCCGCCCCGGCAGGACGCAAGGCCTGCCGCGGACGCGGCATCTGCGCCTGCGCCCGAACCGGTGGTGCACGTCACCATCGGGCGGATCGACCTCGTGGCGCAGGCGCCCGCCACGCGCCACCGCCCCGCGTCCCGTCCGAAAGGGACGGTGCCCCTCGCCGACTACCTGCGCGGTGCGCCCGGGAGCCGGGGATGAGCAATGCACTGGCCATCGCCGGCGTGACCGCGGTGCTCAAGGACCTGCTCGATACCGGTGTCATCGAACACCAGGTGGTCGATGCACTCGGTGCCGGCGTGGCGATCTCCGCGCTGCCGCCCGACCGGGTCCCGCTCGACGGGCCGCAGGCAGTGCCGCGCATCAACCTGTTCCTGCATCGCGTGACCCACAATGCGGCCTGGCGCAACAGCGCGCTGCCTTCGCACGATGCCGCAGGACGCCGCGTGAAGACACCCCCGCTCGCGCTCGACCTGCACTACCTGCTCACCGCCTACGGCACCGAGGAACTGCATGCCGAGGTGCTGCTCGGCTACGGACTGCTGATGCTGCACGAGACGCCGGTGCTGACCCGGGAGTCGATCCGCACGGCGCTGCAGCCGTCGCCGGTGACCGGGTCGATCCTGCCCAGCGTGTTCCAGGCCCTGCGCGCCGCCGACCTTGCCGACCAGGTGGAACTGCTGAAGATCACGCCCGAGGTGTTCGACAGCGAAGAGATGTCGCGCCTGTGGTCTGCCCTGCAGGGACGCTACCGCCCGACCGCCGCGTTCCAGGTGAGCGTGGTGCTGATCGAGCGGCCGCGCGCCACGGTGACCCCGCTGCCTGTGCTCACGCGCGGACGCTTCGATCCGGCGCTGCAGCGCGATGCGGGGGTGGTGGTCGCAGCGGGCATGACCCCGCCGTTCCCGACCCTGGAATCGCTGCGCGTGATCGAGCATGGAACGCCGAACACGCTGCGCGGCGGAGACACGGTGGAGGTCTCCGGACACCACCTCGGCGGCAGCGCACGCTCCATCGTGCTGCGCAACGATCGCTTCGGCGTGGACCGGGACCTTCCGGTCGCCGACGGCAACGTCGACGGGATCGTCACGTTCACGCTGCCGGTGCTGCCCGACGACCTGCCATCCGGCATCTACACGCTGCAGCTTCGCGTGCAGCGTCCGGGAGAACCGGTCACTCGCCTGAGCAATGCGCTGCCGGTCGCGCTGGCGCCGGCGATCACCAGCTTCCCGCCCCTGTCCCTGGTGCGCGAGCCGGGCAACACGCTGCGCATCCGCATTGCGTGCACGCCGGCGGTACGGCCCGGGCAGCAGGTCGCGCTCGCCATGGACGGCAGCGAGGCACCCGCGCAGCCGTTCGCTGCGTCCAGCACGTCGCTCGAGTTCCGCTTCCCCGATGCGCCACCGGCAGGCGGCACGCCACTGCTGCGCCTGAAGGTCGATGGCCTCGAGAGCGTGGTGGTGGATCGCACGGCGAAGCCACCCGTGTTCTTCGCGCACCGCATCGTGCTGCCGGCATGAACGACACCGCCGCAGCCGCCTGGCTCCAGGCCAACCAGCAGGCGCTGGCCGCCGAGTTCGCCCGCCTGCGCGCGCGGTTGCGGGCGCTGCTGCCCGGAGATGCCGCGAGCCGCACGGCATCGGGCACGACGCGCGCGACGACAGGGGATCCGAACCGTCCGGCGCCGGGCGCCACCGCTGCCACCGGCACCACGGCTGCCCGACCTGCAACCGCCGTGCCTCCCCTTGATCCCCCGCCGGCGTTCGAACGCATCGCGCAGGCGTTCGGACTGAGCCCGTTCGAGCGCGACGTGCTGCTGCTCGCCGCCGGCGTCGAGATGGACGCATCCCTGGCCGGCATGGTCGCAGCCGCGCAGACCGCGCGCCATGGTGCACCGAGCTTCGCCCTTGCCATGGGCCTCCTGGACGGCGCGCACTGGAGCGCCCTCGCTCCCCAGGGCCCGCTGCGGCGCTGGCGCCTGGTCGAGCTCGACCCTTCGCTGCAACTGGCACAGGCCGCGCTGCGCATCGATGAACGGGTGCTGCATTCGCTGGCCGGCATCGACGAGATCGACGCGCGCCTGCGGCCGCTGCTGCAGCCGCTGCCGCTGCCCGGGTTGCAGTCGCGCACGCATGCATCGCTCGCCGCCTCGCTCGGCGCAGACCTGGACCGGCTGCGCGAGGCCTCGCCCTGCGTGATGCTCCACGGCGACGATGCCGATGGCCAGGCAGACCTGGCGGCCGTGGTCGCCGCCTCGCTCGGGCTGTCGGCCTGCCGGCTGTCTGCCGGCGACATTCCCTCGCAGCCTGCAGACAACGAATTGCTGGCGACACTCTGGCAGCGCGAAGCCGCGCTGGGCGGCGTCGCCCTGTACGTCGATGCGCACGGTACCGGCGCGCAGGCCGGGTCCCAGGCCGGCTCGCCCACCGGATCCCCGTCGACCTCCCAGTCCGGGGCCGGCACGGCATCGACCGATGCGGGCACCCTCGCACGCTGGATCGCGCACCTTCAAGGCACGCTCGTGTTCATCGGCACGGACCAGCCGATCCCGGGACTCGACGTGCTGCCGGTGCGCATCGACAAGCCGTCCGCGGAAGAACAACTGGCCCTGTGGCGGCATGCGCTCGGATCGGCCACCGAAGGCGCGCACGCCTCGTTGCCGTCGGTGGCGGCGAACTACCGCCTGTCTGCCCGCGCGATCGTGCAGCGCGGACGATCGCTCGTCGAGGGCCAGTCACTCCAGCAGCAGTGCCGCCTGCTCTCCCGGCCGGCGCTGGACGGACTCGCCCGGCGCGTCGAGTCCACGGCCCGCTGGGAAGACCTGGTGCTGCCCGAGGCCCAGATGAAGACCCTGCGCCTGATCGCCAGCCAGCTGCAGCACCGGCTCACCGTGCACGAAGACTGGGGCTTCGGCGGCGCAGGGCAACGCGGCCTCGGCCTGAGCGCGCTGTTCTTCGGCGACAGCGGCGTCGGCAAGACGATGGCCTGCGAGGTGATCGCCCGCGAGCTCGAGCTCGATCTCTACCGCATCGACCTGTCGGCCGTGGTCAGCAAGTACATCGGCGAGACCGAAAAGAACCTCGGTCGTGTCTTCGATGCCGCCGAGGACTGCGGCGCGATCCTGCTGTTCGATGAAGCCGACGCCCTGTTCGGCAAGCGCAGCGAGGTGAAGGACAGCCACGACCGCTACGCCAACATCGAGGTGAGCTACCTGCTGCAGCGGATGGAGACCTATCGCGGACTCGCGGTGCTGACCACCAACCAGCGCGCAGCCCTCGATCCGGCCTTCCTGCGGCGGCTGCGCTTCGTGGTGCAGTTCCCGTTCCCCGACGCCGCCCAGCGCGAGCGCATCTGGGCACGGGTGTTCCCGCCGGCGATGCCGCGTACCGCGCTCGACCTCGGGAAGCTCGCACGCCTGCCGATGGCGGGCGGCAACATCCGCAACATCGCGCTCAATGCCGCGTTCTTCGCGGCAGCCGACGCCAGCCCGGTGCGCATGGCACACCTGGCCCAGGCAGCCCACCTCGAAGCGAGCAAGCAGGAGCGGCCGCTCGCCGAGGTCCAGACCCGGGGGTGGGAATGACCCGGCTCGTCGTGCACATCGACCGCCTGGTCCTGCATGGCGTCGCGCCGTCGCAGCGCGTGGCGGTCGCCCAGGCGCTGCAGGAGGAACTGCAGCGCCAGCTCGCCGAGCCCGGCGCACTGGCACGGTGGGCTGGCCTGTCCAGCCGGCCGCGGCTGGATGTCGCGCCGCTCCCATCCGGAGCGCGGCAGCCGGCCCCGGCGGGTGCCGCGCTCGGCAGCGCATTGGCCCGGCACCTGGCGAAGGCGGCTCGATGAACATGCGCATGGGCCTTCTGCCGCAACCGCCTCGACGCGCGCAGGGCGGATCCACGCTGCTGCACCTGCAACGTGCCTGCGCGGCCTGCTCGGCGCAGGCCCCGTCTTCGATGATCGACGAAGACGACCGGCAGGGCCTGCAGGCCAAGGCCCGCTTCGAGGTCGGCGCATCCGGCGACGTGCATGAGCGGGAGGCGGACAGCGCCGCCGAACGCGTGATGTCGGGTGGCTTCGTGCGGATCGCCGCCGGCAGCGTCGGCCGCATGCCCGCGGTCCAGCGCGAGATGGCAAGGCAGGCAGTGTCGTCGTCCATGGCCATCCAGCCCGGCGAAGCGGCGGCTCGAGCGCCTGGCGCGGGCGTCTCCGAAGCCATCGCGTCTTCCGGAGCGGCGCTCGACAGCGAGGTACGCGCACGGTTCGAACCGCGCTTCGGCCACGATTTCTCGCGCGTGCGCATCCATGCGGATGCGAGCGCTGCAGCCTCCGCGGCGGCGTTGAATGCACGCGCGTACACCGTCGGCACGCACCTGGTGTTCGGCGCCGGGCAGTACGCGCCACGCAGTGCCGCCGGGCAGCGGCTGATCGCGCATGAACTCGCACATGTGATACAGCAGGGCGGCAACCCGGCCCGGGTGCAGCGCGACGACAAGGACGCACCGAAGGACGCACCGAAGGACGCCCCCGCCGCGGCCGCGAAACTCGATGTGTCGATCGTACTGACCGACAACGAACGCGACCTCGCACAGGGCGCGGCGTACGCCGGCACGGTGCTGCGCGTGACCAGCATCGACGACGCCCGCGACAAGCTGAAGGCACTCGGTGCCTCGATCGGCACGCTGTACGTGATCTCGCATTCCAGCGCATCCGGCATGCTGCAGTTCATCGGCGCCGCGGGCACCGTCAGCATGAAGAAGGCCGAGGAACTTGCGGCCGCATTGAAGGGCGTGGCGACCATCGACAACGTCGACTTCCGCGGCTGCCAGATGGGCAAGGCGTCCGGCACGCTCGAGACCGTCCGTGACCGCCTGGGTGCCCAGTCCGCCAAGGGCAGCAGCTGCTGGACCTTCATCCGGCATGTCACGCCGCTCACGACCAGCAGCGGCGTGGAGATCACGAGCAAGAGCCAGGTGACCCCGGGCATGCAGCAGGCGTTGAACGACGCGCTGGTACGGCAGCTGTCCGGGATGAAGACCGAGGACGGCACCGCGGTGCAGCGCTGCATCCTCGGCATCCCGAAGGGAAAGGTGGCGACCCTGCAGGACTTCTGGAAAGTGTACTGGGAGAAGAAGGGCCATCTCGTCGCGGAATGGGCCAGCCCGGACTACGACGAGACGTGGCAGAAGGACAAGTCCATCTGCACGAAGGACATGACCGCGACGACCGCGCCCTGCGCACTGGTCGAGGCCAGGGCACCATGACACTGAGCACCTCGCCGAAGCTGATCAAGGGTGGCCTGGTCGTGCTGAACGACGCCGGCACCGCGGTCGCGCGCAGCATCGCGCTGCAGTACAACCCGGACACGCTGACCCGCAGCTACCAGGTGCAGGGCGCCGGTGGCGAGGGCGGCGCGGAGCGCGCGACGCCGTTCCGCCTGAAGGGTCCTGCGATCGAGACGCTGCGCATCGAGGCCGAGATCGATGCCACCGATGCGCTCGAATTCCCGGACAGCAATGCCGACGCGGTGCGCTTCGGCATCGCGCCGCAACTCGCTGCCCTGGAGCAGCTGGTCAACCCGACCAGCGAGCAGCTGACCCGGCTCGAGGCGCTCGCCAGCGCCGGCACGCTCGAGATCGTGCCGCCGGACGCACCGCTGGTGCTGTTCGTCTGGAGCGCGCAGCGCGTGGTGCCGGTGCGCGTCACCGACTTCTCGATCACCGAGGAGGCGTTCGATCCGTCGTTGAACCCGATCCGCGCGAAGGTCTCGCTCGGCCTGCGCGTGCTGACCACCGACGACCTCGGCTTCGCCCATCGCGGCGGGGCGCTGTTCCTGAACCACCTGCGCGCACGCGAGGCGCTGGCCGGGCGCAGTGGCTCGGCGACGCTGCAGTCGCTCGGGGTCAACGGCCTGCCATGAGGAAGCGACGATGACCGATCCGATCCAGATGCTGATCGATGCCGGCGCGATCCCGGCGGAACCCTTCGACGAGCACAGCCGCTACCGCGATGCCGGCATCGGCCTGTTCCAGTCCGGCCCTGATGAGCCGCCGATCGCCTATGTCCGGCGCCGCTTCATCCCGCAGCGGCGCGACATACCGGTCGACGCCGAGGTGACCATCCACGATGGCGACCGGCCCGACCTGCTCGCCGCGCGCGTCCTCGGCGAACCGCTGCGCTACTGGCGCGTCGCCGACGCCAATGCGGTGCAGGACGCCGCCGAACTCACCGACACCCCGGGTGCGCGCGTGCGCGTGCCGCGTACGGCCTGATCGATGAACACCGGCATCCAGCTCAGGCTGCTGATCGGACCGGTACCGCTGGCCGCGCCGCGCGAAGTGGTCGAGGCGCTGGCTTCGGTCAAGGTCGACGACGGTTCCGGCGACACGCCGGGCGGCTTCGAGATGACCTTCGACCTGCCGCCGCGCTCGCCGCTGCGCACGCTGTTCCTGGTCAGCGGCGGTGGCGCGGTACCGCTGATGCGCGTGGTGCTGACGGTGTCGGTCGGCAGCCGCAGCGAGCCGATCGTCGACGGCGTGGTCACCAACGTCGAGACCCTGCCCGGAGCCGGCGGGGTCGGGCAGCTGGTGGTCAAGGGCAAGGACCTGTCGGCGCTGATGGAGCTGATCGACTTCCCGTCGCTGCCCTACCCGGCGATGCCGCCATCGCTGCGCGTGCTGGCCATCCTCGCCAAGTATGCGGCACTGGGCGTCGTACCGATGGTGATCCCGACGCTCGCCGAGGAACCGCCGCTGCCGACCCAGCGCATCCCGCTCCAGCGCGGCAACGACCTGCAGTACCTGAAGCAGCTCGCCGCCGAAGCGGGTTACGTGTTCTACCTGGCGCCCGGCCCGGCCGAAGGCATGAGCCGCGCCTACTGGGGCCCGGAGATCCGGGTCGGCGTGCCGCAGCCCGCGCTCACCACCGGCATGGACGGCTTCACCAACGTGGAAAGCCTGTCGTTCAACTTCGACCGGCAGCGCAAGGACATGCCGATCGTCTACTTCCAGGAGTCGGTGAGCAAGACCGGCATCCCGATCCCGATCCCGGACATCAACCCGCTCGCGCCGCCGCTCGGGGTGATCCCGCCGCTGCCGCCCAACATCCGCAAGCTCCATGACACCGCGCACCTGAGCCTCGGTGCAGCCTTCCTGCGCGGCATCGCGCATGCGACGAAGCACGGCGACTCGGTGTTCGGCTCGGGTTCGCTCGACGTGCTGCGCTACGGGCGCGTGCTGAAGAGCCGGGCGCTGGTCGGCGTGCGCGGCGCAGGCACGCCGTTCGACGGCCTCTACTACGTGAAGCGCGTGAACCACGACATCCAGCGCGGAAGCTACCGACAGACTTTCGAGCTGGCCCGCAACGGCCTGATCTCCACGGTGCCGGCAGTGCCGGTCTGAACATGACGCCCGACTCCCCCGTTCGCCTCTATGGCAAGTATCGCGGCACCGTCCGCAACAACATCGATCCGATGATGATCGGGCGGCTGCAGGTCGAGGTGCCCGATGCGTTCGGCAACATGGTCGTGAGCTGGGCGATGCCGTGCATGCCGGTGGGTGGCCCGAACATGGGCATGTTCACGGTGCCGCCGATCGCGGCCGGCGTCTGGATCGAGTTCGAGGCAGGCGATCCCGACTATCCGATCTGGACCGGCTGCTACTGGGCGACACCCGCCGAAAGACCCGTGATGAGCAACCTGGTGCCGCCGGGCGTGTCGGGCATCACGCTGCAGACGCTGTTCGCCAACGGCATCACGATCAGCGACGTGCCCGGCCCTGCGGGCGGCATCCTGCTCAAGACCGCCACCGGCGCGATGATCTCGATCAGCGACACCGGCATCCTGATCAGCAACGGCAAGGGTGCGGTGATCAGCATGATGTCGGGGCCGATGATCGACTTCAACGCCGGCGCGATGCAGGTCACCTGAGGAGACGAACCGGTGCCCGCCCCCATCCTCCACCTCGGTGCCTCGCTGTTGTGCATGCATGGCGGACCGGCCCAGCCGGTCGCGCCGTTCCCGCGCGTGCTGCTGTCCGGACAGCCGGTGGTCACCCAGGCCAGCGCGCATGCGGTCACCGGTTGCGGATTGACCGGCAGCGGCAGTCCGCCGTGCACGTTGGCCAACTGGGTGGCGGCGGCGCTGCGCGTGAAATGCGGCGGCGTCCCGGTACTCACCGCGGCGAGCACCGCGGTCTGCGTGCCTACCGGCACCGGACTGATCCCCGCCGCAGTCCAGCCGCGCGTGCTGGCCACCTGAGCAGGCGACCGACCATGGCCCACCTCGACCATCCCTGGCATGTCGACGCCCTCGGGCGCAGCGCGGCGACCGATGATGCCGACCACCTGCGCGACCTGATCGAACAGGTGCTGTTCACCGCGCCGGGCGAACGGGTGATGCGTCCCGACTTCGGCAGCGGCCTGCTCGGGCTGGTGTTCGAACCGAACAGCACTGCGCTGGCGGCGACGACGCAGATGCTGGTGCAGGGCTCGCTGCAGCAGCACCTCGGGCACCTGATCGCGGTGCAGGCAGTGACGGTGCAGCCGGTCGACGCCGCGCTCGAGGTCAACGTGCAATACGTGGTGCTGCGCGACCGCAGCGCGCGCGAGGCGCGCTTCAGCTTCGGCGGAGCCGCGACATGACCTGCCAGCCCTGCTGCCTGCCGCAGCGCCTGGAACGGGTGGCCCGGGCCGGGTTCGCCAACGGCATCGAGTGGATCGAAGTGCTGGACCTCGGCGCACCGCCCGGCGTGCCGCGCCAGCAGACGCTGTTCGTGCGCCTGCTGATGCCCGCGCCGGCGCTGGGCCGGCTCAACGTGCGCATCGGCGGCGGCGTGCGTTTCCCCGGGATCGGCATCGAGTGGGCCGGCATGGGTGACGCGCTGCCGCCAGCCGCGGAAGCGGCGGTGGCGGCACTGGTGCAGGAGCCGCAGCGCACCCTGGTGATCCGCACGCGGGGCAGCAGCGACCATTCGCGCTACACGCTGCAGCTGGTGGCCGGGCCGGGCAACGATGCGCCGCCCGCCGGGTTCGATCCGCTGCTGGCACGCATCCAGTTCTCCTTCAAGGTCGAGTGTCCGACCGACTTCGACTGCGCCGACCCGCGCCCCTGCCCGCCCGATCCGGTGGTCCGGCCGCAGATCGACTACCTGGCGAAGGACTATCCCGGCTTCCGGCGCCTGATGCTCGACCGCATGAGCCTGCTCGCGCCCGGCTGGACCGAGCGCAGCGCGGCCGATGTCGGCGTGACCCTGGTCGAGATGCTCGCCTATGCCGCCGACCAGTTGAGCTACCGGCAGGACGTGATCGCGAACGAGGCCTACCTCGGCACCGCGCGCCAGCGCATCTCGGTGCGGCGCCATGCACGGCTGGTCGACTACCGGCTGCATGAAGGCTGCAACGCCCGCGCGTTCGTGCATCTCGCCGTGGTGGGCAGCGACGTGCCGCTGGCGCGCGGCACCCGCCTGCTCACCCGGGTGCCGGGCCAGCCCGTCGCGGTGCAGCCCGGCCGCCCGGAAGCGGACGCGATCGCGGCGGGCGCGCGCGTGTTCGAAGTCGCGGCCGATGCACGCCTGCACGAAACGCTGAACGCGCTCGCGTTCCACACGTGGGGAGACCTCGGCTGCAGCCTGCCGCGCGGCGCGACGCGGGCCACGCTGAAGACCCATGCCGAGGGACTGCGCGCGGGCGACTTCCTGCTGCTGCAGGAAGTGCTGAGCCCGACCACGATGACGGAAGGCGATGCCGATCGCAGCCATCGGCATGTCGTGCGCCTCACCCGCGTGGTGCGCACCGTCGATCCGGCCGGAGGATTGTTCGAACCCGTCCCGGACAACCTGCCGCGTCCGGTGACCGAGATCGAATGGGATGGCGCCGATGCGCTGCCCTTCCCGCTGTGCCTGGGCATCGCTGCCCGCCCCGGCCTGGCGGTCAGCGTCGCCCGCGGCAACATCGTGCTCGCCGACCACGGCCTGGGCCAGGCCGGGACCGACGGCAATGGCGAGGCGCTGGGCATCGTGCCGGAGCCGGCGCGGCGCTTCGCGCCCGCTCCGGAAGACGGCAGCTGTTGCGCGCCGCTGGCCCCACCGGCCGTGCCGTCGCGCTTCCGGCCGGCGCTGGACGGCGTACCGCTGGCGCATGGCTTCGACTTCGTTTCCCTGCTCGCGCGGCCGCTGGCCGCGGCGCGTGAGGAGTCGTGGTGGTCGGCGTCGGCGCTGCGCCACCTGCATCCGCGCGATGCGATGCCGCTGGTGTCGCTCGCGGGCCGCAACGTGCGCATCCCCGCCTCGACCGATGACGAATGGCTTGCCCGACGCGACCTGCTCGACAGCCTGCAGGGCGACCGGCATTTCGTGGTGGAGATCGACGATGCGCAGCGGGCTCGGGTGCGCTTCGGCGATGGCCGCAACGGTCGGCGCCCGGAACCGGGCACGGCCTTCCGCGCGACCTACCGGATCGGCAATGGCAGCGACGGCAATGTCGGTGCGGAGGCGATCGCGCATGTGGTCAGCACAACCAGCGGCGTGTTCATGGCGGTGGGCAACCCGGTGCCCGCCTTCGGCGGCACCGATCCGGAAGACATCGAAGCGGCGCGGCGCGATGCGCCGGAGGCCTTCCGCACGCAGGAACGCGCAGTCACCGCGGCCGACTATGAAGCAGCCGCCGAACGCCGGGCGGACGTGCAGCGCGCCGCCGCGCGCTTCCGCTGGACCGGCAGCTGGCACACGGTGTTCATCAGCGCGGACCGGCGCGGCGGCGCGGCGATCGACGCCACCTTCGAGGCGCGCCTGCGCGCCCATCTCGAACGCTTCCGGATGGCAGGCTACGACCTGGAAGTGGATGGGCCGCGGCCGGTACCGCTCGACGTCGAGCTGTTCGTCTGCGTGAAACCGGGCGGCTTCCGCGCCGACGTGCAGCGCGCGGTCGAACGCGCGCTGTCGTCGACGCTGGACAGCGACGGCCGTCCCGGGCTGTTCCATCCCGACGCGTTCGGCTTCGGCGACCCGGTGTATGCCAGCCGCATCGTCGCTGCAGCGCAGGCCGTGCCGGGCGTCGAATCGGTGCGGCTCGACCGCTTCCAGCGCCTGCATGGCCCGAGCCCGGCCTCGCGTGCCGAAGGCGTGATACGCACCGGCCCGCTGGAGATCGCGCAACTGGCCAACGATCCGAACTTCCCCGAGCGCGGCCGGCTCGTGGTCCGCTGCGGAGGAGGACAATGAGCGAGCCACTGCCTTCGGCGCCCAGGCTTCCGGAGATCCCGGAAGGCAGCGCGCATTGCGGGGCCTGCGACGGCGTGCAGTTGCAGACGCCACGGCAGGTGCGCAACCGGCATGGCCTGTCGCAGGTCCGCTACCGGATCGGCGACTGGTCGCAGTTCCGCGCGAGCCTGCACGCCGGCCTGTCGGACACGGCCTTCGCGCCGCTGCAGGCACTGCTCACCCGCGCCGACGACGACTTCGCGATCGCGCTGATCGATGCCTTCGCCTGCAGCGCGGAAGTGCTCGACTTCCATACCGAGCGCATCGCGCAGGAAAGCTGGCTCGCCACCGCAACGGAGCGTGTATCGCTGCAGGAACTGGGCCGCCTGACCGGCTACCGGCTGCGCCCGGGCGTGGCGGCCGAAGCGCTGCTCGCGTTCTCGGTCGAGGCCCCGCCGGTGCCGGCGGCGGCGATGCCGTCCGATCCGGGCGTGTTCATCAACGGCGTACCGGCAAGCGTCGACCTGCCGGCGGGTTTCAAGGTGCAGAGCCTTCCCGGCCAGGACGAGAAGCCGCAGGTGTTCGAGACGCTCGAACCGCTGCAGGCCCGGCCGCACTGGAATGCGATGCACGCCATGGCCGATGCGGACATCCGGCCGGTGGCGGGCGCCACCGACGCCTGGCTCGCAGGGACGGCGACGCAACTGCGGCCGGGCGACATGCTGGTATTCGCCGGGCCGCAGTTCGCGGCGGACCCGGCCTCCAACCGCTGGGACGCGCGCGCGGTGAAGACGGTCGAGGTCGATGCCGCGGCCGGACGCGCGCATGTCACCTGGGACGAGCCGCTCGGCTCGACGCAGCCGCGCATGGCCCCGGCCGACCCGGCCGAGGTGCATGTGCTGCGCGAGCGGGCGGCGATCTTCGGGCACAACGCGCCCGCCTGGCGCGCGATGAGCGATGCGTTCAAGGCATCCTACCTCGGCTATGACGGTCCGTCCGACCTGACCGCCGCCGATCGTGGCGGCTGGCCCGGCTTCGACATCTGGGCCCCGGTGGGCCGCACCTCGCCGCTGCGCGGCGCGATCAGCCTCGACCGCGAATATGCCGGCGTCGTGCCCGGCAGCTACGTGCTGCTCGAGCGGCCGGATTACCGCGAGCTCTACCGGGTGGATGCCGCCGGACAGGGTGCGCGCGCCGAGTTCGCCCTGCAGGGGAAGTCGACCTACCTGCGGCTGTCCGGCGCCAACCTCGACACCTATGCGGATGGCGTGCGCGAGACCACCGTGCATGTGCGCAGCGAACCGCTGGCGCTGGCGCGCGCGCCGATCACCGCGCCGGTGGCGGGCACGACGGTGCAGGTCGCGGCAGACCTGGGCGGGCTGCTGCCGGGCCGGCGGGTACTGGTGCGCGGGCGACGCGTGGCGGACGGCGTCGAGATCGCCCATCCCGCGACGGTGCTGTCCGCCGTGCCCGCGGCCGCGCCTGTCGACGGCGGTGTGCTGACCATCGACCCGCCGCTGCCTGCACCGCTGGTGCGCAGCACGGTCGTGGTGTTCGGCAACGTCACACTCGCCTCGCATGGCGAGACGGTGGCACAGGTCCTGGGCAGCGGTAATGCGGCCCAGGCGCACCAGCGTTTCGACCTCAAGCATGCGCCGCTCACCCACCGCTCGGCCGCGACCGACAGCGGCGTGTCGCCGGCACTGACCGTCCGGGTCGGCGACATCGAGTGGCAGCATCGTCCGAGCCTGTACGGCGCCGGTCCCGGCGAGCGCGTCTACACGCTGGTCACCGACGAGCAGGCGCGGACCTGGGTGCAGTTCGGCGACGGCCGCAACGGCGCACGGCTGCCCAGCGCATCGAACAACCTGCGCGTGCGCTATCGCAAGGGGCTCGGCGTCGAAGGCAACGTGCGGGCGGGGTCGCTGTCGCAGGCGATGGCGCGGCCGCTCGGCTTCAAGGGCGTGGAGAATCCGCTGCCCGCCAGCGGCGGCACCGCGCCCGAGGCGGCGGACAGCGCCCGGCGCAGCATGCCGCTCGGCGCACGCACGCTCGGCCGCGCGGTCTCGCTGCTCGACTATGAAGACTTCGCGCGCGCATTCGCCGGCATCGCCAAGGCGCAGGCGCGCGTGCTTCGGCTGCGGCAGGGACCGGTGGTCGCGGTGACCATCGCGGGATCGGACAATGCGCCACTGCCGGATGGCAATCCGGTGCGCGCCAACCTGCTCGCGGCCCTGCGCGCCAGCGGCGACCCGCATGTCCAGGTGCGCCTGCTCGCGCACCGCGCACGTTCGTTCCGCCTGGGCCTCAAGGTGCGCTGCGCCGACGACCATGATCCGGCGCAGGTGCTGTCCGCGGTCGAGGCCGCGTTGCGCGCTGCCTACGCATTCGATGCGCGCGCGCTGGGCCAGCCGGTGCATGCGAGCGAGGTGGTGGCGGTGGCGCATGGCGTGCGCGGCGTGCTGGCGATCGACCTCGATTTCCTGTTCATCGCCGGGTCGCCGGTGGCACTCAGGACCGGCCTGCATGCAGAGGGGACGCGGGTGGTGGCGGGACAGGCGAGCCCCGCCGACGTGCTGACGCTCGACCCGGCACCCCTGGTGCGGCTGGAGGCGATGCCATGAGCTGGGATGCAGACAGGCTGTACGGGCTGCTGCCCGCGCTGCACCGGATCCAGGACGAACGCCGTGGCGGACCGCTGCGTGCGTTCACCGCCCTGCTCGCGCGCGAACTGGATGCGCTCGACGGCAGCCTCGACCAGCTCTATGACGACCAGTTCATCGAGACCTGCGCAGACTGGGTATCGCCCTACATCGGCGACCTGATCGGCTACCGGCCGGTGCGCAGCGATGCACTGGCCGGCAGTGCCGGCCTCGATTCGCCGCGGGCGGAAGTCGCCAACACCATCGCCTACCGCCGGCGCAAGGGCACCGCGCTGATGCTCGAGGCGCTCGCACGCAACGTCACCGACTGGCCGGCGCATGCCACCGAGTTCTTCGAGAAGCTCGCCACCAGCCAGTACATGAACCATGCGCGCCTGCACGCGCCGGCGACCGCCGAGGTGCGCAACCTCGCGCGCATGCTGGCGGTCAGGCAGGATGGCGGCGCCTTCAACCGCACCGCGCACACGGCCGAGGTGCGCCGGCCCGAGGGCGGTAGCGGCCGGTTCAACATCCCGAACGTCGGGCTCTTCCTGTGGCGCATCCGGCCCATGGAACTGCAGGGGCTGCCGCTGGTGCCGCATCCGGGCGATGCGACGGGCACGAAGTTCAGGGTCAACCCGCTCGGCTTCGACCTGCCGATGTTCCGCAAGCCGCTGCCGGAAGACGGCATCGAGCAGCTGGCCGGCGAAGCGAACGTGCCCGCGCCGCTGCGCATCCGGTCGCTCGCGTTGCAGCTGCGCGCAGCCCGGGCGGCTACCGGCAGCGCCGGCACCCTCGAACGCACGCTCGACTACGGCACGGGCCGCAGCATCGTCTTCCGACGCGGCGGCGTCGCATTGCCGCTCGACCTGCCGGGCCCGGCGGCAGCGCCCGGCGACCCGCCCGCCCCGGCCATCCCGTTGATCCGCATTGCAGACCTGCGTGACGTGGTCGATGCCGCAGGCAACGTGACCGGCTGGGCGCACGAGGACGGCCTGCAGCCGCACGAGGTCGCGCTGGACCCCGAGCGCGGTCGCGTGCTGCTGGGCAGCGACCAGGCCGATGCGCAGGCAGCGGCGCCACTGGAGGTCACCTTCCACCACGGCACTGCACTGGCCTTCGGCGGCGGCGCCTATCCGCGTTCCCCGGGCGGTACGCTGCATGCCGAACAGCGCAGCGCAGCGGGCGGCGCCGACCTGCAGGCGCTGCTCGACGAACTGCACGACACGCTGCTTGCCGTGCCCGAAGGCACCCTTGCCGATGCCCGGCTGCTGCTGACCGACAGCCTCACGCATGCGCTGACGCCGGTGCTGCGCGTGCCCGGCACCACCGCGCCCGGCGCCGCCGGACATGAACTGGTGCTGGCCGCCGCCGATGGCGTGCGTCCGCTGCTGCAGGCCGGCGGCGACATCGTCGTGCAGATAGGGCCGCGCAGCACGCTGGTGCTGGACGGTCTGGTGATCGCGGGCGGCGCACTGCGCATCGACCCTTCGGCCGATGGCGAGCCGCGCACCCTGGTGCTGCGCGACTGCACCCTGGTGCCGGGCCTGGCACGCGAGACCGACGGCCGCGCACGCAGCCCGGGCGCGCCCAGCCTGGTGCTGGACGATCCCAATTTCACGCTGGTGATGGAACGCTGCATCACGGGACCGCTGCGGGTGGCACCCTTGGCCGAGGCCTCGTTGTCGACCTGCCTGGTCGATGCAGATGCGCCGTCGACGCTTGCCTATGCTGCCCCCGACGGCGGCGCCGGTGCCCCGCTCGCGCTATCTGCCTGCACGGTCGTCGGCCAGGTGCATGCGATCGCACTGCCGATGGTGTCCGACACGCTTTTCCATGCAGCGCCCGGTGCAGCGGGACCGGCGCCGGTGCGCGTGCAGCGCCGCCAGCAGGGCTGCGTGCGCTTCTCCTGGGTGCCCTCAGGTTCGATCACGCCGCAGCGGCACCAGTGCCTGCCGGACGATGCACACCCGGATGCACGGCCGCTGTTCGCCGCGCTGCGCTACGGCGACCCCGCCTGCGGCCTGCTGCGCGCGGCGACCGATCCGGCGATACGCCAGGGCGCCAGCGACGATGGCGAGATGGGCGTGATGCATGCCCTGCAGCAACCGCTGCGCGAAGCGAACCTGCGCGTGCGGCTCGACGAATACCTGCGCTTCGGACTTTCCGCAGGCATCTTCTACGCGACTTGAATGACAACGGAGTGACCCCGTGGCAGCCGACTTCTCGAAGGTGCGCTTCAACCCATACCTGAACCACGCCGGGGTGGAGTTGCAGCAGGGCCGCGTGCTGCTCGACGCGGATGCCAACGAACTGGTGGCGGTGTTCCATCGCCGGCTGCGGGCACTGGCTGGCGACGTGCT
>LNFM01004659.1_pt1 | contig 24923 bp, 16 predicted proteins | sample 596031 | NCBI WGS metagenome assembly LNFM01 (sample SAMN04254537, study PRJNA301005) | activated carbon metagenome | isolation source: dual media filters at the Ann Arbor, Michigan drinking water treatment plant | place: USA: Ann Arbor | reverse complement strand
TCACCGTCGAAGCTGAAGACCACGCTGTCGGTGAAGCGGAAGAGCTTCTGCACGTGCTCGGCCGTGCAGGCCGTGCCCAGCGTGGCCACGGCGTTCGGGAAGCCGCTCTGCGCCAGCGCAACCACGTCCATGTAGCCCTCGACGACGAGCGCGTAACCCTTGTCGCGCAGCGCCTGGCGCGCCTCGAACAGGCCGTAGAGCTCGCGCCCCTTGCTGAACAGCGGCGTCTCCGGCGAGTTCATGTACTTGGGCTTGCTGTCGTCGAGCACGCGCCCGCCGAAGCCGATGACCTTGCCGTCGACGCCGCGGATCGGGAACATCACGCGGTCGCGGAACCAGTCGTAGCGGGCGCGTTCGGCCGTCGCTTCGGGTGTGGCGCCTTCCTCGGCGTCCTTCAGCCTCACCAGCCCTGCTTCTTCCAGCAGGGGGTCGTCGTAGTTCGGGAACACGCCGGCCAGCGTGCGCCAGCCCGGCGGCGCGAAGCCCAGGCCGAAGCGCGCGGCCACGGCGCCGGTGAGGCCGCGGCGCTTCAGGTAGTCGATGGCGCGTGGCTGCGCCTTGAGCTGCGCGCGGTAGAAGTCGGCCGCGCGCTCCAGCACATCGCCCAGCGAGAGCCGGCGTTCACGCAGCTTGTCGCGCCGCTGGCGCTCGTCGGGGCTGACCTGTTCTTCGGGTACCGCGAGGCCCGCGCCCTGGGCCAGGTCGCGCACCGCCTCGACGAAGCTCAGGCCCAGGTGCTCCATCAGGAAGCGGATGGCGTCGCCGCTGGCGCCGCAACCGAAGCAGTAATAGAACTGCTTGGACGGCGTGACCGAAAAACTCGGTGACTTCTCGCCGTGGAAAGGGCACAGCCCCATGAAGTTGGCACCGCCACGCTTGAGTTCGACGTGGCGGCCCACGACGTCGACGATGTCGACGCGGGAGAGCAGCTCTTGCAGGAAACCGGCGGGGATCACACGCCGAGTCTAGCCACCCCGTCGTCGTCGTCGGCCGCTGGCGGCGCGGGCACCAGCGCCGGTCCGATGGCGAAGATGCCCTTGTAGTCGCGCACCCAGCCCGCCACCTGGTCCACCGGCATGGGGGCGGCGATGCCGGTGCCCTGGCCGATGAGGCAACCCAGGTCGAGCAGCGTGCGGGCTTGTGCCGGGTTCTCGACACCTTCGGCCACCACCGTGCAGCCGAAGGTGCCGGCCAGGCCGATGACGCCTTCGACGATGGCCAGGTCCTGCGCGTCGTCGAGCATGGCGTGCACGAAGCTGCGGTCGATCTTCAACACATCCACCGGCAGCCGCTTCAGGTAGGTGAGCGTGGAGTAGCCGGTGCCGAAGTCGTCGAGCGCAAAACGCACGCCCGTGCCCTGGCAGCGTTCCAGCAGCACCGAGGTGGCCTCGATGTCGGCATGCGCCGCGGTCTCCAGCATCTCGATCTCGAGGTGGGCCGCCAGCGGCTCGGCGTGGCGCGCCAGCAGCTCGGCCAGGCGCTGCGCGAAGTCGTGCTCCTGCAGATGCCGCGCCGAGACGTTGACGCTGACCGAGACGTCCATGCCCTCGCGTCGCCAGCTGGCCAGGTGCTCGAGCGCGCGCGAGATGACCCAGTCGCCGATACGCGAGCTCAGGCCCGTGCTCTCGATCAGCGGCAGGAACTGCATCGGCGGCACCAGGCCCTGCTGCGGGTGTTCCCAGCGCAGCAGCGCCTCGAAGCCGAGCACACGCCCGGTCCGCATGTTCACCTTGGGCTGGTAGTGGAGGACGAACTCCTGGCGGTCCAGCGCTTCCTGGATGCGGCCGATGGCCACCACGCGCTGCTCGGTGCGGCGGCGGTGCTCGGGGTCGAAGAAGAGGTAGCCGTTGCGGCCGGCCTGCTTCGCGCCGTACATCGCGTGGTCGGCGTGGCGCAGCAGGGTGTCGGCGTCGCTGTGGTCCACCGGGTAGACCGTCGCACCCATGCTCGCCGTGACCTGCACCAGCGGCTGCGCCGGGTCGACGAGGTAGGGATGAGAAACGACGCGCAGCACGCGCTCGACGGCCAGGCGCGCGGCTTCCAGCGTGGTGGCGCGCAGCAGCAGCACGAACTCGTCGCCGCCCAGGCGCGCGGCGCTGTCGGTCCACTGCTCGCGGCGGCGCAGCGCGCCCTTCAGGCGTACCGCCAGTTCGACCAGCAGGCGGTCGCCGGCGGCGTGGCCGTGCTGGTCGTTGACGGGCTTGAAGTGGTCGAGATCGAGGTAGCACACGACGAGCAGGAAGCCTTCGCGGTCGGCGGCGCGCATGGCCTCGTCGAGCAGTTGCGACAGGCGCGTGCGGTTGGCCAGGCCGGTGAGCTCGTCGAAGTGGGCCTGGCGCTGCAGCTGGTCGCGTTGCGCCTGCTGCTCGCTGATGTCCGAGATGACGAGCACGTGGTAGCGCAGGGCGCTGCCGGCGTCGCCGACGGTGGAGATCGTCGTCTGCAGCGTGCAGGGCGTGCCGTCGCGGCGGCGTTCCAGCAGTTCGCCGCGCCAGCTGCCGTGGTCGCGCAGGCCGGCCCACATCGCCGCGCGCTGCTGGCGTGCCAGCGGGTCGTCGGCGGTGGGCTGCAGCAGCGAAGGCACCAGGCCGATGAGCTCGTCGCGCGGCACACCCAGGATCTGCGTGTAGGCCGGGTTGACGTCGAGCACCCGCAGTTCGGGGTCGGCGATGAGCAGGCCCTCGTGCAGGTGCTGGAAGAGCGCGGCCGACATGCGTTGCTGGTCCTGCGCGGCGCGCTTGTCGTGGATGTCGGCCAGCGTGGCCAGCAGGCGCAGCGGTCGCCCGGCGGCGTCGCGTTCGATGACCATCAGCGTGGCCTCGGTCCAGCGCCAGCCGCCCGCGTCGCTCACCCCGGGGTCGGGCAGGCGCAGTTCCACTTCGCGCCGGCCCGTCTCGCCGCTGGCGAGCGCCAGGATGGCGTTGTCGAGCAGGGGCTGGTCGTCGGCATGCACACGCTGGCGCCAGGCTGCGGGTGTCCAGCGCGTGCCGGCCAGCCCGGTGAGGCTGCGCCATGCCGTCGATGCAAAACCCTGGCCGCGGCGCAGGTCCCAGTCGGCCACGCCCATGCGCGAGCCGTCCAGCGCCCATTCCCAGCGCTGGGCGCGGTTGCGCCACTGCACGGTGGCGGCCTGCGCCAGCAGCAGCGCGCCCAGCATGGCGCCCATCCAGACCGCCAGCGCGGTGCGTCCGGCGTCGCCCACGAGCCCGAGGAAGAGCCCGCGGTCGACACCCTGGGCCCCGAGCAGGCCCAGCAGCACCAGGCCGCTGGTGGCCAGGGCGAACTGGCCGCGCAGCGTCAGCCACAGCAGTGCCAAGGGCGGTGCACACAAGGCCAGTGCGACGATGGCCGGGCGACGCGACGCGGGGGCCAGCGCCACCCCGGCCAGCAGCACCAGCAGCAGCAGGGCCGCCGAAGCCGTGCGCCAGCCGAAGTGGGTGCGCTGCAGCGCCAGCAGCAGGCTGCGGTCGAAGGCCAACATGGCCCCGGCGCCGCCGAGCGTGCCCAGGGCGAGCACGACCCAGCCGCCGATGAGGCCGGGCCCGTGCGCGCTGCCGCCCCAGAGGGCCAGGGCGCCGCTGACGACGATCGCCGTCGGCCAGGCCGCGGCCAGCACCACGGCGCCGGCGAGCACGGCGACGTCGGCACCACGTTCGAGCCGGGCGTCGAAGCCCAGTCGGCGCATCAGGCGGTGTGCCAGCAGCGTGGCCCCGGCGACGGCCACGGTCGCCGCCAGCGCCAGGCCGACAGGCTGGCCCAGGCTGAGCAGTGCCGCGAGCAAGCCCAGCAGGGCGCCGCTCCAGGCCGCTCGGCCACCGCGCCAGGGGGCGGCCAGGGCCAGACCGGCGGGCAGGGCCAGCGCGGCCCAGGGCAGGAGGGGCAGGCTCAGCGCCCCGGCGTAGGCCAGCACCAGCGACAGCAGGGCCAGTGCGGCCCCACGCACGCCGGCCGCAGCCCGCTCGTGCAGGCCAGCCACGCGCGGGTGCAAGCCGAGTTCGGGGGCCGGGTTGGCGTTCAAGGGTGCAGGCGGCGCAGCGAGTTCAGGCGGTGCCCGCAGCCTGCGCGCGGTGTTGCCGCCCGCGCGTCAGAGCGCGAAGTCGGCCAGTGAGGCGCCACCGGCGAGGGCGGCGGTGAGCCACTTCGGCTTCAGGCCGCGGCCCGACCAGGTATCGCCAGTGGCCGGGTTGCGGTATTTGGCTGCCACCTTGCCGGCGGCCTTCTTCGGCGCCGCGGCGGGTTTGCTGCCGATATCGGCCAGCGTCAGGCCGTATTCGGCCATCAGCGCCTTGACCTGGTTGATGGCACTGCTGCGCTGTTCACGCTGCACATCGGCGATCTGCTTTTCGAGGGCGGCCTTCTGGGCCAGGAGATCGCTGAGATTGTCTTTGGCCATGTGCAGGCTCCGGTGGTTAACGAGAGGCCTTGAATATAACCGCGCTGGTCAAACTGCCCGTCCGCGGATACTCACGCCCTGCCTGACGACCGGATCAGGCCGGTGGCGGCACGTAGCCGGCCACCTTGTCGGCGTCGCCGCCAAAGAGGAACTGCTCCATCTGCCGCGCCAGATACTGCCGTGCCCGGGCATCGGCGAGATTCAGCCGGTTTTCGTTGACCAGCATCGTCTGGTGTTTCTTCCAGAGTTCGAAGGCTTCCTTGCTGACGTTGTCGTAGATGCGCTTGCCGAGTTCACCGGGGTAGGGTGAAAAACCCAGGCCCTCGGCTTCCTTCTTCAGATAAACACATTGCACCATGCGGGTCATATCCACCTCGGAGTTTCAGAGTTTCTTGACCAGGACTTGCGAGCGCCGGTCCCAGTTGTATTTGCGCTTCCGCGCCTCGGGCAACCATTCCGGGTCGACGGGCGTGAAACCGCGCTTGATGAACCAGTGCATCGTGCGCGTGGTGAGCACGAAGATGCTTTCGAAACCTCCGGCCCGCGCACGCTGCTCGATGCGCTTCAGCAGCCGTTCGCCATCACCCTGGCTTTGCGACTGCGGTGAAACCGTCAGCGCGGCCATTTCCGCCGTCTTGGCTTCCGGGTAAGGGTAGAGCGCGGCGCAGCCGAAGATGATGCCGTCGTGCTCGACGACGCTGTAGAAGTGAATGTCGCGTTCGATCTCGGTGCGTTCGCGACGCACCAGCGTGCCGTCGCGTTCGAAGGGCTCGATGAGTTGCAGGATGCCGCCGACGTCGTCGCTGCTGGCCTCGCGCAGGCTCTCGAGCTTTTCATCGACGACCATCGTGCCCACGCCGTCGTGCGTGAAGACTTCCAGCAGCAGTGCGCCGTCGGTGGCGTAGGGCAGGATGTGCGAACGTTCGACGCCGCCTTCGCAGGCCTTCACGCAGTGCTGCAGGTAGAAAGCGGTGTCGGTGGGCAGGGTGGGCGGGGGCAGGGCGGCCAACAGGCGCTTGGCCTCGGCCAGCGAGAGTTCGGTGTCGATCGCGCTTTCCGGGTCGTCCTGGGCTTCGCGGATGCCTGGCATCTCGGTCATGAAGACCAGTTTGTCGGCCTGCAGCGCCACGGCAGTGGCGGTGGCCACGTCTTCCATCGTCAGGTTGAAGGCTTCGCCGGTGGGCGAGAAGCCGAAGGGCGACAGCAGCACCAGCGCACCGATGTCGATGGCACGGCGGATGGCCGCAGAGTCGACGCGCCGCACCAGGCCGCTGTGGATGAAGTCGGTGCCGTCGACGATGCCCACCGGCCGTGCGGTGAGGAAGTTGCCCGAGACGACACGCACGGTGGCGTTGGCCATCGGCGTGTTGGGCAGGCCTTGCGAGAACGCGGCCTCGATCTCGAAGCGCAACTGGCCCGCCGCTTCCTGCGCCGCGTCCAGCGCCACCGGGTCGGTGACGCGGATGCCGCGCACGAAACGCGAAACCTGGCCCTTGGCCGCAAGCTGTTCCGTCACCTGCGGCCGGAAACCATGCACCAGCACCAGCTTGATGCCCATGGCGTGCAGGATGGACAGGTCCTGCACGAATGTGTTGAGCTTGCCGGCAGCGATGGCCTCGCCGGCCAGTGCCACCACGAAGGTCTTGCCGCGGTAGGCGTGGATGTAGGGCGCCACGGCGCGAAACCACGGGACGAAGGTGTGCGGGAAGACGAGGCTCATGAGGGGGGTCGACAAGTGGCGCGATTGTGCCGCAGCATGCACGCCCCAACCCTTGCCAGGAGACCACGATGGACGCGTACAAGACCCACGGTGCCTTCAGCTGGAACGAACTGATGACCACCGACCCCGCCGCCGCTGCCGACTTCTACGGCAAGCTCTTCGGCTGGGGCGTGCAGAACATGGACATGGGCACCGGCCCCTACCTCGTCGCCAAGGTCGGCGAGACCTCGGTCGGCGGCATCATGGGCATGCCGCCCGATGCGCCGCCCGATGCGCCGCCCGATGCGCCGGCCATGCCACCGGCCTGGGGCTGTTACGTCACCGTCGACAACGTCGACCAGACGCTGGCGCGCTGCAGCGAACTCGGCGGCAAGACGCTGATGCCGCCGATGGACGTGCCCGGCGTCGGCCGCATGGCCGTGCTGCAGGACCCGCAGGGGGCGGTGCTGAGCATCATGACCTACTCGATGTAGCGGCCCCGCGCCGGGGCCCCGGCCTTGCGCGGAGATAATCCGCGGCCCGTGACCCCATCCCCTTCGGGCCCGCGCGCCGCGCCGCATCCGCACCGCGTGCCGCCCAACCCCATCCCGCCGATCACCTATCCCGAGTCGCTGCCGGTCTCTGCCCGGCGCGAGGAGATCGCGCGCGCGATTGCCCAGCATCAGGTCGTCATCGTCTGCGGCGAGACGGGTTCGGGCAAGACGACGCAGTTGCCCAAGATCCTGCTCGAACTGGGGCGCGGCCTGGGCGCCGGGGGCAAGGGGCTGATCGGCCACACGCAGCCGCGGCGCATCGCGGCCAGCAGCGTGGCCAAGCGCATCGCCGACGAGCTGAAGAGCCCGCTGGGCGAAGTCGTCGGCTACAAGGTGCGTTTCCAGGACCGGCTGCAGCCGGGCGCCAGCGTCAAGCTGATGACCGACGGCATCCTGCTGGCCGAGACCGAGCGCGACCCGCTGCTGCGTGCCTACGACACCATCGTCATCGACGAGGCGCACGAGCGCAGCCTGAACATCGACTTCCTGCTCGGCTACCTGAAGCAGCTGCTGCCGAAGCGGCCGGACCTGAAGGTGATCGTCACTTCGGCCACCATCGACGCCGACCGCTTCGCCAATCACTTTGCCGGGAAGGCCGGGCCGGCGCCGGTGATCATGGTGTCGGGGCGTTTGTTCCCGGTCGAGCAGCGCTGGCGGCCCTATGAAGAGAGCCGCGAGTTCGACCTCGACAACGCCATCGCCGATGCCGTCGATGAGCTGTGGCGCAGCGGCCCGGGCGACATCCTCGTCTTCCTGCCCGGCGAACGCGAGATCCGCGAGACCGCCGACCACCTGCGCCGCCACCTGCTGCAGCACAGCAAGGGCGGCCCGCCGCCCGAGATCCTGCCGCTGTTCGCCAGGCTCGGCCAGCAGGAGCAGGACCGTGTGTTCGAAGCCGGCAACGGCCGCCGCATCGTGCTGGCGACCAACGTCGCCGAGACCTCGCTGACGGTGCCCGGCATCCGCTACGTCATCGACAGCGGCCTGGCGCGCGTGAAGCGCTACAGCTGGCGTAACAAGGTCGAGCAGCTGCAGGTCGAGGCCGTCAGCCAGGCCGCGGCGCAGCAGCGCGCCGGGCGCTGCGGGCGCGTGGCCAATGGCATCTGCATCCGGCTCTATGGCGAGGACGAGTTCAACGGCCGCCCGCGTTTCACCGACCCCGAGATCCTGCGCAGTTCGCTCGCCGGCGTCATCCTGCGCATGAAGGCGCTGAAGCTCGGCAACGTCGACGCCTTCCCCTTCGTCGAGCCGCCGCCGGGCAAAGCCATCGCCGACGGCTACGCGCTGCTGGCCGAGTTGGGCGCGGTGGATGACGACAACGCGCTCACGCCCATCGGCCAGGAGCTGTCGCGCCTGCCGCTGGACCCGCGGGTGGGCCGCATGATCCTGGAAGCGCGCCAGCACCAAGCCTTGAGCGAAGTGCTGGTGATCGCTGCCGCGCTGAGCGGCCAGGACGCACGCGACCGGCCGCTGGACAAGGCGCAGGTCGCCGACGAACGCCACAAGCCTTTCGACGACGAGCGTTCCGAGTTCATGGGCACGCTGAAGCTGTGGAAGTGGATCGAGGAAGGTCGCGGTGTGCACGGCCACGCGCAGGCGCGGGAAGCGCGTGTCGACACGCACAAGCTCACCAACCGCCAGCAGGAACAGCGCCTGCGCGACGCCTTCATCAACCCGCGCCGGGTGCTCGAGTGGCGCGACATCCATTCGCAGCTGCTGACCGTGGTGGCCGAACACGGCTGGCGCCTGAACGAGGCGCCGGCGACCTACGACCAGGTGCACCTGTCGCTGCTGGCCGGCCTGCTGGGCAACATCGGCTGCAAGAGCGACGACGAGGACTGGTACCTCGGTGCACGCGGCATCAAGTTTTGGCGCCACCCGGGTGTCAACCTGAGCAAGAAGCCGGGACGCTGGATCGTCGCGGCCGAACTGGTGGAGACGACGCGCCTCTTCGGCCGTGGCATCGCGGCCATCGAACCGCAGTGGATACCGCCGCTGGCCGGCCACCTGCTGAAGACGCAGTTGCTGGAGCCACACTGGGAGAAGAAGGCCGGCGAGGTGGTGGCGCTGGAGCGCGCCACGCTCTACGGCATCGTGATCTACAACAACCGCAAGGTGAACTACGGCCGCATCGACCCGGCGGGCGCACGCGAGATCTTCATCCGCGAAGCGCTGGTGGGCGAGGAGTGGGAGACACGACTGCCCTTCCTGGCGCACAACCGCAAGCTCATCGCGCAGGTGCAGGAGCTGGAGCACAAGGCGCGCCGCCAGGACGTGCTGGTCGACGACGAACTCATCTACGCCTTCTACGACCAGCAGCTGCCCAAGGACGTGTGCAGCGGCCCGGGGCTGGAGCGCTGGTACCGCGACGAAGTGAAGAAGCAGCCCAGGCTGCTGCACCTGACGCGCGAAGAGCTGATGCGGCACGAGGCCGCCGGCATCACCACCGACAGCTTCCCGAAGACCTTTCGTCTGGGTGGCATCGACTGCACGGCGACTTACCTGCACGAGCCGGGCGACGCGAAGGACGGCGTGACGGTGGCCGTGCCCATCTATGCGCTGAACCAGGTCAGCGACGAACGCTGCGAATGGTTGGTGCCCGGCATGCTGCACGCCAAGGTGCTGGCGCTGTGTAAGACGCTGCACCAGCGCCCGCGTTCACGCCTGGTGCCGCTGCCCGACTACGCCGCCGAGTTCTGCGCCGGCACGCCCTTCGCCCAGGGCAGCCTGATGGATGCGTTGCTGAAGGCGGTGCGTGAACGCACGCAGATCGCGGTGCAGCGCAACGACTTCAAGCTCGAACAGCTGAGCCCACATCTGTTCATGAACTTCCGCGTGATCGACGAACACGGCCGCCAGCTCGGCATGGGGCGCGACCTCGCGAACCTGAAGGCCGAACTCGGCGGCCAGGCGCGCACCGCCTTCCAGGCGCTGGCGGTGCTGAAGACGAACACTGCAAAACCGCTGACGGTGGCGCCGGATGCACCCTCGTCGACCGCGGGCGGGCGGGGTATCCGGGCCGAGATCGTGGCCGCGCCGGTGCCCGCCGCGCCGACCGAAGTGCCGAAGTACACCGCCTGGACCTTCGGCGAACTGCCCGAGCTGATGGAAGTGCGCCGCGGCCCGCAGGTGATGGTGGGCTTCCCGGCGCTGATCGACCGCGTCACCCACGTCGAAATCGAAGTCTTCGACGAACCCGAGGCCGCGGCGGCCCACCACCGTGCCGGCCTGCGCCGGCTGGTGGCGCTGCAGCTGAAGGAGCCACTGAAGTACCTGGAGAAGAACATCCCCGGCCTGACCGCGATGGGTACGGCCTACATGCACGTCGGCCGCACGGCCGACGGCGCCGGCGGTGGCACGCTGGAAGAGCTGCGCGCACAGATCATCGACGTCGCCGTCGACCGCGCCTTCCTCGCCGACCCGCTGCCCACCGACGAGCGCAGCTTCAGCGCCCGCGTCAACGAGGGCCGCGCGCGCCTGAACCTGATCGCCGCCGAGGTGGCGCGCCAGGCCGGCGTGGTGCTGACCGAACACGCCGCCGCACTGCGCAAGCTGAAGGACAGCAAACCGCCTCGCGACGTGGCCGACGACATCGCCGCGCAGGTGCAGCGGCTGGTGGGCAAACGTTTCCTGACGCAGACCGACTGGGCCGCGCTGCAGCACCTGCCGCGCTACCTGAAGGCCGTGGTGCTGCGCCTGGACAAGCTGCGCACCGACCCGGCGCGCGACGCCACCCGCTTTGCCGAACTGCGCCCGCTGGAACAGCGCTGGCTGCGCAAGACCGCCGAACTGCGCGGCGCCCCGCACGCGCGGCTGGACGAATACCGCTGGTTGCTGGAAGAGCTGCGCGTCAGTCTTTTCGCGCAGGAACTGCGCACGCCGCAGCCGGTCAGCACCAAACGTCTGGACAAGGCCTGGGGCCAGATCGAGTCCTGATCTGGATCAATTCATCGCGTATGCGAATGACATTGATTCTCAATACGGATATAGTGCGGGCATTCGCCACTCCCGACCGAGCCCCGCCGTGAAGCCTGCCCACACCCAGCCTGTCAGCCCCCGCCTCAGCCTGTCCCGCGCCGTCCCGCGCCGTCGCCTGCGTGGCCGGGCGCTGCTCACCGCGGCCGCCATGGCCGCCACCACCTTGCTGGCCGGCACCGCGCTGGCGCAGGACAAGGTGCTGAACCTCTACTCGGCGCGCCACTACCAGACCGACGAGGCGCTCTACGCCGACTTCACCAAGGCCACCGGCATCCGCATCAACCGCGTCGAGGCCGACGACGCCGGCATCCTGGCGCGCCTGAAGGCCGAGGGCACGGCCAGCCCGGCCGATGTCATCCTGCTCGTCGACGCCGCCCGCCTGTGGCGCGGTGAACAGGAAGGTCTGTTCCAGCCCGTGAAATCGGCCGTGCTCGAAGCGCGCATCCCGGCGCAGTTCCGCGGTGGTGTCTCGGCGCAGGGCGCGCAGTGGTTCGGGCTGTCGACACGTGCGCGCCTCGTGGTCTACGACAAGAGCCGGCTGAAGGCCGCCGACGTCGACAGCTACGAAAAACTGGCCGCCCCTGCGCTGAAGGGCCAGTTCTGCGTGCGCAGCGGCTCGCACCCCTACAACCTCAGCCTGTTCGGCAGCATGGTCGAGCACCTCGGCCCGGCGGCCACCGAAACCTGGCTCCAGGGCCTGGTGGCCAACATGGCGCGCCCGCCCAAGGGTGGGGACACCGACCAGATCAAGGGCGTGGCCAGCGGCGAATGCGGCGTGGCCCTGACCAACAGCTACTACTACGCGCGCCTGCTGCGCTCGGCCAAGCCCGAAGATCGCGCCCTGGCCGAGAAGGTGGGCGTGGTGTTCCCGAACCAGTCCAGCTGGGGCACGCACGTCAACATCGCCGGCGGTGCGGTGGCGCGCAACGCGAAGAACCGCGACGCGGCCGTGGCCTTTCTCGAATACCTGGCCAGCGACAGCGCGCAACGCTACTTCGCCGACGGCAACAACGAATACCCCATCGTGGCCTCGGTGCCGGTGAATCCGGTGCTCGGCAGTCTGGGCCGCTTCAAGGCCGAGACGGTGCCCATCGCCCAGGTCGGCGCCAACACCGCCAGGGTGCAGCAGATGCTGGACCGCGCCGGCTTCAAGTAAGCCGCGGCAGAATGCCCGCAGGGCCCCGTCAGCGGGCCCCGGGGGGTTTGCATGCGGCAATGGAAAGGCTGGCTGGCCGCGTGGGTCTGGTGCGGGCTGTGCGCGATTGGTGCCGTGCACGCACAGGCGCCAGGGGTGCCTGGGACATCCGACAGGCTGGCCCCGGTGGCTCTGCCTGCCGCCGACCTTTTTTTCCGCCCGCCCGAGATCCCCTCGGCACGCCTGTCGCCCAGCGGACGCTGGATGGCCGCCAGCGTCGTCACCGACACCGGACGCTACGCGCTGCTGGTGTTTCCCGTGGAAAGCGGTGGCGGCCAGCCCACCATCGTTGCGCGCTACCGCGACGTCGACATCGACCGCTTCCATTGGGTCAACGACGAGCGCCTGATCTACGACATCGTCGACCTCGGTCGCGGCAGTGCCGACCCCGACGTGCAGAACGCGCTCTTCAGCGTGCGCCGCGACGGCAGCGAGACCCGCAAGCTGCTGCGCGCCTTCGGCGATGAATGGCGCGTCGCCGACCGCACGCTGGACCCGAACCACGTGCTGCTGCGTGTGCCGCAGGACGGTGGCGACGAGGTGGTGGTCGGCGAATGGAAGTTCGACCGCAACGGCGACCGCGAGGCGCTGGTGCCCAAGCGCCTGGACGTGGCCACCGGGCGCGTGCGCTCCATCGCGCAGGGCACGCCGGCCGGCGTCACGAACTGGATCTTCGATGCCCAGGGTCGGCCGCGGGTGGGGCTGGCGCGACGCGACGGCCGCACACGCGTGTATTGGCGCGCGCAGGCCGGGGACGACAGCGTCACGGCGTGGACCGAACTCGGCAACTTCTCCACGCTGGCCATGCCCTGGATACCGAGCAACGTCGATGCCGCGGGGCAGCTGTACGTCAAGCAAGGCAGCGGCGCAGGTGGCACATCGGTGCTCAAGCGCTTCGACTTCACGGCGGGCCGCCCCGAGCCTGCGCCACTCGTCGCCACGCCAGGCTTCGACTTCACCGGCGAGGTGATCACCGACCCCGCCAGCGGCCGCTTCCTGGGCGTGCGCGTGGAGACCGACGCAGAGACGACGGTGTGGACCGACCCGGCCATGCAGGCCCTGCAGCAGGCCGTCGACGCGCGCCTGCCCGGCCGCGTCAACCGCCTGCACTGCCAACGCTGCGGCCAGGACGATGCCGCCGTGCTGGTGTTCTCCTGGTCCGACCGCGAGCCCGGCGAATACTGGCTGTGGCGCGGGCCGGCCGCGGCACCGACCTTGTGGCTGCGCACCGGGCAGACGCGGCGCAACGTCGACGCGCAACGCATGGCCAGCGTCGACTTCCATCGCTACCGTGCGCGCGACGGGCGTGAGATCCCGTTGTGGCTGACCACGCCGGCCTCGCCGGCCGAGGGCCCGCGGCCGGCCGTGGTCCTGGTGCACGGCGGCCCGTGGGTGCGCGGCGGTCGCTGGGCCTGGGACGGCATGGCGCAGTTCCTGGCCTCGCGCGGCTACGTCGTCATCGCGCCGGAGTTCCGCGGCAGCACCGGCTACGGCGCGGCGCACTTCCGCGCCGGCTGGAAACAGTGGGGCCGCGCCATGCAGGACGACCTGGCCGACGCCGTGGCCTGGGCCGCCGCGCGCGGCACCGTCGACGCGAAGCGGGTGTGCATCGCCGGCGCCAGCTACGGCGGTTATGCCACGCTGATGGGCCTGGTGCGGCATCCCGAGACCTACCGCTGCGGTGCCGCGTGGGTGGCGGTGACAGAGCCGGCGCTGCTCTTCACCTCGGACTGGAAGAGCGACGTCAGCGCCGAAGCCCGCATGCACTCGCTGCCGGCGATGCTGGCCGACCCGGTGGCCGAGGCCGAACTGCTGCGCGACATCTCGCCAGTGGCCCAGGCTGCGCGCCTGCAGGCACCGCTGCTGCTGGCTTACGGCGAACTCGACCGCCGCGTGCCACTGGAGCACGGCAAGCGCCTGCGCGCTGCCTTGCAGGTCGCCGGGCGTGAGCCCGAGTACGTGGTCTACGCAGGTGAAGGCCATCGCTGGCAACGCGCCGAGCACCGCATCGACTTCGCAAGCCGACTCGAACGTTTCCTGGCGCAACATCTGCGGCCGCACTCGGCAGCCGCGTTGCCGGCCACACCCCCCTAGAATTTGCGGTTCAACGCAGCCGATGCGCCGGTACCCCGGCGAGCCGGCACCCGCGCGCGGCCACCCGCCGCGCTGCGTCCTGGAGGCCCGCCGTGCACAGACCTTCGATCGCCCTTGCCGCCTTGCTGATGCTGGCCCCAGCCGCCTGGGGCCAGGCGGCGAAGGCCGACGCCACCGAGGCCGAGGCCGCGATGGAGCGCGCCAAGCGGGCGGCGGCGGGGCCGCTGAAGGCCATCCAGCAGGCGTCGAAGATCAACCGGCGCCGCGGCGAGCCCGATCCGGTGCCGGTCGCGGCGGTCGTCGCCGCGTCGGCGGTTGCGCCGGCCGCCGTGCCCGCCGCCGCGCCGGCACGCGCCAACGAACCTCCGGCGGTGGAACTGCTGCTGGAGATCGGCGACCGCGTGCCTGCCGTGGCCGAGATGGCCGCGGTGTCACCCATCGCCGCAGGCGCCCCGGCACCTGCTGCGGCCACCGCCTTGCCTGCGACGGGCAGCGTGACACAGACCCTGCTCGACACCCTGCCGGTGCAGCCCAAGGTGCTGGACATGGTCGAACCGAGCATCCCGCCCGCCCTGGTGGAGCTAGGACCGCGCGGTGCCGAGGTCGAGGCCGAGCTGAGCCTGCGCGCCGACGGCAGCGTGGCCGGGGTGACGCTGTTGCCGCCGGTCCCGCGTGCCTGGCAGCGTTTCATCGTCGCGGCGCTCGAACGCTGGCGCTACGAGCCTATGCCCGAAGCGCGGGTGCACCGCGTCAGGCTCGTCTTCGGCAACCCGGGCGGCAACTGACCCGCTGACCTTCAGGCCGCCCGCCCGCGACCCGCCAGGTTCACGCGCGCAGCACGGCCAGCGCGCGGTCCATGCCGCCGCTGACGATCGACAGCATCGCCTGCTCGCGCACCGCCGGCTTGGGGTGGTAGGCGATGGACAGGCCGGCGGCCTTCATCATCGGCAGGTCGTTGGCGCCGTCGCCCACGGCGATGGTCTGCGTCGGAGGGATGCCCATCAGCTCGGCCACCTCGAGCAGCACACGACGCTTCTCGGCGCCGTCCACGACGTCGCCCCATGGACGCGGCACCAGCGCGCCGGTGAGGCGACCGTCCACCACGTCCAGTTCGTTGGCGCGCGCGAAGTCGAGTTGCAGGCGGCGGCGGATGCGTTCGCTGAAGAAAGTGAAGCCGCCGGAGATGAGCAAGGTTTTCAGGCCCGCCGCGCGGCAGGCCTGCACGAAGGTCTCGACACCCGGGTTCAGTTGCAGGTGACGCGTGTACACCGACTCCAGCGCTGCCAGCGGCACGCCGCGCAACAGCGCCAGGCGGCGGTGCAGGCTGAGGCGGTAGTCGACGATGTCCCCTCGCATCGCCGCTTCGGTGATGGCTGCCACCTCGGCCTTCAGGCCGACGGCTTCCGCGATCTCGTCGATGCACTCGATGTTGATCAGCGTCGAGTCCATGTCGAAGGCGACGAGCCTGTAGTCGGCCAGGCGCAGTGGCGGCTGTTCTGCGGCTCGGCCGCGGACGAAGAGGCCGGGTTCGATTTCGGTGGCCATCACGCGTCCACCTGCAGCGGTTGGCCCAGGTGCTTGAGCAGGTCGCGCAGGTAGTGCGCGCGGTCGGCCGGGGCGCTGATCTCGCGTTCGATGCGCAGCTTGTCGTTGCCGGCCAGCTTGATGGCGCGGTTCTTCTGCACCAGTTCGATGATGCGCTGCGGGTCGATGGGCGCCTTGGGGCGGAAGGTGACGTTCATCAGCCTGGGGCCGGCGTCGATCTTGGCCACGCCGTAGGGCTTGGCCAGTACACGCAGACGGTGGGTGTCGAAGAGCGTCTGCCCCTGCGTGGGCAGCTTGCCGAAGCGGTCGGTGATCTCCTCGAGCAGGCTGTCGATCTGTTCGGCCTTCTCGGCCGAGGCCAGGCGCTTGTAGAGATTCAGCCGCACGTGCACGTCGCCGCAATAGGCATCCGGCAGCAGCGCCGGCGCATGCAGGTTGATCTCGGTGGTGGCGGCCATCGGGTTCAGCAGGTCGGGCTCGCGGCCGGCCTTCAGGCTGCGCACGGCTTCGCTGAGCATGTCGTTGTAGAGCTGGAAGCCCACCTCCATCATGTTGCCGCTCTGGTTCTCGCCCAGCACCTCGCCGGCGCCGCGGATTTCCAGGTCGTGCATCGCCAGGTAGAAGCCGCTGCCCAGCTCTTCCATGTCCTGGATGGCCTGCAGGCGCAGCGCGGCGGGCTTGCTCAGGCCTTCGATATCGGGCACCAGCAGGTAGGCGTAGGCCTGGTGGTGGCTGCGGCCGACGCGCCCGCGCAGCTGGTGCAACTGCGCCAGGCCGAACTTGTCGGCGCGGCTGATGACGATGGTGTTGGCGCTGGGCACGTCGATGCCGGTCTCGATGATCGTCGAGCACAGCAGCACGTTGTGGCGCTGGGCGACGAAGTCGCGCATCACGCTTTCCAACTGGCGCTCGGGCATCTGGCCGTGCGCCACGGCGATGCGCGCCTCGGGCAGCAGTTCCTGCAGCTTCTGCTTGCGGTTCTCGATGGTCTCGACCTCGTTGTGCAGGAAGTAGACCTGGCCACCCCGCTTCAACTCGCGCAGCACGGCTTCGCGGATGACGCTGCTGCCTTCGGCGCGCACGAAGGTCTTGATGGCCAGGCGGCGCTGCGGCGCGGTGGCGATCACGCTCAGGTCGCGCAGGCCCTCCAGCGCCATGCCCAGGGTGCGCGGGATCGGCGTCGCGGTGAGCGTCAGCACGTCGACCTCGGCACGCATGGCCTTCATCGCTTCCTTGTGGCGCACGCCGAAGCGGTGTTCCTCGTCGATGACGAGCAGGCCCAGGCGCGCGAAGTGCACGTCCGAGCTCAGCAGCTTGTGCGTGCCGACGACGATGTCCACCGTGCCGTCGGCGATGCCGTCGACGGCGGCCTTCACTTCCTTCGTGGTGCGGAAGCGCGAGAGCTCGGCGATCTTCACCGGCCACTTGCCGAAGCGGTCGACGAGGGTCTGGTAATGCTGCTCGGCGAGCAGCGTCGTCGGCGCCAGGATCGCCACCTGCTTGCCGCCGTGCACGGCCACGAACGCGGCACGCAGCGCCACCTCGGTCTTGCCGAAACCGACGTCGCCGCAGACCAGCCGGTCCATCGGGCGCGGGCTGACCATGTCCTGGATCACGGCGTGGATGGCAGCGCGCTGGTCGGCCGTCTCTTCGAAGCCGAAGCTGGTGGCGAAGGCCTCGTAGTCGTGCGGGCTGAAGCGGTGCGCGAAGCCTTCGCGCGCAGCGCGGCGGGCGTAGAGGTTCAGCAGCTCGGCCGCGGTGTCGCGCACCTGCTCGGCGGCCTTGCGGCGGGCCTTGTCCCACTGCGGTGAGCCCAGCTTGTGCAGCGGTGCCTCGTCGGCGCTGACGCCGGTGTAGCGGCTGATCAACTGCAGCTGGCTTACCGGCACGTAGAGCGTGGCCTTGTCGGCGTATTCCAGGTGCAGGAACTCGGATGCGCCTTCGCCCAGGTCGATGTTCACCAGCCCCTGGTAGCGCCCGATGCCGTGGTTCATGTGCACCACGGGGTCGCCGACCTTCAGCTCCGACAGGTCCTTGATCAGCGCGTCGACGCTGCTCGTCTGTTCCTGCTTGCGGCGGCGGCGTGCCTCGCGCGTGGTGGCGAAGAGTTCGGTCTCGGTGACGAACTGCACCGAGACGCCGGCCTCGGCGTCGAACCAGTGGAAACCTTCGGCCAGCGGCGTGGTGGCGATGGCCACCTTCTCGGGGCCGGTGAGGAAGTCTTCCAGCGAATCGACGGCCGGCACGCTGATGCGGTTGTCGCGCAGCAGTTCCAGCAGGCTCTCGCGGCGGCCGTCGCTTTCGGCCACCAGCAGCACGCGGTGCGCGCCCAGCTTGATGTGCTGTTCCAGCCGGCCCAGCGGATCGGTGGCGCCGCGGTCGATGCTCAGGTCGGGCAGCGGGCGTGCCCATTCGACGGCCTCGCTGCCGCGCAGCGACAGCGTGGCGTGCGGCTGCGTGCGGCCGAAGAATTCCTCGGCCGGCATGAAGATGGCCTCGGGCGGCAGGATGGGCCGCTCGGGGTCGTGCTGCAGGAAGCGGTGGCGGTCGCGGGTGTCCTTCCACCAGCCTTCCAGCGCCTCGTCGACCTTGCCGTGCAGCACCAGCGCGGCCTGTTCGCCCAGGTAGTCGAAGATGTTGCCGGGGGTCTCGAAGAACAGCGGCAGGTAGTACTCGATGCCGCCGCCGGCCAGACCCTGCGCCATGTCCTTGTAGACGCGGCACCGGGTCGGGTCGCCTTCGATCTGCGCGCGCCAGCGCGCGCGGAAAGCCGTGCGCGCGGCCTCGTCCATCGGGAACTCGCGGCCGGGCAGCAGGCGTACCTCGGGCACGGGGTAGAGGCTGCGCTGGGAATCGGGGTCGAAGGTGCGGATGCTGTCGACCTCGTCGCCGAAGAGGTCGACGCGGTAGGGCACCAGGCTGCCCATCGGGAACAGGTCGATCAGGCCGCCGCGCACGGCGTACTCACCCGGGCTCACGACCTGGCTGACATGCTGGTAGCCGGCCAGCGTCAGCTGCGACTTCAGCTTCGCTTCGTCGAGCCGGCTCTTCTGCTTGAAGTGGAAGGTGGTGCCGGCGAGAAACGACGGTGGCGCCAGCCGCGTCAGCGCCGTGCTGGCCGGCATCAGCACCAGGTCGACGTCACCGCTGTGGATGCGCCACAGCGTGGCCAGGCGTTCGCTGATCAGGTCCTGGTGCGGGCTGAAGGTGTCGTAGGGCAGCGTCTCCCAGTCGGGGAAGACGGCCACGCGCAGCGCGGGGTCGAAGAAGGCGAGCTCGTCGGCCAGGCGCGCGGTGTCGGCGGGCTCGGCGGTGAACACGGCCAGCAGGCGCTTGGCATCGGCATGGCGGCGGCCCAGGCGGGCCAGCAGCAGGGCGTCGGCCGAGGCCAGCGGGCGCGGCAGCGTGTAGCGCTTGCCCGGCGCGATGTGGGGGAGTTGCATGAAGGGCCCGAAAACGAACGCAGCCCCGGCGTGCTCCCGGGGGGGAGATGACGGCGGGGCCCGAAGGCCACGATTCTAGAATCCGCCGCCATGCCTGCCGCCCCACGTTGTTTTGCCCTCGTGCCCTGCGCTGGTGTCGGTGCGCGTGCCGGCACCGGCGGGCCCAAGCAATACACCTCGCTGCACGGCCGCGCCGTGGTGGCGCACACGCTGTCGGCGCTGGCCCAGGTGTCGAGATTGGCGGCCACGCTGGTGGTGCTGGCACCCGACGACAGCGTGTTCGAGTTCCATGCCACCGGCTTCGTCGGCCCACGGGCCTGGGTGGCGCGCTGCGGCGGCGCCACGCGCGCCCAAAGCGTGCTCGGCGGCCTGGACGCACTGCGCGAACACGATGCCGAAGACGACGACTGGGTGCTGGTGCACGACGCCGCGCGCTGTCTGCTGCAGCCGGCCTGGGTCGACCGGCTCATCGACGCCTGCCTGGACGACCCCGTCGGCGGCCTGCTGGCGCTGCCCTTGGCCGACACCCTGAAGGCGGCGCTGCCCCTGGCCGACGGCGACGGCGATCGCGTGGCGGCCACGCTCGACCGCAGCGGCAAGTGGCTCGCACAGACGCCGCAGATGTTCCGCCTGGGCCTGCTGCAGCGCGCCCTGGAGCATGCTGGCGCGGCCGTCACCGACGAATCGAGTGCCATCGAAGCCCTTGGCCTGGCGCCCAGGCTGGTCCCGGGTGACCAGGAAAACCTCAAACTCACCTGGCCGGCCGACTTCGCGCTGGCCGCCCGCCTGCTGGAGACCCGATGAACCCAATGGCTTTGCGTGTGGGCGAGGGCTGGGACACGCACCAGTTGGTGGTGGGACGCCCGCTGGTGCTGGGCGGCGTGCACATCCCGCATACCCACGGCCTGCTGGGCCATTCCGATGCCGACGCGTTGCTGCACGCCATCACCGATGCGCTGCTGGGCGCGGCCGCCTTGGGCGACATCGGCCGCCACTTCCCCGACACCGACGCGCAGTTCCGGGGCGCCGACTCGCTGGCCTTGCTGGCCGAGGCCGCGCGCCGCGTGCGCGAGGCGGGTTACGAGATCGTGAACGTCGACAGCACCATCGTCGCGCAGGCGCCCAAGATGGCGCCGCACATCCCGGCCATGTGCCAGCACATCGCCCGCGCGCTGGGCCTGTCGCCCGGCGCCGTCAACGTGAAGGCCAAGACGGCCGAGAAGATGGGGCCGGTGGGCGACGGTCGGGCCATCGAGGCGCGTGCGGTCTGCCTGCTGGTGCAACGTTCGCCGGACCTCGGCTGACCTCGCGCTGACGTCACGCAGGCGCCGGTCCGAAACGCAGGTCTATCGACAGCCGCACGCGCTGCGGCCGCAGGTTGGGGCAGGCGCGGTGGCGGGTTTGTGCCGAGAGCAGCAGCACGTCGCCGAGCCGAAGGTCGGTTGCGGCAAAGCCGGGCCCGTCGTCGCCGTGAGGCGAGCCTGGGGCCGCGGCGAGTACGCCGTCGGGCACGGCGCAGTCGGCCAGCGGGATCCACGCGCCCCATACGCCGCGGCTTTCGGGCAGGAAGTCGGCGTCGCGATGGGCGGCGGTGGCCGGCACGCGATGGTCGGGCGGCGCCAGGCGGCAGACCGAGCCGCGCGCCCCTTCGGCTGCCCGGCCCAACAGCAGCGACACCACCCCGATCAGTTTCCGGTCGTGCACCAGCGCCTGGAAGTCGGCGTGCATGCCCATGCGCTGCTGCACGGCCGTCCAGCGCGCTATCTCGTGCGGCGCGGGGGCATCGCCGCCCGTCCAGCGGCCCCGTGCGTCGAGCAGGCCTTCGGCACGCGCGGCGGCCTGCAACTGCCGTCGCAGTGCGGCAAGGGGCGCTTTCGGCAGCAGTCCGCGCAGCAGCAGCACGCCGTCGCGTTCGGCCCGACGGCGCAGCGTCGCGGGCCGCTGCAGCAGCGGCGAGGCATCGGCCAGCGGTGCCAGCGGGAAGGCCGGCTTCCAGGCTGTCCAGCCCAGCCAGCGCTCGGGGCGCCAGGACCCGGGGTCCAGCGTCGCGGCCGCTTCGTCGATGCGGCGGTCGCGCTCGGCGGCGTTCAGGCCCGGCCAGAACGCGTCGGTCAGCACCGGCAGCTTCATCCAGGCGCACCACGCGGCCTGCGTCAGGCGCTGGCGGTGTTGCCAGGCGAGAGGCCGCAGGCCGGCGGCCTGCAGCCCGCTTTCGATGTCGGTGGCGGTGCGCATGGGCGCCGGTTCCATCCCGGGCGCGGCGAGGCAGTCAGGGGGGTGGCGCTGCAAGAGCGCGGCATGCAGGCCGGTGAGCAGTGGGTCCCGGCCCCCGCCGGGGAGGTCGGGCTGACCCAGGTAGGCGGCGGGCACGTTGAAGACCAGCGCGCCGCCGGGCTTGAGCCGCGCGGCCAGGTCGAGCAGCAGCGGGGGCAGTGCGTGCCACTGCCACATCGCGGCGCCGCAGACGATGCGGTCGTAGTCGGTGTCGGCGGCGTCCAGCGTTGTCAGCCAGCGCACCCGCCCGTCGTCACCCAGGCGCAGGCGGCCGGCCCGGGCCATCTCGGCGGCTGGCTCCACGCAGTGCACTTCACCCTGCGGCCCCAACGACGGCAGCAGCGCCAGCGTGGTGCCGCCGGTGCCCGCGGCCAGGTCCAGCACTTTCAGGCCCGGCCGGAGCGCGGCGTGGCGCGCCAGCGCGCTGTTGGCGTGGCGGTAGCGGCCGTGTCGCTGCTCGAAGTGGCGGTAGCGCGCAGCCGTGGCCGGGTCGTCCCAGCCGCCGCACACTTCTTGCGCCGAGGCCGGCCTCACAGCACCATCGCCAGGCCCTGCGGCGCCATGGTGGCGGGCGCGGGGCTGGGCAGCAGGCCCATGGCACGCAGGTTGTGTTCGCCCTTGAAGCGCAGGCACTCACCGATCATGGCGCGTGTGGCTGCGTCGTAGTGGAAGAAGTCGAGTTCGAGGTTGGCGTCGTCCGTGTAGTGGCGGTGGAAGCGCCGGGTGTCCTCCATCGGGGGCAATGCGGTGAAATGGCTGCAACGCGCCTGCAGCCACCAGCGTGTGAAGCCGTGGCGCTGATGGTGCTCGTCGTACAGCGCCGTGCCGGGGAAGGGCACGGCGACACCGAGGGTGCTGAAGCTGTCCACCAGCGGCGCAATACGTTCCATGAAACGCAGCGTGCGCTCCAGCGTGGCGGGCGTGTCTTCCGGGAAGCCGAGCATGAAATTGCAGGCCGTCTGCAGCCCTTCGGCCTTGGCCCACTCGAGCGCGCGCACCACGTGCGCCGTGCGGATGCCCTTCTTGATGACGCGCAGGATCTCGTCGTCGCCACTCTCGACGCCGAAGTTGATGTGCACCAGCCCGGCGGCCTTCATCGTGCGCAGCAATGCCGGCGTGACGATCGTGGCGCGTGTGATGGCGCCGAACTGCAGCGGGAAGTGCAGGCCGGCCTGCAGTGCGTGGCACAAGGCTTCCAGCCGCGGAATCTTGGCCGTGAGCGCGTCGTCCCAGAACGGGAAGTAGCTGAGGCCGCTGCGTGCGTGCAGTGTGTTGAGTTCGTCGACGACGCGCTGCGCGCTGTGCATGCGGAAGCCGCGCCCGGTGACGACGTTGGCGCAGAAGGTGCACCGCGCCGGGCAGCCGCGGCTGGTGAGGATGCCGCCGGGCACCGGTTCGCGGCCGCTGGCGTCGTACCAGTGCGGGTCGAAGAGGTCTTGCGCCAGCAGCGGCGGGGCGAGCTGGTCCAGGTCTTCGATGAAGCCGCCCGGCGGGCCCTGGCGCACCTGGCCGTCGGCCTGGCGCACCCAGGCGCCCGGCACGGTCGCCAGCGCTGCGCCCGCTTCGAGGGCACGGGCCAGCGCCACCACCGAGAGTTCGGCCTCGCCGGTCAACGCCACGTCGAAGCCGTGCGCCAGCGTCTCCTCGGGGCAGATGGTGGTGTGCGCGCCGCCGGCCACGAGCAGGCAGCCGGCCTCGCGCAGCGCCGGCAGCAGGCGGTAGGCATGCCAGACCCAGCGCGTGAACAGCGCCATGCCGACGAAACGCGGCCGGAAGTCGCGCACCTGCGTCGCGATCCATTCGGCGTCGTGGTCGAAGTGCCGGGCCGCGGCGTCGATCACACGCACCTCGTGGCCGGCGCGCAGCAAGGCCGCGGCCACGTACTGGAAACCCAGCAGCGGGGCACCCAGCCGTTCCGGCGAAGGGGGGTTGATCAGCAGGATGCGCAAGGCGCCCGCCCCGGCACGACGTCAGGCGGCGAGCGATCCTGCCTTGGGCAGCACCCAGCCGTTGATCACCGGGCCCACGGGCACGTAGGGCGGTGCATAGACGGGCACCGGGCCCGTGCCCAGCAGGTTCATGATCTGTTGCGTGCCCAGCCACTGTTGCAAGGCCCGTGCAAAACCCTGCGCGATGGCGTAGGCCACGGCGTCGGCGTTCTGCGGCTTGGGCGTGGGGTACTTGCGGATGATCTCTTCGCTGACCGGTGCAGCCTCGACCAGCGCCAGGCCGGGCAGCACGAAGGTCAGCATCGGGGTGGGCACGTTGGGCAGGGGCGGGGCCATGGGCAAGGGATAGGCCGCGAAGGCCGGGTACAGCGGCAGGCCCGGGAAGTTGGCCATGCTGCACAACAGCCGGAACTGGTTGTGCACGCCGGCGGCGATGGCGCGGCTGTACGGGTCCCAGCTGCCAGCGGGTGCAAAGCCGCGTATCAGCCCATCCAGCGCGGGCAGGGTGATCTTCCCGCCGTGGGCGTTGGGGCCCATGATCTTCACGTCCGAGATGATGGCCTGGACGCGCCAGGTGTCGATGGCCTGCTTCAGTGCCGACGCCATGGCGTCGAAGTACTGGTAGTAGGGGTCGCGGTTCACCCCCTTGGGCAGACGCGCCGCTGCGAAACTCGCCCGAGTGACCTCGCGCATGAGGGTGACGTTCAGTGACGGCATGGGCTGCTCCGGCTCAAGCACCGACGATGCGGCGGTGCCCGCACGCTAGCGCAGCCTGTCGGCGCTAGCAATCCTCTGGCAAGGGCAGGCGCGGTGTCTTGCCGTTCAGCGCGGGTGGTGATCCAGCCCCGCAGGGCACCAAGGGCGCAGTTCGCTGTGCCCCGACCACAGGCGACGCAAGCCTCAGGCCCGCGCGCTGGTCGAGCGCCGCCCCTCGCGCCCGGCCGGTCGCGGCTCGCTGCCGCTGGCGCGCTTCAGGCGCAGGTGCACCATCAGCCCGCCGTCCTTGGCGTTGGCGATCTCCACCGTGCCGCCCATGCGCTGCATGGCCTTCTCGACGATGGCCAGGCCCAGCCCGGCGCCGGTGGCCGCGGTGCGCGCGGCGTCGCCGCGGAAGAAGGGCGTGGTCAGCTGCGAAAGCTTCTCGGGCGCCACGCCCGCGCCCTGGTCGCGCACGGTGACGATGGCCCAGGGGCCGGTCTTCACGTAGCTCACGCTGACCTCGGCCAGCCCGGTGTAGGTGCCGCGGCCGTAGCGACGGGCGTTCTCGAACAGGTTCAGGAAGACGCGGCCGAGCTCGGTCTCGTCGGCCATCACCACCAGGTCGATGGCCACGCGCGAGGTGATGCGGATCTGCGTCGGGTCGCGGAAGAGCGCGGCCTCGCGGTCGATCAGCTGCGAGATGTGCACCGGGTGCAGGCGCGTTTCGCCCGGGCGCGCGTAGTCCATGAACTTGTCGATGATGGCGTCGAGCTGGTCGATGTCCATGGCCATGTTGTGCTTGGCCTCGTCGTCCTCGACGCTCATCTCGGTCTCCAGCCGCAGCCGCGCCAGTGGCGTGCGCAGGTCGTGGCTGATGCCGGCCAGCATCACGGCGCGGTCTTCCTCCACACGCGCCAGTTCGCGCGCCATGCGGTTGAAGCCCATGTTGACCTCGCGGATCTCGCTGGTCAGCGTGTTCTCGTCCAGCCGCGAGTCGAGGTCGCCCTCGCGGATGCGGCTGGCCGCGAAGCTCAGCTGCTTCAGCGGCCGGTTGATGAGGCTGGCGATGGCCACCGAGCCCACCAGCGTGGCCAGCAGCG
>LNFM01004658.1_pt1 | contig 24937 bp, 17 predicted proteins | sample 596031 | NCBI WGS metagenome assembly LNFM01 (sample SAMN04254537, study PRJNA301005) | activated carbon metagenome | isolation source: dual media filters at the Ann Arbor, Michigan drinking water treatment plant | place: USA: Ann Arbor | reverse complement strand
CAGCCGCCGCGCGAGGCGACCGCCCCGGCGCGGCCCCAGGCGCCCGACGACCGGCCGCCGGCCCCGCCCGCCCAGGCGCCCAGCCCGCCACAGCCCGCCGCCGAGCCGCGGCCCGCCGCCTCCCTGCCCGTGCCCGCCCCGCCCCGCCTGCCCGCCGAGGCCGAGGGCCTGCGCGTCGTCCCCGGCGCCCCGTCCGCCGCGCCCAGCCTGCGCGTGCTGCGCGCCGGTGCGGCCGGCGTCGCCCTCTTCGCGCGTGGCGACCGGCTGGTGGTGGTGATGGAAGGCGAGCGCCCCTTCGACCTCGCCCGGCTCGCCGGCCACCCGCACTGGCCGGTGGCGGAGGCGCGCCGCCTCGCCGGGGGCGCGGCGCTGATCCTGCCCATGCCGCCCGCCCTGCTTCCCGAGGTGTCGCGCCAGGGCGGCGACCTGCTGGTGAGCTTCCGCTCCTCCCTGCCGCCGGCCGACCCCGCGCGCCTGGTGCTGGAGGACGGGCGCGCGCGCATTGTCGCCCGCAGCCCCGGCGGCGTGCTGATGCTCAACGACCCGCTGACCGAGCTGCCGCTGCTGGTCGGCACCCATCGCGATGGCGGGCAGCGCCAGCCCCTCGCGCGCGCCCTGCCGGAGTTCGACCTGCTGCCTTCCTTCGCCGGCGCCGTGCTGCTGGCCCGCAGCGACCGACTGACGCTGCGCGCGGGCGCCGACCGCTTCACCGCCGCGCTGGAGGGCGCGAGCCTCGCCACCGCCGCCGCGGTGCCGGAGCGGCTGCTGGACGGCACGGCGATGACGCGCTTCCTCGACCTGCCGCCGCTGCCCGTGCCGGCGCTGCTGGAGCGCCTGCGCGCCGACCAGGCGCAGGTGGCGCAGACGCCGCCGCTGTCGCGCGCCGCGCCGCGGCTCCAGGCGGCGCAGACCCTGTTGGCGCTCGGCCTGCCGCAGGAGGCGACCGCCATGCTGCGCCTGGCCGCCGCCGAGACGCCCGAGGCCGCGGCGATGGGGCTGCACCGCGCCCTGTCCGGCATCGCCGCCATGCTGGGCGGCGAGGCGGGGCAGGGGCTGGAAGCGCCGCTGCCGGAGACGGACGAGCTGGCCTTCTGGCGCGCCCTGCACACCGCCCGCGGCGGCGATCCGCGCGCCGCCGCCCCTGCGCTGGCGGCGACGCTGCCGCTGCTGCTCGGCTACCCCGACGGGCTGCGCCGCCGCTTGCTGCCCGCCGTGGCCGAGGCGCTTGCCGAGGGCGGGCAGGGCGCCGCCGCGCGCCGCCTGATCGAGGCGGGCGGCGAGGACCAGCCCATGCCCATGGCCCAGGCCCTGCTGGAGATGGAGGAAGGCCGGGTGGACCGCGCGCTGGACGCGCTGGAGGCCGCGGCGAACGGCCGGGACCGCCGCGTGCGTGCCCGCGCCCTGCGCCGCGCCGCCGAGCTTCGCCTGGCCGAGGGCCGGCAGGACGCCGCCGCCACGGCGCGCGCGCTCGAATCCGCGCTCTTCGCCTGGCGCGGCGACGAGGAGGAGCTGGCGCTGCGGCGCCGCATCGCCCAGCTGCGGCAGGAGGCAGGCGACGGCCGCGGCGCCATCACCATGCTGCGCGAGGCGGAGGCCGCCTTCCCGGAGGCCGCCGCCGCGCTGCGCCCCCTCATCCAGGCCGCCTTCCTGCAGGCGCTGCGCAGCGAGCCGCCCTTGCAGGCCGTGGCGCTGCACGATTCGCAGCCCGAGCTGGTGCCCGCCGACGCGGCCGGGGAGGCGGCGCTCGCCGACCTGGCCGAGCGGCTGGTGGCGCTGGATCTGCCGGAGCGCGGCGGTGCCCTGCTGCGCCGGGCCATGGAGCGCATGCCCGCTGGCGAGGCGCGCGCCGCCCTGGGCCTGCGCCTGGCCGCGCTGCGCCTGGGCGAGCGCGACCCGGCCGGCGCGCTGGAGGCGCTGTCGGCCAGCGGCGCGCCGGGGCTGCCGCCCGCGCTGGTGCAGGGCCGCGCCCTGGCCGCCGCGCGGGCCGAGGCGCGGCGCGGCAACCGCGACCTGGCGCTGGAGGCGCTCGCCGCCCTGGGCCCGGCGGGCGACGAGGCGGTGGCGGAGATCCAGACCGAGGCGCGGGACTTCGCCGCCGCGGCCGCCGCGCTGGGCCGGCACCTGCTGACGCTGGCCCCGCCCGCCGGCGCCCTGCCGGAAGGCGCGCAGCGCGTCGCCCTGCGCCAGGCCGCGCTGCTGGCCCTTGCGGGCGACGAGCGCGGGATCGCCGCGCTGCGCCTCAGCCATGGCGGCCGCTTCACCCCCGGCCCGCTGGCCCAGGGCTTCGAGGCGCTGACCGCCGATCCGGTGCGCGGGCTGGCCGACCTGCCGCGCATGGCGCGCGAACTGAATCTCTTCCGGGGATTGGGCCAATGGCGGGAGCCATTGCGGACCGCGGCGCTCCCGGCAGGATGAGTCGCGCGCGCCCCGGGGGGGAGGTCCGCGTTTTTTTCGGGGCGAAAACGCGTGATTTCGTTTGACCCCCGGGGTCGCAGGCCTCATATCCCCCCTCGTTGACCCCCTACGAACCGACGGCCGCGGTGGCCGCACAGCCGTTGGACCCAGGTCTTCTCCCCGTATGAAAGGGTTTGCCCGCATGGACACTCTCGTTCGGCTGGAGGACGCGCTCGCGACCGACGCCACGACCACCGTCTCGCACGGCGAGCAGAAGGACTACTTCGTCGAGCGCAACGGCGTCCGCTACGCCGGCACGCACCTGATCGTTGACCTGTGGGGCGCCACCAACCTGGACGATCCCGGCCACATCGACGCCGTGCTGCGCGAGGCGGCGATCGCCACGGGTGCGACGATCCTGCACGGGCACTTCCACCACTTCTCGCCCAATGGCGGCGTGTCGGGCGTGCTGGTGCTGGCGGAGAGCCACGTGTCCATCCACACCTGGCCGGAGCGGGACTACGCGGCGCTGGACATCTTCGTCTGCGGCGACTGCGACCCCTACAAGGCGATTCCGCACCTCAAGCGCGGCTTCCTGGCCGAGCGCGTGCAGCTCGCCGAGCACAAGCGCGGCCTGATCGGCTGATCCCTCCCACGGGAAGGGATGCGGGGCCGGGCGGCAGCGCCCGGCCCTTTTTCGTGAGACGCGACGGAGACACTTCGATGACGACCGACACCTGGGTGAACGAGACGCTCTACGCCGAATGGGGCCAGCGCTTCCGCGTGGCGCGCGAGCTGGCGCGGGTGAGGAGCGACTTCCAGGACATCATGGTCTTCGAGAGCGAGAGCCACGGCCGCGTCATGCTGCTCGACGGCGTCGTGCAGATCACCGAGCGCGACGAGTTCGTCTACCAGGAGATGCTGACCCACGTGCCGCTGCTGGCGCATGGCGACGCGAAGCGGGTGCTGATCATCGGCGCGGGCGACGGCGGCGTGCTCAAGCGCGTGCTCCAGCACCGCAACGTCGAGCGCGCGGTGAAGGTGGAGATCGACGGCGAGGTGATCCGCCTGGCCAAGGAATTCCTGCCCGCCATCGGCGGCGACGCCTGGACCGACCCGCGCGCCGAGGTGATCGTGGGCGACGGCATCGACTACGTCCGCCAGGCGCCGGCCGGCTCCTTCGACGTGGTGATCGTGGACAGCACCGACCCGATCGGCGTGGGCGAGGTGCTGTTCACGGAAGAGTTCTACGCCAACGCCGCCCGCCTGCTGAGCGACAAGGGGCTGATCGTCAACCAGTGCGGCGTGCCCTTCATGCAGGCCGACGAGCTGCGCGAGACCAACCTGCGCCGCGCCAAGTCCTTCGCCGACACCTGGGCCTACGTCGCCGCGGTGCCGACCTACGTCGGCGGCTTCATGACGCTGGGCTGGGCGGCGAAGGACGCGACGCTGCGCCACCACGACGCGGCCACCATCCGCGCCCGCGCCGAGGCCGCCGGCATCGCCGGGCTGACGCGCTACTGGACGCCGGAGATCCACGCGGGGGCCTTCCACCTGCCGCCCTATATCAGCGAGAACCTGGCCCGCTGATCCCTTGAACCGGCGGGTGGGCGTGCCCATCTGCCGCCTCCTTCCGGCCGCTGCCGCCTCGCGCGCGTGTTTGCGGCGAAGGGCCTGAACCGCCACCGTTGCGCCGCCTCGCGGGGCGTCGCACCGGGTGTTCCCCCGTCACGCGGGGGCGTCGCGGAAGGTCCTCGCCTGGGGCGTGTCCCCGCTCACGTCGCGATCGGCAGCGGCCGGTATCACTCCTCCACCAGGGGCGGCCCGGCCAGCACGCCGCCGTCGATCACCATGCTCTGCCCCGTCATGAAGCCGCTGGCCGCGCTGGCCAGGAAGACGGCCGCGCCGGCGATCTCGTCGGGCTCGCCGATCCGCAGCAGGGGCGTGTCGCGGGTGCGTTTCCGCAGGTTCACCGGGTCCTCCCACAGCGCGCGGGCGAAGTCGGTCTTCACCAGGCCGGGCGCGATGGCGTTCACCCGCACGTTGCGCGGCCCCCATTCCACCGCCAGCGCGCGCGCCAGCTGCATGTCGGCCGCCTTGGACACGCCGTAGATCCCCAGGCGCGGCGAGCCGCGGAAGCCGCCGATGGAGCTGACGATGATCACCGACCCGCCGCCGCGCTCCGCCATGCCCGGGACCGCCATCTGGCACAGCCAGAGGTTCGACCGGACGTTGGAGTTCATGATGCGGTCATAGGCCTCGTCCGGGATGTCCTGGGAGGGGCCGAAATACGGGTTCACCGCGGCGTTGCAGACCAGGATGTCCACTTGCCCGTAGGCGGCGACCGTGGCGTCCACCAGCGCCTGGAGCTCGGGCTTGCGGCCGATGTTGCAGGCCACCGCCATCGCCGTGCCGCCGCGGGCGGTGATCGCGTCCACCACCTCCTGGCAGGCATCCGCCTTGCGGGAGCTGACGACCACGCGGGCGCCGTGCTCCGCCAGCCGCTCGCAGATGGCCCGGCCGATCCCGCGCGAGCCGCCGGTGACGATCGCCACCTTGCCGGACAAGTCGAAGAGCGAGGGCATCACGCAGCCTCCGCCGGGCGGGCCATCGACTCCATCTCGCGCCGCAGCCGCACCGCCTCGCTCCCCTCGTCCAGCGCCACGTCGGATTGGCGCAGCGACGCGCCCTTCGGCACGTCGCGCAGCAGGCGCACCCCGTGGGCCAGGCCGATGGGCAGCGCATCCTCGCGCAGGGCGCGGCTGGCGGGGATGCACTTGCCCCACACCATGGCGCCGCCCTCGCCATCCAGGATCTCGCCGGCCTTCAGGTCGCGCTTGGCGGTGGCCGCCACGTCGCCGCGCCATTCCAGCGAACAGCCCGTGGGCTCGCGCCGCAGCGCCGCGGAGGCGACGGAAACCGCCAGCTCCAGCCCGATCAGGTGGTAGGGGCGCCACAGCGCGGCGTAGCGCCCCGTGTCGTCGGTCCGCACACCGTATTCGCCGAAGCAGCGGCGGATGTAGTCCGTCTCGCCCTCGAAGGTGGCGTAGACGCCCCAGCGCAGGTCGCCGGCCACCGGGCGCTGGTCGCGCTCCAGCGAGGAGATCACCTCCACCATGCCCTTGCGCGGCAGGATGCCGCCCTCGGCCGCCGGGCGCAGCAAATGCGGCAGGTCCTGGACGCCGCAAGGCGGGAACATCAGCCCGTCCTCGGGCGGCTCCAGCCCGGTGGCGTTGGCGATGGCGGCCATCTCGATGCCGCTCTTCGTGCCGTCCAGGAAGGAATTGAACATCTGCGGGTTCATGCCGCCGGCGGCCGCCGCCTCGGGCGTCATGCCGTAGAAGCCCCAGACGGTGTCCGGCGTGCTCTCATGGAAGCGGGGCAGGTATTTCGTGCCCTTGCCGGCCGCCACCACCGGCAGGCCCATGGCGCGGATCGTGTCCACCATCTCGCACACCAGGGCCGGCTGGTCGCCATAGGCCATGGAGACGACGACGCCCGCCTTCGCGGCCCGCGCGGCCAGCGCCGGGCCGGCCAGCACGTCGGCCTCCACGTTCACCATCACGACGTGCTGGCGCGCGGCGATGGCGGCGAGCGCGTGGCGGATGCCGGCGGCGGGGTTGCCGGTGCTTTCCACCACCACCTCGATGCGCGGGTCGTTCACCAGGGACGCATCCTCGGTGACGAAGGTGCCGCCCGAGGCAAGGGCGGCGTCCAGGCTGGCGGCCGCGGCGCGCTCCGGCTCCCAGCCGATGCGCTGGAGGTTCGCCCGCGCCCGCTCCGGCGACAGGTCGGCGATCACCGCCACCTGGATCCCGGGCCGGCGCGCGGCCATGGCCAGGAACATGGAGCCGAACTTCCCGGCGCCAATCACCCCCACGGTGATCGGGCGCCCTTCGGCGGCCCGCCTATCCAGCATGCGCGACAGGTTCATCGGCGCGTCTCCTTCCTCGTTGGGTGCGAGCCTGCCCGCAAAGCGCCGCTCAGGCCAGACGGGCGCGCAGCCAGGCGGCGGCGGCGGCGGTGGCGCGGTCGGTCGCGCCCACCTGGCCCTGGGCGCGCAGGAAGCCGTGCACCGTGCCGGGGAACACCTCCAGCTCCAGCGGCACCCCGGCCTGGCGCAGCTTCTCGGCGAAGGCGTGGTTCTCGCTGGCCAGCACGTCCAGCTCGGCCACATGCAGCAGGGTGGAGGGCAGGCGCGACAGGTCGCCCCGCAGCGGCGAAGCCAGCGGCGAGAGGCGCGCCACCGGGTCGGGGCAGTAGGCGTCCCAGTAGAAGCGCATTTTTTCCAGCGTCAGCCCGTAGCCGCTCGCGAATTCCCGGTAGGAGGGCGTGGCGAGGTCGTGGTCGAACACGCCGTAGTTCAGCAGCAGGCCGCGCAGGGGCACGGGGCTGGCCGATTCCGCGTCCAGCAGCGCGGCGGCGGCGGCCAGGTTGGCCCCCGCGCTGTCGCCGCCCAGCACGATGCGCGCGCCGTCCAGCCCCCAGCAGGCGCCCTCGGCGGCGGCGAGGCGCAGCGCGCCGACGCATTCCTCCAGCGCCTGCGGGAAGACCGCCTCGGGCGACAGGGCGTAGTCCAGCCCCAGCACGGCGCAGCCGGCGGCGGCGGCGTAGGCGCGCATCAGCCGGTCATGCGTGTCCAGCGAGCCCCACACCCAGCCGCCGCCATGCAGGTACAGCAGCACCGGCAGCGCCCCGCCCGCCACCGGCCGGTGCAGCCGCACCAGGGTGCGCCGGCCACGGATCGGCCACCACAGCTCGCGCGTCTCGGCCATCTGCGGCCCGCCCTCGGCCAGCGCCTCCTGCGGGCCGTCGTTCAGCCGGCGCAGCGGCTCGAAGGGGAGGGAGCGCGGCGGGCTGGGCAGGGGGATGGGCGCCATCCGCGCCTCCATCCGCGCGGTGAAGGCGGCCATCTCGGGGTCGAGGCGCGGGTCGTTCGGCATGGCGCCATGCTGCGCGCGGGCAGCGCGGGAGGCAAACCGCCGTTATCCTGCCGCCATGTCCCTGATCCTCACCGGCCTGCCGGGCGCGGGCTTCCGCGATGCCGCCCTGTTCCGCCCGCGCAGCGTGCGGCTCTGGGCCGATCCGTCCCTGCCCGAATCGGCCATCCTGCGCCGCAACCTGGAGGCCGGCGGCTTCGCGGGCCGCCTGGTGCTGGAGGGCGAGCCGGACACGCCGCCCGACGTCACCGTGCTCAGCGTGGCGCCCGGCGCGCAGGAAGCGGCGCTGCGGGCCATCGCCGCCGGCGGCTGCTTCGCCGTGGTGGTGCCCACCGCGGCACCTGGCCTGACGGCCATGGCGCGCGCCGCCGGGCTGCGCGCGCTGGGCGAGCGGTCCTTCGGCCTGGCCATCCCCCACCTGGGGCTGAACGCCACGCTGTCGCACATCCCCATCCGGGCCGGGAAGCTGGCGCTGATGGCGCAATCCTCCGCCATCGCCCGCGCCATCCTGGACTGGGCGCAGGCCGAAGGGCTGGGCTTCTCCCACGTCATCGGCATCGGGGCCAATGACGATTTGGGCTTCGCCGCCGGCCTCGACTGGCTGGCGCGCGACGCCCGCACCGCGCTGGTGCTGCTGGAGCTGCGGCGGATCAAGCAGCGGCGGCTCTTCGTCTCCGCCGCCCGCGCGGTGGCGCGCACCCGGCCCGTGCTGGCGATCCGCCCGGGCGGGCGGCTGGACGACCCCTCCGGCCTGGCGGACGCCGCCATGGCCGCCGCCATGCGTCGCGCCGGCATCCTGCGCGCCGATGGGCTGGAGGAGCTGCTGGCCGCCGCCGAGACGCTGGCCCGGGCGAAGCCGCGCGGGGAGGGGGACCGGGTGGCGATCCTGGCCAACGGCATCGGGCTGGGCCGCCTGGCCGCCGACGCCGCGCTGGGCCAGGGGCTGCGCCTGGCCGAGACCGGCGCGCGCAACCCGCTGGCCCTGCCCGGCGATTCCGGCCCGGCGCTCGCCGACGAGGCGCGGCGGCTGGCGGCGCTGCCCGGCGTGGACACGGTGATCGCCCTGCACGCCCCGGCGGACGAGCCGGCGCCCGGCGCGCAGCTCGTCGCCGCCGGCCGCGGCGGGCGCGGCGCCCCCATCCTGTTCGGCTGGCTGGGCGAGGGCAGCGCGCTCACCGAGCGGCGCTTCCTCACGGAGGCCGGGCTGCCGGTGTTCAGCACGCCCGAGGCCGCCATCCGCGGCGCCGCCCACCTGGCGATGGAGCGCCGCAACCGCGCGGCGGCCGCCGAGCTGCCGCCGGCCGAGGTGCTGGAGATCGCGCCCGACCGCGCCAGGGTGCGCGCCATCTTCGCCGCGGTGCGCGCCGAGGGCCGGCTGCGCCTGTTCGAGGACGAGGCGCTGGCGGTGCTGCACGCCTACGGCATCGCCTGCGCGCCCGGCCAGGTGGCCCACACCCCCGCCGAGGCGGCCGAGGCGGCGACGGCCATCGGCCTGCCCGTGGTGCTGAAGGCCCGCGCCCTGCTTCGCTTCAAGAGCGAGGCGGGCGCGGTGATGACCGGCCTGCGCGACGCCGCGATCGTGAGCATGGCCGCCGCCCACATGGCCCGCGAGGTGCCCGAGCGCGCCCCGGACGCCCCCCTGCACGGCTTCCTGGTGCAGAAGCAGCTGCCGCGCGGCGCCATGGAGCTGCGCCTGCGGCTGGACGAGGACGCGATGTGGGGCCCCTGGATCGGCTTCGGCCAGGGCGGCACGGCGGCCGAGCTGGCGCAGGACGAGGCGCACGACCTGCCGCCGCTGAACCTGCCGCTGGCCCACGCGCTGGTCGCCCGCACCCGCCTGTCGCGCCTGCTGCCCGGATACCGCGACCACGCGCCGGTGAACGAGCCTGCCATCGCCGACGCGCTGGTGCGCCTGTCCCAGCTGGCGGTGGACTTCCCCGAGATCGCGCGCGCGGTGATCAACCCGCTCTTCGCCGATGCGCGCGGCGTGGTGGCGGCCGATGCCTCGCTGCTGCTGCGCCCGCCCGGCGAGGCGGCGCTGCTGGCGATCCAGCCCTATCCCGCGCACCTGGAATCGGACTGGGTGGCGCGGGACGGACGCGCCTTCCGCATCCGCCCGATCCGCCCCGAGGACGCGGAGGCGCAGGGCCGCCTGTTCCAGGCCCTGCCGCCGGAGGATGTGCGCTTCCGCTTCTTCTCCTCCATGAAGGAGCTGCCGCCGGCCCTGCTCGCCCGGCTGACACAGATCGACTACGACCGCGAGATGGCCTTCATCGCCACTGCCGGCGGCGTGACCCACGGCACGGCGCGGCTGATCCGCGAGCCGGGCGGGGAGGGGGCCGAGTTCGCCGTGGTGGTCGCGCCCTCGGCCAAGGGGACGGGGCTGGCGCGCCACCTGATGGAGCGCGCCATCGCCTGGGGCCGCGAGCAAGGGCTGCACGAGCTGACCGGGCACGTGCTGGCCGACAACGCCCCCATGCTGGCCTTCATCGGGCGGATGGGCTTCACGCTCACCCGCTCGATGGAGGATTCGGACCTCATGGTGGCCAAGCTGAAGCTCGGCTAGCCAACCGCGGCCGCCGCCGCCACCGCGTCCTTCGCCTGCTGGTCCAGCTGCTGGCGCAGGCCGGGCGGCAGCTTCAGCTCGTGCGCCAGCGCCTCCAGCCACGCCCGCTCGGCCGCGGAATCCGCGCCGGTGACGAGGCGCGAGGCGAGGTAGATCTGCGCCTTCTGCCCGTGATCCTTCGCTAGCGCGGCGATGGCGCGCGGGTCCGCTTCCTCGCGCATCGCCCCGAAGACGTAGCCCTTCTCCTCGTCGCCCAGGTCCAGGCGCTCCACCTCGGCGAAGATGCGCTCGCGCTCCTCGCCGTCCAGCACGCCGTCGGCCTTGGCGGCGGCGATCATGGCGCGGATCAGCGCCAGGCCCAGCGGCTGCGAATCGGCCGCCGGGGCCTCGGGCGCGGCAGGGGGCGGGATGTCGGCGGGGGCGTTGGCGGGCATGCCCTGCTTGGCCTGCCAGTCGCGGTAGGCGCGGTGCGCCAGCCCGCCCAGGATGGCCAGCCCGCCCATCCGCAGCAGCCCGGAGCCGCCCTTGCCGCCGAGCAGCGAGCCCAGCAGCCCGCCGGCTGCGGCGGCGCCGACGCCGCCACCCAGCGGCGGCTTCACCATGCCGCCCAGCGAATCGGCCAGCCCGCCCAGCCCGCCCGCGCCAGAGGGGCCGCGCCCGCCGAAGGCGTCGAGCATGCCGCCCAGCCCGCCGCCCGGCGCGCCGCCCATCGGGCTGCCCATGCCGGTGCCCTGCGGGGCCGTGCCGCGGCCGCCCAGCAGGCCGCCCAGCAATTCCTCCACGCCGCCCCTTCCGCCGGGGAAGCCGCGATGGCCGGTGAACTGTTCCAGGATACGGCGCGCGTCCATGATGGGATCCCTCCAGGATATGGCGCGACCCTAACGCCCCAGCGGAGGTTCCGTCGCATGACACCGTGGCTCATCCGCCTCGCCTGCCTGGTGCCGCTGCTGGCCGGGGGCGCGGGCGCGCTGTCCGGCGCGGGCTTCCTGCGCGGGGACGCGGCGGCGGTGGACAGCCACCTGCGCTACCTGTCCGGCCTGCTGCTGGGGATCGGGCTGGCCTTCGCCTGGGCCTCGCTGGACCTGCGGCGGCGCGGCTGGGTGTTCGACGTGCTGGCGCCGATCGTGGTGCTGGGCGGGCTGTTCCGGCTGCTGGGGCTGCTGTGGGCCGTGCCGCCACTGCCGCACGTCCTGGCGCTGGGGATGGAGCTGGTGGTGACGCCGCTCTTGTGGTGGACGGTGCGGCGGGGCAAGGCTGCCGCCGATGGATGACCGCTGCCGCCTCTACCTCGTCACGCCCCCCGTGCTGCCGCCGGGCTTCCGCGACACCCTGGCCGCCGCGCTGGATGCTGGCGACGTGGCCTGCCTGCAATTGCGCCTGAAGGACGCCCCGCGCGACGCGGTGCTGCGCGCCATCGAGGAACTCCGCCCGGTGGCCCAGGCGCGCGACGTGGCCTTCCTGCTGAACGACGACGCGCTGACGGCCGCGGCCACGGGCTGCGACGGCGCCCACCTGGGCCAGGAGGACGGCGACCACGCCGCCGCGCGCATGGCGCTGGACGGCCGCATCCTGGGCATCACCTGCCACGGCAGCCGGCACCTCGCGATGCGGGCCGGCGAGATGGGGGCGGACTACGTGGCCTTCGGCGCCTTCTTCCCCACCGCCACGAAGGAGGTGCGCCACGAGGCCGAGGTGGAGACGCTGCGCTGGTGGGCGGAGGTGATGGAAATCCCCTGCGTCGCCATCGGCGGCATCACGGCCGCCAACTGCGCGCCGCTGGTGCGGGCGGGCGCGGATTTCCTGGCCGTGGTGGGCGCGGTGTGGGCCCACCCGGACGGGTCGGCCGCCGGGGTGCGCGCCATGAACGCGGCCATCGCGGCGGCGCTGTAGCGGCATGGAGGAGGCGGAGTTCCATCGCCGCCTGTGGCGCCCCGGCCTGGCGCTGGACATCGGCGCGCATGACGGGCTGCTGACGCTGCCGCTGGCAGCCCTCCCCGGCGCCCGCGTGCTGGCCTTCGAGCCGCTGCCCTCGGCCTTCAGGCGGCTGCGCGCGGCGGTGGCGCACCTGCCCAACGTGGAATGCCGCCCCGAGGCGCTGGGCGACGCGCCGGGCGAGGCGTTGCTGACCCTGCCGGTGCTGGACGGCGTGGCGCAGGAGCAATGGGCGAGCCTGGCCAAGGACTATTCCGGCTTCGCGGGCGTGGCCGCAGCGTCGCACCGCGTGCCGGTGGTGACGCTGGATTCGCTGGCGCTGGAGGGCGTGACAGCGGTGAAGCTGGACGTGGAGGGGCATGAGGAGGCGGTGCTGCGCGGCGCCACGGACACGCTGCGCCGCTGCCGCCCCGTGCTGAGCCTGGAGGTGGAGGAGCGCCACGCGCCGGGCAGCACGGCGCGGGTGCCGGCGCTGCTGGAATCGCTGGGGTATCGCGGGTTCTTCTGGCTCGGCGGGATGCGGCCAATGGCGGCGTTCGACGCGGCGACGATGCAGGCCGCCAGCCCGGACCCTTCGGAGTTCCGGGCCAGCGACCCCTACGTGTTCACCTTCTTCTTCGTGCCCGCCGAGCGGTGGGGCGAGGCGGAGGCGCCGTAGTCAGCGGGCGCGGTTGGGCCGGTGGCACTCGCCGCAGGCGGCGCCCGTGGCCTGGAGCGCGGCGGGGAAGGCCCCCGCGTTGCCGGACGCCGCCACTTCCTTCATCGCGGCCAGGCGCGTGAGCAGGTTGGCGTTCAGCCGCTCGAAGGCCGCGAAGTCGGCCCAGATGTTCGGCAGCGCGCGGGTGTCGATGCCCGGTGCGCCCTGCTGGGTGCCGGCGGGGAAGCGGGCGGGGAAGGTGGCGAAGAAGCGCTCCATCTCCTCGATGCGCGCCACGGCGGGGCGCGGGTCGCCGCCGGCGCGGGCGATCGCGGCCATCGCCTCGGCATGGCCGCCCATGGCCTTGAGGCCGTCGCGCCGCTGCTGCACCACCTCCGCCGGGCTTTGCGCCCAGGCCGTGCCTGCCAGCAGCAATGCGGCCCCCGCCGCGATCCATGACTTCATGCCAGTCCCTCCGTTCATTCCACCCATGCTGGCCGACCCCGTCTTGCGCCGCAAGCGCGGAGCCGTTACACGCGGCGCCACGGCGGCGGAGTGTAGCTCAGCCTGGTAGAGCACCGTGTTCGGGACGCGGGGGCCGGAGGTTCGAATCCTCTCACTCCGACCATCGCCGTCATGCCATGCGCGCCACGCGCGGCTCCCGCCCTGGACAGGAGCGCGCGAACCCCTTAGAGGGCGCGCTTCGGAAACGCGGGAGGCTCCTTTCGGGGCCGTCTGGACCGCGGGTCCCTCACCTTCGAGGAGATCGAGCCATGGCGAAGAAGATCGCGGGCTACATCAAGCTGCAGATTCCGGCCGGAAAGGCGAACCCGTCGCCGCCGGTCGGCCCGGCGCTGGGCCAGCGCGGGCTGAACATCATGCAGTTCGTCAAGGAATTCAACGCGGCGACGCAGCAGATGGAGCCGGGCACGCCGACGCCGGTGGTCATCACCGCCTTCACCGACCGCACCTTCTCCTTCATCACCAAGACCCCGCCCAACACCTACTTCCTGATGAAGGCGGCGAAGATCGAGAAGGGCAGCACGACGCCGGGCAAGGGCGGCACCGTGGGCCGGGTGACGAAGTCGCAGCTGGCCGAGATCGCGGCCATCAAGATGAAGCACATGAACTGCACGGACATCGAGTCCGCCGTTCGCATGCTGGCCGGTTCCGCCCGCTCCATGGGCATGACCGTGGTGGAGGGCTGACCCATGAGCAAGCGCATGAAGGCCCTGGCCACGACCGTCGAGGCCGAGAAGCTCTACGCCCTGGATGAGGCGATCGCCCTGGCCAAGGCCAACGCGAAGGCCAAGTTCGACGAGACGATCGAGCTGTCCATGAACCTGGGCATCGACCCGCGCCACGCCGACCAGATGGTCCGCGGCGTGGTCGGCCTGCCGAACGGCACCGGCAAGACCGTCCGCATCGGCGTCTTCGCCCGCGGCCCGAAGGCGGAGGAGGCCAAGGCCGCCGGCGCCGACGTGGTGGGCGCGGACGACTTGGCGGCCGCCGTGCAGGAAGGCAAGATCGACTTCGACCGCTGCATCGCGACGCCCGACATGATGGCGCTCGTCGGCCGGCTGGGCAAGGTGCTGGGCCCGCGCGGCCTGATGCCGAACCCCAAGCTGGGCACCGTCACGATGGACGTGAAGGGCGCCGTCGCCGCCGCCAAGGCCGGCCAGGTGGAGTTCCGCGCCGAGAAGGCCGGGATCATCCACGCCGGCATCGGCAAGGCGAGCTTCGACGCCGAGAAGCTGGCCGCCAATGCCCGCGCCTTCATCGACGCCATCCAGAAGGCCCGCCCGGCCGGCGCGAAGGGGACCTACGTGAAGAAGGTCGCCGTCGCCTCCACCATGGGCGTGGGCGTGAAGGTGGACCCGGCGACGCTCGCCGGCTGAGGAATTCGCGCCCGGTCCGCCGGGCGCGCGCAGGCCGCGGGGGCGACCCCGGGGCCGCACTCCTGTCGGAGACTGCGGGTGCCTTCCCCGGAGGGCGTAATGGGCGCAAGCCCGCCAGCAGGAGACGGGGAACCGAGATGATCCCGCCGCGTGGCATCGCCCCGCGGCGTTCGGCTTGGCTTTCCGGCGAACACACGACAGGCGAACGGGTGCGCGGGGTGGTCCCGCGTGCCTGGGTTGAACCGGCCGGGGCCCCTCCACCAGGCACCGGCCACCGACGGAGCGTATGATGGACCGCACGGAAAAGCGCGCCTTCGTCGAGTCCCTGGTCACCACCTTCGGTGAGACGTCCTTCGTCCTCGTCGCCCAGAACAAGGGTCTGACGGTGGCGGCGGTGGACGATCTGCGCCGCAAGATGAAGGCCGCGGGCGCGACGTACAAGGTTGCGAAGAACCGCCTGGCCAGCCGCGCCCTCGACGGCACCCGCTTCCAGGGCGTCCAGCCGCTGCTGAAGGGTCCGACCGCGCTCGCGTGGGCGAAGGACCCGGTGGCCGTGGCCAAGACGGCCGTGGAGTTCGCCAAGACGAACGACAAGTTCGTGATCCTGGGCGGTGCGCTCGGCACGCAGACCCTGGCCCTCGACGGGGTCAAGGCGCTGGCCGAGCTGCCGTCCCTGGACGCGCTGCGGGCGCAGCTGGTTGGTCTGATCCAGACCCCGGCGACGCGCATCGCGGGCGTGCTCCAGGCCCCTGGTGGGCAGCTGGCACGGGTGCTGAAGGCCTTCGCCGACAAGGACGCGGCGTAAGGGCAGGCAGCCTTTCATTCTTGCCCCGCCCGGATGTCCGGATGGGGTTGTCAAGCCACAGTCAAGCCATTAGATCGAAGGAACATACAGATGGCCGATCTCGCAAAGCTCGTTGACGAGCTGTCCGCCCTTTCCGTCCTGGAGGCCGCCGAGCTCTCCAAGATGCTTGAGGAGAAGTGGGGCGTTTCCGCCGCCGCTCCGGTGGCCGTCGCCGCCGCCGCCCCGGCTGCCGCCGCGGCGCCTGCCGAGGTGCAGACCGAGTTCACGGTCTCGCTCGAGTCCGCCGGCGACAAGAAGATCAACGTGATCAAGGTCGTGCGCGAGATCACGGGCCTGGGCCTGAAGGAAGCCAAGGACTTGGTCGAGGGCGCGCCCAAGACCATCAAGGAGAACGTCTCCAAGGACGAGGCCGACAAGATCAAGAAGTCGCTCGAAGAGAACGGCGCCTCGGTCAAGGTCTCGTAATCCGACCCGGCCCGGATCCGTCCGGGCCGGACCACGATTTCAGGGGGTGGGCGGGAACCGTGTGGTTGCCGCCCCTTCCGCCGTTTCGGGGGGCAGGGTGCCGCCCGGGACACAGGCATTCGCCCGCAGGGGCATGTAGGGAAGCGGATACCGCATGAACGCGATCAGCAAGGCTTTCACGGCTCGCAAGCGCATTCGCAAGAGCTTCGGGCGGCTGCCCGAGGTGGCGCCGATGCCGAACCTGATTGACGTGCAGCGCGCCTCCTACGCGACCTTCCTCCAGATGGAGACCCACCCCGACGCCCGGACCAACACGGGCCTGCAGGAGGTCTTCAAGTCCGTCTTCCCGATCAACGACTTCGCGGGCCGCGGCCGCCTCGAGTTCGTCCAGTATGAGCTGGAGGAGCCGAAGTACGACGTCGAGGAATGCATCGCGCGCGGGCTGACCTACGCCGCGCCGCTGAAGGTGAAGCTGCGCCTGATCGTCTGGGACCTGGACGAGGACACCGGCGCGCGCTCCGTCCGCGACATCAAGGAGCAGGACGTCTACATGGGCGACATGCCGCTCATGACGGACAACGGCACCTTCATCATCAACGGCACCGAGCGCGTCATCGTCTCCCAGATGCACCGCTCCCCGGGCGTGTTCTTCGACCATGACAAGGGCAAGACGCACAGCAGCGGCAAGTATCTCTTCGCCGCGCGCGTCATCCCCTATCGCGGTTCCTGGCTCGACTTCGAGTTCGACGCCAAGGACATCTGCTACGTGCGCGTGGACCGCAAGCGCAAGCTGCCTGCCTCGACGCTGCTCATGGCGCTGGATTCCGCGGCCACCGAGGCGAAGCGCGCCGAGCGCGCGGCCAACGGCACCGAGATGGAGCCCAACGAGGTCCGCGGCATGGATGCCGAGGAGATCCTCAACCTGTTCTACGGGCAGGTCGTCTACTCCCGCGGCCCCAAGGGCTGGAGCCGCGCCTTCGACCCCGATTCCTTCAAGGGCGTGAAGCTGCTGGAGGACCTGGTGGACGCGAAGACCGGCCAGGTCGTCGCCAAGAAGGACGACAAGCTGACGCCGCGCGCCGCCCGCAAGATCGCGGAGGCCGGCACGACGGAGGTCATGGTCGGCCGCCCCGACCTGCTGGGCCGCTTCGTGGCGCAGGACCTGGTGGACATGCAGACCGGCGAGATCTGGGCCGAGGCCGGCGACGAGCTGACCGAGCCGCGGCTCGCCGCCATCGAGGATGCCGGGCTGGACCGCCTGCCCACGCTGGCGATCGACCAGACGGTCGGCCCCTGGATGCGCAACACGATCGCGGTGGACAAGAACACCTCGCGCGACGAGGCGCTGATGGACATCTACCGGGTAATGCGCCCAGGCGAGCCGCCGACGCCCGAGACGGCCGAGACGCTGTTCCGCGGCCTGTTCTTCGACGGCGACCGCTACGACCTGTCGAGCGTGGGCCGCGTGAAGATGAACATGCGCCTGGGCTTCTCCCTGGAGGAGGCGCCTGACCACCTGCGCGTGCTCCGCAAGGGCGACATCATCGCCACCCTGCGCGTCCTGCTCGACCTCAAGGACGGCCGCGGCTCCATCGACGACATCGACAACCTCGGCAACCGGCGCGTGCGCTCGGTGGGCGAGCTGATGGAGAACCAGTACCGCGTCGGCCTGCTGCGGATGGACCGTGCGATCAAGGAGCGCATGGGCTCGGTGGACATCGACACCGTGATGCCGCACGACCTGATCAACGCGAAGCCGGCGGCGGCGGCGGTGCGCGAGTTCTTCGGCTCCTCGCAGCTGTCCCAGTTCATGGACCAGACCAACCCGCTCTCCGAGGTCACGCACAAGCGCCGCCTCTCGGCCCTCGGCCCGGGCGGGCTGACGCGCGAGCGCGCGGGCTTCGAGGTGCGCGACGTGCACCCGACGCATTACGGCCGCATCTGCCCGATCGAGACGCCGGAAGGGCCGAACATCGGCCTGATCAACAGCCTCGCCACCTTCGCGCGGGTGAACAAGTACGGCTTCATCGAGACGCCCTACCGCCTGGTGCGCGACGGCAAGATCGTGGGCGACCCGCGCTACCTGTCGGCGATGGAGGAGGAGCGCCTCGTCGTCGCCCAGGCCGATGCCGAGGTGGATGCGGCGACCGGCGAGTTCCGCTCGGAGCTGGTGTCCGTGCGCCAGGGCGGCGACTTCCGGCTGGTGAAGCCCGAGGAGGTGACGGCGATCGACGTCTCGCCCAAGCAGCTCGTTTCGGTGGCCGCGGCGCTCATCCCCTTCCTGGAGAATGACGACGCCAACCGCGCGCTGATGGGCTCGAACATGCAGCGCCAGGCGGTGCCGCTGATTAAGAGCGACGCGCCGCTGGTGGGCACCGGCATGGAAGCCGCGGTCGCCCAGGATTCGGGCGCCGCGATCACCGCGCGGCGCGACGGCGTCGTGGACCAGATCGACGGCGCGCGCATCGTGGTGCGCGCCACCGGCGATGACGGCCAGACCACGGGCGTGGACATCTACCGCCTGCGGAAGTTCCAGCGCTCCAACCAGAGCACCTGCATCAACCAGCGCCCGCTGGTGAAGGTGGGCGACCGGGTGAGCGCGGGCGAGATCATCGCCGACGGCCCGTCCACGGAGCTGGGCGAGCTGGCGCTGGGGCGCAACGTGCTCTGCGCCTTCATGCCCTGGAACGGCTACAACTTCGAGGACTCCATCCTCATCAGCGAGCGCATCGCGCGCGACGACGTCTTCACCTCGATCCACATCGAGGAGTTCGAGGTCATGGCCCGCGACACCAAGCTGGGCCAGGAGGAGATCTCGCGCGACATCCCCAACGTGGGCGAGGAGGCGCTGCGCAACCTCGACGAGGCAGGCATCGTCTACGTCGGCGCCGAGGTGAACCCGGGCGACATCCTGGTCGGCAAGGTGACGCCGAAGGGCGAGAGTCCGATGACGCCCGAGGAGAAGCTGCTGCGCGCCATCTTCGGCGAGAAGGCGAGCGACGTGCGCGACACCTCGCTGCGGCTGCCGCCGGGCGTGGTGGGCACGATCGTGGACGTGCGCGTGTTCAGCCGCCGCGGCGTGGACAAGGACGAGCGCGCGATGGCGATCGAGCGCGCGGAGATCGAGCGCCTGGCCAAGGACCGCGACGACGAGCGCGGCATCCAGGAGCGTTCCTTCTACGGGCGCCTGCGCGAGCGCCTGCTGAACCGCAAAGCGGCCGGCGGCTTCAAGGGCGTGAAGGCCGGCAGCGTGATCGACGACGCGCTGCTGGAGCAGTTCGCCAAGCCGACCTGGCGGCAGATCGCCGTGCAGGACGACGCGGCGATGGTGGAGATCGAGGCGCTGAAGCGCGAGTTCGACGCCGCCGTGGAGCGCATCCAGAAGCGCTTCGACAACAAGGTGGAGAAGCTCCAGCGCGGCGACGAGCTGCCGCCGGGCGTGATGAAGATGGTGAAGGTCTTCGTCGCGGTGAAGCGCAAGCTCCAGCCGGGCGACAAGATGGCCGGCCGGCACGGCAACAAGGGCGTCGTCTCGCGCGTCACGCCCATCGAGGACATGCCGTTCCTGGAGGACGGCACCCCGGTGGACCTGGTGCTGAACCCGCTGGGCGTGCCCTCGCGCATGAACGTCGGCCAGATCCTGGAGACGCACCTGGGCTGGGCCTGCGCCAACCTCGGCCGCCAGGTGGGCGAGCTGGTGAACGAGTTCCAGCGCACCTCCGCGGTGCGCGACGAGCTTCTGGCCAAGCTGCGCGACGTCTATGGCGACGAGATCTTCAAGCGCGACATCGCGCCGATGAGCGAGGAGCAGCTGATCGAGCTGGGCGAGAACCTGCGCAAGGGCATCCCGATCGCCACGCCGGTGTTCGACGGCGCGCGTCCTTCGGACATCGAGATGATGCTGGCCAAGGCCGGGCTGGATTCGTCGGGCCAGATGCGGCTGCAGGACGGGCGCACGGGCGAGGAGTTCGAGCGCAAGGTCACGGTCGGCTACATCTACATGCTGAAGCTGCACCACCTGGTGGACGACAAGATCCACGCGCGCTCCATCGGGCCCTACTCGCTGGTGACGCAGCAGCCGCTGGGCGGCAAGGCGCAGTTCGGCGGGCAGCGCTTCGGCGAGATGGAGGTCTGGGCGCTGGAAGCCTACGGCGCGGCCTACACCTTGCAGGAAATGTTGACCGTGAAGTCGGACGACGTGTCGGGCCGCACCAAGGTCTACGAGGCGATCGTCCGCGACCAGGACAATTTCGAGGCCGGCATTCCGGAATCCTTCAACGTGCTGGTCAAGGAGCTGAAGTCCCTGGGCCTGAACGTGGACCTGGAAAACAAGGCCTCCTGACCCCATTTCGGGGGGCCGAGATCGGTCCCCCAACCCTTTTGATACCCCGAAGCAGGGCCCCGGCAGCGCGCATGGCCGGGGCGGAGAGCGAGGCGGCATGAACGAGCTGATGAAGATCCTTGGCCAGACGGGCCAGGCGATGACCTTCGACCAGATCAAGATCTCCATGGCCAGCCCGGAGCAGATCCGCTCCTGGTCCTACGGCGAGATCAAGAAGCCCGAGACGATTAACTACCGCACCTTCAAGCCGGAGCGGGACGGGCTGTTCTGCGCCCGCATCTTCGGCCCGATCAAGGACTACGAGTGCCTGTGCGGCAAGTACAAGCGGATGAAGTTCCGCGGCATCGTGTGCGAGAAGTGCGGCGTCGAGGTGACGCTGGCGAAGGTCCGGCGCGAGCGCATGGGCCACATCGAGCTGGCCGCCCCCGTCGCCCACATCTGGTTCCTGAAGTCCCTGCCGAGCCGCGTCGGCCTCATGGTGGACATGAGCCTGAAGGAGCTGGAGAAGGTCCTCTACTTCGAGAACTACGTAGTGCTCGAGCCCGGCCTGACCGACCTGAAGCTGCACTCGCTGCTGACGGAAGAGCAGCTGATGAGCAAGCAGGACGAGTTCGGCGAGGACGGCTTCCGCGCCGGCATCGGCGCCGAGGCGGTGAAGGAGATCCTGCACGGCCTCGACCTCGACAAGGAGGCGCCGCGCCTGCGCGCCGACCTGAAGGAGACGACGAGCGAGGCCAAGCGCAAGAAGCTGGTCAAGCGCCTGAAGCTGGTCGAGGCGTTCAACGAGAGCGGCGCCAAGCCCGAGTGGATGATCCTGGACGTCGTCCCGGTGATCCCGCCCGAGCTGCGCCCGCTGGTGCCGCTGGATGGCGGCCGCTTCGCCACCTCCGACCTGAACGACCTGTACCGCCGCGTCATCAACCGCAACAACCGCCTCAAGCGGCTGATCGAGCTGCGCGCGCCCGACATCATCGTGCGCAACGAGAAGCGCATGCTGCAGGAGTCGGTTGACGCGCTGTTCGACAACGGCCGCCGCGGCCGCGCCATCACGGGTGCCAACAAGCGCCCGCTGAAGTCGCTGTCCGACATGCTGAAGGGCAAGCAGGGCCGCTTCCGGCAGAACCTGCTGGGCAAGCGCGTGGACTACTCGGGCCGCTCGGTCATCGTGGTGGGCCCCGAGCTGAAGCTGCACCAGTGCGGGCTGCCGAAGAAGATGGCGCTGGAGCTGTTCAAGCCCTTCATCTACTCGAAGCTCGAGAAGTACGGCCACGCCTCCACCATCAAGCAGGCGAAGCGGATGGTCGAGAAGGAGCGTCCCGAGGTGTGGGACATCCTGGAGGAGGTGATCCGCGAGCACCCGGTGCTGCTGAACCGCGCCCCGACGCTGCACCGCCTGGGCATCCAGGCCTTCGAGCCGGTGCTGGTGGAGGGCAAGGCGATCCAGCTGCACCCGCTGGTCTGCACCGCCTTCAACGCCGACTTCGACGGCGACCAGATGGCCGTGCACGTCCCGCTGTCGCTCGAGGCGCAGCTGGAAGCGCGCGTGCTGATGATGTCCACGAACAACATCCTCAGCCCGGCCAACGGCAAGCCGATCATCGTGCCGAGCCAGGACATCGTGCTGGGGCTCTACTACCTCTCGCTCGACACGCCGGAGTTCCGCGTGGAGAAGGAGGAGGCCGAGCGCTTCGAGGCTTCGGTGCGCGGCATGGTCGCCGGCAAGGAGCCGACGGCCGAGCAGCGGCAGGCGCTGGCCTGGCGCCCGCGCGTGTTCACCAACCTGGGCGAGGTGGAGCAGGCGCTCGCCTCGGGCGTGCTGAAGCTGCACTCGGCGATCTACGCCCGCGTGCCGGCCGTCACCGCCGATGATGCCACGCGCACGGTGCGCGTGCTGACCACCCCGGGCCGGCTGATGATGGGCGCGCTGCTGCCGCGGCACCCGGCGCTGCCCTATGACCTGGTGAACCGGCTGCTGACGAAGAAGTCCATCTCGGACGTGATCGACGCCGTGTACCGCCATTGCGGGCAGAAGGAGTCGGTGATCTTCGCCGACCGGCTGATGGGGCTGGGCTTCCGCCACGCCGCCCGCGCCGGCATCTCCTTCGGCAAGGACGACATGATGATCCCGGCGTCCAAGACCGGGATGATCGCGCGCACCAAGGAGGAGGTGAAGGAGTTCGAGCAGCAGTACCTCGACGGCCTCATCACCTCGGGCGAGCGCTACAACAAGGTCGTGGACGCCTGGTCGCGCTGCACGGACGAGGTGGCGAAGGCCATGATGGCGGAGATCCAGAAGCAGGAGGTCGGCAAGCCGACCAACTCGGTCTGGATGATGAGCCATTCGGGCGCACGCGGCTCGCCGGCGCAGATGCGCCAGCTGGCCGGCATGCGCGGCCTGATGGCCAAGCCGAGCGGCGAGATCATCGAGCAGCCCATCATCTCCAACTTCAAGGAGGGGCTGACGGTCCTCGAATACTTCAACTCCACCCACGGCGCCCGCAAGGGCCTGGCGGACACGGCGCTGAAGACCGCGAACTCCGGCTACCTGACGCGCCGCCTCGTGGACGTCGCGCAGGACTGCATCATCATGGAGCTCGATTGCGGCACCGAGCGCGGGTTGAACGTGCGCGCGGTGATGGACGGCGCCGACGTGGTGTCCTCGCTGAGCGAGCGCATCCTGGGCCGCACGGTGCTGGAGCCGGTGGTGGACCCGGCGACGGGCGAGGTCATCGCCGAGCGCAACCTGCTGATCGACGAGGCGAAGGCCGAGGAGATCGAGAAGGCCGGCGTGGAGGCGATGAAGATCCGCTCCGTGCTGACCTGCGAGGCGGGCACCGGCGTCTGCGCCCATTGCTACGGGCGCGACCTGGCGCGCGGCACCCCGGTGAACATGGGCGAGGCGGTGGGCGTCATCGCCGCCCAGTCCATCGGCGAGCCGGGCACGCAGCTGACCATGCGCACCTTCCACATCGGCGGCGCGGCGCAGCGCGGCGCCGAGCAGTCGGCGGTGGAGGCCACGGCCGAGGCGACGGTGAAGCTGCTGAACCTGGCGCTGGTCACCAACTCCTCGGGCGCGCCCATCGTGATGAGCCGCAACTGCGAGGTGGCGCTGACCGACGCGAACGGGCGCGAGCGCGCGCGCTTCCGCGTTCCCTACGGCGCCAAGATGCTGGTGACGGAGGGCATGGAGGTCACGCGCGGCCAGAAGCTGGCCGAGTGGGACCCCTTCACCCTGCCGATCCTGACGGAGATCGGCGGCTCGGTGGAGCAGGCCGACCTGATCGACGGCATCACCCAGATGGAGCGCACCGACGACGTCACCGGCCTGTCGTACAAGGAGGTGATCGAGTTCAAGGGCGCGAAGGGCGCCGACCTGCGGCCGCGCCTGATCCTGCGCGACGCCAAGGGCGGCGTGATGAAGCGCGAGAACGGCTCGGACGCCATCTACTTCCTCACGCCCGGCACGATCGTGGGCGTGGAGAACGGGGCGAGCGTGAACGCGGGCGACATCATCGCGCGCATGCCGCGCGAATCGTCCAAGACGCGCGACATCACGGGCGGCCTGCCGCGCGTGGCGGAGCTGTTCGAGGCGCGCCGGCCGAAGGATGCCGCCATCATCAGCGACATCGACGGCCGCGTGGAGTTCGGCAAGGACTACAAGGCCAAGCGCCGCGTGATCGTGAAGAGCGACCCCGTGGGCGACGAGCCGGGCATCGAGCGCGAGTACCTGGTGCCGAAGGGCAAGCACGTCTCGGTGCAGGAAGGCGACTACGTGAAGGCCGGCGACCCGCTGGTGGACGGCCCCCGCGTTCCGCACGACATCCTGCGCGTGCTGGGCGTGGAGGCGCTGGCGAACTACCTGGTGAACGAGATCCAGGACGTGTACCGGCTGCAGGGCGTGAAGATCAACGACAAGCACATTGAGGTGATCGTCCGCCAGATGCTGCAGAAGGTCGAGATCCTGGAGCCGGGCGACACGACCTACCTGATCGGCGAGCAGGTGGACCGCTTCGAGTTCGACGCGGAGAACGACAAGCGGATGAAGCTGGGCGAACGCCCGGCGCGGGCCGAGCCGGTGCTCCAGGGCATCACCAAGGCCAGCCTGCAGACGCAGAGCTTCATCTCGGCGGCGTCCTTCCAGGAGACGACGCGCGTGCTCACCGAGGCGGCCACGGCCGGCAAGGTGGATACGCTGGGCGGGCTGAAGGAGAACGTGATCGTGGGGCGCCTGATCCCCGCGGGCACGGGCTCGGTGATGGCGCGCATGCGGGCGCTGGCCGCGCAGCGCGACGCGGGGCGGCTGCCCCCCGCCACGCCGGCGCTGTCGGACCCGGCAGCTGCCGCCGAGTAGGGCCATGCGCCGGGCGCGCAGGTCGCGCCCGGCGAATCCACCGCCTTCGCTTGACTTGCCACGGGCGGGTCAGTAGAAGGCGCCTCTGGCCGGGGAAACCCGGTGTGTTGGTTCAAACGCCTTGCCTGGGACACCGCGGCTTCCGAGCCGCCGAGGCCCCGGGTTCGATGCGGTGGCCCGCTCGTGATGCCTCAGGCGTCCGGGCGGGCCACGCTTCGTTCGGGGCGGATGGGTCTGAGAACGAGTTCACGAAGGGGCGTCATGCCGACGATCAACCAGCTCATCGCCCAGGGCCGCGAGCCCCGGAAGAGCCAGAACAAGGTGCCCGCGCTGCAGGGCTGCCCCCAGAAGCGGGGCGTCTGCACGCGCGTGTACACGACCACGCCGAAGAAGCCGAACTCGGCGCTTCGCAAGGTCGCGAAGGTGCGCCTGACGAACGGCTTCGAGGTGGTGAGCTACATCCCCGGCGAGGGTCACAACCTGCAGGAGCACTCGGTGGTGCTGATCCGCGGGGGCCGCGTGAAGGACCTTCCGGGCGTGCGCTACCACATCCTGCGCGGCGTGCTGGACACGCAGGGCCTGCCGAAGCGGCGCAAGCGGCGCTCGC
>LNFM01005098.1_pt1 | contig 24938 bp, 20 predicted proteins | sample 596031 | NCBI WGS metagenome assembly LNFM01 (sample SAMN04254537, study PRJNA301005) | activated carbon metagenome | isolation source: dual media filters at the Ann Arbor, Michigan drinking water treatment plant | place: USA: Ann Arbor | reverse complement strand
CGTAGGCGCGCTTGCGGTTCTCGGGGATGGCCTGGCGCAGCAGCCGCTGGTCGGCGCACTGCCACTCGCTCACGGGACCCTGGAAGTACGACAGGTACCTTCGCGCCACGTCGGTGGCCTGCGCCTCGTCGCCCACCAGCACGTCGACCACGCCGCTGGCCGCGTGCATGGGCGCGGGGCCGACGTCCTCGGGCTTCACCACGCCCAGCCCGCCGCCTTCGATCATCGCCGGGCCGCCCATGCCGATGGAGGCGTCACGCGTGGCGATGATGACGTCGCAGCAGCCCAGCAAGGCGGCGTTGCCGGCGAAGCAGCGGCCCGAGACCACGCCCACCAGCGGCACCTGGCCCGACAGCCGCGCGAACTGCGCGAAGGTCGGTGCGTCCAGCCCGGTCAGGCCCAGGCGGTCGGTGTCCCCAGGCCGCCCGCCTCCGCCTTCGGCGTACAACACCACCGGCAGCTTCAGCCTGGCGGCCAGGCCGAACATGCGGTCCTGCTTCTTGTGGTTCATGTGGCCCTGCGTGCCGGCCAGCACCGTGTAGTCGTAGACCACGCCCATGCAGCGCGCGCGTTCGGCGCCGACGAGCGCGGCATTGACCGTGCCGATGCCCGCCACCACGCCGTCGGCCGGCGTGTTCTCGATCAGGTCGGCCAGCGTGCGGCGGCCGCGCTGCGCCGCTACGGCCAGCGCGCCGTACTCGACGAAGCTGCCAGCGTCGAAGAGGTGGGCCACGTTCTCGCGCGCGGTGCGCTGGCCGGTGGCATGGCGGCGCGCCACGGCGGCGCTTCGGTACGCGTCCTGCGTGAAGGCGTGCCGCTGCATCACCTCGGCCAGGTCGGGGCGGATGTGGGCGGGGTCCATGGCCTGCGCCGAAATCGCCTGGGCGGCCTCGCCCTCCGAAGGCTCGATGAGCGCCACCACCGCACCCGCGTCGAGCGTGCGACCGACTTCTGCCAGCACCTCGCGCACGATGCCGCTGCACGGCGCAGTGACGGGATGCTGCATCTTCATCGCTTCGAGCACGGCCACTTCGCTGCCTTCCTGCACGCCCTGGCCGACGATCAGGTGCAGTGCGGCCACCGTACCCTGCAGTGGTGCAGTCACGGCCACCCGACCTGCAGGGGCTTCGATCGCTGCGGGCACGGCCGCGGCTGGCAGCGCCAGGACGGCCAGACGATCGTCGATGAATCGGGTGTTGATGCGGTCGCTCGACAGGTCCGGGTGCGTCAGCAGTGCACGCAGCAGGGGAAGGTTGGTGGCCACGCCGTCGATGCGGAAGTCGTCCAGCGCACGCCGGGCCTTGGCCACCAGATCGACGAAGCGCAAGGACGGCGAATGCACGACGAGCTTGGCCACCAGGCTGTCGAAAGCCGTGCTCACGACGTCGCCCGAGCCCACGCCGCTGTCCACGCGCACGCCGGGTCCGACGGGGGGCTCGAAGCGAGCCATCACGCCGCCGTGGGCCTGGGCATGCCCCGTGGCATCGAGCGTCTCGGCGTTGATGCGCAGTTGCATCGCACGGCCCCGAGGCTGCGCGATGCGCGGATCGGCAAGGTCCAGTTCGGCCAAGGTCGCGCCCGACGCCAGCGCCAGTTGCAGCTGCACGAGGTCGATGCCCAGCACCATCTCGGTCACCGTGTGTTCCACCTGCAGCCGCGGATTGGCTTCGATGAAGGCGAAGGCGTGCGCTTCGTCGGGCGCACCGGCATCGATCAGGAACTCCATCGTGCACAGGTTGTCCAGCTTCGCCGCGCGGCCCAGCGCCAGCGCGGCGTCGACGATGCGCTGGCGCAGCGGCTGCGACAGCGACGGGCTGGGCGCGATCTCGATCAGCTTCTGGTGCCGCCGCTGAATGCTGCACTCGCGCTCGCCCAGGTGCACCAGGCCGCCGTGGCGGTCACCCGCCAGCTGCACCTCGATGTGGCGCGCATCGACGATCAGTCGCTCCACATAGACGGCATCGCTGCCGAAGGCTGCGCGCGACTCGGCCGCGCAGCGTGCGTGCGCCGCATCGATCTCGGCTGCCGAGAACACTTCGCGCATGCCACGCCCACCGCCGCCGGCCACCGCCTTGATCATCATCGCGGCACCGGGCGGCAAGCTGCTGAAGAAGGCATGGGCCTGCGCCGCCGTCACCGCCGCCGCACTGCCGTCGATCAGGGGCACGCCGCACTGGCGCGCCAGGTCGCGTGCGCTTGCCTTGTCGCCGAACAGGTCCAGGACACGCGGTGAAGGTCCCACGAAGCGCAGGCCTTCCGATTCGCAGCGCCGCGCCAGGCCGCCGTTCTCGGCCAGGAAACCATAGCCGGGATGCAGCGCGTCGCAGCCGGCCTCGCGGGCTGCGGAGATCACCGCATCGATGTCCAGGTAGGCGCGGGGCCCGTTGCCGGGCAAGGGCAGCGCTTCGTCAGCCAGCCGGGTGTGCAAGGCAGCCGCATCGTCGACGGAAAACACCGCCACGCTGCGCCAACCGCTCTCGCGCGCGGCACGCGCGATGCGTACGGCGACCTCGCCGCGGTTGGCGACGAGGAGCTTCTTCGGTGGGTTCGTCATGGGCGTCGATCAGGCAAGGAAGTGTGAGCTTGCAGCGAACCGAACCGGCAGCCCACGGGTGGAAACTCCCAATGTCCGCCAGGCTGCATCGCGCCGATTCTCGGTGCCCGCGTGGCGCCCCCGCGTCGCGCCGGCGACGATCACCCGAGTTCAGGAGCATCCCGATGAAGATCCGTGAAGTGGCCAGCGGCCTGTTGTTCCCCGAGGGCCCGGTGGCCCTGGCCGACGGCTCGGTGCTGCTGGTGGAGATCGCGCGCGGCACGCTGAGCCGCGTCACGCCCGACGGCCGCGTGCAGGTGGTGGCGCAGCTCGGCGGCGGCCCCAACGGCGCAGCCATCGGCCCGGACGGTGCGGTCTATGTCTGCAACAACGGCGGCTTCCGATGGACCGACCAGCCCGGCGGCTGTCTGCGACCCATCGGCCAACCCGATGACTACTCGGGCGGCCGCATCGAACGCGTCGACCTGAACACCGGCCGTTTCGAGCGCCTGTACGACACCGTCGGCGGCGTTCCCCTGCGCGGACCCAACGACCTCGTTTTCGCGGCCGACGGCGGCTTCTGGTTCACGGATCTGGGCAAGGTGCGTGAGAACGATCTCGACCGCGGCGGCATCTTCCATGCGCGGCCCGACGGCCGCGCGGCCAGCGTCGTGGCCCACCCGGCCATGACGCCCAACGGCATCGCGCTGTCGCCCGACGGCCAGACCCTCTACTACGCCGAGACCGAGGGCGCTCGCCTGTGGGCCTTCGACGTCACCGGGCCGGGCACCGTGAACAAGCTGCCCTGGCCGTCGCCGCAGGGCGCGCGGCAGGTGCTGGCGGCGCCGGGCGGCCACTACCAGCGCTTCGACTCGATGGCCGTGGACGCGCTCGGCAACGTGCTGGTGGCCACGCTGCTGCACGGCGGCATCACGGTGGTCTCGCCCGATGGCAGCCTCGTCAGCCATGTACCGCTGCCCGACCGCTACGTCACCAACCTGTGCTTCGGCGGGCCGGACCGGCGCACGCTGTTCGTCACGCTGTCGGGCAGTGGCCGGCTGATCGCCATCGACGACTGGCCAGTGCCGGGACTGGCGCTGAGCTTCAACGCCTGAACGAACGGGCCCGCGCCCGCGGCCCGGCCCCGACGAGCACGCCGGCCGGACGCGCTCCTTCGTGGCCGCCCGAGCCGCTTGTGAATAGGTCATGTCGGCACGCTGCAATCCTGCATCGTCGCGGCGCAGGCGCTTTCCTACAGTCACTTCACGCCGCGACTCATCCCGAGCCGGCACCGAAGCAACCAGGAGCCCGACATGCACACTTCCTCCAGCGCGCGTCTCTTCAGCGTGATCCTCGCCCTGTGCTTCGCTGGCCTGCTCGTGTCCGGGCTGGCCGGCCCGGGCGAGAGCAGCCTGTTGTCGGTGTTCAAGGAAGCCCAGTCCGACATGGCCCGGCAGATGGTGGCGCTCTCCCGTGCCGGCCTGCCGCATTGACCCCCGGGTAAGCCCGAAGACTGCGCGCCCCTGCCACTTTTCCGGGCGCAACGCGCAAGGCTGCGCGCTCTTCGTGGTGCCTGTCGCGCCCACGCAATGGACCGAACGGCTCGTTCGGGCGATGATCCGATGACCACTGCCGCTGTCAATTTCGCCATGTCGACCCCGTCTTCCGCCTCGCCGCCGCCAGACCCGGCTCCGTCCGATCCGGCTGTCCAGGCCCCCGGCGCAGACGCCCAACCCGTGGTGCCGGACAGCGAAGCCACCCAGATGGCGCCGATCCCGAAGTGGCTGCGCGCAGACCCCGCCTCGCTGCCGCCTTCGGCCGACGGCAGCGAAGCCACGCTGATCGCCCCCTTGCCGAAGCTGCCGCCGGTGCCGCCGATCGATGCACCGCAAACGCTGGCCATCCAGCCGATGGGCGTGATCGCTGCGCCCGACGAGCCGCCCGTGCCGCTGGTCTTCACCGAGCACATGTCGGCGCCACCGCCCCCGCCCGCTCCGCCGGTGCCGACGGCCATGACGCTGGCCGAAGAGGCCACCCTGGTGGCCAGTACACCGCCGCGCCCCTACCAGGCCGGCAACTACGACGCCACGCAGATCCTGCGCGGCGAAGAACGCACGGCCATCGAGCTGAACCCGGCCACCACGCCCACGCTGGTGTCCGCAACGGTGTCCGAGCCGCGTCCCAACGCCGGCACGCTGCCCGGTCGCGCCGGCCGCGAGGCCGGCACCCTGCCCACCGGCCAGTCGGCTTCCGACGCGCCGATGCGTCAGGTGGGCCGATACCAGATCCAGGGCCGCCTGGGACGCGGTGGCATGGCCACCGTCTACCGCGCGCACGATCCGTCGATCAACCGCGACGTCGCCATCAAGTTCCTGCACGCCTCGCTGGCCGAGGACGACGAATGCCGTGACCGCTTCCTGCGCGAAGCGCGCGCCGCAGGCGGCCTGTCGCATCCCAACATCGTGGTCGTCTACGACGTGGGCGAGATCGAGGGCCGGCCCTACATGGCCATGGAGCTGCTGGAAGGCGCACCCCTGTCCGAGACGCTCGAGAAGACGCGCATGCTGCCCATCCGGGACGTCGTCGTGATCGGCATGCAGCTGGCGCGTGCGCTCGAGTACGCTCATGTGCGCGGCATCGTGCACCGCGACATCAAGCCCGGCAACATCATGTTCCTGAAGGACGGGCAGACCATCAAGGTCACCGACTTCGGCATCGCCCACATGGACGATGGCGGCTCGTCGCACACCCAGGTGGGTGCGGTGCTGGGCACACCGCAGTACATGTCGCCCGAGCAGGCGCGCGGCGAGAAGATCGACGGCCGCAGCGATCTCTTCGCCGCCGGCATCGTGCTGTACCAGATGCTCTCGGGCGAGCGCCCGTTCCGCGGCGACAGCCTGGTGGCCATCGCCACCAAGATCGTCAACGATGAACCGCCGCCACTGAATGCCAAACGGCCCGACGTACCGGCAGCGCTGCGCCGCGTCGTCGAGCGCTGCCTGGCCAAGAAGCCCGAGCAGCGCTATCAGAGCGGGGCCGAGCTCACCGAAGCACTGAAGAAGGTGTTGCTTCAGCTCGACGAGCAGGCGCGCGAGCAGAACAAGCCGCGCATCGTGCCGCTGCGTGTGAAGTGGGCGCTGATGATGGCGCTCATCGTCGCGGTGGTGATGGGCTCCACCACGGCCATCATCACGCAGAAGCAGTACGCGGCAATGATGGACCAGGTCAGTGACTACGGGGCATCGCTGGCACGCTTCATTGCTGCGCAGAACGCGGCCCAGGTGCTGGGCGAGGACTGGGACGCCGTCGATGTCTCGGTCCAGGAGATCATGAAGACGCGCAACTTCGAGCGCATCACCGTGATCGACCTGGCCGGTACGGTGCGCGTGTCCAGCCAGCCCGGTCTGGCCGGCCAGCCCTACAAGCCGGCCGGCACCGAGTCGCTGGGCAAGGTCGGCGGCACGGCGGCCGTGCGCTACAGCGCCGGCGGGGAGTCGGTGCTCGGATTCGAAGCGCCCGTGCTGTTCCAGGACAAGCAGGTCGGGCGCGTGGCGCTGGGCATTCCGGAAAAGCCGCTGACCCAGGTGGCACGACTGTCGATCACGCTGATGATCGTGCTGGCCGTGGTCACCGTGCTGGCGGTGGCAGTGGCGATGTACTTCGTGGCCAACTGGTTTGCCCAGCCGATCAGGCTGGTCTGCGACTCCATGGCCGAGCTGGCCAAGGGCAGGCTCGATCACCGCATCCGAGAGCAGCGGCGCGACGAATTCGGCGAGTTGTTCGATGCGTTCGACTCCATGGCCGATGCTCTGCAGAAACGCGGCTCCACGGACACTCTCCCTCCCAAGGCCTGAGTGCGGCATGACCGACACGCCAGCGGCCGACGGGCCCGACATTGCTGCTTCCACGCTCCTGCTGCGGTGGCCGTACCGGCTTGCCACGGCCTCCGTGGCCCTGTTTGTTCTGGCGGCCTGCACCACTGCGCCCCCCGCCGCCGAGCCCGGCGGCTCGACGGGGCCGACGGCAGCGGCCCCGACCACTGTGGCGGCGCCAGCCGCAGCCCCTGCACGAGAGGTCGCCGCAAGCTTCCCCGAGGCCTCGGGCGAGCTCGTCGGGCGAAACGACAGGCTGCTGGTCTACCTGCCGCGCGCCGGCGACACGCTGCGCGGCGTGGCGGCGCGTTTCCTGGGCAACGGCGACCTCGCCTGGCAGATCGGCGAGGCCAACGCCCTCCGCGGGGAACCGGCGTCCGGCCAGCCGCTGATCGTCCCGCTGGCGCCGCGTCATCTGCTGGGCGTCACCAGCGATGCGGTGCAGACCGTGCCGGTGCTCTGCTACCACCGCTTCGGCAGCGGCACCTCGAAGATGGTCGTGTCACCCGCCAGGTTCGAGGCGCAGCTCGAGCACCTGGCGCGCAACGGCTACAACGTGGTGCGCCTGGACGACCTTCGCAGCTTCCTGGCCGGTGAGAAGGCACTGCCGGCCAAGTCGGTGGTGATCACCATCGACGACGGCTACGAGTCGGTGCACCGCCACGCCTTCCCGCTGCTGAAGAAGTACGGCTTCCCGGCCACGCTCTTCGTGTATTCCGACTTCATCGGTGCACGCGACGCGCTGTCCTGGGCGCAGCTCGAAGAGATGGCCCGGTCGGGCCTGGTCGACCTGCAGGCTCACTCGAAGACCCACCGCAACATGGCCGAGCGCCAACCGTCCGAGACCGACGAGTCCTATCGCAACAACATCGACCTCGAGTTGCGGGCGCCGCGCGCCGTGCTGGAGCGCAGGCTGTCCGACGCGGGGGTGCGCGTGCGCCACTTCGCCTACCCCTTCGGCAGCGCGAACGAGGTCGTGCTCGAGGCCATGCAGCGCGTGCCCTACGAGCTGGGTGTCACGGTGGCCGCCGGGGGCAACCCGTTCTACGCCGCACCGATGCTGCTGCGCCGGACCATGATCTTCGGCGACCACGACATGGCCGACTTCCAGGCCCGGCTCCAAGTGCAGCGTCCCCTGGTGCGGCCATGAGTCGCCCGTTGTCGAAGCGCCGGTCGGCCGGCGTGCTGAGCGCGGCGATGCGACTGCAGGACGCCGCAAGCCCGGTTCTGCAGCGCTGCGCCAGCTTCGGCGTGGCTGCACTGCTGGTGCTGCTGGCGGCCTGCGCGACGCCGCCGGCCCCGCCTTCGCAGCGCGCTGAGCCGCCGCCTCCGCGCCAGGAATCGCGCGGTCCCGAGTCCCCGCCTCCGCCGCGCAGCGTGACGGCGATCGAACTGCTCGAGCAGAACCATCGCACGGCCGCCGAGATCGCTGCGGCCAAGGGCCGCTGGAACGAAGCGATCTGGGCCTGGGATGTCGTGCTGGCGCTCAAGCCCGACGATGCCGCGGCCGGCGCGGGCCGGCTGAAGGCCGAGACCGCCGCCCAGGCCGCCGTGGCCGAACGCCTGCCTCGCGCCGCGCAGGCACGATCGCGGGGTGACATGGAACAGGCCACGCGGCTGTACCTGGAGGTGCTGGCCCTCAGGCCAGGCCATGCCGAGGCGGCCGATGCACTGAGGTCCATGGAGCGCGAGCGCTCGCGCCGGCAGGCTGTAGGCCCCTTCGCGCGGTCCATGGTTCCCGGCCCAGGTGCCCCGGCGAGATCCGCCCCATTGCGCGACGGCCGCGCCGCCGGCACCCGGACGGATCTCGAGCACGCCACCCTGCTCGCCGGACAAGGCGAGATCGACGCTGCCATCGCACTGCTGCAGCCGGGCCAGGGGGGGCAGCGCATCGATGCAGCAGCACGCGCGATGCTCGCAGATCTGTACGTGAGGCAGGCCGACAGGCTCGCCTCCAGCGACAAGGCAGCAGCCATCCGGGCCCTGCGGCAAAGCCTGCGCGCCGTGCCCGGCCACGCGGCTGCCACGGTCAAGCTGCGTGCGCTGCTGGCTTCGGGTACGGCCGGGACGGCGGGCAACGCCGGCACCGCATCGGGGCCGACACCGGCTGCCAAGCCGACGGCCCTCAGCAGGCCTTCGGCGGGCCCTTCGTCAGGTCGTTGAGCCTCTTGCAGAGATCCTTGGCGCGTTGGCGTTCCAGTTGCGCGTTTCGGTTGTCCGGGTCGAGTTCCAGGACCCTGTCCCAGGAGCGTATCGCCCCTTCCAGGTCCTGCTTGGCAAACGCAGCCCGTGCCTCACGCTGGTGACGTGCCACCAGCGCCGCCCTGGTTTCGGTCGGTGAAGCGGGTGCCGCTGCTGGAGCAGGTGGCGCTGCGACGGGCGCCGGCGGTGGCGGCGTTGCCGGCTGAGGCGGAGCGGGAGCAGGCGCTGCGGGGGCAGCCGGCGGGGCCACGGCTGGAGCGGGGCCCGAAACGGCTGGCGCAGCGGCGCCAGGGGCGGGCGCCTTGCCGGGCACCCTGATGGTCTGTCCGCCTGCAAGCTGGCGCGGTACCTTGATGCCGTTGTAGCGCGCCAGGGCATAGAAGAGATAGACGTCCTTGAGGTAACGGCCAGCGATGGACGACAACGACTCCCCCGCCTGCACGCGGTAAGGGAACGACTCGCGGCCGAGCATGCTTACCGGGTCTTCCTTGATCTGCCGCATCAGGCTCAGGGCCAGCCGCTGATTGGGGTCGGCCTGCAGGACCCGCTCGAGTTCGGCCAGCGCGGCCTCTTCCTGGCCGTTCTCGAGCTGTTCGATGGCCGTGACCACGGCGCGCTGGATGGCCTGCGGGCCGCTCAGCACCGGCGCCTCGGGGGCTGGCGGCTCAGGCTCGGGCGGCGGTGCCACCGGGGCGCTCGGGGCCGGGGCTGCCACCGGGGGCGGTGGCGCCACCGGCGGCGGCGCGGCACAGGAGGCCAGAAGCACCGCCAGGAAGAGGGGAAGCAGGCGTTGCCCGTGGGGCCCAGGGAAGCTGTTCTTCATGTCCACACGGCGGATTGTGCGCCTTGCGAGGCGCTGCCGTTTCCCTTGACGGACCGAGGCGAGTGACTTTGGACGTGTGCGCGCGGCGTCCACCCGGCCATCATGTCGAGCCCACCTGAAGTGCACGAGGACAACGCGTCATGCTTGCCAGTCCCGCCCGCTCCCTCTTGCCGCAGCGCCCCATCGTGCCTGTTGTTGTGCAGCAACACGTCGAGGACATCGCATCGCTGCGCCACGTGCGAACCGTGCTGGTGCGGGCGCCGCATGTCGGCCTGTTGCAGTTGGGTCGACTGGACGAGCGGATCGCCGCGCACCTGGACGGCCTGTCCGTGGCCGGCGAGGCCGGCAAAGCGCTGGCGCTGGCCGAACTGGCCAGTCCGGGCGCCGGACAGGTCTTTGCGCTGGGCGTTCGGGCCCTCGAGGATCGCGACGAGGCCTTGCTCGATCGCCTGATGGCCTTGTGCACCGAACTGCCCGAGGCGCGCCGCGGCCTGGTATCGGCCTTGGGCTGGGTGCCGGCCCGGACGCTGCAAGGTGTGGTGCGCCGCCTGCTGTCATCGCCTGCCGAACATGTGCGCGAACTGGGCCTGGCGGCCTGTCGCCTGCACCATGCGGACCCCGGCGCCCTGCTGGCGCAGGCGTTGGCCGACAAGGCACCGGCCCTGCGCGCCGCCGCGGCACGGGCGGCCGGCGAACTCGGCCGCATCGATCTGCTGCCCACCCTCACGCAGGCCATCGGCGACGAGTCGCCCGACGTGGTCTTCTGGTCGGCCTGGGCGGCAGCCCTGCTCGGCGAGCGCCGCAATGCGCCGAAGGTGCTGGAGGTGGCTGCCCAGCAGGCCACGCCCCTGGCCATGCGCGCCCTCGGCCTGTTGATGGCTGCCAGCACGCCCGAGCAGGCCGGCGATTTCGCACGCCACCTGTCGAGCGGGGCCCGCCAGCCGGGAGCCGACCTGTCCGCCCAGCGCCGCCTGCTGCGGGCGCTGGCCCTGCTCGGTCATCTGCGATTCGTGCCCTGGCTCATCGAACGCATGGCCGAGCCCTCGACGGCGCGTCTGGCCGGAGAAGCCTTCAGCTGGATCACCGGCGCCGACCTCGCTCGACTCGACCTGGAAACGCTGGACGCGCCGCCCCTGCCCGAGCAACCCGACGCCGACGCTGGCGTCGACGAGGTGGCGATGGACGAGGACGACAGCCTGCCCTGGCCCGACCCGGCACGCGTACAGCGCTGGTGGCAGGCACAGCAGGCTGCGCTGCTGACCGCCGCTGGCGGCGGTCGCCTGTTCATGGGTCGGCCATGGGATGCGGCATCAGCGCAGCAGGTGCTGGCGGAGGGCACACAACGCCAGCGCGCGCACGCGGCGCTGTTGCTGAGCCTGGGCCAACCCGGCCGCAAGCTGTTCCAGGTGGCCGCACCCACCGCGCGCCAGCGGCGGGTGCTGGCCGGGGCACCGGTCTGACGCTGAAGGGCGCACGTCGATGGACCCGCGCTGGCTGTTCCCCTTGCTTGCCGTCGGCTTTGCGATCGCTGCCGCCTGGCGGTGGAACCGCACCCGGCAATGGCGCGGCGCGGCGCAGACCTGGGCGCTGATGGCCGCGATCTTCGGTGCCGTCGGCTGGTGGCTCAACAATGCGGGATGAGGCCGGGCAGGATGACTTTGGTTGGTTGCCGACCGCGGGCCCGGCAGTAACGTCGGGACACTTGTACGCTCAACCGAAGAAGGGCCGGCATCGGGCCGCCCACCCCGGAACCCAAGCTCGACGCGTGGACCCATGATCCTGACCCTGCTGGCCGTCTCGCTGAACGACAAGCCGCTGACGCAGCCGATCACGGCCCGCTTCGACGGCAGCGGCGGCTCGATCGGCCGCGCCGACCACAACACGCTGGCGCTGCCCGATCCCGAACGATTCATCTCACGGCTGCAGGCCGAGGTGGTGGCCACCGGCGGCGGCTATCTCATCCGCAACGTCGGCGTGGCCAACCCGATCCAGGTCGGCGGGCGTGCGCTGTCCAGCGGTGAGACGGCGATGCTGCAGCATGGCGACCAGATCCGCATCGGCGGCTACCTGCTCAAGGTGGAGTGTCGAGACGAAGCCGAAGGCCCCGACGACGACAGCACGCTCAGCACCAGGCTGAGGGCTTCGCGCCTGGCCGCCATGTCGGCCCCGGCTCCGGTGCCACGTCCGCCGGCGCAGATCACCCCCGCAGCCCCGCCGGCACCGGCAACGGCGCCCAGGCCGATGCCGGCAGCACCCGTATCCGGGCTGTCGAACGACAACCCGTTCGCCGACCTGCTCGGGCCCTCGCCGGGTCCGGCCAGCGACCCCTTCGCCGATCTGCTCGGGCCCTCGCCGTCATCCGCTCCCGCCTCGGTGTTCGCTTCGCCCGCGCCTCGGCCGCGCCCCGCTGCGCCGCTGCCCGGGTTCCTGCCAACGCCCTCGGGGGTGGACCCACGTTCGGCGGCCTTCGCCACGCCGGCCCCGGCGGCGCCCCATCGGCTGCCCGACGACTTCGACCCCTTCGGCGCGCCGGCGCCCGCCAGCCCGCCGTTGGCCCCTGCGACACCGGTCGACCCCTTTGCAGACCTGATGCCGTCGACCGCCGTGCCGTCGATCGATCAGGCTTTCGGTCTTGCCGATGCGGGCGGCGACAAGGGCAACGCCACGCGCGATCCGCTGGCTGACTTCATGGCCGATCTGGGTCCATCACCCCGACCGGGCGCCACGGGCCTGTCGACCGATCCGCTGGCCCTGTTCGGCGACGCACCCCCGGCGCCTTCTGCCGAGCCGGTCCAGCCCGATCACCTGCCGGCGCTCAACGCCGCCTACCAGCCTCCCAAGGTCGTGACGCCAGCGACATCGAAGGTGCCTTCGCCGCAGGCACCGCCCCGGCCGGCCCCGCCGGTGATGCTGGACGCGCTGCCACCGGCGCCACCAGCGTCCGCGCCGACCGTCCGGCCGCCGCAGACGGCGCCGAGACCGCAGCCCGGCGGGCTGGCGTCGGTACCGGCTCGCGCCACAGCCCCCAGTGCGGCCCCCAGCGCCTCCGCCTCATCGCAAGACGCCGAGGCCTTGTGGGCGGCCTTCTGTGACGGTGCCGGAGTGCAGTTGCCGCTGCCGGCAGGGGCCGGCCCGGAACGCATGCGCCAGATCGGCATGATCATGCGCAGCGCGGTCGAAGGCACGCTGCAGCTGATGGCCGTGCGTGCCAGCACCAAGCATGAGCTGCGCGCTGCCGTGACGATGATCCAGCAGCGCAGCAACAACCCGCTGAAGTTCTCGCCCGACGCCGGCTCGGGCATCGAGCAGCTGGTGCAGCCGCCGATGCGCGGCTTCCTCGACGGACCGGCGGCGATGGACGACGCGATGCACGACCTCGTCGGTCACTCGATCGGCACCGTGGCCGGCATGCGCGCCGCCATCGAAGGCATGCTGGGCCGCTTCGACCCGGCCGAACTGGAAGCCAAGCTTGCGGGTGGATCGATGCTTGACAGCCTGCTGCCGATGAACCGCCGGGCGCGCCTGTGGGACCTTTACCTGCAGCACCACAGCGCCATCCGCGAGGAGGCCCAGGAAGACTTCCACAACCTGTTCGGCAAGGCCTTCCTGGCGGCCTACGAGCAGCAGATCGAACGACTGAAGGCCGACAAGGCGCGGCGATGAGAGACGTGCGCATCGCCAGCTGCAGCCTCACCGGCTCCCGCAGCCACAACGAGGACGACCTGCGCTTCGGCGCCGGGCAGCACGGCCGCTACGCCGTGCTGGCCGACGGCGCGGGCGGCCACCGCCGCGGCGCGGAGGCGGCACGCCGTGCGGTCGAATGCATCGAACGACTGATGACCGGAGGCGGGCTCGACTTCAACCCGGCCAGCCTGACCGCCATGGTGCGACAGGCCCACCGCGTGGTCCAGGCGCACCAGGAGACAGGCCCGGCCGAAGCGCGAATGCACAGCACGCTGGTGGCGCTGTGGATCGACGCCAGCGCAGGCCACGCCTTGTGGAGCCACGTCGGTGACTCGCGCCTGTACCGCATCCGACACCGCCGAACGGACGTCATCACGTCGGACGACAGCGTGGTGCAACGCATGGTGCAGTCCGGGCTGATCAGCGCCGAGGTGGCGCGCCACCATCCCCAGAAGAACCAGCTTGTCGCCGCGCTGGGCATCGAAGGCGATATCGAGCCGCACACCGTGGTGCGACCTGTCGAAGTGCTGGAAGGTGACGCCTTCCTCCTGTGCAGCGATGGCTGGTGGGAGCCGATCGACGAGGCAGCGCTGATCGACAGCCTGTCCAGTGCGCTGACGCCGGAAGACTGGCTGTCCGACATGCGTGCCCGCATCGAGGCGCGTGCGCTGCCGCGGCAGGACAACTTCAGCGCCGTGGCGGTGTGGGTGGGTGACCCCGGCGACGTGACGCAGCCGGGAGAGGACGACACGATGCCGCGGCTGTTCAGGGCAGGCGCGGCCTGAGGGTCGGGTCGACGACCTGCTACCAGCTGCCTCGCAGCAGGTCGCTGAACGACTCCGCCGGCGGCAGTCCGGTCAGCACCGAGCACGCTGCCGCGTCCTGCTGGCCGCGCAAGGGCCACCACAGGCTGCAACCGTCCAGCCTCTGCTGCAGCGCCGTCGCCGCCAGGCCGTGCAGGAACTGCTCGAGCGTGGCCCCCGTGCGCACGCTCAGACGTTCGCGCCCCGGGGCAGCGGTGGCGCGCACTTCCGGTGCATGCACGGCCCCGGGCCAGGGCGGCGCCTGCTCGAGTTCGGCTTCGAAGCTCTCGACCAGCGCATCTTCGGACAAGGTCTGCATCGCAGCGCGCGAGACGTGGCTCCACCACAGCTCGAGGTGATCGAGCGAGAAGCGGTCCACCGGCGGATGGGGCCGCGGCTGAGCCACCACCAGAGGGAAGTAGCGGCCCACGTTGTCGCAACTGGGCATCAGCACGCCGAACCACCACTGGCCGTCGACCACGCCTGGCGCCCAGGCGAATCGCCAGACCGGCGCCGAGAGGTAGGTCTGCAGCCAATCGTGGCCGAGCTGCTGGTGGCTGGTCTGCATGCTGGCGGACAACCAGCGGTCACAGGCCTCGATCCAGGCGGGATCCAGCCGCCGCGACGCGAAGTCGCCCAGCATCGACAGCTTGCCGAACCACCCCGGCGCGGCGTGATGCGCCATCAGGACACACGGGGCCGCATCACAGGCCGTTCGGGCATTGAAAGCTGCGCAGCTCGTTCAGGCGCAGTGGGTTGCGCACGCTGCTGGCGGTGATGTCGAAGACGGCGCGGCGTCCGTCGATGTCGAAGGTGGCGCGGAACTTCTCCGGGCTGCTTCCCGGTTGCAGGCTCACGCGCTCGAACAGCCGCATCAAGGCCCAGGGTCCATCGTTGACCATGCCGGTGGCACCCGCAGGCTGCGCCGACACCCGCACCACGCCGATGCCGCGCGGGCCGGGCCAGCGCACGACCTTGGGCAGCTGCGGGCCGTGGTCGTAGCGCACCGTCTGGCCATCGGCATCGAGCAGGAACTCGCGCAGCGCGGTGTCCATCTCGACGGGCTTGAACTCCAGCACCATGGTCGGCACCGTGGCGCCTCCGGCGAAGAAGGTCTCGCGGATGATGGCCGCACGCTGGAACTGAGGCAGCGTGCCCGAATCCGAACCGAGCGGCACGCCCTCGACGGCACGGAAGCTCCAGGGACGCGTGCTAGTGTCGATGTAGGGCGCCAGCTTGTTCTGCATCTGTTCGAACTTGCCGCCGGGACCGAACAGCGCGGCGAAGTCGGCCTGGGTGACCTCGCGCGCCGAGCCGGCGTCGAACGGGTAGCGGCCGGTCACCGCCTGATTGCAGAACTCGCCGACCTGCGCCCGCACGTCGCGCGACAGGCTCTCGCGCAGCTGCATCAAGGCCACGCGCGCGCTCGTCGAGCCCAGGCTGTCGAGCACGCTGCGCACCGGCTCGGGTGAATTGGCGGCCTCGACCTTGATCTGGTTGGGCAGTGGCGACTGCGGCGGTGCAGCGCCCCCCTTCAGGGCCGAGTCGACCGCGCTGAGCAGGTCCTGCAGCTGGCGCAGGCGGTCGACCACGCCGTCCAGCGGCGCCTTGCCGCCTTCGGGTGCGGTGACGAAGCGCCGCAGGTTGATGAACTCCGAGTCGACGATGCTTTCGATGCGCTCGCCGGGCGCGCCGCTGGTCGACGGCTTCAGCCCACCCTTGCCCAGCAGCTTGTCGACGGTCTGCCCGATCTCGCGCACCCCCCTGTCGACCTTGCCCTGCACACCGGCACTCTCCAGCAGCGTGGTCTCGCGCGAGATGGCACGCAACAGCGGTACCAGCGGCGTGTCGGGCGCGGACAGGAAGCGCGCCTTCTCGAGCGACTGGGCGACGCTGGTCAGCGGCTGCAGCTTGATGTCTGCAATGAAGCCCTTCCAGGTGTCGCGGTACTCGGTGAGATAGAGGCGCCGAACGTCGTCGGTCAGCTTGGCCGAAGCCAGCAGCTCGTCGGTGACCTTCATCTGGTCGGCAGCTGCGCCCAGCACCCAGGTCTGCTCGACCGCGAGCTGCCGCGTCACCTCGCCCACCTTGGCCTGGAAGCCCTTGTGGTAGCCGTCGTGCGTGAACAGGCCCGACACGCCGCGCGACAGCGGCTGTCCACCGGCGCGAGTGAAGACGAGCTGGGCGTTGGGCCCTCCAGCACGCACGATGGTGAATTCGGGGAACTGCCCACCCAGGCCGCTCTGGCGCAGACGGTTGTAGACACGCTGCGGCAAGGGCACCGAAGCCAGGCGCAGGCGTGTGGTCTCGATCAGGGCCTTGTCCTGCTCCAGCGGCGACACCATCGGGCCCAGCGCCAGCAACGCGTCGAGGTGCCGGCTCATGGTTTCCCGCTGCTCGGTGCTGAGCTCGCGCGCCAGACGGTTGTCCCAATCGGCCTCGATGTGGCTCTTCAAGGCTTCGGCGTCGAAGTGCGCCGGGTCGTACATCATGAGGTAGGCCTTGAGCGCCTCGTACTGCGACTCGGGCTGATCGCCGGCGCGCAGCTGCTCTTCCACGCGAAGGGCAAGACGCGGCAGCACCGCGTCGACCAGCATGCGCTCGTAGGCGGTACGCGCCGCGCTGTCGAGCTTCTTCCCCTGGTAGAGGCCGAAGCCCAGCGACCAGGGCACCTTGCCGGCGGCATCGCCGGCCACCGCCAGGCTGCGCGTGGCCTCCAGGGCGGGGAGGACCGGTCGAAGGTCGGAGGTGCTTCGGTTCGGCGTTTCCTGCACCTGGCGCCGCACCTTCTCGACCCGATCGGCCACCGCCGCCACGTAGGAGCTGTTGTTCTTCCAGCTGATGGCCCAGGCGGCCACGGTACCGGCGCCCACGACAGCCAGTGCCGCGTAGCCGGCGATCACCGCCGCGCCGCGCCGTCGTTCCCAGCGGCGGTCGGTGCCGGCCAGTCCGCTCTCGGGGAAGATCACCTCGGACAGCAGGCGCTGCAGGAAGAAGCTTCGGCCGCTGGCCTGCTGCGGCGGCAGGATGGCCTGCTCGACCTTGAAGCGCCGCGCCACCGCCCCCAGCACGCGGTCGACCGGCGTGCCTTCCTGCGTGCCGCTGACGAAGTAGACGCCGCGCAGCAGCGGGTCTTCCTCGAAGGGCGAAGGCGAGAACACCTGCTGCACGAATTCCTGCAGCGGACCCACCAGCTGCGCGAACTGGTTCGGGAAGCCGTAGATGCGCATGCGCCGTTGCACGTCGGTCTCGGCCTGCAGGCGGTCGACCAGGCCGTCGCTGAGTCGCTGCAGCAGGGCGTCGAGCTCGGGGGCGAGGTTCTGTGCCCACGCGGCATGCGTCTGGCGCGGGAAAGTCACGCCCCAGGGCGTGGCGCGCACGTCCTTGTCGAGCATGGCGAAGGTGTCGGCGAAACCGGCCATCAGGTCGCACTTGGTGACCATCAGGTAGATCGGGAAGCGCATGCCCAGTTGTTCGTGCAGCTCCTGCACGCGCTGGCGCGCGGCCTGGGCATAGCGGGCACGGTCGGCCGCGCCCTTGGCCAGCAGGTCGGGTACCGAGACGGTGACGATGACGCCGTTCAGCGGCTGACGCGGACGCGAGGTCTTCAGCAGGCCGAGGAAGCCGTTCCAGGTGGCCTTGTCGTTGGCGGCATCGCTGTCCTGCGTGACGAAGCGGCCCGCCGTGTCGATGAGCACGGCCCGGTCGGTGAACCACCAGTCGCAGTGCCGCGTGCCGCCCACGCCGCGCACGGCCTGTTCCCCGTTGATGGCCGCCAGCGGGAACTGCAGACCGGAATTGCGCAGTGCCGTCGTCTTGCCCGAGCCCGGGGCACCAATGATGAGATACCAGGGCAGTTCGTAGAGGTAGCGACCGCCCAGCTTGGCGTTGAGCCGGCTCCACCAGTTGCCGCCGGCCACGGCGCCGAAGCGCGCCTTGCGAAGCGTCTGCAGGGCGGTCTGAAAGCGTTCACGTATGGCCACGATGTCGGCGCTCTCGGCAGCCGATGCCGGGCCGGCAGACGCCGTCACCAGGCGTTCGACGACCTTCTCGTTGCCGCGCCGCTTGCGCCACATCGACAGACCCATCCAAAGCGCCGTGATCACCGCGATCACCCCTGTGGTGATCCAGCGGGAAGTCACGGTTTCGAGCGGCCGCCAGGCGCCCACGGCGACGAGCGGGCCGACGATCCACACCAGGGCCAGCATGGCGGCCAGCAGCAGGATCAGAGCGACCCAGCGGTTGAAGACGAAGCCGAGCAGCTTTCTCATGGCGCGCTCAACGCGAGGCCGCGGGCGCCGCAGCCGGGCCGGTGGCGGGCGGATTGGCGGCGTTCGACCCTGCCGCCGGACGCGCCGGAAAGTCGGGCCGGCCGGTCAGCAAGGTGACTTCCACGCGGCGGTTCAGCGCGCGGTTGGCGGCCGAGTCGTTGGCGGCCACCGGCTCGCCATCGGCACGGCCTTCGGCGCGCACCCGCTCGGCCGGCAGGCCTGCGGCGACGAAAAGCTCGCGCACGGCCAGCGCGCGGTCTTCCGACAGGTGCCAGTTCGAGGGGAAGCGCAAGGACCGCATCGGCGTGTTGTCGGTGTGACCCGTGATCAGCACCTGGCCCCCTACGCGCACCAGAGCCTCGGCAATGCGCTGCATCAGCGCTTCGCGCTCCGGCACGAGCGTGCTGCTGGCCGGCGCAAACAGACCGTCGCCGCGCACCGTGACGACGCTGCGATCGACCTCGTCGCGCACTTCGATGGTCTTGGCGCGGATGTCGGGTTGCAGCAGCACGGCCAGGCGGGGCAGCGCTGCGGGTTGCGCGACTGCCGCCACCGGAGGTGCAAGGCGCAGGCTCTGGATCTGGCCATAGACGGGGTCGGCTCGGCCGCTGAGCGACCAGGTGAACGCGGCATAGACGGCGGCCAGCAGCAGCAGCACACCCGCGCCTGCCAAGGCCAGCGGCAGCCAGGTCAGGGCCTTGCGGTCGGCGATCGGCTCGGCCTGCCAGTGCTGGGCCAGCGCGGCCGGATAGGGCCCGCGCTGCTGGCCGATGATCTGCGCCAGCTTGGCACGCACGGCCTCGAGCTGGGCGCGGCCGTTGTCGATGACGCGGTAGCGACCTTCGAAGCCCAGCGCCAGTGCAGCGTAGATCAGTTCGAGCAGGTCGCGGTTGGCGTCGGCCTTCTCGGCCAGCCGGGCCATCAACTGGAACACCTTCTCGCCACCGAAGGCCTCGTTGTGGAACTCTGCCAGCAGGCTGTGACGCCCCCACACGCCCGACCCGCCCCAGGGGGTGTCGGCCGCGGCTTCGTCGAGCATCGTGCACAGCACATAGCGGGCGGCCATCACGCGCTCAGGCGCGACACCGCGTTCCTGCGCCGCGGCGGCGAAGTCGCGCACGCCCTGGGCCAGCGAGGCCCGCAGCGCCGCCGGATCCTGCACCTGGCGCGACTGACGAAGCTGGGGCACCAGCAGCAGCAGGCGGTTGGCTGCAGCCAGCAGCGGGTTCAGGCCGTGGTCCACCCCTTGCGGTTCGCCACCGTTGACCGACGTGGCCGTCTCGGAATGGGCACGCGCGTTCGACCAGCCGCCCGGCTTGGGCTTGATGAAGCTGCGTTCGCCGCTCGACGTGGCGAACGGGTCGTCGATGGGGGGCCGTGACTCCGGGCTCATCGATCAGATCTCAGGCCTGCCGAACGGCCCAGAGTTCGAGTTCCAGCGCTGGAAAGCTGCCGGAGACGTGCAGAGCAAGATTGCCGCTGCGTTCGAACTGTTTCCAGAGCTCGCCCTGGCGTTCGAACTCGAAGTAGTGGCTTCCCGCGTGATAGGGCAGCTGGCGTGGAGCGACCGGCAGGCTGCGCAAGGTGATGCCGGGCAACTGCAGGTTGACGAGGTCCCGGATGCGGTCGGCCGGGCCGACCTTGCTCTGCGCCGGGAAGCGCTGACGAAGCTGCTCGGCCGGCATCTGTGAGCGCACCGCGAGCACGAAGCCTGCGCTGCGCAGCAACTCGCCGTCGGCCACCACGGCGGTGGACACGCCATGGCCGCGGTCGGTCAGGTCGATCTGCATCGCATGGCGCTGTATCACCGCCGAGAGGTACTCGCGCAGGTCCTGCAGCACGGGCGTGAAGACCTGCTGCAGGGCGTCGTGGCGATAGGCGGGGTACTCGGGCGGCTGGCGTTCCGCGCGCGCGAAGGTCGCCATCTCGCCGGCGAGCTGCAGGCAGGCCGCATAGAAGGGCCAGGGGTGCACGGTGGGTGCCGCGGCGCACTGGTGCAGCAGCGGCTCGGCGCGGTTGAGCACTTGCAGCATGAGGAAGTCGGCGACTTCGGACACGCCGTTGCCCAGCTGGCCCATGCCCGCGGCCAGCGCCTGGGCGCGCTGGCGCACCAGGCCGTGCAGCAGGCCGGCGGCCGAGGAGAGCTGACCACTGGCATCGATACGGGTCTGCGGAGCGATGTAGTTGCGGTCGAGCACCACCTGACCGTCGGGTCGGCGCTCGATGACGCGCACGATGCCCAAGGGGGCGTAGGCGTCGGTGGCATCGCGCTGCCGCAGCAGGCTCATGCGCAACGCGCCCAGTTGCACGGGCTCGGGGTCGTCGGAGGCCCGCGTCTGGTCGCGCAAGTCCTTGTCGACCACCCGGTAGCGGCTGTGGCCATCGCCGCCGCCATCGCCAAAGTCGACCTCGGTGATGCCCGGGCGAGAGCGTGGGGCGGCCAGGACGATGAGTTCGTCATGCACCTCCACACCGACGGCCAGCGGTGCAGGGAGGGGGTCGCCGTCGGGCATGGAGAACGTGGAACCATCGGGCAGCACGCCTTGCGCGCGCGAAAGCGCGATCTTGCCCGTGGCCAGTTGCGCCTCGTCGAGCACCAGTTCGACGAAGCCCCATCCGTGCGGACTGGCGGCACCGACGCGTGCATTGATCAGATGCTCGAAGAAGCGCGCTTCCTGCTGGAAATGGTGGGGCTGCAGGAACATGCCCTGCGACCAGACGATCCGGTGATGAACGGTCATGAGAAGTTCGCGCCGCGTCAGGGCAGCGCGGTGGCGGTCAACGTGAGGGCATCGGCCCTGACGCTGATCTTCTGCGACTGGTTGGGCTTGACCGCGACCACGGCCCGCCAGGTCGCGCGCTCCAGGTTGCGGTAGGCGCCCACCACGCCGATGAAGCGCGTATCGGGAGAGAGCTGTCGCGAGAACGGCCGGCTCTCGCCGGGCTGCAGCATGATCTCTTCGCGCACCACCAGGTCGGCCGCCAGCGTCGCCTGGTCGCTCTGGTACAGCGACATGAAGTCGGCCTGGTTGAACGCTGTCGGCGAGCGCAGCTCGTAGATGCGCACGAGCAGGGGGGAGGGCCGCTGGTTGACGCTGGGATTGAGACCCGCCGAGGCGGCAATGGTGCCTTCGATCCGGGTCGGCTTCGGCGGGCTGGACCCTGCACAGCCGGCGAGCACGGCCACGGCCGCAAGCCATGCCGCGGTCATCACGGCACGGCGTGGCCGATGATGGCCACCGTGGCAGCCCGTGTTCAGGCGATGCTCGCTACTCGTCACGACCGACTCCCGTTGCCGTGACCAAGAATAAACAGCTCACGCGGCAGAGCCGCGTGACTTAGGTAATCCGGAAGGTGCATCGCCGGCCGGCGATGCGGGGATCAGCTTGCGCTGCTGTCGCCAGGCGCTTCGCCGCTGGATTCCACCACCGGGCGGTCCACCAGTTCGACGAAGGCCATGGGTGCGTTGTCACCGACGCGGAAACCCATCTTCAGGATGCGCGTGTAACCGCCCGGGCGCGCCTTGTAGCGCGGGCCCAGTTCGTTGAAGAGCTTGGTCACGACATCGCGGTCGCGCGTGCGGTCGAAGGCGAGGCGGCGGTTGGCCAGCGTCGCTTCCTTGGCCAGCGTGATGAGAGGCTCGACCACGCGCCGCAGTTCCTTCGCCTTGGGCACCGTGGTCTTGATCGCCTCGTGAGTGATCAGCGAATTGCACATGTTGCGCAGCATCGCAAGGCGATGGGAGCTGGTGCGATTGAGTTTGCGGAGGCCTTGACGGTGACGCATGGTGTTGTCCTTTGCTTCGTTATCGGACCCCGGCCGTATCAGGTACCGGGGCGTGCACGGCAGCTGTCTTCGAGCTTTCGCCAGGAACCGGTCGAGCCGGGACGCTGGCGACGCCCCCTGGCAGGGGGCGGCCGAAGGCCGTAGGGATGGTTTCGGATCAGCGCTTGTCGAGTCCCTGCGGCGGCCAGTTCTCGAGACGGGCACCCAGGGTCAGGCCGCGCGAGGCCAGCACTTCCTTGATCTCGTTGAGAGACTTGCGACCCAGGTTCGGGGTCTTCAGCAGTTCGGTCTCGGTGCGCTGGATCAGGTCACCGATGTAGTAGATGTTCTCGGCCTTGAGGCAGTTGGCCGAACGCACCGTGAGCTCGAGCTCGTCGACCGGGCGGAGCAGGATCGGATCGAAGGTGGTCGGTCGTACGGACTCGCCGCCATCGCGGAAGATCTCACCGACCTTGTCCTCGAGCTGGGCGAACACTGCCAGCTGCTCGACCAGGATCTTGGCCGACTGGCGGATTGCTTCCTCGGGGGAGATGGCGCCGTTGGTCTCGATCTCCATGACGAGCTTGTCGAGGTCCGTGCGTTGCTCCACTCGGGCGTTCTCGACGGCGTAGCTGACGCGGCGCACAGGCGAGAACGACGCATCGAGCACGATGCGGCCGATCGACTTGGTCGGCTCGTCGCCAAAACGGCGCATGTTGCCCGGGACGTAGCCGCGACCCTTCTCGACCTTGATCTGCATGTCGAGCTTGCCGCCCTGAGACAGGTGGGCGATGACGTGCTCGGGGTTGATGATCTCGACGTCGTGCGGGGTCTGGATGTCGGCCGCGGTGACAGGGCCCTCACCTTCCTTGCGCAGCACGAGGGTGACCTCGTCACGGTTGTGCAGGCGGAACACCACGCTCTTGAGGTTGAGCATGATGTGGACCACGTCTTCCTGGACGCCGTCGATGGCCGAGTACTCGTGGAGCACGCCGGCAATGGTCACTTCGGTCGGGGCATAGCCCACCATCGACGAGAGCAGCACGCGACGGAGCGCGTTGCCCAGAGTGTGACCATAGCCGCGCTCGAAGGGCTCGAGCGTGGCCTTGGCACGATGGCCGCCCAGCGGCTCGACTTGAATGGCCTTCGGCTTGAGAAGTGTGGTTTGCATTGTCAATACCCTCGGCTCGTTACACCGATAAGGCTGATGGACCGCGCCGGGTCTGAATGTGGCCGCTTCGCACCCGGCACGCGAAGCACAACCGGGAGCGGAAGGTGGCACGCAGGGCGCCTGCCCGTCCGCTCTCCATCCTGTTCTGTCAGCGCGAGTACAACTCGACGATCAGCGCTTCCTTGATCTCGGCGCCGAACTGGTCGCGGTCCGGCACCTTCTTGAACACGCCTTCGAGCTTGGTCGCATCGACCTGCACCCAGTCGCACATGCCCACGCTCTGGGCGAGCTTGACCGCGTCCTGGACGCGAAGCTGGTTCTTGGACTTCTCGCGAATCGCCAGCGTGTCGCCGGCCTTGACCATGTACGAGGGAATGTTGACCACGGCGCCGTTGACGGTGATGGCCTTGTGCGAAACGAGCTGGCGGGCCTCAGCGCGCGTCGAGCCGAAGCCCATGCGGTAGACCACGTTGTCCAGACGCGATTCCAGCAGGGCCAGCAAGTTGGCGCCGGTATTGCCGCGCCGACGCTCAGCTTCAGCGAAGTAGCGGCGGAACTGGCGCTCGAGCACGCCGTACATGCGCTTGACCTTCTGCTTCTCGCGCAGCTGGATGCCGTAGTCGGAGGTGCGTGAGCCGCTGGTGCGGCCGTGCTGGCCCGGCTTGCTGTCGAACTTGGCCTTGTCCCCGATCGGGCGACGGGCGCTCTTGAGGAAGAGGTCGGTGCCTTCACGGCGGGAAAGCTTGGCCTTGGGGCCCAGATAACGTGCCACGGAATGTCCTTCTTTTCAAATTGACGCAGCCGACGCCTCGATCGAGGTGCACTGCGCAAGTCCGGCGGATGTTCTTGGAATCGCTCGGACAGTGGTCTTGGAAGGCCCAGGCGTTGTGCCCGCGACCCGCTTCAGGAAAACAGCCGGCGTGCACACGGGATGCGCGCCGGCCAGGGAGAACTCAATATTCTAGCAAGTGCAGGCAAGCCTGCACTGCGATGCGCGGGACACGCTCAGATGCGACGACGCTTCTGCGGCCGGCAACCGTTGTGCGGAATCGGCGTGACGTCGCTGATCGAATTGATGCGGATCCCCAGCGAGGCCAGCGCACGGACCGACGACTCGCGGCCCGGGCCCGGGCCCTTGATGCGCACGTCGAGATTCTTGATGCCCTGCTCCTGGGCAGCGCGACCAGCCACTTCGGCAGCCACCTGGGCGGCAAAAGGTGTCGACTTGCGCGAACCCTTGAAGCCCTGACCGCCGCTGGACGCCCAGGCCAGCGCCCCACCCTGACGATCGGTGATCGTGATGATGGTGTTGTTGAACGAGGCATGCACGTGCGCGATGCCGTCCGCGACGTTCTTGCGGATCTTCTTGCTCACGCGGCGCGCGGCGGTATTGACGGGTGCTTTTGCCATGTCTTGCTCTCTGATGGTGTCGGGCGGCTTACTTCTTCAGCGCGGCAGCGCCCTTGCGCGGACCCTTGCGCGTACGCGCATTGGTACGCGTGCGCTGGCCCCGCACCGGCAGGCCCCGGCGATGGCGGAAGCCACGGTAGCAGCCGAGATCCATCAGGCGCTTGATGCTGATGGAGAGTTCGCGGCGCAGATCGCCCTCGATGGTCAAGCGACCGATCTCGTCACGGATCTTCTCGAGATCGGTGTCCGACAGGTCCTTGATCTTCTTCGAGAAGGGAACGCCCACGGCAGTGCAGATCTTCTGCGCCGTGGTACGGCCGATGCCGTAGATCGCGGTCAGGCCGACCTCGGCGTGCTTGTGCGGCGGAATGTTGATGCCTGCGATGCGTGCCATATAAATCCTT
>LNFM01004657.1_pt1 | contig 24940 bp, 24 predicted proteins | sample 596031 | NCBI WGS metagenome assembly LNFM01 (sample SAMN04254537, study PRJNA301005) | activated carbon metagenome | isolation source: dual media filters at the Ann Arbor, Michigan drinking water treatment plant | place: USA: Ann Arbor | reverse complement strand
CCGCGAGGAGCTCGTCGAGGTAGGCGGCGTGCCCGATCGTGTCTCGAATTTCCACGAGGGCGCGCGGCGCGAGTGTCTCGATCGCCGCCAGAACTGACGCGACGTTGCCCTCGGCGAGCGACGCTTTCGTCACGAGGCAGATGTCGGCATATGCCACCTGTGCGTCGACCGCCACCGACACCGGCCGCGAGGCGATGAAGTTCGTCGTGTCGACGAGGGTGACGACCGCCGCGAGCCGCACGCGGTCGACCACCCCGGGCCGCTGCAGCGCCCACGCGATGCCGATCGGCTCGGCGACCCCCGTCGTCTCGAGGATGATCGACTCGATGCCGGGCGTGCTGTCGACGAGCTCGACGAGCGAGCCTCCCAGGTCGTCGCCCATCACGCAGCATACGCAGCCGCCCGGCAGCTCGATCTGCTTCGCATCCGTGCCCGCACTCAACAACGCGCCATCGATCCCGACCTCGCCGAGCTCGTTGACGACCACGCCCACCTTGCCCGGGGCGTTGCGCGCCGCGCGGCGCGCGAGCAGCGCGTTCAGCAGCGTCGTCTTGCCGGCTCCGAGGAAGCCGGTGAGCACGATGACGGGGACTCGCACGCCAGATGATTATGTCCGACTTAGTTAATGCGCAATCTGCGCCGAAATTAAGTCGGACTTGTTTTCCGGGCGCTCGACCACGACGACGCGGCGCTTGCCGGCCGCGGAGAGCGGAATGTCGTCGACGTACTCGATCGTGAACGGCGCGCCGGGCAGGTACTTCGCGGCAAAGCCATCGATCTCGGCGCGCGCGGCGTCAGGGATCAGCGCGCCGGCCTGCATCGGCACGACCTTCATCACGACGCTGCCATCGAGCTTCTGCACGACCTGGAACTGCTTGGCCGCGTGCTCGATCACGCCGAGGAGGATGTTGAAGACGAGGCCACCGACGGCCCGGCCCTGGCCATCGCGCAGGGTCTCGGTCACGCGGCCATCGATCGGGCCAAGGCGCGCCAGGCCGCGACCACACGGACACGGCTCGTAGGCGCGGGCGACGGCGAGGTCGCCGTTCACGTAGCGGATCATCGGGCAGGCGAGGTTGTGCAGGTCGGTGATCGCGACCTCGCCGGTCTCGCCGGGCTTCGCGGTCCGCACGGTCCCATTGGCGTCGCGCACGAGCAGCTCGACGATCATCGTCTCCATCGACTCGTGCATGCCGGCGTGTGCGTCGCACTCCGAGGCGATCATCATCACTTCGCGGCAGCCGTACGTCTCGAACACGGGCCCGAAGGCCTGCTCCATGAGCTCGCGATCGTTGGGCCACACGCGCTCGGCGCCGAGCAGGATCGGGATATCCCGCCACGTGCGCAGGCGCTGCGCGACGATGAACCGCGCCAGCGCGGCGGCCCCGGCGGCGTACGCGACGATCACCTCGGGCTTGAAGGTCTCGATGGCCCGCACCACCGCCTGCAGGGCGTCGTCGCCGCGCGGCGTGCAGTCGATGTAAAGGTCGCGCTTGAAGGCGCGATCGATCGCGACCTTCGTTTGCTTGTGCCACTGCTTCGACGGTGGCGTCATGCCCCAGTAGTGCAGCGCGCGCTTGCCGATCTGGTAACCGCCCCAGCCGTAGCCGCGCCAGCGGGTGGCATCGCGCCAGTGGCGTGACTCGGCGTTGTACTTGACGGTGACGGGGGCACCGCTCGAGCCGCTCGTGCCCTTCACGATGGAGACGAACGGCGGCGCATCGGTCGTGCGATCGTCGAGGGTCGCCATCAGCGTCGGCCGGTCGAGCAGTGGGAGCAGCTGCAGCGACTCCAGCGACGGGACCTCGGGCGACAGGCCGCGCTCGTCGAGGACCTTCCGGTAATAGCGGGTGTGCGCGTGCGCATGGCGCAGCAGGCGCCGCAGCTGCCCGAGCTGCTGCTCGCGGAGGCGGTCGATCGACCACCACTGGCTCGTCTGGAGCTGCCGCAGGAGCGGGATCGTGGGCCGGCCGCGCAGGGCCTCGAACGCTGGAAATAAGACGTTGGCGAGGACGGGTCCGTAGAGGTCGCGCACGGCGGGTGGCGCCCTATACATGCAGCCCACGTGCTAGCCCGCCTACGGAAGAAGAACCTCCACACGTGGCTCCGTGACTACGGGCGGCACCTCGTGCGGCGTGCGCGAGCGCCCCACCTGGGCGGCGGCGAGCGCCATGTCCTCTTCGCGCTCTGCGATCACTACGAGCCGCTCCACGGAGGCGCCACCGTCGAGACGGGCCAGACGCGCGTCGATGCGTGGGCGCAGCGGTATCCCCTCCTCGACGAGTTTCGCGACAGCAACGGTCGCCCGCCGCGGCATGGCTTCTTCTTTCCGGGCGAGGAGTACCACCCGTACTTTCTCGATCGCCTCGCCGAGCTGTGTCGGGCGGGCTTCGGCGAGGTCGAGCTGCACCTGCATCACGATGGCGACACGCGCGCCACCGTCGAGCCGCGCATCAAGGAGCATCTGCAGACCTTCGCCAAGCACGGGCACCTCTCCCGCGACGCGAAGGGGAACTTCCAGTGGGCGTTCATCCACGGCAACTGGTCGCTCGCGAATGGCCGGCCGGATGGGCGCTGGTGCGGCGTCGATGACGAGCTCGAGATGCTCCACGACCTGGGCTGCTACGCGGACCTGACCTTCCCGTCGGCCCCCGATGTCTGTCAGCCCGACAAGGTCAACCAGATCTTCTGGCCGACCGGCGATCTTTCGAAGGCCCGCTGCTACGAGCACGGCGACCGGGCCCGGGTCGGAATAGCCTATGAGGACCGGCTCCTCATGATCACCGGGCCGCTATCGCTGGCGCGGAAGGGGCTCGGGATCCGCCTCGAGAACGGGGCCATCACGGGGTCCGACCCGCCGACCCCCGACCGCGTGAAGACGTGGATCGACCAGGGGATTCACGTCGCGGGGCGCCCGGAGTGGGTCTTCGTGAAGGTCCACACCCACGGGGCCATCGAGGCGACCGCGGAGTCCCTGCTCGGGGAGGGGGGCCGAGCCTTACATACCGCCCTGGCCGACGTGCGTCGTGGTGGGAGCCCGGTGCACTACGTCACCGCAAGGGAAATGTTCAACGTGGCCCGGGCCGCCATGGCCGGTAAGTCCGGGGATCCAAGCGACTACTTCGACTACATAGTGCCGCCGCCGCCCCTCGCTCGGGCATAATACCTGGGTGACGATTCCGGCGGGCACGCTTGTCCCGCGCGATGCCAGAGAGTTCGGGGACTATCAGCTGATCGCGAAGCTCGCGACCGGCGGGATGGCCGAGATCTTTCTTGCGCGCAAAGCGGGTGCGCCCGCATCCGAGCTGATCGTCTTGAAGCGCATTCTTCCGCACCTCGCGGAGGACGAGCACTTCGTGACCATGTTCCGCGACGAAGCGGATCTCGCGTCCCAGCTGCGGCACAAGAACATCTGCCAGGTCGAGTCCTTCGGCGAGATCGGGGGCACCTGGTACATCGCGATGGAGTACCTGCACGGGGTCCCCCTCTCGCGCATGATGACCCGCCTCTCGAAGGCGGCGAAGATGCTCGACGTCCGCGTCGTCGCCGGCATCATCGCGCAGGCCTGCGAGGGTCTGCATGCGGCCCACGAGGCGGTCGGCCCCGACGGCGCGCCCCTGAACGTCGTGCACCGCGATGTCTCGCCGCCGAACATCATGGTCTGCCACGACGGCACCGTGAAGCTCCTCGACTTCGGCATCGCGAAGGCCCGTGGCGCCAACTCGCGGACGCGCACCGGCACGGTGAAGGGCAAGAACGCGTACATGTCGCCCGAGCAGATCCTCGGCAAGCCGCTGGATCGGCGCAGCGACGTCTTCGCGCTCGCGACCGTCATGTACGAGATGCTCGCGATCAAGCGTCTCTTCCATCGCGACTCGGACTTCCTGACCTTCAAGGCGATCACCGAGGAGCCGATTCCGGACATCCGCGAGCGTCGTCCCGATCTGACGCCCGGCGTGCGAGCGGCGCTCGTGCAGGCGATGGCGCGCGACCCGAACGGCCGCTTCCCGACGGCGGCGGGCTTCGCGGCGGCGCTGCGCGGAGCGGTCGCCACGCAGGGTGGTCCGGCCTCGACGAACGATCTGGCCCGCCTCCTCTTCACCGACTTCGGTGACGAGATGGCCGCGCGCGACGAGATCCTGAAGGCCGCCGACGACCAGGCCATCCAGCCGCCGTCGCCCCCCAAGCCGCCGCCGGTGCCCAAGCCGCCGGTCCACAACCTCGCCCTCGCCACCACCGCCGAGGTCCCCGCTGCGCGCAGTGGTGAGCTGGCGCATCGCCCGCGTCATGCGAGCGCACAATTCCCGATCGTCCCGTCGATGATCGTCACGACGCAGTCGGGTAACACCGCGCCCGTCCCGCTCCTCCTCCCCGAGGGTGTGCTCGATCTCTCTGACAAGTCCGCCGTCTCGCCCGACACGTGGATGGCGAACCCGAACACGGACCTCCTCCGCGGTCACCGCTGGAAGGGCGTGTTCCGGGTCCTGATCGTGCTCGGCGTGCTGGCCGCGATCGGCGCCATCGTCGCCGTGGTCATGACGCGCGGGTCGTCAACCTCGACCGAGCCGTCCGAACCTGTCGTCTCGACCTCCACCCCCGATGCGGCCGTCGTGATCGTTGTCGATGCGCACGTGGGACCGACGAAGGAAGAGATCGAAGCGATGGCCCGCTGGGGCTACCTCACCCTCAAGTCCAGCGCCAAGGCGACGGTCTATGTCGATGGCCTGCTCGTCGGCGAAGCGCCTCTCCTGCGCTATCCGGTGAAGCCCGGCTTCCACAAGGTGAAGATCGTGGGCCCGAAGAAGAAGGAGAAGCACCTCGACGTGACCATCCTCGGCGGCCAGGACACCAACGAGGGCATGATCACCTGGTGATGGAGCGACCGCTCAGCTGAGCGGCGCAGACTTGATCGAGGCGATCTGCATGTCGGGGCTCGTCATGATCTGCACGCGATCACCCGTCGAGTAGCGCGGGACCAGCTCGGCCGGCCCGGTGAAGTTCATGCCGGCGAGGTTGTTGACGTCGAGCTCCTCGCCGTCTTCGTCGGTGGCGCGTTCGATCTCGAGCGAGATCTTCGCGACCTGCCGCGTGGTCACATCCTTGAACTTCGCGGCGAGCGTGTGCAGCTCGATGGTGCGGATCGTCCCCACGATTCGCATTCCGTCGTTGCGACCCGCGCGACTCACGCCCCATCGTACACCGACGCGATCATCTTCGGTTGGGACGGACGGACGCTCCCGCGATCGCGATCCCGTTCATGGCCCGCGCGGCGAAAATGCACTCCTCGTCGCCCTCGCACACCAGGTAGTGCCCGGTCGCCTCCGCGAGGAGGAGCTCGTCGCCGGGGACGAGGACGAGGCCCGTCGAGGCATCGCGCACCCGGCCCTGGATGACGAGGGACATCTCTTCACCCATGTGGGTGTGTGGCGGGAAGGTCGCACCGACGGCGATGCGGACGAAGCCGCAGTCGGCGTTGGCGTAGGCGGGACCACCGTCGAAGTGGACGAGGTGGACGCCAGGAATCATCTGCGCTTCCCAGGACGCCGGGCGGTCGGTGAGGCCGAGGAGCTCGCAGGCGCGTTCGACGGTGACGTCGTACATGGTGGCCAGGCGCTTGGCGAACTTCTCGAAGCGGCCGCCGCCGACGGAGGCCAGCAGCTGGGCCTTGATGTGCGACGGCGGGGTCACGGGGATAACGAGGCTGTCGGTGGCCGCCTGGAAGCTGGCCAGCTCGGCCGCGATGGCCGGATCGGAGGCCGCGGCGCGCTCCACCAGAGCCATCTCACCGCCGTCCAGGACCCCCAGGGCGTAGAGCGGGAGCAGCTCCTTGATATCGACGGCGCTCATGGGAGGGCCCCCAGGCCCGTGCGGAGGTGGTTCAGCCCGGCGGCGATGCGGGATTTCACGGTCCCGATGGGGATCTTGACCTTGGTCGCGATCTCGGAGCACGAGAGGCCCTCGAAGTAGGCCAGCTCCAGGACCTTGCGCTGCTCGGGGCCAAGGTCGGTCAGCGCTTTTCGGATCCGCGCGTGGTCCGGGCTCGCACCTGTGGTGTCGTCGACGAGCGCCTCGAGCGCGCTGTCGCCGCTATTGCGGGAGACACGCGCTGACTTCTGCTGGTCGAGGGCCCGAGAACGCATACGGATCGTAAGCCACGTACGAACCCGTCCGCGGCTCGGATCGAATCCTTTTGCCGCGCGAAACGCCTCGAGAAACACATCGTGCAGCAGGTCCTCGGCCTCCTGCTTGTCGCGCACGATGCGCACCGCGAGCCCGAGAAGTAAGGAAGCATGCCGTTCATACAGCTCGGCTAACGCTCCCTGGTCACCGGCGGCCATGGCAACCACGAGACGCGCGTCGACGTCGTCGTCGGTCGCGGCGGCCCTGTCGGCTCCCATGGTGGGGACCGTATCACGGGGCATTCGTGCGCGCTCCCGCGAGGTTGCACGGCGCCCCAGCGCGCGGTAATAGGCCCGCTTGGTTGCGAAGGACGATCGAACTTCGCCCCCTGGTTCTGCGGGGCTTGCGGCCCTGCGTGAAGCGATCCGGGCGGCGGCGACGGACCGCACGTGGTCCTCGGGCGTAACTCTCGCGCGCGACAAGAAGGTCGCGGGCCGCGGGCACAGCGGCGACGAGATCGAGCTCGAGGTGCGCGTTCCGGGCCGGCCGACGCCCTTCGCGGTGGTGCTGAACCCGGCCCACGAGGAGTGGGAGTGCGACTGCCCGAGCCGCGAGGAGGCGTGCTCGCATGTGGTCGCGGCCGTCCTCGCGGTCGAGCAGAATGAGGGCGGGCTCCCGGAGGCGACGAGCGTCGGGGCGCCGATTCGCTATCTCCTGACGCCGTCCGCGGGCGGGATCGAGGTCTCGCGCGTGCTCGTGGCGGCGGAGAAGGTCTCGCCGCTGCCGGGCTCGCTGCTGTCGCTCATCGGTGCGGGCAAGGGCGGGCTGGTGGCGTCGATCGAGGCCGACCTGCAGGCGGACCAGATCCTCGGCGTGAAGTCGGGCCCCGTGACGGGCGAGCGCGTGGACCGTCTGCTCGCCGTGCTGGCCGGCGCGCGCGACGTGCGCTGGAAGGGCGACCCCGTCACGACCAGTGGCGATCCGGTACTGCCGCGCGCCCTCATCGAAGATTCGAAGACGGGCGTGCGCGTGAAGATCGAAGCCGACCCGTCGGTGCGCGAGGTGGCGACGCTCGGCGTCGTCCGGACCACGGACAACGCACTCCATCCCATCGGCGCCGTGGACCTGACGGGCCCGCGGCTCGAGAAGCTGCCGCAGGTGTTCGAGGTGCCGCGCAACGCGTTCGCCGAGCTCGTGGCGACGACGATTCCGGCGCTCGCGCAGCGCATCGAAGTGAACGTGCGCTCGCATCAGCTGCCCAAGGTCGGCACGCGCGAGGAGCCGCGCATGGCCTTCGACGTCCAGCAGGATGGCGATCGCCTGCTCGTCCTCCCCACCCTCGTCTACGGCGAGCCCCCTCGCGCTCGCATCGACGGCGGACGGCTCGTGCACCTCCAGGGCTCCTTGCCGCTGCGCGACGTCGACGCGGAGCGCCGCCTGATGCACCGCCTCCGTGACGAGCTGAACCTCGTGCCGGGCCGCCGCGTCGAGGTGACGGGCCGTGAAGCGTTCCACATGCAAAACGGCCTGTCGTCCTGGCTGCGGACGGACGCTCGCTCGGTGCATGCGGAGCGCGCTGTCATCCTCGATCCGAAGGTGCTCCTCGAGGGTTCGCGGCTCGACGTGGAGCTGACCGGCAGTGGCGGCCAGACCGCGTCGATCGGGGCGGCCTTGCGCGCATGGCAGGCTGGCGTGGATCTCGTGCCCCTCGCGGGGGGCGGCTGGGGCAAGGTGCCGATGGCGTGGTTCGACGAGCACGGCCACCGGTTGGCCGACCTCCTCGCCTCGCGCGGCGACGACAAGAAAGTGCCGCTGTTCGCCCTGCCCGACCTCGCGAAGTTCGCCGAGGACCTCGATGCGCCTCCGCCTCCCGAGCTCGAACGCTTGCGGCCGCTGCTCGCGGGCTTCGAGGGCATTCCCGTGGCGAAGCCTGCGAAGGGCTTCCGCGGCGAGCTGCGTGGCTATCAGCAGAGTGGTCTCGACTGGCTGACCTTCTGCCGCTCGACCGGCCTTGGCTGCGTGCTCGCCGACGACATGGGTCTCGGCAAGACGATCCAGGTGCTCGCCATCGTCGCGAAGGGCGAGAAGTCCCTCGTGGTCGCACCGACCAGCGTCCTCTTCAACTGGATGGCGGAGATCAAGAAGTTCCGCCCCGACCTGAACGTGGCGACCTATCACGGCTCGCGCCGCGTGCTGGACCCGTCGGCCGATGTCGTCCTGACCAGCTACCCCCTCCTCCGCAACGACACCGAGGTGCTGACCGAGGTCGAATGGGACGTCGTCATCCTCGACGAGTCGCAGACGATCAAGAACCCCGACAGCCAGGTCGCCCGCGCCGCCTACAAGCTACGTGGCGACTGGCGCGTGACCCTCTCCGGTACGCCGATCGAGAACCGTCTCGACGAGCTCTGGAGCCAGCTGCACTTCACCAATCCGGGCCTCCTCGGCGGCCGCGCCGACTTCCAGGAGCGCTGGGCGCAACCCATCGTCGAGGGCGATCCGAAGGCCGCGGCCCGCCTGCGCGAACGCATCCGTCCCTTCGTCCTCCGCCGCATGAAGACGGAGGTGGCAAAGGAGCTGCCCCCCCGCACCGATGCCGTCATGTACGTCGAGCTCGACGACCAGGAGCGCGTCACCTACGACACCATCCGCGCCGCCACGCAGGCCGAGATCGTCAAGATGCTCGAAGCCGGCGGCGGCATCATGGCCGCCCTCGAGGCCCTCCTCCGCCTGCGCCAGGCCGCATGCCACCAGGCCCTTCTCCCGACGGGCGTCCGCGGCAGCTCCGTCCTCCCTCAGTCGTCCTCCAAGCTGGAACGCCTGATGGAAGCCCTCAACGATGCCACCGCAGATGGCCACCGCGCCCTCGTCTTCTCGCAGTGGACCTCGCTCCTCGACCTCATCGAACCGCACCTCGCCGCGAACAACATCCGTCACGTCCGCCTCGACGGCTCGACCGTCGACCGCGGCGCCGTCGTCAACGAGTTCCAGGCCGCAGATGGTCCCCCCGTCATGCTCCTCTCGCTGAAGGCCGGCGGCACGGGCCTCAACCTGACCGCCGCCGACCACGTCTTCCTCGTCGATCCGTGGTGGAACCCCGCCGTCGAAGATCAGGCCGCCGACCGCGCGCACCGCATCGGCCAGGACAAGCCGGTGATGGTCTATCGCCTCGTCGCCCGCGACACCGTCGAGGAGCGCATCCTCGAGCTCCAGGCCAAGAAGCGCCGGCTCGCCGACGCCGCCCTCTCCGACGCGGGCGGTGCGGCATCGATCACGCGTGACGACCTGCTCGCTCTCCTCGCGTAGCGGTACCATCGCCGCATGAGGGCACTCGGCGCGGTGATCGCGATGGTGGCGGCGTGTGGCGGTGGCGACGACGGGGCGGACAGTACGGCCGATGGAGCCGACGAGGTCTCGGCCGACGACGACCTGGCCGATACGTCCGGCGATGACGGGCCGCCGCCGCCCGAGCTCGAGCTCGCGGTCCCGGCGGAGGTGCACGAGAGCTTCGTCGCGTCGGCGACCGCGTCCAACGCCTCGGAGGTCACGTTCTTCGTCGGCGACGAGACCGAGCCCCGCTGTACGGACAACGAGCCGCCCTTCCGTTGCCTGATTCATCTGGATCCGGCCGGGCCGGCGGGCCCCGTCGTCGTGACGGCCCGCGCCCCCGCGCAGGACGATGCCTCGGTGACGACGACGCGCGTGGTGCCCACGTTCGAGGCGTGTACGGATCCCGTCGCGACCTGTGTGAACGCGTGGACCACGGCCGGCACGGCAGCGGGCTACGCCGGGCTCACCTACGAGAACCGCGATGGCGAGCACGCGGTCGTCCCGCACGCGGATATGCCGGGCCTCGCGTATGTCACGCACAACGATGGCAACGCGGCGTGGGGCGTGACGGGCGTCAGCGCCGATCCGGCTGCGATCGTCCTCGCGAACCAGTCGCAGGCGTACACCACCGTGGGCTTCAGCCTCCTGCGGTACGACGTCATCAATCAGCTCCAGTTCAACCGCCTCGAGACGCTGTACGGCCAGAGCAAGTGGCGTCTGTATCCCGAGCATACGGACTGCGGCGTCGAGGACATGTTCGCGTTCATGACGCCGATCTGGCTCACGTCACAGGGCAGCTCGGGCAGCGAGCTCGACGAGGGCCGGCGCCTCCTCGAGGCCCTGGCCGCCCTGCCCGCTCCGGTGCGGACGATGCTGCACGCCGAGGGCGCGCTGACCTCGGTGATGACGGCCGTGCATCGCCGCGCACGCGTGGCATCGGATGCGGACTACCTCACCGGAGCGGCCCATCCGACGGCCTTCGGGAACCTCGACGTGGAGCGCGCGACGGTCGACCTGGCGCACTCGCTGACGACCGAGCACCTGCCGCCCGTGGCCTCGGTGGCCGTCACCGCCGACGAGTTCGCGCCCGCCGACCAGCTCCTGACGGGCACCACGACGATCGCGCGGGTGTTCTCCGCCGCTGGCGCCGAGTCACGCACCATCACCGTCGACGCCACCGCGAGCCGGGCCCTGAACGGCGCGCCGCTGACCTATCACTGGCGCGTCCTCCGCGGTGACCCCTCCCTCGTGACGATCACGCCGACGGCCGACGACGAATCGACAGCCGCGATCACGTTCGCCCGCCACCCCGAGGGCACCTACGAATCGCTCGGCAGCTCGAGTGGCGCCTTGATCCCGCACCGCTCGAGCCTCGTCGTGGTCGGCCTGTTCGTGCACAACGGCCACTTCTTCTCGACGCCGGCGTTCATCAGCTCGTACAGCGCGGACCCGCGCCGCGGCGCCCCGGGCGACAACAACCTGGACTGACGCGTCGCGCTCACGATCGATCGACCCACAAGTATGGGTCGATGCTATACATCGATACGTATGAGGACCAGTGTCGAGCTCGACGACCGCCTGCTGACCCTCGCCAAGCAAACGGCCGCGAACCGCGGCATCACGCTTCGCGAGGTGTTCGAGCAGGCGTTGCGGTTGCTCCTGGAACCGACGCGACGGATCGAGGGCTACAAGCTGGATCTGCGGGTCACCCGCGGAACGGTCGCTCCGAACGTGCCGATCCATGATTGGTCGGCGATGCGGCGGTGGCTCGACGAGGACGAGCGATGATCGCCGTCGACACGAACATTCTCGTGTACGCGCACCGCGCTGAAGCCCCCCACCACGTGGCCGCGCGCGCCCTGGTGACGCAGCTGGCGGTGGGATCGACGCCGTGGGCCATCGCGTGGCCGTGTCTGTACGAGTTCCTGAAGGTCGTCACGCACCCGCGCGTGTTCGTGCCGCCGACGTCACTCGCCGATGCCGTGGCCGTCCTCGAGTCTCTCGCCGCGGCTCCGGCCGTGCTCTTGCTCGGCCAGGGCCCGACCCATCTCGGACATCTTCGGCGAACCATCGATGACGGTCAGCCGATGGGCAGCCTCATCCATGACGCCCATATCGTGGCGCTCGCCCTCGAGCACGGGGTCACCGAGCTGCTAAGCGCCGACCGGGACTTCCGGCGGTTTCGTGGCCTCGCCGTCCGTGATCCGTTTCAAGCAGGCCGGGCTGGAGAAGCGCCGTCACGGTACCGAACGCGACCCCGCGCCCGAGCGCTGTGAGTGGGCTGCCAGCCTAGGTGAGCGGGGCGAGACGCAAGATCGTGCCGTGCACGTCGCCGCTGGCCGTGTCGAACGTCGGATCGATGAAGATGCGCGTGACCGCCGAGTTACGGAGCCCCGAGAGCATCTCGTCCGAGACGAGGTTGCCGGCATCGAGACCGACGGCGAACAGCTCCTCGCCCGTGCCCATCTTCGTGGCGAACTCTTGAGCCGCCTGGCCGGTCGAAAACAGGAACCCGTATGGCCGCCGGCACCACATGTCCTGTCCGTTCGATGTCAGGTACCAGATGCGAGGCGGGAGCACCTCGACCAGCTTCGCCATGCTCAGGTCATCGGCCATGCGCGCACCCTGCCACGGTTTCCCCGGGTGCGTGTTAGCGTGCGCGCCATGAAGCGAGCCCTCATCTGCGTGCTCCTGGCGAGCGCGTGTGGACCTGGAATCAAGGGCGGTCCCACGATGAACAACAGCATCTCGGGCGCCCCGCTGAAGCAGGAGGAGTCGTCGGTCGTGTCGGGGGCGATCCTCGAGCGCGAGCCCGTGGCCAACTCCGCGAAGGTACGTCACATCTTGATCGGGTGGGCCCAGCTCGGCGAGGCGTACGGGGGCCGGATGGATCCGCGCGCGCAGCGCCGGGAGAAGAAGGATGCGGAGGCCGAGATCACGCGGCTCATGGGGGAGCTGAAGGGCGGCGGCGACTTCGAGGAGTTGATGCGGGGCTTCTCCGAGGACTCGGGGAGCGCGTCGAGCAGCACCCCGATGACGGTCACGCCCGATGCGCAGCTGGTGATCGAGTTCCGGCAGCTCTCGCTGCGGTTGAATGTCGGCGAGTTCGGGGTGTGTCAGTCAGACTACGGCTTCCACATCATCAAGCGCTACGAATGAGGACCTTGCCCTCGCGGGCGAGGGAGTGGCGCAGCCGGCGCAGCCAGATGTGATCGACGGTGAGGATGACGACCATGATCCAGGCGCCGAGGGTGAGGATGGCGAAGAGGAGCTGGGTCGCGCCGACGACGGCGAGGACGACGGCCATCCAGGAGAGGAAGTCGCGGCGCACGATGTAAGGCATGTACGTCGCGAGCCAGGTCAACCAGGCCGGGCGATCCGCGGCGGGCGCGATGGCCTGGGCGATCGGACGGAGGTGGACGGTGTTGCCGTCGCCGGGGACCACGTCGAAGCGTCCCGCGTAGTCCTGGCTGTTGGCGCTGCCGACGCCGACGATGATGTTGTAGTAGACGCAATACATCGACCAGATGTTCGTGGCGATCCCGAGGACGATGGCGGGGCTCCACACGTCGAAGCCGAGGTAGTCGGGGCCGTAGTGCTGGTAGCAGTGCCAGCCGAGCGCGGCGATGTATGCGATGGACGAGACCTCGTCGATGACGGTGTCGATCCACGCGCCGTACTTCGACGACGTGAGCTTCACGCGCGCGATCTCGCCGTCGCAGCAGTCGAGATAGGACGCCGCGAGCACGATGATGGTGCCGATCGCCGCGCTCGCGATCGAGGCCTGGGCGGTGAACCAGCAGCCGATCGCGACGACGATCGCGACGAGGTACGAGACCTGGTTCGGGGTGATCGGCGTCCAGACGAGGAGGCGCGTCAACGGCAACGACACGGGCCGGTACAGGTAGCGCGTGATCGCGTTGTCCTGCGGCTTGACCAGGATCTTGTAGAGCAGGCGATGGGCCGCGCGCTTCGCCGCCGGGGTGTCGATCGCATGGCGCGCGATCGCCCCGTGCGGCACGCGGATGTCGGCTGCCGCGGCGAGCTCGCTGTCACTCGTGCCCTGCGCGAGGCCACGGACGATCGCCTGTGCCGCCGCGCCTGTCGCGTGCAGGGCCCCGGCGTACGCATCATCGGGACCGACGGCGATTGCCAGGCCCTCGCGGCCGGCCTCGACGAGTGGCGCGACGAGCGGCGTGTGGACGAGTTGGTCGGCGCGGATCACGAGGAGCGGCGCGCTCCCGGTCCGCCACGTGGTGATCGACGCGCGATCCTCGGCCCGCTCGATCACGAGGACGCGCTCGGCGCCGACCCGCTTCGCCACACGCACGGCACGCTCCCGGGCCTCCAGGCCCGCGATTCGCACCCGAGCCAGCGGGCTGTCGGCGAGGACGACCGCGTCCATGCCTAGACCTGTACACGCGCCAAGCGTTGAAAACCAGGTGTCAGGAGTTGAGCGGCCGAGCAACGGATCTGGTGAAAGTTAGACAGATCACACCCGGGTTGATGGCGTAACCCCCTGTAACTCCACTGTCATGGCATTTGCAAAGGGGCCCGTGTTCGAATGAAGGCTGTCATCCTGGCTGCTGGTTGTGCGACGCGGCTTCGCCCGTACTCCGACGACACCCCCAAGACCCTGCTCCCGGTGGCAGGCGTCCCGATCCTGCGCCGCACGCTCACGAGCCTGCTGCGCGCTGGCTTCGACCAGTTCGTCATCGGTACCGGCTACCTCGAGCACATGGTCCGCGACGCCGTCGCGAGCTGGTTCCCCTCCCTCGATGTGACCTTCGTCTCGAACCCCGATTTCCGTACGACCAACAACGCGTACTCCCTGTGGCTCTGCCGCGAGGCGTGCGCGAACGACGGCTTCATCCTCCTCGACGGTGACGTGGTGTTCGACCTCGCGGTGGTCGAGGAGCTCGTCGACCGGGGCCCCGATTGCCTGGCCGTCCGCTCCGTCGGTGGCCTCGGCCTCGAGGAGGTCAAGGTGACCGCCGACCGCCAGGACCGCGTCCTCGCCATCGGCAAGCATGTCCCCGTCCGCTCGGCGATGGGCGAGTCCGTCGGCATCGAGCTGTTCTCGGCCGCCACCTCGCGCCGCCTGTTCGATGCCCTCCACAGCCGCGTCCACGACCAGGGACTGGTCAACGAGTACTACGAGGCGGCGTTCCAGCAGATCCTCGACGAGGGCGTCACGCTCTACGGCGTCGACATCGGCTCCAAGTACGCGAGCGAGATCGACACCATCGACGATCTCATGGCGGCCAATGCCCGCCTGTCCGCGCGCCCGGCCTTCGACACCCGCGTGTCGTCGGTCCGCCTCGCGGTCTGACTTACCAGTTGCGACGGGCCGCGGGCCGCTGGATGATGCGCCCATGAGGAAGGCGTCCCTCGTCGTCGCAGCCCTGGCCCTCGTAGGCTGTGCCAAGGCGGGAATCGGTCCCGACGATGACGGCAGCGACGACCAGTCGGATAACGCCGATTCGAACGACAGCGACGACACGACGGACGACTCGATCCCGATCGACTCGCGTCCGCCGATCGACTCGCCCCCGCCGATCGATGCGCCGCCGCCGGACGCCGCGCCGATCGCGATCACGCTGTCGCAGACCGACTCCATCATCGCCGCCGACAGAGGCATCGCGTGTGGCAACGCCGCGTCGACCGCCGAGAACAGCTGGTACCGCGTGTTCGATCTCGCCGGCGCCGGCGTGACGGGGCCGCTCTCGATCTCCGACGTGACCTTCGGGATCGAGACGTCGACCATGCCGCAGTCGATCGACGTGAAGATCGGCACCTACACCGGCACGCTGAACGGCAGCACGATCAACACCGCGCAGATCACGCCGATCGCCGCGATGACCGTGAACATCGGCGCGGTGAACGTCCAGCTCCAGCCGGTGCCGATCGTCGCGACCGCGCCCGCGAACAGCCTCGTCGTCGTCGAGATCCGCGCCGCCGATGGCGAGCCGACGGGCACGCACTTCTACATCGGTGCGAGCGCCGCGGCCGAGACGCAGCCCACGTATCTGCGTGGCCCCGACTGCGACGTGCTGACGCCAACGTCGATGAAGCAGCTGAACGCGATGGCCGGCAGCGCGATCATCAACCTCACCGGCACCTACTCGAACTAGAAGTCCGTCAGGCCGATCTGCAAGTAGAGCTGCGGCTCCTTGCCCTCGATGCCATACGCCACGTCGACGCCAACGAGGGGCAGCACGATCGCGCCGACGTAGATGCGGATCCCCCCGCCCACGTCGTTGCGGAACCAGCCGTTGCTGTTCAGCTGCGATGGTTGATACAGCCGCTCGCCCGGATCGCGTGGCTGGTGAAAGCCGATGTAGCCGCTGTCGAAGAAGCCGACCGCCCGTAGCCGGATGAACTTGTAGCGCGCGACCGGCACCGAGTACTCGACGCGACCGAGCAGGCGCGTGTCACCGCGAAACTGCTCGTAGGCATAACCGCGGAGGTCGGTGGCCGCGCCGAGCGTGAAGTCCTCGTGAAACGGCAGGTGATAGCCCCAGCCGAGATACGACCGCAGCTCGAGCTGATGCTCGCCGAACAGCTTCCACGCGTACTGCACGCGCAGGTTCGAGATGAAGTAGCCGTAGTCATCGAGGCCGGGGATCGACTTGTCGAGCGTGAACTGCGCGTACGGCCCCCATGTCACCCCGTCACGAAACTGGCGGCGATCGACGACGAGGTGAGCCTGGATGGAGATATCCCGGCCGTCTTGATTGGGCACGGGCACGCGCGGGCCCTGGGTCTCGGGATCGTTGTCGTCCACCTCCTCGGGCGCGAAACTGCCGCGGTACCAGACGTAGGCGCCACGGAGACGCATATCGCCGATCAACCACCACTTGAAGCGGTAGCCGAGCAGCGCGCCAGCACCGATGAAGGACGTGCCGTGGATCGCGGCGAGGTCGGCGTTGGTCGCGTCGTCGTGGGGATTGACGTACTCGTTGTTGTTGCGGTGGTACGCGAAGGCATCGACACGCCACGTCCACTTGCCGCCCCGCCAGGCCGGATCGAGGAACGCGGCGAAGAACTGCGACGTGATCTCGCCGAGCTGCCCGTACAGCAAGAACTTCTGGTTCTCGCCGCGGAAGTTGTTCTCGCCGAACCCCACGCCGACCGCCTTCGCCGCTCCCAGCAAGTACAGCGTCGGCGCGATGACCCACGAGTGCTTGTCGTCGAGGGTCGCGTAGAGGATGACGCCGTCGGGGACCGCGTCGGACTTCTCCAGCCGCACGTCGACCTTCTCGAAGAGCTGGCTCGACGTCAGGTACGTCGTGATCAGCGGCAGATCCGCTTCGGAGATTTGCTGCCCGATGTCGACGTGGGCGAGCTGGGCGACGGTCCGCTCGGTTGTCTTCGATGGTCCTTCGACCTGAACACCGACGAGAACCGAAGCGACAGCGAGGAGAATCACTACGATTTCTTTTTGCCCGGCAAGATCCCCATCAGCTTGGCGATGATGCCGAGCATGATCTCGTCGGCACCGCCGCCGATCGAGAGCAGGCGCGAATCACGATAGGACCGGGCCGCCACGTTGTCCCACGTGAAGCCCATGCCGCCCCAGTACTGGAGGCAGCTGTCGCTGACCTCACGCATGAGGCGGCCCGCCTTGAGCTTGGCCATCGACGCCAGCATCGTGACATCGGTTCCGCCGATGTACTCCTCGGTGGCGCGGTAGCAGAGCGAGCGCAAGAGCTCGATCTCGGTCTTCAGCTCCGCGAAGCGGAAGTGAATGACCTGGTTCGCGATCAGGGGCTGGCCAAACGTGTGGCGCTCCTTCGTGTACGCGATCGTCGCGTCGACGAGCCGCTCCATGCCACGCACGGCGCCGATGGCGCCACAGAGGCGCTCCTCCTGGAACTGCACCATCTGCATCATGAAGCCGAGGCCCTCTTCACCGATGCGATTGCGCTGCGGTACGCGCACGTCCTCGAAGAACACCGGGCACGTGTCAGAGGCGCGCATCCCGAGCTTGTCGATCTTCGGGCCGACCGTCACGCCCTTCGTCTTCGTCGGGATGATGACAAGCGACTTGTTGGTGTGAGGTGCGCCCTCGCTCGTCGACACGAGCGTGCAGAACCAGTCCGCGTGGGTCGCGTTCGTGATCCACATCTTCGAGCCGTTGATGATGTAGTCGCTGCCGTCCTTGCGCGCGGTCGTCTTGATCGCCGCGACGTCCGAGCCACCCGACGCCTCCGAGACCACGATCGACGTCACCACGTCACCGGCGATCGCCGGCGCGAGGAACTCCTTGCGCAGCTCGTCGCTGCCCCACTTCGCGAGGGCGGGCGTCGACATATCCGTCTGGACGCCGATGGCCATCGGGATCGAGCCGGCGCGGCAGGAGCCGAGGCCCTCCGTCGCCATCATCTGATACGAGTAATCGAGCCCCATCCCGCCGTACGCCTCGGGCTTGGTGATGCCGAGCAAGCCGAGCTTGCCGGCCTGCTTGAAGAGCTCGTGAGCGGGGAAGTGCCCGGCCTTCTCCCATTCGTCGATGTACGGGTTCACGTACTTCTCGGCGAACTCGTGCGCGGTGCGGCGGATGTTCTTGTGGTCCTCGGTGAAGCGCATTGCCAGGAAGGCTACCTCAGCGTTACCCGGATGCGAGCCGGAACCTCCTGTAATCGCGCCGAAACCAAGGGGTTGTGTCAGCCGCGCTCATGCGTCAGGCTAACGATCCGTTTTGCTTCCCGCCGTCGCCCAGTTCAAGGTCCTGACCTCCGCCATGACGGGGTTCGTGGCCGCCTCGAGTCCGGCTCCGATGCCCATGGCCAGCGTGGCCCTGACGCTGGAGGCCCGCGCGGTCGAGCCCATCGAGGTCCCGCTGTTCGACGTCAATCACGTCGAGTCGCTGACGGTCGTGATCGGCCGGGATGGCGGGGTCACGGCCGCGACCTTCGGCCAGCTCGAGCACGTCATGCGCTGCAAGGTGACGAACAACGAGAAGCCGATCGCCAAGTTCACGCTCGGCATGATCGCCGACGCCTCCGACCGCTACCGCGGCAAGACGGTCGAGCTCGTCTCCGGCTTCCGCGACAAGGCGAGCGAATCCAAGACCTCGCCCCACCGCGCTGGTCGCGCCATCGACTTCCGCATCGTGGGCTCCGAGATCGGCGAGCTCCGCGACTACCTCTGGCGCCACTTCTCGCGCCACAGCGAGGTCGGCGTCGGCTGGTACCCCAGCGATGGCTTCCTCCACGTCGACGCGCGCCCCGGCCTGAAGAGCATCGCGTGGACGCTCCTCAACGGCGCGAACCAGTACCATCCCGCGTGGTCGACCGCGGCCACCGCTCAGGTCACGACGCGTCCGACGCGCTCCGTCGGCCTCTGAGCTCCCGTGCTCGGTCGGTTCGCTCCTTCGCCCACGGGTGAGGCGCACCCGGGCACGCTGCTCTCGGCGCTGCTCGTCTGGCTCGATGCCCGCTCGCGCGGCGCCCGCGCCCTCCTGCGGATCGAGGACCTCGACATCACACGCGTGCGCCTCGGCTGGAGCGACCAGCTCGTCGAGGCGTGCCGCTGGCTCGGCCTCGACTGGGACGAGGTCGTCATCCAGAGCCGCGAGGCCGACGCGCACGACGAGGCCCTCGACAAGCTCGCCCGCGCCGGCCGCCTCTACCCGTGCGAGTGCTCCCGGGCCCAGCGCTCCGGTGGTCGCCGCGCCCCCGACGGGGGCTGGGCCTACCCGAACACGTGCCGCCCGCGCCCCCTGCCGAGTGGCGGCTGGCGCGCGACGAACGAAGCGCTCCGTGTCCGCCTTCCGGACGACCGCGTCGACCTCGTCGACCTCGGCGGTCTCGACCTCTCGCAGACACCCGCCGTCGACATGGGCGACCCCGTCGTCCGCCGCAAGGATGGCGTCATCGCGTACCACCTCGCGGTCGTCGTCGACGATGGCGCCTCGGGCGTGACCGACGTGGTGCGCGGCCGGGACATCGCGCCGTCGACGGCGACGCAGGTGCTGCTCCAGCGCCTCCTCGGCCTCCCCACCCCGCGGTACCGCCATCACTTCCTCCTGCTCGAGCCGACGGGCGGCGACAAGCTCGCCAAGCTCCACGGCTCGATCCCGTGGTCCCGCCTGCGCCTCCACCACGACGGCCCGATGCTCTGCGGGCTCCTGGCCTACGCCGCCGGCCTGCGCCCCGCGCCGCATCCGATCACGCCGCGCGAGCTGCTCGCCACCTTCGACTGGCAGCGCGTCTCGCCCGTCGACCGCATCGCGCGCTGGAACGCCGAGCGCGGCCTCGCGATCGAGTAGTACCTACTCGGGATCGGAGAGCAGCGATCGTCCGTGCTCGTCGAGAATCCCGTCGTAAACGTCGGCGACCGCGATCGGCGACGTCAACGTCGGCAACGTGAACGACTGGCCATCGCGGTACGTATCCGGTAGTCGCCCCCACGCGCCGTCCGCACCGCGCCGGTAGACGCGGATGGTTCGCTCGTCTTGATGGGCCACGACGTACGCCTGCAGGGTCGCGAGCGACGCAAAGTCCTCCCGCTTGTCGCCTTCGTCATCGCCTTCGCTGCTGGGCGACAGCACCTCGATCACCACGGCCGGATTCGTCGCTGCATGGCGATCGTGGGGCGGATACTCCGGCCGACCGCAGATGATGGAGCCATCGCTGTACCGGGCCCGCGTCGTCGCCGCGATCCAGAACTTCTGGTCGGACGTGTAGTAGCGGCACGAATCACTACGGCGGGCCCCGAACAGTTCCGCGAGCCGACCGCCCACCGCATTGTGCTCGACGGAGCCTCCAGCCATCGCGACGATCACGCCGTCGATGAACTCGAGCCGATGAGGAGTATCGGCCTGAACCGACAGGTACTCGCCATACGTCGCCCGTCGCTCCAGTCGCAGCGTGGCCCGCATCGGAGCTAGGTTACCATGCCCTGCCAACGCCGCCCGCGCCGCATTCGACGTCGTCGCAGCTTCGGCGGTTTCACCCACGGTCGAGTAGCTTGTCCGTATGTGGAACACCATCGACGGCAAGCTCACGCGCGAGTGGACCTTCAAGGACTTCAGCGAGGCCTTCGCCTTCATGACGCGCGTCGCGCTCCTCGCCGAGAAGAGCGATCACCACCCCGAATGGTCGAACGTCTACAACAAGCTGACGATCCAGCTCTGGTCGCATGACAAGCAGGCGATCACCGATCGCGATCACGCAATGGCGAAGGCCATCGACGCGCTCGCGTCGTGACGGGCTGCGCACGCCCCACACGGCGATCTCCCGCGTACCGTCCATGGTAGTAGATCGTCGATCTTCAGGGCGTCACGGTCGTGGTGCTCGTCGCGGACGCTCTCCGGCCGCGAGGACAGTACATAGCTTCACTTTAGACTGTCATGATAGTTTAAAGTTCATGTTTCATCGGTCCGTGCGTCTTCCGCCGCCGGGGACGGAGTCGTTCTTCCTGTGGGGGCCGCGCCAGAGCGGGAAAACCACGCTGCTGCGCGAGACCTACCCGGGGGCGCGCTGGCTCGACCTCCTGAAGTCGGACGAGCTGAGGCGCTATCTCGACCGACCGGAGCTACTGCGCGAAGAGCTCCGCGCAGACCCCGCGCCGCACGTGGTCATCGATGAAGTGCAGAAAGTCCCGGCGCTACTCGACGAGGTGCACTGGCTCATCGAGAACACCCGGACCAGCTTCGCGATGTGCGGTTCGAGTGCACGCAAGCTGAAGCGCGGTGCCGCCAATCTTCTCGGCGGTCGCGCTCTCCGCTACGAGCTGTTCGGCATGACGGCGGCCGAGCTCGGGACCGAGTTCGAGCTCGATCGCGTGCTCAACCGCGGATATCTGCCGCGGATGTACGAGGCCGAGCGGGCGGGTCGCTTGCTCGGGTCGTACGTGGCCGACTACCTTCGCGAGGAGATCGCGGCCGAGGGGCTGGTGAGAAACCTGCCGACCTTTTCGCGCTTCCTGGATGCAGCCGCGCTCTCCGACACGGACCTCGTCAACTTCTCCAACATCGCGCGGGACTGCGGCGTGTCGTCGCCGACGGTTCGATCGTACTTCGAGATCCTCGTCGACACGCTGCTGGGACGATGGCTCCCCGCCTACACCGCACGCCCGAAGCGGCGCGTGATCGGAGCTCCCAAGTTCTTCTTCGCCGACATCGGTGTCGTCAATCAGCTCGCCAAGCGCGGAGCGCTCGCACGGGGCGGCGAGCTCTACGGCAAGGCCCTGGAGAACTGGGTCTGTCACGAGCTCTCGGCCGCGATCGCGTATCGCGAGTCGTCGAGCGAGCTGTCGTACTGGCGGCTCGCGAGCGGGATCGAGGTCGACTTCGTCATCGACCGCGCGCGCATCGCGATCGAGGTCAAGGCGAGCGCCAAGATCACCAGTGATCATCTCAAGGGACTGCGCGCCTTCGCCGTCGATCAGCCGAAGGTGCAGCGTCGACTCGTCGTGTGCCTGGAGACTCGCCGGCGAACGACGGACGACGGTATCGAGATCCTGCCGATCGCCGCGTTCGTGGATGAGCTCGCCTCCGGCGCCCTGTTCGTCTGACCCGGGCTTCGGCTGCCTCGCGTGCATCCGGTCGCCGATGGGGAACGTCAGCGGCTACGCATGGATTGGATTCTCGAGAATGAGCTCCGAGAGACGCTCGCGTGCACGCGTTCGCTTGGTCGTGGCAGCGAGGAACTCGCACCAGGTCAGGCTCCGCAGTGTTTCCGATCAGCGCTGAACGCGGAGCCACGACGACGATAGCAGCCAGACCCGTGAAGTACGGTCGAGTGACGCGTCACAGCCAGCGGCGGAGGCGATACGCGAACCAGCTCATCGCCTTCGTGAACCAGGACAGCTGCTTCCAGCTCTCGAGCGTGTACGGCGTCGAGTTCGCCTGCGTCTGCTCGAAGTGCTTCACGAGCGCGGAACCGACGCCGGGGTCGAGAAACTCGAGGTTGACCTCGAGGTTGTTGAAGCGGGACATCGCGTCGAGGTTGTAGCTGCCGATGGTGGACCACACCCCGTCGACGACGCAGGTCTTCGCGTGGAGCATCGTGCCGCGCCAGCGGAGGGCGGTGATGCCGGCCTTCACGAGCGGGCGCAGCGCGTAGTAGGTCGCCCACTCGATCATGCGGACGTCGGAGTTGCCCGGCACGATCACGCGGATATCGACGCCGCGGTGCTGGGCGCGGATCATGGCGCGCCGTAGGCCGCGATCCGGGAGGAAGTACGCGTTCTCGATGTAGACGTACTTCTTCGCGGCCTTGAGCACGTGGAGGTACGCGCGGCGCGTGTTCGCCCGCTGGCGGCGCAGCATATTCTCGATGACGCGGACGTAGGCGGCCCCCGTGGGCGAGTTGCCGGCGGGCGCGACGGTCGTGGTGGGGGCCTTCACCGGATCGTAGCGAGGGCCGCCGCCCCGCAGCCACGCGCGGCGGAACATGCGCGCAAGGTCGTAGACGACGGGGCCGGTGACGCGGCAGTGCATGTCGTGCCAGCCGACGCCGCCCTCCTCGACGGAGGCGTAGTCGTCGGAGATGTTGAGGCCGCCGGCGAAGGCGACCCGGTTATCGACGACGAGGATCTTGCGGTGGTCGCGGTGCCAGACGCGGAAGCGCCGGCGCCACGGGGCGACGGGATTGAAGACGACCACCTCGCAGCCCGCGGCGCGCAGATCATCGACCCAGGTGTCGGGAAGGCCGAACGAGCCGACGGCGTCGTAGAGGATGCGGACGGCGACGCCAGCGCGGGCGCGTTCGATGAGCACCGCCTTGAAGCGGTCGCCGGTCACGTCCGCGGCGAGGATGTACGTCTCGAGGCAGATCGACTCTCGCGCCGCGGCCAGCGCCTCCAGCATCGCGGGGTACGTCTCGGCGCCGTCGCGCAGGACGGTGACATCGCAGTCGGTGCGCCAGCGCAGGAGCGACCGCGCGTAGGGGCGCATTCCCAGCGGGATCCCGACCTCGATGGCCCGCGACGGCTGGTCGGCGACGGGCTCGGGGATGCCCTGGGAGCGCGCGACGACGGCGTCACGCACACGCCGCTTCCGCTCAGCCCGGGTCTCGGGCGTCGCCGGATCGAGCCGCTCGAGCCTCATGGAATTCTCACCGGTACTCCACGCGCGTGACGGTATAGACGACATCGCCCTTGGGGACCTTCACGGTCACCTCGTCGTCGCAGCGCTTGCCGAGTAGGGCGCGCGCGACGGGCGAGTCCATGGAGATGTAGCCCTTGGGCAGATCGGACTCGTCGGCGCCCACGATGCGGTAGGTCTTCTCCTCGCCCTCGTCGTCCTCGACGGTGACCCAGGCGCCGAAGAACGCGCGGGATGGATCGCTGGGCGGCTCGCTGACGACCTTCACCACGTCGAGGCGCTTGGACAAGAAGCGCACGCGACGGTCGATCTCGCGCAGGCGCTTCTTGCCGTAGATGTACTCGGCGTTCTCGCTGCGATCGCCCTGGGCGGCGGCATCGGCCACCTCCTGGGTCACGCGCGGGCGCTCCTTCGTCCAGAGCTGGTCGAGCTCGTCACGCAGCCGCTTCGCGCCCTCCGGCGTGATGTACGCGGTGCGTTGTTCCTTCGGCTCCTTCGGGTCGGTGGGGCCCACACGGCCTCGCGGCGACACGGCCCCGAGCATATCCGGTATGCTGCGCGACGACACGGCATGGGTATGGACTTCCTGATCGTGTTCGCCTTCCTGCTGGCGAACGGGGTGTTCGCGGGTGCCGAGATCGCGGTGCTGTCGGTGCGCAAGACGCGCCTGCGCGAGTTCATCCGGCGCCGGGACAAGCGGGCCCTCGCGGTGAAGGCGTTGCGCGATCAGCCAGAGCGGTTCCTCGCCACGGTCCAGATCGCGATCACGACGGTTGGCACCGCCGCCGCCGCCTTCGGTGGCGCGCGCCTCGAGCACGCCCTGCGGCCGAAATTCGAGGCGATCGGCCTCGGCCAGACGGCGTCGCTCTTCACCGTCATCTTGATCATCGTGTTCCTCGAGCTCGTCGTCGGCGAGCTGGTGCCGAAGTCGCTCGCGCTGCGGTACTCGGACAAGTACTCGTTCTTCGTCGCGCGGCCCCTGCTGCTGCTGTCCGCGCTCACGCGGCCGCTGGTGTGGCTGCTCACGGTCACGTCGAACCTGTTCCTCCGCTTCTTCGGCGACAAGACGACGTTCACCGAGACGCGCCTCTCGCGAGACGAGCTCCAGCAGCTCGTCGAGGAAGCGGCGAAGACGGGGTCGATCGATCCGCGCGCGAGCGAGATCGCCTCCCGCGCCCTTGGCTTTGGCGAGGTCACGGTCGCCGAGGTGATGGTGCCGCGCACGCGTGTGGTGGCGATTCCGCGCGAGGCGTCACCGCAGGAAGTGCAGCGCATGATCCTCGAGGAGGGGCACAGCCGGATGCCTGTCTTCGAGGGCAGCATCGACAACATCGTCGGCTACATCGTCGCGCGCGACGTGCTCGCCCTCGCGTGGGAGAAGGGCCTCGTGGTGCTGCAAGACATCTTGCGGCCGCCGCACAAGGTGCCCGA
>LNFM01004656.1_pt1 | contig 24942 bp, 22 predicted proteins | sample 596031 | NCBI WGS metagenome assembly LNFM01 (sample SAMN04254537, study PRJNA301005) | activated carbon metagenome | isolation source: dual media filters at the Ann Arbor, Michigan drinking water treatment plant | place: USA: Ann Arbor | reverse complement strand
GTGGCTATCGCCTGCGCCGGAGGATGATGGATGGGGCGGCGGCGGCGCGTGGCGAGGAGAACGTGGCCAGCGCCTCCGATCTGGTCACCGTGATGGACGCCATCCGGACCGGCCGCGGGCTGACCCCCTCCAGCCAGGCCGAGGCCATCCGCATCCTGCGCGAGTTCGGTCCGACGGCGGTGCGCGCTGGCGTGCCCACAGGGGTGCCGGTGGCCGCCAAGCCGGGAGCCCTCGACGGCGTGCGTAGCGAGATCGCCTGGGTCGACCTCGAGGGCCGCCCGTACCTGCTCTGCGTGATGACCAGCTTTCTCGCAGACGATGGCGCCGGAGACCGTGCGATCACCGACATCTCGCGTGCGGCGTACCAGTACTTCTCCCGGCTGGCGAGAGCGGGGGTCGAGGGGCGACTGCTGTCAGTCCCGCAGTGACGCTCCCGCGATCCGGCGTCGCTACCGTCGCACGACGTTCCTGTCGCGCTCCTCGATGTGCAGCCCGACCGAGGTCGCGCCGAAGTTGGCGACTTCGCGCACATTGCCACGGATCCTGACCAGCGCCCCCCGCGATGGCGTCCCCCGACGCTGCGACAGCACGGTGATCTCCGCCGTCCCATCGTCGATCTTGTAGAGCCCGTAGGGCACCAGCGGGACACTCCAGGCGCTGGTGACGCGGCCGGTCACCTCGACCTGGCGGTTGTCGTATCGGCCCGGGTCGTCGCGGATGTCGGAGATGGAGCGGGCCCGCATGGCGCACCCGGCAAGCGTGACCGCCAGGACAACGGCAAGAACGGGACGAACGAGACGCGACATGACCATTCCCCTGGTCCCGGCACAGCTGGCGCGGAACGAAAAGGGGGAACGCCGCCGCAGACACGCCCCCTGCGCATCCACCACGACATCCCCCCGGTCCTGAAGAGACTGCACACGAGCCGCCCACTGACGACGAAGTGCGGCGATGCCAGCGCCTGCCTTTACGGTGTTCGCACCCCGTTGACCCGGCGCAGTCTCGGCGACTCCATGATTCAATCGGTGTGCCAATGCCCGGACGGCAGAAACGTCCTGCGCAGGGGACGGGGAGCACCTCCAGGCTGCCGAGGGGCGTCTCCTTCTGGGTGCAGACCCAGCGAAGCGCTGAGGTCGCTCGCCTCGACCCTTCATTGTGAATGCTGAATGTCGCCGAACCCGCCTGAATTGCTCGAAGTCCCCCCGTCCCGGATCCGCGTCGTCCGTGACGCACCGCCGCGACGTGGCGCGCGGTATGTCCTCTACTGGATGATCGCGTCGCGTCGGCTCGAGGACAACTTCGGCCTGCAGCACGCGGTGGCCAGGGCCGCCGCCCTCGACCTGCCGCTGCTGATCTTCGAGCCGCTGCGGGTCGGCTATCCCTGGGCGAGCGACCGATTTCACGCCTTCGTGCTGCAGGGGATGGCCGATCATCGGGTCACCGCCGCGGCGATGGGCGTGACGTACTACGCCTACGTCGAACCCTCAGCCGGACACGGCAAGGGCCTGCTGGAACGCCTGGCGCAGGACGCGGCGCTGGTCGTCACCGACGACTATCCCGCCTTCTTCCTCCCTCGCATGGTCGAGGCGGCGGCGCGACGGCTCGACTGCCGGCTCGAGGCCGTGGACGGCAACGGCCTGATGCCGATGCGCGCGACGACGACCGTCTATCCGACGGCCTACTCGTTCAGGCGTTACCTGCAGAAGTCGCTGGCGCCCCACCTCGTGCACGCGCCGCTGGCACAGCCGCTCGAACGCGCCCCCGCCCGTCTCGCGCCGATTGCAGACGACGTGCGGACGCGATGGCCTGAGGCCGAGGATGAGCTGTTGAGGGGTGGGGTGAGGGCACTGGCCGCTCTGCCCATCGACCACGTCGTCTCGCCCTCATCGGTGCTTGTGGGAGGCGACGTCGCAGCGCAGGCCCGCCTCGCCCAGTTCCTGACCCACGGGCTCGCGAAGTATCACGAGGAGCGGAGTCAGCCCGACAGCGACGCCGCGTCTGGTCTGTCGCCCTGGCTGCACTTCGGGCACATCGGAGCCCATCGCGTCTTCGCGGACGTCGCGACACAGGTCGGCTGGACCACACGTTCGATCTCAACCAAGGTCAATGGCAGCCGGGAGGGGTGGTGGGGCGCGCCGGCCGCCGTCGAAGCCTTCTTCGACGAGCTGATCACCTGGCGCGAGGTGGGGTTCAACTTCGCGGCCAACCGCGAGGACTACGACCAGTACGAGTCGCTGCCCGACTGGGCTCGCGCCTCACTCGACGCCCACGCCAGCGACACGCGCGAGCATCTCTACACGCTCGCCGAGCTCGAGGCCGCCAACACGTACGACCCGGTCTGGAATGCGGCGCAGCGTCAGCTCGTCCAGGAGGGGCGCATGCACAACTATCTGCGCATGCTCTGGGGCAAGAAGATCCTGCAGTGGACGGCCCACCCGCGCAACGCGCTGGCCGTCATGATCGAGCTCAACAACAAGTACGCGCTCGATGGCCGCGACCCCAACTCCTACAGCGGCATCTTCTGGGTGCTGGGCCGCTACGACCGCCCCTGGGCGCCGCGGCGCGAGATCTTCGGGGTCATCAGGTACATGAGCAGCGACAGCACCGTGAAGAAGTTGCGTCTGAAGAACTACCTGCGGACGTATGGGCCGGATCAGCAACTTCGATTCAAGATTCAAAATTCAGAATGAAGTGCGGGGCGAACAGGGTCAGTGCACCCTGGCGTCCATCGCCGTGAACATGCCTTGCGGCGGGGTCACCGGCACCGCCAGTCCCTCGATCACACTCTGCGACACGCGCACGAGCGTCGTCACCTGCGCCGCGTAGGCCTGCACGGCATGGGCGAGGTAGGGGTCGTACTCGTAGCACCGCGTCAGCGGCACCGAGTCCACCACCAGGTCCCGGAGCTTGAGCGGTTCGGCAAGCTTCAGGTTCCCCTGACGATCGGGTTCCCGCGAGAGCACTTCGACAGGCACCAGCACCGGCACCTCGTTGTCGTGTTGAACGTAGTACAGCACCGTATGCACGGGCGTGCCTCTCCTTGACCGTCAAGCCGGTCAGGCTTGCCCAGACGCTCCGGGCGGTGACAGTCAGGGAATCGGCTGGTGTCGGGAAAAGAACAGCGCCGCTGACGGCAGACCGACATCAGCGGGTCGGCCCCATTCAGTGCCGGCTAGGCCTGACCCGGCCCGCCCCGCGCTTCATTGTGAATTTTGAATTGTGAATTGTTTCTGGTGGGCACCAGCACGCTGGAGACGAGGAACCCGGCGGCGATGGCGACGGCCGTGAGGATCATGGTGAAGCCGGCCGTGACGCCGACGATCACGTTCTGATCGAGCAGGCTGGTCAGCGACCGGTACCCGATGCTGCCGGGCACGAGCAGCAGGACCCCTGGCACGAGGGCGACCGCGGCCGGTCCGAAGCCGCGCCGGTCGTACAGGTTGGCCAGCACGCCGACCACCAGGGCGCCCACGGACGCCGCCATGGCCGGGCCGAACGACAGGGCGGCGAGCCGCACGGCGCTGTAGCCGACCGTGCTGGACAGCCAGAGCCATGGGAAGTCACGCAGCCTGGCCCGGAGCAGCACGCCGAAGGCCAGCGGCGCGATGCCCAGCGCCAGCGTCAGCGTCCACTCCGGCAGGCGCCGCGGTGCCGACGAACGGACGTCGCCGACCAGCGCCTGCGCCACCTCGCCGCCGACCGCCACGCCGAACGCGATGGCGATGAACACGAGGAACGCGCCACTCAGCCTGGCCGTCCCCGCCGCCAGGTGACGTCGCGCCAGCTCGGTCATCGCCACCGTCACGGTCAGCCCGGGCAGCAGGGCGATGACGCCACCCAGGGTGGCCGTCGGCACCGACAGCCGGAGGTCGCCGATCGAGGCGATGCAGGTCACCAGCAGCGACACGGCAAACGCGGCGACCAGCTCGAAGACGTGCGTGCCGTGCGGCAGCCGTCTGGACGCCAGCGAGATCACGCCCGTCAGCAGGCCGGCAAGGCCAGCGACCACCAGTTCGTTGAGCCCGCCCCCGAGGATGCGGCAGACGGCCGCAGACGCCACGCCGTACGCCAGCACGCGGACGACCGGTCGGGACAGCGGCGGTAGCGCGATGATGGCGTCGATGCGCGCCGATCCCTCGACCACACCGACCCGGCCCTGCTCGACGTCGCGCGAGACCGCGTCGAGGCGCGCCAGCTTGCCCAGATCGACGTCCCCGGGGAAGACGCGAATCAGGTGCGTGTGCTGCTGTTCCGGTGGGCCGAACGCCGCGAAAATCGACGTCGGTGTGGTGAAGAACTGTGCCTCGAGTCCAAGGCGATCGGCCATCCCCTGCAGGGCGTGCTCGAGGGCATCGGCCGAGAAGCCGTAGCCGTGCAGCGCGCGACCGAGGCGCAGCACGAAGCCGACGGCCGCGGCTTCTTCGACCGAGTAGACGGGCGTGTGTGTGACGCCCATGACGTCCTCGCCGCCCGGCCGCACGACCGGCTCGCCGTCCGCGCCCGTCATTGGGTGGTTGCCGACACGATGACCTCGCCCTCGACGATGTCGTCGATCAGGCGCGGGTCGCCGACCATCGATCCGACGATCGTGAAGCCGAAATCCAGGCGCACGTTGTCCACCAGGTTGATGAAGATCTGACCGTCGCCCGTGTCCGGTCCGCGCGTCGAGATGCCCACCGTGCCGCGCACGTGACTGAGCGCGGAGAACTCGTCGCGGGCGAACGCCGCCGCACCCGCGTACTCGTTGGCCGCCGGGCTGCCGCCCTGAACGACGAAACCGGGTTCGACCCGATGGAAGGTGCGTCCGTTCCAGTCGCCCGCCTTGACCTGGGCCACGAAGCGAGCCACCGCGGTCGGCGCCTGCTCGGCGTAGAGCCGCAACACCATCGTCCGGTTCCCGCTGAAGGTCAGGTGGACCGTCGTGCGCCCGAGTGCCTCGATGACGTCCCACGTGGGCACGTCCGTGGCGCGGGCGTCTGGGCGTGCCGCGGCTGGTGTGGCGTTCACACCCCGCGCCGCCAGCAACGCCGCCGCGCGCTCGGCCAGGAACGGGTCGAAGTCAGTCAGGTAGGGGCGCAACGTCGTCGCCCGCTCCGGATCGAGTTCGTCGATCCGCTCGAGCAGCGCCACGCGCGGATCGCGTGACGTCTCCCGCCGCTGTTCCGTCAGGCGCGCCAGGGCCGCGCGCAGCGCCGCGACGATGGTGGTCCGCGGCACAAGGCCCGCGGCGGCGCCCTGCAGCGCGGTGGCCGCCTCCAGCACCAGCTGGCCATCGTCACTCGTCAGCGCAGCGACGGCGGCATCGGCGAGATTCGGCAGGGCGGCCTGGCGCCATGCGACGAGGGCCGCGTGCCGGACGTTGGGATTGGCGTCCGCGGCGAGGCGCGCGATCACGTCGCCCTGAGCGGTCAGACCCGCCGCGCGAGCCGCGTACATCCGCACCTGCCAGATGTCGGACGCCGTGGCTCGGACCACCTGTGGGCGGGCGGCGTCGGCGTCCGTGCGGGCGAGGGCCACGAGGGCATGGGCGGCCTGATGCCACGTGTCGCGCGTGTGCGGTTGCCGCAACGCCTCCAGGCAGACCGTGCGGCAGGCGCTGGCCTCGCCGAGGGCATCGATCGCCGCGAGGCGCACGGCGACGTGGGTGTCCGTGGCGGCGCGCTCGGCGAGCGTGGGCAGCCTGGCCCCAAGACGTGCCACGGCCGCATGTCGCACCAGCATCGCGTCGTCGGAGAACGCCACGCGGGCCTCCGCCTCGGTCACCTCTGTGCCGGACGCCAGATCGAGCACGGCGAGGCGGCGCACCTGCGCGTCGAGATCACTGGCCGCCGTCGCGCGCCGCTTGGGTGACAGCGCGCGCAGGGTCGTGAGGCCAGCGATGGCCATCCGTCGCACACGTCGATCGAGCACGTCCTGCGGCGCCACGGCACCCGGGGTCGGGCGTGCGTGGCGGTCCAGCAGGGTCTCGAGGAGGGCCACCAGGCGCGGGGCGTTGACACCAGTCGCCGGCAGGCTGCGGGCGCGTCGAGCCAGGGCCTCGGCGCCGCGGGCCAACCCGACGGACACGACGGCCCTGGCGGGGCCGTCACCGATGCGCGCCGAGACCCCCGACAACAGCTGAGCGGCGTCGTCAATCGCCGGCAGGTCGGCAAGCGGCAGGCGGCCGAGGGACTCGGCCAGACTGGCCGTCACGAACGGGTCCGACTCGGTGCCCAGGCGTTGCGCGAGGGCCGCCTGCGCGTGCTGGTGACTGCCGGGGGCCCCGCTGCCGATGTGTGCCACGGCGAACGCCGCCTCTCGACGGACGTCGATCGACGGGTGACTCAGGGACGCGACCGCGGTCGGCAGGAACTCCGCGCGGCGCGTGCGCCCAATCGCCCGCAGGGCGAGCACGCGGGCCTCGGCCGTCCCCGTCGCCAGCGCGGCGTCGACGGCCGCCCGGTGCGCTGCGCTCTGCACACGTGCGTCTCCGGCCGCCACCAGCACCGACCGCACGTCGGGCGTTTGCGCCTGCCTCACCGGACCTGTAACTGCCGGACTCGCCGATTCTGTAGCTGCCGGACTCTGTCCGGCAGTCACCTGAGCCGAGGCGACCGTCGGACAAAGTCCGACCGCTACGAGCATCCCGACGAGCAGCGCGGCGACGATCCGTCGATCTGAAGATCGACGGCTACGAGGACCGGAAGGTCGACGGCTACGAGGACCGGAAGGTCGACGGCTCCAGGGAACGCCGGTCCTCGACGGGCATGGCATAGCGGGACGAGTACTCGAACATCTGCGTCGCGAGATCGAGCGGATAGGACACCTCCACGTCGGCGATGGCGCCAGTGGCATCCAGCACCGGTGCCAGCCGCGGCATGACGAAGCCGGTGTAGGACGGCAGGTCGAGGCGATCGACGCGCGCGACCACCTCGTCGCGCAGCGCGGGGTCGAAGTGGATGCCATGCGCCTCGAAGAGCGCCACGGCCTCGTCGTACCGCCCCTCCGACTTGATGCGCTGCACCAGGGCCAGCAGGCGTCCGACACCGGCACGGAAGGCCTCGACGTCGACGACCACGTAGAACGTGCGGCCCTCGCGTGTGCGTCGGTCGATCGCCGTCGTGTGCGCCATCAGCCAGTGCACGATGGCCTGGCGATTGCGCATGTGATCTTCCTCGAGATGCGTACCCCGCCGCACGCGCCGCAACTGCACGAGCGCGTTGCGCGCGTAGCCCTCGTATTCGGCCAGCACGACATCGGCATGGTGCTCGGCCTCGATCAGGCCGAGGTCGACCATCACGGGATCGGCGATGAAGTGCAGGGCGACGAGGTCGGACCGGGTTTCCTCGAGGGTCGAGTACTGCTCGCGCAGCACCGCCTGCGGCGAGCCGACGCCGGGGGCCATGCGCCCGGAGCCATGGCCGATCACCTCGTGAAGGCTCGTGGTCAGCTCGCCCGCCAGCGCCTGCCACCGCTTCGACCGCGCGCGCTCCTCCGCGGACCAGCAGAACTCCTCGCGCAGGCTCTCCGGCTGCGACTGCTCGTAAGCCTCGACCACGTTGGCGAGCGAGACCGACTTGCTGCCGTGGACCTCGCGGATGGCTTCGTCATTGGGCAGGTTGATGCCGATGGCGGTCATCGGGCCGGCGTCCCCGCACTCCACGATCACGTCGATCGCGCGCGCAGACACCCCGACCACGTCGGTGCGTCGGAAGGCCACGTCGTACGGCATGTGGGCCTCGAACCACGCGGCGTGCTCGGCGATGCGACGGATGTCGGCCGTCTTCTCCGGATTCTCGTGGAAGACGATGCCCTCGAAGGCGCCCTTGCGTCCGCGCGCGTCGAGATACACCTCGATGAAGCCGTTGATGGTGTCGACGGCCGACGTCGTGTCGGCCACCCATGCGATGTCGTAGGCGCGTCGGTCGTCCTCCGCCCCCGTGCGGTAGAAGCGCACGAGCGCCGCGAGCGCCGCCGCCGTCGCTGGCGGCGCGACGGCCAGCGCCGCTTCGAGGTGGCCGACCATCCGCGCGATCGTCGCGCCGTATCGACCGCCGACGCGGTAGACCTCCTCGTGCAGCGCGCCGTCCCCACCGCGCACGAGACGCGAGTTGAGCGCGCACGTCTCCTCGAACCCGTCGAGATCTGCTGACGAGACGCCCTTGTACAGGTTGTTGGCGCTGGCGGCCAGGATGTCCTCACCGGGCGCCGGCGTCTTGCTCGTCACCATCGGCCGGTACGTGTCGTCGAGGAAGTCGCGCGCGTGCGCGGCCACGAACGCCTCGGGCGAGGCATGCGGGCCCAGCGGCACCTCACGCCCCGCGCCTCTCACCGCGAGGATGGCGGCGAGCAACTGCGCCTCGTCGATCTCGAGGACGAACTTCCGCGACGTGATGTGGTCGTAGGGGCCCGAGTTGATCCAGAACAGTTTCGTGTAGCGCTCGATGGCGTCGGCCACCGTCGCCTCGATGGCGTCGCGGCCTGCCAGCAGCGCCTCCAGCACGTCGCGCATCAACAGTCCGTGTTCGTAGCGCTGATCGATGTAGATGTCGCGCCCGGCCAGCGCGGCCTCGTAGAGGTGCCACGCCAGGCGCTTGTCGGCGGCCGACAGGTGCGCGAAGGCGTCGGCGTAGAGCTGCACGACGGCCGCCGGACCGACGCGCTCGAGGAGGTGGCGACGCCCGTTCACGCCTCAGGTGCTCCTTGGGACCGACCGCCAAGCGACACGGTCTCGCGATGCCGAGGCTGATGCACGTCCCAGCCGAGTTCCTGGCGGATCGTGGCGGCCAGCGCGCTCATCGCCTCGTCTTCACCGTGCACGAGGAACGTGCGGGCCGGTGGGCGCGAGAAGCCGCGCAGCCAGCGGAGGATCTCGTCGCGATCGGCGTGCGCCGACATCTGGTCGTTGCGCACGATGCGGGCCCCGACGGGGATCACCTGGCCATGGATCTTGACGGTCTGCGCGCCATCGACCAGCAGTCGGCCTCGCGTCCCCGCGGCCTGGTAGCCGACGAACAACACCGTGTTCTTCGGGTCGGGCAACAGACTCTTCAGGTGGTGCAGCACACGGCCGCCCGTGGCCATCCCGCTCGAGGAGATGATGATGGCGGGTCCGGACGAGCGGGTCAGCGCCTTGGATTCCTCGGTGTCCTTGATCACGTGCAGGCGACGTGTGTCGAACATCGGGCCGCGGGGCACCGGATGCATCTCCGGGTCGAGCTCATCGGGGCGCGAGCTGTAGAACTGCAGGGCTTCGGCCGCCATCGGGCTGTCGACGTAGGTGGGCATCGACGGGATGCGGCCTTCCTTCTCGAGGCGCTGCAGCCAGTAGAGGAGCTCTTCCACGCGTCCGATGGCGAACGACGGGATCACCAACCGCCCGCCCCGCTCGTGCGTCTGCACGATCACCTCGGTCAGCGCCGCCCCGCCATCGTCTGGTGCATGGGTGCGATTGCCGTAGGTCGATTCGACGAGCAGGACGTCGGCCTCGGCCACCGGCGTCGGATCGGGCAGCACCGGACGTCCGTAGCGTCCGAGGTCGCCGCCAAAGAGGATGGTGCGTGGCGCGTCCGCCTGGGTCACCCGGATGAAGGCCGATCCGAGCAGGTGACCGGCGCGAATGAACTCCACCGTGACCCCGGGAGCGACCTGCAGCGGCACGCCGAAGCCGACCGGCTGCAGCAGTGTGAGGGCACGCCGCGCATCGTCTTCGGTGAACAGCGGGCGCGCGGGGGAGTGTTTCGTGTAGTGATGCTTGTTGGCCTGGCGCGCGTCCTCTTCCTGGATGCGCCCGGCGTCCGGCAACACGAGCGAGCACAGGTCCTTGGTGCCCGGTGTGCAGTACACGCGACCGCGATAGCCGGCCGCGACCAGGCGGGGCAGCCAGCCGACGTGGTCCAGGTGGGCGTGAGTCAGCAGGACGGCGTCGAGTGACGTCGGCGGGACGCCGAGTTCGTGCCAGTTGCGCTCGCGGAGGGCCTTCAGGCCCTGGAACATCCCGCAGTCGACGAGGACGCGCTGTCCGGTGGACGTACGGAGCAGGTGTCGGGAGCCGGTGACCGTCTGGGCGGCCCCGAGAAACGTGATCTCACTCATGTCTGGGCGTCCTGTCGGGAAGGCCTCCGTATTCTATACTTCGAGGGTCAGCGCCACACGGCCCTTCCGCGGCGTCGTTCGTGCGTTCCGGTCCCCCGGGGTCGTTGTTGTTCGAGTGGAGGAGTCAAGCAAGATGCGTCTTCGTACAGTGGTGGTGGCACTCGGCCTCGTGGCCTGCGCGACGACGGCCTCGGCCGACGTCAAGATGGTGGCGCAGATGACCGGCAAGATGATGGGCCGCAGCCCGTCGGGGGAGACGGTCACCTACATCAAGGGCAGCAAGATGCGCACCGACCAGACGATGGGGGGCAACCAGCTCTCCACGATCATGGACGTGGACGCCGGTGAGCTGATCAGTCTCAATCACAAGAACAAGGAAGCCGAGATCTGGAATGTCGCCGACCTGCAGAAGACCATGCAGGGCGCGGGCGTTGCGGCTAGCGGCGTCGACGTCAAGATCACGCCCACGGGCGAGAGCAAGAACGTGGCCGGCTACAAGGCCGCGGGCCACGACCTCAGCGTTTCGGTGAAGTCGGAGATGGCGCAGGGCATGGCCATGACCGTGACCATCAGTGGTCCGGCGTACCTGTCCACCGACGCCCCCGGCGCGAAGGACTATGCGGCGTTCTACATGGCCGCCGCCGACAAGGGCTTCTTCTTCGGCGATCCGCGCGCGGCCAAGGCCCAGCCCGGCAACGCGAAGGGCATGATGGCGCTCTATCGCTCGATGGCGGAGAAGGGCATTCCGCTCGAGTCGCGCCAGGTGATCAAGCTCTCGGGCGACGGCCCGATGGCGGGCATCTTCGCCAAGATGGGCGGCGGCGAGATCAACACCACCGTCACCAGCATCTCGGCCGATCCCCTTGCCGCCGACCTGTTCACCGTGCCTGCCGGATACAAGGTCAAGCGGCAGAAGGTGGACTGACGATTCCTCCCTTCGTTGACGCCCTGTCCGGGTCGTCCTCCGTCTACGCGGTCGAACTTCGCCCGCCGCGCGCCGAACTGAGCGCGTCGGCGGGCATCGACGCGTGGATCGACACCTACCACGCGGTGCGTCGCCTGGTGCGGCGCGGACACCACGTGTGCCTCACCGACAGCGCCGTCGGTGCGCAGGAAGAGGACAACCTCCGTCACCTCGTGCTGAACCTCGGCGACGATGTGCCGCGCGACCATGTCGTGCCGTTCCTGACGTCCAAGCACACGCTGCAGTACTGCCTGACGTACGCCGATCGGGCGCACCTGCACGGCTTTCCGTCGCTGGTGGTGCTCGGCGGCGACAAGACGGTCGGCACGCCGCGCTGCGTCGAGCACGCCTGGGAACTGCGGGCCGCCATTCGCGCCCGCCAGCCGTCGCTGGTGCTCGGTGGCTGGGCCAACCCGAATCGGCACCCGGAGCGCCAGGTCGACTTCCTCTGCGCCCCGGAGTTCACCGGCGAGTACTACCTCACGCAGGTGGCGACGCATCATCAGGTGCACGACGTCGAGCGCTTCCTCGGCGAGGCCGCGCGCCGTGGCGTGACGATGCCCGGCGTGTTCGGGGTGTTCTACTACCGCAGCGCGCGTCGCCGGACCCTCGACATGCTGGCCGGCTTCATGCCCGTACCGGTCGACGAACTGGTCGCCGAGTTCGGCGCCGGGGCGTCACCCGAGACCATCTGCGCCCGCACCATCCGCACCCTGCGGTCGGCCGGCGTCCGCCACTTCTACATCAGCAACCTGCCGCTGACCGATACCGATGCCGTGCTGCACCGGATTCTGGATGAGGCAGGGGCCTGAGTAATTCAGGCGGGCTTCGCTGACATTCAAGATTCAGAATGAAGCGCAGCTCGGGGCGCCGGTGCTGTGGGCCGTCGCCTTTGGCTCGGCCCGGCTCGCCTCACGGCGGGGCCATCGGGCGGACGAGCAATTCAGGCGGGCTTCGCTGACATTCAGCATTCAGAATGAAGTGCAGCTCGGGGCGCGGGTGCTGTGGGCCGTCGCCTTCGGCCCGGCTCGCCTCGCGGCCGGGCCACCGGGCGGACGAGCGGCGCAGTAATGGCGCGGTCTCCCCGCGGGCCGGTTGGCACTTTCTGCGACGACCGGGGCTGGCGACCCCGCAGGTCGGCGCTGGGTGGGACAACGGCGATGGCACGAACGATGCGACCGGCGGCTGCATGGGGCGAGAGATTCAGGAGCGCAGCTACCGGTTCGGGCGCGACGTGATGCGCTACGCCGTCGAGTGCGAGTCGCGGTCGGTGATCGGGCGAGAGTTGCTGCGCCAGCTGTTCCGGTCCGCGACGTCGGTCGGCGCCAACTTGCAAGAGGCGCAGGCTGCCAGCAGTCGCCCGGACTTCATTCACAAGGTCGGCATCGCCCGAAAAGAGGCCTTCGAGGCTCGCCACTGGCTCCGCCTCCGCCGGGACATGTGCCCGGCCGACGATGGGCTGCCTGCCCTGCAGGCGGAGTCCAACGAACTCTGCCGGATCCTGTCGTCCATTCTCATCAGCGCCCGACGCAACGACGCCCGCCGCAGCGCCGACCGCCTCGCGCGCCGCGCCGACCTCTGAGGTTCGACCTGGCAACCCTGAATAGTGCGGCGGGAGAGTGGCGGTGCTGGCCCCGCGCTTCATTCTGAATCTTGAATGTCGCCATCAGGGGCCCTGAATTGTGCAGCGGCAGAGTGGCGGTGCTGGCCCCGCGCTTCATTTTTCATCTTGAATGTCGCCGTCAGGAAACCTGAATTGCTGATGCAACATTCCCCGCCCCTCCGTCGTCGGAATGCGCTGGAGGACTTCCGAGATGCTGACTCGTCGTGAATGGCTGACCTTGACGGCCGGGGCCGGTACCGCCCTGGCGCTCGATACCATCCGGCTGCAGGCGCAGCAGCCCCTGATCATGCGCGCCATCCCGTCCTCGGGCGAGAAGATCCCGGTCGTGGGTCTCGGCAGTTCGGCCACCTTCTCCCAGGTCGCACGCAGTGAGGACGTCACGGCCCTGCGCGAGGTGCTGAAGGCCTTCACCGACCAGGGCGGCACCGTGTTCGACACGGCCCCCAGTTACGGCGCCTCAGAGGAGGTCGCCGGTCGCCTCGGTGGGGAACTCGGCATCACCGACAAGATCTTCTGGGCCACGAAGGTGAACGTCGCCGGGCGCGGCGGGGGCGGTGCCGATCCGGCGGCGGCCAGGGCGCAGATCGACGCCTCGTTCACGAAGCTCAAGAAGGCCAAGATCGACCTCATCCAGGTGCACAACCTCGGAGATGTCCCGACCCAGTTGGGCCTCCTCAAGGAGATGAAGAAGACCGGCCGCGTCCGCTACATCGGCGTGACCAGCACCAACAAGTCCCAGTACGCCGAACTCCAGACGGTGATGCGCAACGAGCCGCTCGACTTCATCGGTGTGGACTACGCCATCGACAACCGCGACGTCGAGGAGTCCATTCTGCCGCTCGCGCAGGAGCGCAAGATCGGCGTGCTGGTGTACGTGCCGTTCGGCCGGACCCGCCTCTTCAAGCGCGTCGGCGACCGGCCGGTGCCCGACTGGGCGAAACAGGTGGGTGCCGCCACCTGGGGCCAGTTCTTCCTGAAGTACGTCGTCGCCCATCCGGCCGTGACGTGTGTCACGCCGGCGACCAGCCAGGCGAAGAACGTCATCGACAACCTGGGCGGCGGGCGCGGCTCGCTGCCCGACGCGGCCACGCGCAAGAAGATGGTCGAGTTCATCGAGGCGCTGCCCAACGCCTAGGCGGCAAACGCCCCGACAGGACGGAGAAACGAGGACGGGGAAGCGAGGACGGAGGAACGAGGACGGAGGAGAGAGGTAGGTGGGAGGTCAGAGGTCAAAGGGGCGAGCCGCGAGGCTTTCACTTCTTCCCTTCCTTCTTCACGCCCTCCGTCCTACCTCCGTCCTCATTCCTCTGTCCTCCGTCCTGCCTGGGGGGCTTCACCCGAGGTGCCGTCCGCCATCCACCCGGACCACCTGTCCAGTCACCCAGTCCTGGGCGAGGAGTCCGATCACGGTGTCGGTGACGACCTCCGGGCCGCCCCAATGTCCGAGTGGGGTCGCCGCGATCACGGCCTGCTGCATCTCCGCGGTCGATCCCGCCGCGGGGAGGATGGGGCCGGGGGCGATCGCGTTGACCTGGATGCCCGCCTCGGCCAGTTCCAGCGCCAGCGCCTCGGTGAGGGCGACGACCCCTGCCTTCGCGACGTAGTAGGGGACGTACCCCGTGTACCGCGGGCGCCCGCTGGCCGCGACCCAATCACTGCACAGGATGATGTGACCGGAGCCGCGCGTGCGCATGTGCGCTCCGGCCGCGCGTGCGCAGTGGAACGACGCGTCGAGGTCGACGGCGAGCTGCTGATGCCAGAGGTCTGGGGTCACGTCGTCGAGCGGCACGCGATCGTAGGTGGAGGCGAGACACACCAGCACGTCGAGCCGCCCGGCCCAGTCGAGGACATCGGCGACCAGGCCCTGACACGCCTGCGGTTGCCGCAGATCGGCGAAGAACGCGCGCCCGCGACGCCCAGCGGCCGTGACGGTCTCGACCGCGCCAGCGATGGCAGAAGCGGAACGGGAATAGGAGAGCGCGACGTGCGCGCCTCGCTCGGCACACGCCTGCGCGAGCGACGCCCCCATCCGGGCACCGCCCGTGATGAGGACCACGCGGTCAGCAAGCACAAACAATTGTGAATTCAAAATTCACAATGAAGCTCAGCTCGAGGCACCCGGTCGAAGCCTACGCGGACCCTTCATTGTGAATTCTGAATTCCCCTTAGAACGCAAACGTCCCGACGAACGCCGAGCGCTTGTCGATCTGCTGCCAGCGGCTCCCGAGCGCCTGTCCCGTGAAGGTCTGGTTGCGCGTGAGGCCGACCTCGGCCTCGGCGCCACGCGACAGCGGGTGGAACCACTGCATCGCGCCGCACGACGGATCGTGGTGGATGTGGGCCTCGACCTGCAGCTGGGCATCACCCGCGAGCACGGCCGCCGCGTGGTGGGTACGCTCGAAGGCAATCGGCACGGCCTGGACGTCGACGACGCGGAACGCCAAATCACCGATGGCCGTCTTCGCCATCGAGACGAGGGCCTCGCGCTGCGCCGTCGTGGCCCGGTCGTCGACATACAGCAGCGTCTTGACCAGGGTCGGGGCTTCTCCGCCCATCTCGCGCATGCCCAGGTTGTGCGTGCCGGACAGCGCGGCGACCACCGCGAGGCCGTCGATGTTCACGCCCCCGACCTGCCCCTTGTCCACGCGCCACGCCAGCACGGCCTGCCGCCCCATCGTCTCGGCTTCGCTGTTCATGATGCAGCCGCCGGCGAAGACCTCCGCGGTCCGTGCTTCGACGTACGTGCCGCTGACGGTCGGCGTCGTCGTCCGCGCCGCGGCGGGCGTCGCCGAATCGGCGGCCAGCGTGGGGGCGGCGGTGAGCATCATGGCAAGAGTCAGGGCAACACGGGTCATGGGAGCCTCACAAGCAATTCACAATTCACAATTCAGAATGAGGCGCAGCTCGAAGCAGATGAGCTTCGAACAACGCCTGCAATCAAGCCAATATCGTCAGGGCTGCACATCGAGCATGAAGCCCCGGCGCCTTCGCGACAAGCAGAATTCGATGTCCTGCGGGCGCCGGTCACTGCGGATGCCGGGCGCGGCGCGCTGCTCTTTTCATTCTGACGTCTGAACAGGCTCCTTCTGGACCCGGAGAGCCCCCGGCAGATCTTCGGTGTTGGCTGCGCGCTTCATTGTGAATTTTGAATGCTGAATTCTTCCCGACACCACCGCCGAGCCGCCCAGAATCACGGCAATCGCCACGACGATGCGCCAGGTGAGCGGCTCGTGGAGGAGCCAGGTGCCGAGGACGACGGCGACGACCGGGTTTACATACGGGTAGAGCGACACGATGGACATCGGCAGGTGCCGCAGGGCATAGGTGTACGCCACGAACCCCACCAGGCTCCCCGCCACGAAGAGGTAGGCCACCGCGGCGGCGCTGCGCGCCGTCCAGGTGAGGCGTCCGTACTCGCCGAGCAGACCGGACACCGCCAGCATCACCAGACCACCGGCCAGCATCTGTCCCGCCGCCGACACGAGCGGGTCGGTGTCGTGCAGGCGCTGCTTCGAGACCGTCGAGCCCACCGACCAGCCGACGCACGCCAACTGCGTGGCGATCAGGCCGCCGATCCAGGTCCAGCCCGACGTCGCCGACATCGCCGCCAGGAGGTCCGGCCACACCAACAGGAGAATGCCCGAAAAGCCGATCGACAGGCCGACGACCGTTCGCCGGGTCAGTCGCTCGCCGCCGGCCAGTGACTCGATGCCGACCATCCAGAACGGCGTCGACGCCACCAGCACCGCCACGAGGCCGCTGGCCATGAACTGCTCGGCCCAGACCACGCCGCCGTTGCCGAAGCCGAGCATCGCCAGGCCAATCAGGAAGAAGGTTGGCGCCCGGCGCCAGTCCGGCCACTCGTGCCCGAGCAGGCGGAGGGCCACGGCGAGCACGGACCCGGCCAGCGTGAAGCGCATGCCGCCCAACAGGAACGGTGGGACCGTCTCCAGCGCGACCTTGATGCCGAGATAGGTCGTACCCCAGAAGACGCAGACGGCCGCGAAGGCAATGTACGCAAGCTGTCGGGTCGACAGGCCTCTCATCGCGCCACCGCGGTCGCGGCTCGAGGGTCATCGGCGGAGCCGTCACCCTGTCGCGTCGACGGCCCGAGCGGAAGTCTGACGGTTTCCTTCACCGTCTCGAGCACGACCGTGGTGCGGGTGGAGACGACGCCGGGAATTCGTCCAAGTCGTTGACGGAGAAGGGTTCCAAGGTGCTGGGCGTCGCTGGTGCGCACCTTCAGCAGGTAGCAGTCGTCGCCCGCGACGTGATGAACCTCGAGCACCTCGGGCACGGCAGCCAGGCGAGCGCCCGCAGACTCCTCCTGCTCACCGGTACCGGAGACACGCACCGCCACGAAGGCCAATTGACCTAAACCAACGGTTCGCGGGGCGACCAGCGCGGCGTAGCCCTGGACGATACCGCGGCCCTCGAGTTTACGGAGGCGCTCCAGCACCGCGGAAGGCGCCAGCCCGACCGTTCGAGCCATGTCTGCCTGGGAAACGCGCGCGTTCTCCTGAAGCATCTCCAGTAGCTGGAGGTCAACGACGTCCAATGTTCTGTCAACGGCACTCATGGCAGAACATTACAACAAGTAATTCAGAATTCAGAGTTCAAAATGCGGCGCGGGGCAAGCATCGCCATGCATCCGCAGAGCTTAGGCACGACAACACAGCGCGGGGCGAACGCCGCCAGGCATCCGCAGGGCGTCGGCACGTTCGGGCTGGGGCGTCGGCGGAGGTCGCGGGGGGAGGACTGTCGACCTGAAGGTCGACAGCTACGTGTACTCAATAGCGCGGAGCGAGGATGTGCTCGCCCCGCGCTTCATTCTGAATCTTGAATTCTGAATTGTTCAGTGGCAGCAGCCGCGGCCGTTGCCGGCGACGCAGCAGGCCGCGTTCGCCGCACTGCCATCGGGGCCCATGGCCTTCTGGGTCTGGGTGCACCAGTACGCGGTGGCGTCCCAGGTGCCGGCGTGCTTCTGCTCGCCCGGGTCCGGCGTCGTCAGGACGTACATGCCCTTGTGTCGCAGGTGGGCGCAGTGCACGTCTGGCGACACCAGGCGGGATTCAGGAACGGGATGAGCCATGGTTCCCCTCTCAGGCCGAGACGCCGGCCGCGTGCAGGAGCGCCCGCTTCACCGCGGTCTTCGCCACCTGCACCTTGTATGCGTTCTGGGTCATCGGCGTGGCGCCTGCCAGCGCCGCCTCCGCCGCCTTCGTCGCCGTCGCCTCGTTGAGGGGCTGTCCCTTCAACGCGGCCTCCGCTTCGGGTGACCGCCACGGGATCGGTGCGACCGCGCCCAGCACCACGCGCGCGTCCGTCACGGTGGATCCCTGCAGCTGCAGCGCGACCGACGCAAACGCGATGGGCCAGTCGTGCGAGCTGCGGAAGCGCACCTCGTACGTCGCGCTCTTCATCGCCCTGGCCGGCGGCACGATGACGTGGGTCAACAGTTCGTCGGGCCGCAGGGCGGTCTCACCGTACAGGTTGCGTTCCGGGAGCTCGAAGAACTCCTCGGCCAGCACCTCGCGCTCCCCGCGCGGGCCGACGATGCGCACCTTGGCGCCGAAGGCCACCAGCGGCACCGCCAGGCTCGACGGATGGACGATGTGGCAGGGGCCACCGCCGAAGATGGCGTGGAACTGGTTCTCGCCGTCCACGGAGTAGCACCGCGCCCCGCCCTTCTTCAGGCACGGGAACTCCTCGTTGCGGTAGTACCAGCAGCGAGGCCGCTGCATCAGGTTGCCACCCACGGTCCCGAGGTTCCGGATCTGCGGCGTGCCGACTTCGGCCGCCGCCTCCATCAGGGCCTGGTACTGCGCGGTCACCGTCGGATGCGCCTGCAGGTCCACGAGCCGGACTGCGGACCCGATGCGCAGGCCGCCGTCCGGCGTGGCCGTGATGGTGCCGTCGAGGCCCTTCACGTTCACCAGGCGATCGGGTGTCGCGATGCGGTCCTTCAGCAGGGACACGAGGTCCATGCCGCCGGCCAGGGGCAGCACCTTGCCCCGCTCGCGCCCGAGGGCGGCGAGGGCCTGCTGCTCGTTGGCAGCCTTCACGTATGCGAACGGCTTCACTGCGTGCCTCCTGCGCGTTCGCCCTCGAGGGCGGTCAGCACCTTCTGCGGGGTGAGGGGAATGCTGCGGACCCGCACGCCGATGGCGTTGGCCACGGCGTTGGCGATGGCCGCCGCGGTCGAGATGGTCGGCGGCTCACCGATGCCGATGACGCCGCGCTCCGGCTGGTTCATCAGCATGATGTCGATCTTCGGGATGTCGCTCATCCCCGGCACCAGGTACCACTCCATGTTCGGATTCACCTGCATGGCCGTGTTCCGGTCCAGGATGCGGTCCTCGTACAGGGCATATCCCACGCCCATGACCATGCCGCCGATGCACTGGCTCTCGGCGGTGAGCTGGTTGACGATCAAGCCGCAGTCCTGCACGCAGAGGATGCGATCGACCTTGGCGATACCGGTCTCGATGTCCACGGACACCTCGGCGAACTGCACGCCGCTCGACCCACTCGCCGACAGCCCCGGCTCCCACCCCGCATTCACCGACACCGGCGTCGTCTGCAATCGCTTGCAGGCGTCGGCCCACGACAGGCCCTTCCCTGGCGTGGTCTTCGAGTGGACCCGCCCACCGCTGGCCGTGATGTCGGCTGCCGCCACGCCGATGGCCGGCGCGACGCGGGTCGCCAACTCCTGGAGCACCTTGCTCACGGTGACGCGAATCGCCGGCGAGACGGCCGGCGCGGTCGTCGACCCCCCGCTCCCCCCGCTGAACGGGTAGTTGCTGTCGCCGAGTTCGACCTTGATGTCCTTCACCTGCAGGCCGAGGGTCTCGGCCGCGATGACGGCAATCAGCGTGCGGGTGCCGACGCCCAGATCCTGCGTGCCGCAGCGCACGACCACGCCGCCGTCCGGGAGGATCTCGCACTGGGCCTGCGTGCCGCGCCCGCCGCCGCCCCACCGGTTGGCCGCGCAGCCCATGCCGCGCTTGATCGGTCCTGGGGTCGGATCCCCCGTGGCATGCCGCTTGTCCCAGCCGAACTTCGACGCGCCGATCTTGAAGTACTCGCGCCACATGGCGTTGGGCGCCTGCGGGGGGAGGTTCCGGATGCGGAACTCGATCGGATCCATCTTCACGCGATCCGCGAGCTCGTCCATCAGCATCTCGGTGATGAAGCAGCCCTGCGGATGGCCCGGCGCGCGCATCGCGCGCTGCTGACCGGCGTTGATGTAGACGTCCTTGTGGACGCGCCGACGATTCGGGAACGTGTAGATGTAGGGCAGCGGGAAGCCGGACGACGCCCCGGCGCCGCCGGTGCCCCAGCTCTCGGCCTCGAAGGCCGTCAGCATGCCGTCGGCCGACACGCCGGCCTTGATCTTCGCGTACGCCGACGGGCGATTGCCCGCCGCCAGATGCTCCTCGCGGCGGTCCAGCATCAGCTGCACCGGCGCCTTCGCCTCCTTGGCGAGACGCGCGCACGCGATCCCCTGGACGTCCGGTCCGAACTTGCTGCCGAACCCGCCGCCCATGTGCTCGGTGATCACGCGGACGTTGGCCTGCGGAATCCCCAGGCTGGTCGCGAACCCCTCGCGCGTGCCGTGCACCGCCTGCGTGCTCACCCACGCCGTCAGCTTCTCGCCCTCCCACTCGCACATGCAGCCGTGCGTCTCGAGCGACACATGCGTCTGCACCTGCGTGTTGTACGTCTGTTCGACGATGTGGGCGGCGGCGGCGAATCCGGCGGTGATGCTGCCTTCTTCCTCGGTCTGCGACGCCTTCACGTTGCCACCCTCGAACACCGGCGGCGCCTCCGGCTGCAGCGCCTGCTCCACGTTGGCCAGGAACGGGAGAATTTCGTATTCGACCTTGATCGCGCGGGCGGCGTCGCGGGCCTGATCCTCGGTGACGGCCGCCACGGCCGCCACTTCATCGCCCACGTACATCAGCTTGCCGCCCACCTTCGCGATCGGCACGGCCGCCTTGACGCCGGGCATCTTGAGCGCGGGCCCGAGGTCGAGCGCCGTGATGCGCGCGTGCGGGTGTGGCGACCGCAGGATGCGCCCGTACAGCATGCCCGGGCGCTTCATGTCGTAGGAGTACTTCGCCCGACCCGACACCTTCACCGGGCCGTCGATCCGGTTGACCCGCGTGCTCAGGATCCTGCGTTCCTTCGGCCACGCATAGGGAGAGTTCGGATTGGCGGTCGCCGGCAGGTTGACCTCGGCCACCTGCTCGCCGGCGATCGACTCGTCCAGCGGCATCATCGGTTCGTCAGCCACGGGCGCCTCCCTTCACCGACAGCGCCGCTTCGAGCAGTCGCACGTACGTCCCGCAGCGGCAGATGTTGCCGTCGAGCGCCTTCTTGGCCTGCGCCGCCGTGGGGTTGGGCGTCTTGTCGAGCAGGGCCACCGTCGACATCACGAAGCCCGGCGTGCAGAAGCCGCACATCGTGCCGTCCTTCTCGAAGATCGCCTGCTGCACCGGGTGCAGCACCGTGCCCTGCGTGAGCCCCTCGATCGTGCGGATGTCGGCCCCCTCGGCGTCGACCGCCAGCACGGAACAGGCATAGGCCGTGCGCTTGTCGATCGTCACGGTGCAGGCCCCGCAGGACCCGCGGTCACACACGCGCTTGGCGCCCGTCAACTCGAGCTGCTGGCGCATGGCGTCGAGCAGGGTCGTCCGTGGCTCCACGGTCACCGTGCGCTTCTGGCCATTGATGGTCAGGGTCAGCGGGGCCGCCTCGGGCCCCACCACCGTGGCCCCCTGGGCCTCGGCTGCGTCAGGCGCGATGGCCGCCGCCACGACGGGCGTGACACCCACCGACTTGAGGAAGGTGCGTCTGGAGAAATTCGGGCTGGACGCCGACGCCTCCGCCGGAGCAGAGGAGGGTGAGTCCTCTCCAGCAGGGCGCGAACGCGTGTGTTCGGACACGGGTACCTCGCTGTTCGGAAGCAGAACTGCTATCGAGTGCCTAGCCTACTACCACCGCCACCCAATTCAGCATGCAAAATTCAGAATGAAGCGCGGGGCAGGCAGGGGTGGATCTGCCGAGCGCCGCGACGTCACGCCAGCCCGGATTTCGCCATGGAATGGTTCTGAGCGTTGGGCAGGGGCGACCCAGCTGGCCCCGCGCTTCATTCTGAATTTCGAATTTTGAACTTCTCTGGCAGACTCCCACCGTGCTCAGCCAGGGATCGCTGTCGCGGCCGCGCCAACTCACGCCGCCGCAACTGCTCATCCTCAGCTTCTTCGGCCTCATCGTCGTCGGCACCGCGCTGCTGTCCCTGCCCTGGGCGTCGGCGGGCCTGCGCCTGCCCTGGCACGCTGCGCTGTTCACCGCGACGTCGGCCGTCTGCGTCACCGGTCTGATCGTCGTCGATACGCCGGTGGACCTGTCGGCGTTCGGCCAGGTCATCGTCCTGCTGCTCATCCAGGCCGGCGGCCTCGGGTACATGACGTTCTCGACGCTCATCGGCGTCGCCCTCGGCCGACGGGTCACGTTGCAGGAGCGGCAGACGCTCGTCGAAGGGCTCAATGCGTTCGGCCCGGGTGAGGTCGTGCGGTTCGCCTGGGGGGTGCTGCGGGTGACGCTCGTCATCGAGTGCCTCGGCGCGCTGATCCTGGGAGCCTGGTGGGCCAGCACGCATGGCCTGGCGCGCGGAGCCTGGTTCGGGGTCTTCCACGCGGTGTCGGCCTTCAACAACGCCGGGTTCTCTCTGTTCTCCGACAACCTCGTCGGCGCCAGCGACGAGCCGATCGTGCTCCTGACGGTCTCGATGCTCGTGATTCTCGGCGGTCTCGGGTTCTTCACCATTCTCGAGGTCGCGTCGCTCCGGCGACGGTCCCTGAAGCTGTCCGTGCACTCGCAACTGGTGATCGCCGCGACGGCGGTCCTGCTCGTCGGCGGCACCATCGCGCTCTATCTCCTCGAGCGCGACAACCCGCAGACGCTCGGCGCCCTCCCGGCCGGGCAGGCCTGGCTCGCCGCCTGGTTCCAGTCCGTCGTCACGCGGACTGCCGGCTTCAACTCCATCGCCATCGGCGCGTGTCAGCCCTCCGCCCTCTTCGTGATGACCATCCTGATGTTCATCGGGGCCGCGCCGGGCAGTACCGGGGGCGGAGTCAAGGTCAGCACCGTGAGCGTGCTGCTGGCGGCGCTCTGGGCCACGGCGCGCGGGGAGACCGATGCCGTCGTCTTCAAGCGCCGGGTGCCGCAGGAGCAGATCGCCCGGGCCTTCCTCATCTGTCTCGTGGCGTTTCTGGCCGTCAACGCGCTGGCGGCCATCCTGCTGGCGCGGGAAGGTCGAGAGCTGCTGCCGACGCTGTTCGAAGTCGTCTCGGCCTTCGGCACCGTGGGCATGTCCACCGGCGAAGGGGCCAGCCCCCTGAGCCTCAGCGGGCACTTCTCCGTTCCCGGGCAGCTGCTGATTGCCCTGATGATGTTTGCCGGGCGCCTCGGGCCCCTGACGCTCCTGATGGCCGTGGCCCGCCGCAGCGAAGCCTCCCGCATCCGCTACCCGGAGGGGAAGGTGCTGATTGGATAGAGCCAGGTCGAACGCAGAACGCAGAACGCAGAACGCATGTACTGACGATGACGGCCCGTTCGGAGAACGGGCCCTACCCAGCTGACGATGACGGCCGGCTCGGAGAGCCGGCCCTACCCAGCCCGGTGCCCGGGTGCCCGCTTCCCGACTCCCGCTTCCCGACTCCCGACACTCTGCTGCCATGTCCAAACGCCTCTACGCTGTCATCGGTCTCGGTCGGTTCGGGTCTGCCGTCGCTTCCACGCTCGTTTCGCTCGGCCAGGACGTGATCGGCGTCGATGACGATGAGGAGCGCGTCCGCGAGATGGGCGAGCTCACGACCAACGCCCTGCAGATCGACGCCACTGACCTCCGGGCCCTCCGGCAGGCCGGCGTCAACGAGGCCGACGTCGCGATCATCTCGATCGGGGAGAACATCGAGGCGAGTCTGCTCGTGGTGATGCAGGTCAAGGACCTCGGCGTGCCCAAGATCATCGCCAAGGCGGTCACGCCCCTGCACGGGCGCATCCTCGAGAAGCTGGGCGTGTCGCGCGTCATCTTCCCCGAGCGCGAGATGGCCGAGCGGACGGCCCGCAGCCTGGTCATCCCGAATGCCCTCGACTACATCGCGCTGTCGAAGGACCACTCGCTGGTGGAAGTCACCGTGCCGACGCCCTTCGTCGGGCATACGCTCCGGAGCATCGAGCTGCGCGCCCGACACGGCCTCACCCTCGTGGCCATCAAGCGGCAGGTCGACGGCACCGAGCAGACCATCGTCTCGCCCCAGGCCGATCAGACGCTGCTGGCCGGCGACATCGTCGCCCTGCTCGGCAGCAACGAGAAGCTCGCGCTGATCGAGCGCATTCGCTGAGGGCCTGACGCGAAAGACCCCCGGCAGCGCGACAGGTCGCGACACCGGGGGCCTCAGGGCTGGGGAGCCCGCCGCGTCAGGGGACCACGCCAGGGAGGGACGCCCCCGGGGTCACCCCGCGCGGAAACCGATCCTGCCTACCTACTTCTTGCGCCGCCCCGCCACACCGGCGCCGACCAGGCCGAATCCGAGCAGCATCAGCGTTGTCGGCTCCGGCACGCTCGGGTCGCCCGGATCCGTCGGGCAATCGGGGTCGAACGAGCTCGGCAGGCACGCCTGGAGCTTGGCGCTCTGGCCCTGCGGCAGCCCCTGGAGGTGCATGTACGCCGCGTTCTCGAACGAGGTCGCGCTGAGCGCCGTGGCGGCGTCGAGGTAGAACGAGATCTTCTCACCCGCGTCGAAGCGCTTGGCGCCGCCACCCGAGTTGCTGGTCGTGTAGTTGAACGAGAAGTTCAGCGTCTGGGTCAGCCCGCCACCGGTGCCGTTCGGCGCGCCGTACGACAGCGTCGGGGCCTGCACCGAGCCGAGCACCGACGTGAAGTTCTCGACCGCGGTCGGATTCGGCAGGCCACCGGCATAGAACAGGGACAACTGGCTGATGAAGCCGTTGGTGTTGTTCGTGATCTCGATGAACACGCGGCCGATGTCGGCTGCCGGCACGTCAGGCGCGTTGTTGATGTTGACGACGACGCCACCGAGGGCGACCCCACAGCCGGTGTTGCTGTAGCAGTCGGCCACGTTGATGGTCAGGGCCTGGGCGGCGGGTGCTGCCACGCCGAGGACGGCGACCACCGAGAGAAGCGAGAAGACATTACGCATGATTCGAGAACCTGGACCTGCGGATTGTCGCCCGCTGATGAATGGGC
>LNFM01005237.1_pt1 | contig 24947 bp, 22 predicted proteins | sample 596031 | NCBI WGS metagenome assembly LNFM01 (sample SAMN04254537, study PRJNA301005) | activated carbon metagenome | isolation source: dual media filters at the Ann Arbor, Michigan drinking water treatment plant | place: USA: Ann Arbor | reverse complement strand
GCCTGCAGGAACCCCAGCGTCTCGCCCTCGAACACGCCGCAGGTGAGCGGCCCGCCCGACCAGGCGGCGGTGTCGAGGCAGATGCGGTTGTCGCGCACCACCGGCTGGAAGCCCGCGGTGTGGCCGTGCACCACCACGATGCCATGGTCGCGCTCGCTGCCGAGGAAGTCGTGGCGGATGCGCAGCAGGTCCTCGCGCGACTGGTCTTCCAGCGCGATGCCGGGGCGGATGCCGGCATGCACGAACAGGTAGCCGCCTTCCTGGTGGTGCAGGTGCAGCCGGCGCAGGAAGCGCAGGTGCTGCGGGGCGAAGTGCTCGGGCCAGGATTCGCGCGGCGTCTCGGCCGGCACGCCCCAGGCATCGAGCGTGGCGCGCCCGCCGCCCCAGAGCCAGTCCGCCGCGGCGGCGCCGTCGCCGGACAGCGCGGCGAGCATCGTCTCCTCGTGGTTGCCGGTGAGGTTGAGCATGGCGATGCCCGGCACGGGGTCGGTCTCGATCAGGTGGTCGAGCACGGCGCGGCTGTCGCCGCCCTTGTCCACGTAGTCGCCGAGGTGGACCAGCAGCGCCGAGCCGACCGGGCGCGCGCGCAGGTCGTCGGCGATCTGCGCGTGCAGGTCGCGCAGCTTGTCGATGGACCCGTGGATGTCGCCGATGGCGTAGATGCGCCGCCCATGCGGCAGGCTTCCCGGCGCGGGACGAAGGGCGATCATGCGCGCTCCCCGCGCACCCGTGTCATGTGCGCTGCCCGCGCAACGGCGTCATGTGCGTTCTCCGCGCAACGGCGCCATGTGCGCTCTCCGCGCACCCTTGTCATGTGCGCTCTCCGCGCAACGGCGTCATGTGCGCTCTCCGCGCACCCTTGTCATGTGCGCTCTCCGCGCACCCTTGTCATGTGCGCTCTCCGCGCAACGCAATCATGTCTTGTCCGCCCGCGGGTCGAGTGCGTCGCGCAATCCGTCGCCCATCAGGTTGAAGGCGAGCACCACGATCATGATGGTCACACCCGGGAAAATCGACAGCCAGGGCGCCTGCGTCAGGAACCGCTGCGACGAATTCAGCATCGACCCCCAGGACGGGTTGGGCGGCTGCATACCCAGGCCGAGGAAGGACAGCGCCGCTTCGGCGATGATGGCTTCCGCAATGGCGAGCGTGGCCTGCACCAGCAGCGGCGGGATGATGTTGGGCAGCACATGCACGAACGCGATCCGCCAGGGTGGATTGCCGAGCGCGCGCGCGGCCTCCACCCAGTCGGTGGATTTCGCGTCCAGCGCCATGCCGCGCGCCAGGCGCGCGAAGACCGGCGAGGCGGTGATGGCGATGGCGAGCATGGCGTTCTCGAGCGCCGGGCCGAGAAAGGCGGCGAGCGCGATCGCCAAAATCAGGAAGGGCACGCTCAGCATGGCATCGGCGACGCGCGAGATGACGGCGTCCACCCAGCCTCCGGCGAGGCCCGCGACCAGCCCCAGCGGGACGCCCATGATGAGGGCGCCGAGCACCGAGATCACGCCCGCCATCAGCGACGCCCGCGCGCCCCAGATGACGCGCGAGAGCACGTCGCGCCCGTTCTCGTCCGTGCCCATCCAGTGCGCCCAGGAGGGTTCCTTGCGGATGCGCGACCACGACGTCTGCAGCGGGTCATAGGGCGCGATCAGCGGCGCAAGGATGGCGACCGCCACGAACAGCACGACCACGATGAGCCCGACCACGGCCAGGCGGTGGCGCAGGAAGCGACGGATGGCGCGGCGCGTGGGGCTCTCGCCGGGCGCGGGCGCGGCGGCGGCGGTGGCGCTCATGCCTGCCGGAGCCTCGGGTTGATCATCATGTAGAGAATGTCCGCGACCAGGCTCAGCACCACGAAGATCAGCGCGGTGGCCAGCACCACGCCCTGCACCACCGGATAGTCGCGGTTGAACACCGCATCGACGATGAGTTTCCCGAAGCCCGGGATGGTGAAGATCTGCTCGGTCAGCACGGCGCCGGCCAGCAGGCGGCCGAACTCGATGGCGCCGAGCGTCACCACCGGGATCAGCGCATTCCGCAGCGCGTGCTTCCACACCACCACGCGTTCGCGCAGCCCCTTGGCGCGCGCGGTGCGCACGTAGTCCTGCGACAGCGCCGTCAGCATCGCCGCGCGGGTGTGGCGCATCAGCACGGACGCCACGCCGGTGCCGAGCACGAAGGCCGGCATGATGGTGGTGGCCAGCGACTGCACCGGAGCCCGAGGGCGGCAGCCAGCCGAGCTCCACGCTGAACAGCAGGATCATCATGATGCCGAGCCAGAAATTCGGCGTGGAGATGCCGAACAGCGCCACGCCATTCGCCGCCCAGTCGGTCGGCGTATCCTTGCGCACGGCCGACAGGATGCCGAGCGGCACGCCGATCAGGATGGCGATGATGAAGGCCATGGTCGCCAGCTGGAACGTCACTGGCAGCTTGGTGAGGATCAATTCGCTGACCGGGACCCGGATGCGCCAGGAGAAGCCGAAATCCCCGGTCAACACCTTGCCCATCCAGATCAGGTATTGCTGCCAGATCGGCTTGTCGAGGCCGAGCTCGGCGCGAATGGCGGCGAGCACCGCGGGGTCGCCGCGTTCCTCGCCGGCCAGGATCAGCGCCGGGTCGCCGGGCATGAGCTGCTGCAGCCCGAAGATCAGGATCGACAGGATCAACAGGGTGGGGATGACCTGCCCGACCCGGCGCAGCAGCCAGATGCCCATGGCGGGGCTACGCCCCGGTCCGTGCGGCCGCGCCCCTGCGGATCGCGCGACGCGCGACCGCGTAGAGCCGGCCCTCAGTGCCCGCGACGGCGCGGATCATTGAAAGCGCATCCCCTGCAGCCGGATCATGCCGTCCGCGACCGGCCGGTAGCCGACCAGGCGCGTCTGGTGCGCCATGATGTTCTTGCGGTGCCAGAGGTAAATGCGGTTCGCGTCCTGGCCGATCGAGAGCCGGATCATGCGCGCATAGAGGTCGCGGCGCTTTTCGATGTCCAGTTCGGTCCGCGCGGCATCGAGCAGCGCATCGACCTCGGGGTTGGAATACCGCCCGTCATTCTGCCCGCCGCCGGTGCGGGAGAAGGTGAAGATGTTGCCATCCGGATCGGTGCGCCCCGACCAGCCCACGAGGTAGGTCTGGAATTCGCCGCGGTTCGCCGCCTGCAGCGAGGAGGCGAATTCCATCGCGCGCAGCGTGACCTGGAAGCCGGCCTCCGCGACCATGGACTGGATCACCTCGCCCACCTGGCGCAGGTCGGGGTTGTTCGGGACCGTCAGTTCGATCGCCAGCGGCCCGGTCACGCCGGCTTCGCGCAGCAGGGCGCGGGCGCGCTCGATGTTGCGGGGCTCGGGCTGGAAGTCCCGCACGTGGAAGGGGTTGGCCGGCGGCCAGGGTTGGCGCGATGGCGTGTACATCCCTTCGTAGACCACCTGGTTCACCGCGGCGCGGTCGATCGCGAGTTCGAAGGCGCGGCGCACGCGCGCATCGCGGCCGAGCGGGGTGTTCGCGCGTTCCCCGTTCCCGACATTGATGGTGATGCCGAAGTAGCCGAGCTCATCCACGTTGACCGCGCGCAGGTTGCGGGCGCGCTGGATGGTACGGATGTCGTCGGGTTCCATGCGCTCGACGAATTCGACCGCGCCGGATTGCAGGTTGGCCAACCGCACCGTGTTGTCCGGGATCGGCAGGTAGGTCACGCGGTCGAAGTGGATGTTCGCGGCATCCCAGTATTCGCGGAAGCGTTCCACCACGATGCGCTCCTGCGCCACGCGCTCGACGAAGCGGAAGGGGCCGGCGCAGACCGGTCGGGTGCCGAAGTTGCGTCCCAGCGCCTCGGCGGCCTTGGGGCTGACGATCATGCCGGCACGGTCGGTGAGGGCCGCGAGGAAGGAGGCCGAGGGGGTCTTCAGCACGATGCGCACGGTGCGCGGGTCGACCACCTCGACCGACTGCATGTCGGCGATCTCGGAACGCCGGAACGAACCCTGCATGGTCAGGTGGCGGTTCAGCGAGTAGCGCACCGCCTCGGCGTCCATCGCCTCGCCATCGTGGAAGCGCACGCCCTCGCGCAGGGTGATGAGCAGCTGCGTCGGGCTTTCCCAGCGATGCGCGGTGGCCAGTTGGGGCACCACCTCCAGCCGTTCGTTGATGTCGAACAGCTTGTCGCACAGCGCCATGTAGACGATGCGCCCGACATAGGTGCGCGACAGGGTGGGGTCGAGGATATCGGGGTCCTCGCGCAGGCCGATGCGCAGGTTCTGCGCCTGCGCGGGCGCGATGGTCGCGATGGCGGGAATGATGGCCGCGGCGGCGGCGAGCATCGCCTTGATGGTGGTCTTCATTGTGGCACTCCCGGTTGCGGGCCTGGGGCCCGGAAGAAGGATTGCAGGCGGCGCAGCCTTTCGCCACCGGCCAGGCGTTCGGCCCGCGGGCCCGGCGGCGGCAGGCGGCCATCCAGGTGGCAGGCGACGCGGTGCGGCGCAGCGGTCAATTCGGGCTGGCGCTCGCGGCAGGCGGGTTCCGCGAAGGGGCAGCGCGTGTGGAAGCGGCAGCCGGGCGGCGGCGCGATGGGGGATGGCACGTCGCCCTCGATCGGCGGCGCCTTCGTGCCGTGGCCCGGGACCGCGGCCAGCAGGGCGCGCGTATAGGGGTGCTTCGGCGCGGAGAGCACGGCGTCGGCGGGCCCTTCCTCGACGATGCGGCCGAGATACATCACCGCGACGCGGTCGGCGACATGACGCACCACGCCAAGGTCATGGCTGATCAGCACGAAGGTCAGGCCGAGGTCGCGGATCAGGTCCGACAGCAGGTTCACCACCTGCGCCTGCACGCTGACATCCAGAGCGCTGACCGGTTCGTCGCCGACGATCAGCTTCGGCTGGGACGCCAGGGCGCGCGCGATGGCGACGCGCTGGCGCTGCCCGCCGGAGAATTCATGCGGCCAGCGCCGCGCGAGTTCCGGCCGCAGCCCGACGCGCGAGAGCAGGTCCGCCACGCGCGCGCGTTCCTGGTCGCGCGGCACGATGCGATGCAGGCGCAGCGGCTCGGCCACCGCCTGCTCGACCGTCATGCGTGGGTCGAGGCTGGCGAAGGGGTCCTGGAAGATCAGTTGCATGTCGCGCCGGCGGGCGCGCAGCGCGGCGGCGGACAGCTTCGTCAAATCATCGCCGGCGAAACGCACGGTGCCGGCATCGGGCGTGATCAGGTTCAGCATCAGCCGGCCGAGGGTGGATTTCCCGCAGCCGGATTCGCCGACGATCGCCAGCACCTCCCCCTGCGCGACCGACAGCGAGACGCCATCCACCGCATGGACGGCACCCGCGCGGCGGCCGAGCGCATCGCGCACCGGGAAGCGCTTCACCAGCCCGTCCAGTTCCAGCAACGCGCTCATGCGGCCGCCAGCACGCCGTCGAGCGGCGCGCGCCAGCAGGCGGAGAGATGGCCTGGCGCGACTTCCACCAGCGGCGGTGTGCTGGCGCAGCGTTCCACCACGAAGGGGCAGCGCGGCGCGAAACGGCAGCCAGGCGGGGGGGCACGCAGGTCGGGCACCGTGCCCTCGATGCTGGCCAGGCGCTGCCCGGGTTCGCCCTCGCCCGGCGCGGCACCGAGCAGGCCGGCGGTGTAGGGATGTTCGGGGCGCGCGAACAGCGCGGCAGCCGGCGCCTGTTCGGCGATGCGCCCGGCATACATCACGGCCACCTCGTCGGCATGGTCGGCCACCACGCCGAGGTCATGCGTGACCAGCACCACCGCCGTGCCGGTCTCGCGCTTCATGTCATCGAGCAGCGACAGGATCTGCGCCTGGACCGTGACATCCAAAGCCGTGGTGGGTTCATCGGCGATCAGCAGCTTCGGCCGGCAGGCCAGCGCCATGGCGATCATCACCCGCTGGCGCATGCCGCCCGAGAGCTGGTGCGGGTATTGCCGGGCGCGCCTGGCCGAATCGGGGATGCGCACGCGGTCGATCATGCGCACGGCCTCGGCGAAGGCGGCGGCGTGGTCCAGGCCCTGGTGCAGGCGCAGCGCCTCGGCCACCTGTTCGCCGGCGGTGAAGGCCGGGTTCAGGCTGGTCATCGGTTCCTGGAAGATCATCGCCATCTCGCCGCCGCGCAGCAGGCGGCGCTCCTCGGGCGAGAGCGCGGTCAGGTCGCGCCCCGCCAGGCGAATGGCGCCGCCGACGGTCGCGGTCGTTGGCAGCAGGCCCATCACGGCCAGCGCCGAGACCGACTTGCCGCAGCCGGATTCGCCCACGATGGCCAGCGTGCGGCCGGGCTCGACCCGGAACGACACGCCATCGAGCACGCGCAGGCTGCGCCCGTCCTGGCGGAAATCGAGCGTCAGGCCGGCGACGTCGAGCGCAGGCGCGCTGATACGCCCCTGCCCGGCCGATGGTGTCGCGGGTGGCATTGCCATGGCGCGAGTAATCCGCGCCGGGCGCCGGGGCGCAAGGGGGGGGCCGGCGGGATCGACCCCGACGCGACGCGCCCTGCCTAAGCGGCTCGCAGCGCTGCCGCCGGAGTGTCCAGTGCAAGGACCAGCGCCTGCCCGGCCGCGGTATCGTCGAAGCGCAGCCGCATCGATCCGCTCGCGGCATCGACGACGGATGCCGCGATGCCCGGATGACCGGCGGCGGAGAAGGTCACGCGCGCCCCGGGCGGCATCGCCGGCGCGCCATCGAGCGCCGCCCCGCCGGCCGAGACATTGACCACGCGCAGCGGGTGGCGCGCTCCATTGGCCTCGATCCAGGCCGGTGCCTCCGCCGCGATGCGCGGATGGCGACGGCGGTTGACCTCGTCATTCGATTCCCGCACCAGGCGGATCAGCGTGCCGCGCAGTTCCACCATCGCGGCGTCCGCTTCGCGCGCGGCGTGGCGCAGCGCTTCGGCGCGGGTCTCGACGCCCCGCGTCATGCCATCGAGCGATCCGCTCTGCCCGGTCATGTCCCGCGCGGCGCCCGCGGCACCGGCGGCGGCGCGGGCGATCTCGGCGGTTGCGGCCGATTGCTGCGCCATGGCGTCGGCGATCGCCGCCGCCGCGGTGTCGACCTGCTGCACCGTCGCGGCGATGCCGCCCACCGCGCGCACGGCCTGGTTGGTGGCGGCCACCACGGCTTCGATCTGGCGGCCGATCTCCTCGGTGCTGCGGGCGGTCTGCGCGGCGAGCGACTTCACCTCGCCCGCCACCACGGCGAAGCCCTTGCCGGCATCGCCGGCGCGCGCCGCCTCGATGGTGGCGTTCAGCGCCAGCAGGTTGGTGCGCGCGGCGATGTCGGAGATCAGGCGCGCGACCTCTCCGATCCGTTCGACCGACTGCTGCAGGCCGGCGATGGCGCGGCTGCCATCCTGGGCCCCGGCTACGGCGCGGCTGGTGGCTGCGGCGGCATCCTCGACACGGCCGGTGATCTCGCGGATGGAGGCGGACATCTCCTCGGCGGCCGCGGCACTTCCCGTCGAATGGTCGAGCGTGGTCTGCGCACCGAGCGCCAGCGCCTGGCTGCCCCCGACCGCGGTCGCGGCACCCTCGGCCATCCGCTCGGCCTCGGTCGCCATGGCGGCGATGCGTTCGCCGATGCGGTCGACGGCCTGGCGCGTCTCGGTCTCCAGCAGGTCGGCCATCGCGCGCATGGCGTTGGTGCGTTCGGCCTGGGCGGCGTCGCGCGCGCGGTCCTGTTCGGCGCGCAGCGCGGCGTTCTCCTCGGCGTTGCTGCGAAACACCGCCAGCGCGCGCGCCATGTCGCCGACCTCGTCGTGCCGGGCGGCGTCGGGCAGGTCGGTGCCGCGGCGCCCGGCGACCAGGTCCTCCATGCCACGGTTGAGCCGCGCGAGCGGCGCGGCGATGCGCGATCGCACCAGCCACAGCGCCAGCCCGCCGGCCAGCACCGCCCCGCCCAGCATGGCCAGCAGCAGGATGAGCGCGAGCCTTTCGCCGGCGGTGATGATGGCCTGCGCCGCGGCATCCGCTTCCTCCGTGAAGCGGGCGGCGGCCGCGGCGAGCGCGGTGTTCACCCGGCCGCGATTGGCGCGGTTGGCGGCATTGTTGCCCATGGCGTCCGCGGCGGGCGCGCCCTGCTCCACGCCGATGCGGGCGAGGTCGTCGCGGAAGCGGATGAATTCGGCGAGCGCCGTGAGCAGCGGTGGGACCGTCGCCTCATCGGCGGCGATCGCGGACAGCCGGTCGGCGTCGCGGCGGATATCGGCGAGGTGGCGGCGCAGGCCGGCGGCGAAGCGTTCGGATTCCGCACGGTTCTTCGCCATGTAGAGGCCGCGGCTTTCCATCACGACGGCATAGACGCCGGCATCGATGCGCTGGGCCAGCGTGGCGCGGTCCTGCATGCGGCCGACGGTTGCGACATCCCGCCCGTAGTCGACCAGGGCAACATGCGCGGCGATCCCGCCGCCGGCCGCGAGCAGCGTCAGCGTGCCCAGCACAAGGTAGATCCGCCCGGCAATCGAGCCCAGCCAGCGCTTCATGCGATACCCCCGTCAACCCGGCACGACCATGTCGCATGCGGGTTAAGCGAGGGTTGCGCGGGTACGGGGTGGTTTCTGCCGCCGGCCACTTCGGATGCCGGCTTCCGCACCCCGCGCAATCGTCGGGCGCGGCGTGCCCTCAGCCGCCAGCCACCTCGGCCGCCGGCTTCAGCACGCCGCGACGCACCTGGTCGAGCTCGATGGATTCGAACAGGGCGCGGAAATTGCCCTCGCCGAAGCCCTGGTCGCCCTTGCGCTGGATCAGTTCGAAGAAGATCGGGCCGATCAGCGTCCCGGTGAAGATCTGCAGCAGTCGCCCACCCGAGGGCGAGCCATCCATCAGGATGCCGTTGCGCGCCAGCCGCGCCATGTCCTCTCCGGTGTCGGGCAGGCGCTGGGGCAGGAGTTCGTAGTAGGTGTCCGGCGTGTCGAGGAAGCGCACGCCGGACGCCGCCAGGCCCTCGACGCTCGCGTGGATGTCGGCCGTGCCCATGGCGATGTGCTGGATGCCCTCGCCATTGTAGGCGCGCAGGTATTCCTCGATCTGGCTGCGGTCGTCGCTGCTCTCGTTGATCGGGATGCGGATCTGCCCGCACGGGCTGGTCATGGCCTTGGACTTCAGGCCTGTCAGCTTGCCCTCGATGTCGAAGTAGCGGATCTCGCGGAAGTTGAACAAGCGCTCGTAGAAGCCCGCCCAGGCGTCCATCCGGCCGCGATGGACATTGTGCGTCAGGTGGTCGATCAGCGTCAGGCCCGCACCCCGGGGGTTGCGTTCGGCGCCGTCGATCCAGCGGAAATCCACATCCCAGATGCTGCCCGTGGGGCCGTAGCGATCGACGAAGTAGATCAGCGATCCGCCGATGCCCTCGATGGCGGGGATGTTCAGTTCCATCGGCCCGACACGGCCATGGAACGGGCGCGCGCCCAGGCGCACCGCGCGGTCGTACGCGGCCGCCGCGTCGGCCACGCGGAAGGCCATGGCGCAGGCGCAGGGGCCGTGAACGCGGGCGAAGGCCTGGGCGTAGGAATCCGCTTCGGCGTTCAGCACGAAGTTCACATCGCCCTGGCGCCACAAGGTCACGCGCTTCGAGCGATGCCGTGCCACCGGGGCGAAGCCGAGGCTGGTGAAGACCGCCTCCAGCTGCGCGATGTCGGGCCCGGTGAATTCGACGAATTCGAAACCGTCCGTGCCCATCGGGTTGGCATCGGAGATGATGCCGGCGATCTCGGTGCGATCGGGCGGGATGTCCATCGGCGAAGCCTCCTGCGTTGGCTGCAGGATCGCCTCGCCAGCCGGGCGAATTCCGGCAAACTGCGCGCGGTCCTGCGGTAGAATGAGCGAATTCCTCCATTGCAGGGTGCCTTCGTGACGAATTCCGCCACAGACCTGGACGCCATCGACCGTCGCCTCCTGCGCGAGGTACAGCGCGACGGGCGCGCTTCGGTCGTGGCGCTGGCCGAACGCGTCGGGCTCTCCGCCACGCCCTGCCAGCGTCGCCTGAAACGCATGGAGGAAGCCGGCATCATCGCCGGCTACGCCGCCGTGCTGGACGCACCGCGCCTGGGCCTGGGCCTGACCGCCTTCGTGCAGGTCAGCCTGGCGTCGCGGTCGGAGGAGACGGTAGAGGCCTTCCACGCCGCCATCGGCCGCATGCCCGAGATCCTCGCCGCATGGGCCATGAGCGGTGAGACCGACTACCTGTTGCAGGTCGTGGCCGCCGACCTCGAGGCCTATGGCGAATTCGCCACGCGCCGCCTGCTGCGCCTGCCTGGCGTGAAGGACACCCGAAGCGCCTTCGTGCTGCGCACCGTGAAGCCGCCGGCGGGGCTGCCCCTGTAGATTGGGATGACGGCGCACCGGAAAGGCGCGAGGATCGCCTCCGAAGCGACGGCCCGGCGAACGGGATCGCGCCGGAGGAAACACCATGACGCATTCCCGCAGGACCGTGCTGGCCGCCGCCGCCCTCGCGCTGGCCGTACCCGGCACCGCCCGGGCGCAGGACTACCCCGCCCGCACCATCACCATCGTCGCCGGGGCCGCGGCCGGCGGGCCGACCGACGTGATCTCGCGCCTGGTCGCCGAGGCGATGGCGAGGCACCTGCCGCAGCCCGTGGTGGTCGAGAATATCGGCCCCGCCCATGTCGGCGCGCAGCGCGTGGCGCAGGCGCGGCCCGATGGCTACATGCTGCTGATGACCAATGTCGGCATGGCGGCGGGTGCGACGCTGTTCCGCCGCCTGTCCTTCGACACGCTGAACGGCTTCGCGCCGCTCGGGCTGGTGTCGGACGCCGCGATGACGATCATCGCCAAGCCCGGCTTCCCGGCGGAGAACCTCGCAGGGCTGGTGGCCGAATTGAACCGGCGCGGCGATGCGCTGAACCTCGGCACCGCGGGGCTCGGGTCCGCGGCCAACCTGTGCGGGCTGCTGCTGCAGCAGGCGGCCGGCAACCGCGCGACGATCGTGGGCTTCCGCGGCACGGCGCCGGCCATCACGGAACTCATGGCCGGGCGGCTCGACCTGCTGTGCGACCAGGCGACCAACACCGCGCCCTTCATCCGCGACAACCGGGTGCGCGCCTATGGCGTGACCAGCCTGCAGCGGCTGCCCGGCCTGCCGGACATCCCGACCACGACCGAGGCCGGCGCGCCGGCGATCAGCATGAGCACCTGGCACGGGCTGTATGCGCCCGCCGGCACGCCGGAGGCGGTGCAGCAGCGCATCAACGCCGCGCTGCTGCTGGCCATGCAGGACGAACGCCTGCGCACCCGCTTCGCCGAGCTGGCCACCGACCCGGCGACACCCGAGCGCGCGAGCCTGGCGTTCCATCGCCGCTTCCACGGCGAGGAGATCGCGCGGTGGCGGCCGATCATCCAGGCGGCGGGGTCCTATGCGGATTGACCGCCGCGGCTGACGCGCCGGTGTCGCGGAACCGTCACACCGCCATCGCACGGACAGGCTAGAGCATCGGGCGCAGGCGCGGCGGCGCACGCCGTCGCGCCTGCGCGCCACACGCCCGCAACCGACAGAGCGCCCGCATGACCGACCCCGCCGATGACCGCCCCTGGCTGGACCTCGAGCTCGAGGATGATTTCGACGAGGAGCTGGAGCAGGAGATCGATGATTCGCGCATCCCGGCCGAACTGCGCGCGCTGCTGGGCAAGCGCAAGAAGGCGACGCTCGACCGCGCCTTCTACTTCCGCGAATTGCTGCGCCTGCAAGCGGAACTGGTGAAGCTGCAGGATTGGGTCAGCCACACGGGGCTGAAGCTGGTCGTGCTGTTCGAAGGCCGCGATTCCGCCGGCAAGGGCGGTGTCATCAAGCGCATCACGCAGCGGGTCAATCCGCGCGCCTGCCGGGTGGTGGCGCTGCCCGCGCCCAACGACCGCGAGAAGACGCAGTGGTATTTCCAGCGCTACGTCCCGCATCTGCCGGCCGCCGGCGAGATCGTGCTGTTCGACCGCTCCTGGTACAATCGCGCCGGCGTCGAGCGCGTCATGGGCTTCGCCAGCGACGACCAGGTCGAGGCATTCTTCCGCGACGTGCCGGAATTCGAGCGCATGCTGGTGCGGTCCGGCATCGTGCTGGTGAAGTACTGGTTCTCCATCACAGATGAGGAGCAGCAGTTCCGCTTCCTCATGCGCATCCACGACCCGATCAAGCAGTGGAAGCTCAGCCCGATGGACCTGCAGTCCCGCGTTCGCTGGGAGCAGTACACCAAGGCGAAGGAGGCGATGTTCGAACGCACCAACATCGCCGAGGCGCCCTGGACCATCGTGGAGGGCAACGACAAGAAGCTGGCGCGGCTGAACTGCATCGCGCACCTGCTCTCGGTCATTCCCTATGGCGAGGTGCCGCACGAGCCCGTCGTGCTGCCCGATCGCGTGTTCAACCCGGCCTACGAACGCGCGACGCTGCCGCGCGCCTTGTACGTGCCGGATGTCTATGCGCCGAAGGCGGGCTGAGGGTCGCGACCCGGTCGGCCGCTGGCATGGCCGCCCTCAGAACGCCAGCAGGTTGTCGCGGAACATGGCGTGGTCGTAGGACCGGCGCGCCAGGCCGCGCTTCTGGAGTTCCGGCACCAGGCCATCGGTGATCTCGGCCACCACGCGCCGCGAGGTGTGGTTGCTCGAGATCAGGAAGCCGTCGCCGCCGATCTCCTCCATCGCCGCCCCCATCTGGTCGGCCACCTGCGCCGGGGTGCCGATCAGCGGGATGGACCCCGCGTCCGAGTAGATCTCGGTCGCCTCCCGCAGGGTCTTGTTGCCGGCCTTCTTGAGGAATTCGTCGAGCGACTGCTGGTGGCCATTGGTGGTCAGCGAGCCCAGCGGCTGGTCGAGCGGCAGCGCGCCGAAATCGAGATTGGTGATCTTCGACAGGTGCGCGAGGCGGCGCGCGATCTCGTCCTCGGTGGTGGCCAGGCGCTGCTTGTGGCGGGCGCGCGCCTCCTCCTCCGTATCCCCCAGCACCGGGGAGACCAGGAACAGCACCTTGCAGTCATCGGGGTTGCGGCCGTGGGCTGCCATGCGTGCGCGGATGTCGTCGCGATAGGCCTTCATGCCGGCGGTGCCCTTCACCATCGCCACGATGGTGTCGGAGTGGCGCGAGGCGAATTCGCGCCCGCGCGGGGACCCGCCCGCCTGCGCGATGACCGGCTGGCCCTGCACGCAGGGGCCGGAGTTGAGCGGGCCGCGGACCTGGAAGTGCTTGCCCGCGTGGTCGATGGCGTGGACCTTGGTGTGGTCCACCAGGATGCCGCGGTCGCGGTCGGCGATGATGGCACCCGGCTCCCAGGACCCCCAAAGTTTGCGCGCCACCTCCATGTATTCATCGGCGATGTCGTAGCGCGTGTCGTGCGGCGGCATGCCGTCCAGCCCGAAATTGCGCGCGGCATAGTCCGAGGACCCGGTCACCGCATTCCAGCCGATGCGCCCGGAGGAGACCTGGTCGAGCGTGGCGACCAGCCGCGCCAGCAGATAGGGCGGATAGGCGAAGGTGCCGAAGGTCGCGACGATGCCGATGCGGCTGGTTTCGCGCGCCAGCAGCGTGGCCACCACCGACGGGTCCTGGCGCGGCACGGACAGGCCGTGGTGCAGGTAGATCTCGCGCGACCCTCCGTAGGATTCGCCGATGTAGGAGGAGTCCTCGAGCAGCACGTAGTCGAAGCAGGCGCGCTCGAGGTTCCGCGTCATCTCGATGAAGAACTCCGGCACCATCCATTCGGTGCCGATGTTCCCGGTCCAGGGCTCGCCCCAGGCCTGCACGGAGGAGCCCTGGAGGAACCAGCCGAGGTGGAATTTTCGCGCCGCCATGATCGCCTCGTCGCTGTGCTGCGGTGCAGCGTGGCGCGGGGCGATGCCGCCGGCAAGCCGGGGCCGGGCGCGGGGCCGTCAGACCCCCTCGATGATGCGGATGTCGCGATCGGCGCCGCCGCCCAGCGCCGCCAGCGCCGCCTGGTAGGCCGGGCTGTCATGCGCCGCCCGGGCCTGATCGACGCTGTCGAATTCGATGACCACGGTGCGCTGCTGCAGCCCGCCCTCATAAAGCTGCGCCGGCATCCCGCGCGCCAGGATCCGCCCGCCGGCGGCGGTCAGCGCCGGGCCGCCCAGCGCGGCATAGGCCGCCAGCGCGTCGGGATCGCGGACCGACCGATACGTCGCGACCCAATAGGCCTTCGCCATGTCACCATCCTTCGCGATGCGCTGCGGGCTACAGCTTCACCCGGAACAGGTGGGCGATCTCGCCGACAATGCCACGGCGGAAGGCCAGCACCACCGTGACGAAGATCGCACCCTGGATGACCGTCACCCAGGCGCCCATCTCGGCGAGATAGTTCTGCATGGTGACGATGACGGCAGCGCCGACCACCGGGCCGAACACGGTGCCGAGCCCGCCGACCAGCGTCATCAGCACGACCTCGCCGGACATCGACCAGTGGACGTCGGTGAGCGTCGCGATGCCGAAGACCAGCGACTTCACCCCACCCGCCACGCCGGCCAGCGTGGCCGACAGGATGAAGGCCACCAGCTTGTAGTCGTCCGTGCGATAGCCGAGCGAGGTCGCGCGCGGCTCGTTCTCGCGGATCGCCTTCAGCACCTGGCCGTAGGGCGAATGGATGATGCGGTGGATCATCAGGAAGCCGGCCAGGAAGATGCCGGCGACGAACCAGTACATCGACATGTCGGAGGCCATGCTGACGGAGCCGAACAGGGCGCCGCGCGGGATCGCCTGGATGCCGTCCTCGCCGCCGGTGAAGGGCGCCTGCACGCAGACGAAGTAGATCATCTGCGCCATCGCCAGCGTGATCATGGCGAAATAGATGCCCTGCCGGCGGATGGCGATCCAGCCGAACACCCAGCCCTGCACGCCGGCCACCGCCGCACCGGTCAGCACCGCCAGTTCAGGCGTGAAGCCATAGGCCTTGGCGGTATAGCCGGCGATGTAGCCGCCCATGCCGAAATACGCCGCGTGGCCGAAGGACAGCAGGCCGACATAGCCGATCAGCAGGTTGAAGGCGCAGGCGAACAGCGCGAAGCACAGCAGCTTCATCAGGAAGACGGGGTAGAGGAAGAACGGCGCGACCCCCAGGAAGATGAGCAGCACGCCGAGGGCGGCGAGCTGTGCCGAGGAGAAGCCCCAGATGCCGCTCTCGTCCCGGGTGACGGGCGCGATCGCGCCGGCGGTGGTTTCGGACGCCATGGCTCACGCCCTCCCGAACAGGCCGGCGGGACGTGCGAGCAGCACGATCGCCATGATGACGAAGATGACCGTGGCCGAGGCCTCCGGCCAGAAGACCTTGGTGAGACCCTCGATGATGCCCAGCCCGAAGCCGGTGATGACCGACCCCAGGATCGACCCCATGCCGCCGATCACCACCACCGCGAAGACCACGATGATCAAGTTGGTGCCCATCTGCGGGTTCACCGAATAGATCGGTGCCGCCAGCACGCCCGCCAGGGCCGCCAGCGCCACGCCCGCCCCGTAGGTCAGCGTGATCATGCGCGGCACGTTCACGCCGAAGGCCTGCACCAGCGCGGCGTTCTCGGTGGCGGCGCGCAGGTAGGCGCCCAGGCGCGTCTTCTCGATCACGATCCAGGTCGCCAGGCAGATCACCAGCGAGAACACCACCACCCAGCCGCGATAGACCGGCATGAACATGAAGCCGAGGTCCCAGGCCCCGCTCAGCTCCGCCGGGATGCGGTACGGCAGGCCCGAGGAGCCGAATTCATTGCGGAACACGCCCTCGATCATCAGCCCGATGCCGAAGGTCAGCAGCAACCCGTACAGGTGATCCAACTTGTACAGCCGACTGATCATCAGCCGTTCGATGACGACCCCCGTGGCGCCGACGATCAGCGGCGCGATCAGCAGCGCCCACCAATAGCCCAGCCCGCCCCAGGCGAGCAGCATCCAGGCGACGAAGGCGCCCATCATGAATTGCGCGCCATGGGTGAAGTTGATGATGTTGAGCAGCCCGAAGATCACCGCGAGCCCGAGCGAGAGCATCGCATAGAAGGCACCGTTGATGAGGCCGAGCAGCAGCTGTCCGAACAGCAGCGGTGCCGGGATGCCGAGCAGGTTCTCGATGAAGTCGAGCATGGGCAGTCAGGTCCTTGTCAGGAACGCACGAGGGAGCAGCCGCCCTCGGCCAGGGGGCGGAACGCCTCCTCCCCCGGCGTCGTGGCGGCAACCTTGTAGTAGTCCCAGGCGCCGCGGGATTCCGACGGCGCCTTCACTTCGAACAGGAAGACCGGGTGCAGCTTGCGCCCATCCTCGCGGATGCGGCCCGGGCCGAAGGCGTCGTCATCGGTCGGCATGGCCTTCATGCGCGCGACCGCGGCGCGGCCATCGGCCTTGGCCGCCGCCACGCCCATGTCGGCCACCGCCTTCAGGTAGTGCAACGCGGCGCCGTAGCAGCCGGCCTGCACCATGGCCGGCGGACGGTCCTGGTTGGCGCGGCGCACGCGCGTGGTCAGCGCGCGGGTACGGTCGTTGAGGTCCCAGTAGAAGGATTCCGTCAGCAGCAGCCCCTGCCCCGTCTCGAGCCCCAGCGCATGCACATCCACCAGCCCCATCAGCAGGGCGGCGAACTTCATGTTCCGATGCAGGCCGAATTCGCGCGCCGCCTTGATGGTGTTGACGGTGTCGGTGCTGGCATTGGCCATGCCCAGCACCTTGGCGCGCGAGGCCTGTGCCTGCACGACAAACGCGGAGAAGTCGGTCGTCGCCGGGAAGGGATAGCGCGCCGCCCCCAGCACGCGCCCGCCGGCGGCCTCCACGAAGCGCGTGGTGTCGCGCTGGAGCGCATGGCCGAAGGCGTAGTCGGCGGTCACGAAGAACCAGGTGTCGCCGCCCGTGCGCACGATGGCCGCGCCGGTGCCCTTGGCGAGCATCCAGGTGTCGTAGGTCCAGTGCACCGTGTTCGGGCTGCACTGCGAACCGGTGAGGTCCGACGACGCCGCGCCGGAATTCAGGAAGACCTTGTTCTTCTCGCGCGCGATGGTGTTGACCGCGAAAGCGACCGAGGAGGTCGGCACGTCGAGGATGGCGTCCACACCCTGGTCGAACCACTGCCGCGCGATATTGGCGCCGACATCGGGGCGGTTCTGGTGGTCGGCCTGGATCACCTCGACCGTGAAGCCGCGCGCGCCGAATTCGGCGGCGGCGGCCTGCGTCATCACGGTGCTGCCCGGGCCGGTCGCGTCGCGGTAGGGGCCGGACATGTCGGACAGCACGCCCAGGCGGATCGTCGTGCCCTGCGCGCGGGCGCGCGACAGTGGCGCGACCGCGACTGCGGCGGATGCTCCGGCGAGCAGGCTGCGGCGGCTCGTGCCCATCTACTGTCCTCCCAGGGTGTTGCGGTATCGCCTGGCGGGCGGGGTCTTCGCGCCCCGTCCCGCCACGGCGTTCGGTTGGTTCAGCTCCGGACCAGCGGGCAGTTGCCCTCGGCGATCGGGCGGAAGGCCTCGTTCGCCGGCGTGGTCTGCAGCAGCTTGTAGAAATCCCACGGGCCGCGGGATTCCGACGGCGCCTTCACCTCGAACAGGAAGGACGGGATCAGCCGGCGGCCATCGGCGCGGATGGTGCCGGTGCCGAAGCAGTCATCCTCTGACGGTGTCGCCTTCATGCGGTTGATCAGTTCGACGCCCGACGCCTTCGCCGCCGGCACGCCCATGGCGGCGACGGTCTTGAGGAAATGCAGCGTCGCGGAATAGCAGCCCGCATGGATCATGTTCGGGTAGTTGGTCGGCGTCCGGCGCACGATGCGCTGCGTCCAGGCGCGGGTCTTGTCGTTGGTGTCCCAGTAGAAGGATTCCGTGCAGACCAGCCCCTGCGCCGTCTGCAGGCCGATGCCCTGGACGTCGTTCACGAACAGCAGCAGCGCGGCCAGCTTCACGCCCCGCCGCGTGATGCCGAATTCGGCGGCCTGCTTCACGCAGTTCGCGGTGTCCGCGCCGGCATTGGCCAGGCCGATCACCTTGGCGCGCGAGGCCTGCGCCTGCACCAGGAAGGACGAGAAATCCGTCGTGCCCGGGAAGGGCGTGCGCACTTGGCCCAGCACGCGCCCGCCTGCCGCACGCACGAAATTCGCGTTGTCGCGCTCAAGCGCATGGCCGAAGGCGTAGTCGGCGGTGATGAAGAACCAGGTGTCGCCGCCGGCGCGCACCATCGCCCCGCCGGTCGACTTCGCCAGCATGTAGGTGTCGTAGGCCCAGTGGATGGTGTTGGGCGAACAGGCCGGCCCGGTCATGTCCGCGGTGGCGGAACCGACATTCAGGTACGCCTTGTTCTTCTCACGCGCGATCTGGTTGACCGCGAGCCCGACCGAAGATGTCGGCACGTCGATGATCACGTCGACGCCCTGGTCGTACCATTGCCGCGCGATGTTGGAGCCGACATCGGGGCGGTTCTGGTGGTCGGCTTCCACCACCTCGACCGTGAAGCCATGGCTGGCGCCGAACTCCGCCACCGCTTCGCGCGTGCAGGCGACGGAGGTGGGGCCGGTATTGTCGCGGTAGGTGCCCGACATGTCGGTCAGCACGCCAACGCGAATGGTGTTGGCCTGCGCGCGGGCGCGCGACAGGGGCGCGATCGCGGCGGCAGTGCCGGCGGCGAGTGCGCTGCGGCGGGTCAGCTCCATGGGGCACATCCTCCTGTTGATTGTCGTCGAACCCGGGCGGGGTCTATCCCCGCCCGGGGCATCAGGCACGGATCAGCTGCGCACGAGCGAGCAGCCGCCTTCGGCGAGCGGGCGGAAGGCCTCGTCCGCCGCGGTGGTCTGCAGCAGCTTGTAGTAGTCCCACGGGCCGCGGCTTTCGGCCGGGGTCTTCACTTCCAGCAGGTAGGCCGGGCAGAGCCGCCGGCCATCGACGCGGATGGACCCGGCGCCGAAGGCGTCGTCCTGCGTCGGCATCGCCTTCATGCGCGTGACGGTCGCCGTGCCGTCGGCCTTGGCGGCCGGCACGCCCATCTCCATCACCGCCTTGAGGTAGTGCATGGTGCCGGAATAGCAGCCGGCCTGCGCCATGCCCGGGCGCAGCCCCTGCGGCATGTTCGGCAGCACGCGGGCGGTGAAGGCGCGCGTGCCTTCATTGAGGTCCCAGTAGAAGGTCTCGGTGCAGACCAGGCCCTGCGCCGTCTGCAGGCCCAGCGAATGCACGTCGGAGATGAACATCAGCAGCGCCGCCAGCTTCACGCCGCGCCGCGTGACGCCGAATTCCGCCGCCTGCTTGATCGAGTTGATGGTGTCGCCGCCGGCGTTCGCCAGGCCGATCACCTTGGCGCGCGAGGCCTGCGCCTGCACCAGGAAGGACGAGAAATCCGTCGTGCCCGGGAAGGGCGTGCGCACCGCGCCCAGCACGCGCCCGCCGGCGGCCCGCACGAAATTGCCGGTGTCGCGTTCCAGCGCATGGCCGAAGGCGTAGTCGGCCGTGATGAAGAACCAGGTGTCGCCGCCGGCGCGCACCATCGCCCCGCCGGTCGACTTCGCCAGCATGTAGGTGTCGTAGGTCCAGTGCACCGTATTGGGCGAACAGGCCGAGCCCGTCAGGTCCGAGGTCGCGCCCGACGAGTTGATGAAGACCTTGTTCTTCTCGCGCACCACCGTGTTCACCGCGAGCGCGACCGACGATGTCGGCACGTCGATGATCATGTCCACGCCGTCGCGGTCGATCCATTGGCGGGAGATGTTCACGCCCACATCCGGGCGGTTCTGATGGTCGCCCACCACGACGTCCACGTTGATGCCGCGCGCCGCGAGGCCGAGATCGGCGATCGCCTGCCGCACGCAGGCGACCGAGCCTGGCCCGTTCACGTCACGATACAGGCCGGACTGATCATTCAGCACGCCGATCTTGACGGTATTGGCAGCCTGCGCGCGGGCCGAGCGATAGGGCAGCGCGCCCCAGGCGGCGCCGGTGGCGCCGGCGGCAAGGACGCTGCGGCGGTTGACTGCGGGCATCAATATCTCCCTGTGGTCGTCTGTTGGCGCCGTGCGCCGCGGATTGAACTCAGCTGCGCACCAGCGCGCAGCCGCCGGCGGCGACCGGGCGGAAGGCCTGGTCCGCCGGGGTGGTCTGGAGCAGCTTGTAGTAGTCGTAGGGCGCGCGGCTTTCGCCCGGCGCCTTCACCTCGAACAGGTAGGCCGGCGTCAGCTTGCGCCCGTCCGCGCGGACCGAACCGGGGCCGAAGGCGTCGTCGTCGGTCGGCAGCGCCTTCATGCGCGCGACGGTGGCGGCGCCGTCCTTGGCGGCGGCGACACCCATTTCCTTCACCGCCTTGAGGTAGTGCAGCGTGGCGGAATAGCAGCCGGCCTGCACCATCGTGGGCGGTGCCTGGTTGGGCATGCGCGGGCGCACGCGGGTGGTGAAGGCGCGGGTGCGGTCGTTGAGGTCCCAGTAGAAGGTCTCGGTCAGCACCAGGCCCTGCGCGGTCTGCAGCCCCAGCGAATGCACGTCGCTGAGGAAGACCAGCAGACCCGCCAGCTTCACGCCGCGGCGCGTCAGGCCGAACTCCGCCGCCTGCTTGATGCAGTTGGTGGTGTCCGACCCGGCATTGGCGAGCCCCACCACCTTGGCCCGCGAGGTCTGCGCCTGCAGCAGGAAGGACGAGAAGTCCGCCGTCCCCGGGAAGGGCGTGCGCACCTGGCCGAGCACGCGACCGCCGGCCTGGCGGACGAAATTCGCCGTGTCGCGTTCCAGCGCATGGCCGAAGGCGTAGTCGGCGGTGATGAAGTACCAGCTGTCGCCGCCGGCACGCACCATCGCGCCGCCGGTGGAATTCGCCAGCATCCAGGTGTCGTAGGTCCAATGGATGGTGTTGGCGGTGCAGGCTGCCGCCGTGAGGTCGGAGGTCGCCGCCCCCGAATTCAGCATGATCTTGTTCTTCTCGCGCACCAGTTGGTTCAGCGCGAGGGCGACCGACGACGTCGTGCCGTCGGTGATCATGTCCACGCCGTCGCGGTCGATCCATTGGCGCGCGATGGTGGACCCGACATCCGGGCGGTTCTGGTGGTCCGCTTCCACCACCTCGACGTTGAAGCCCTGCGAACCGAATTCCTGGATCGCCTGGCGCACGCAGGCGGTCGCACCCGGGCCGCCGAGGTCGCGATACATGCCCGAGCCATCGCCCAGCACGCCGATCTTGATGGTGTTGGCGGCCTGGGCGCGCGCCGAGCGATACGGCAGTGCGCCCCAGGCTGCGGCCACGCTGGCGCCGGCGAGGATTCCGCGGCGGGTGGTCTGGCTCATGGATCGATCTCCTGAAGTCGCGGCGCAGCGCGCCAAGGCGTGGTGGGCGTCGTCAGACGCCGAGATAGGCGTGCAGCCGGTCCATCGAGGCTTCCAGATCCTCGTTGCGGACCATGTCCACCACGCGCCCGTGTTCCATCACGTAGTGGCGGTCGGCGACGGTCTGCGCGAAGCGGAAATTCTGCTCGACCAGCAGCACCGTGAACCCGCGGCGCTTGAGTTCGCGAATGGTGCGCCCGATCTGCTGCACGATGACGGGCGCGAGGCCTTCGCTCGGTTCATCCAGCAGCAGCAGCTTTGCGCCGGTGCGCAGGATGCGCCCGATCGCCAGCATCTGCTGTTCGCCGCCCGACAGCTTGGTGCCCTGGCTGCGCGCGCGTTCCTTGAGGTTGGGGAACAGCTCGTAGATCTCGCTGACCGGCAGCCCGCCCGGTCGTACCACCGGGGGCAGCATCAGGTTCTCGGTCACGTCCAGCGAGGCGAAGATCCCGCGTTCCTCCGGGCAATAGGCGATGCCCGACCGCGCGATGACGTCCGAGCGCGCGCCGATCAGCTCCCGCCCCGCGTAATGGATCGACCCCGAGCGCTTCGGCACCAGGCCCATGATCGAACGCAGCGTGGTGGTCTTGCCCGCGCCGTTGCGTCCGAGCAGCGTGACCACCTCGCCCTCGTGGATGTCGAGCGTGACGCCATGCAGCACGTGGCTTTCGCCGTACCAGGCTTCGAGGCCCTTCACGACCATCAGGGGCGATCCGCCCTCCTGGGCAGCCAGCGGCAGGGTGGCAAGGGCGTCAGCCATGGGCGGCCTCCGTCGCGGGGGCTTCGCTGCCGAGATAGGCGGCGATCACCTCGGGGTTGCGGGCGACGGATGCGTAGTCGCCCTCGGCCAGCACGGACCCGCGCGCCAGCACGGTGATGGTGTCGCACAGGCCGGACACGACCTTGAGGTTGTGCTCGACCAGCAGCACGGTGCGCCCGACCGCCACACGCTTCACCAGCGCCACGATGCGGTCCACATCGTCATGCGCCATGCCCGCGGTGGGTTCGTCGAGCAGCAGCATCACCGGGTCGAGCGCCAGGGTCGTCGCGATCTCCAGCGCACGCTTGCGGCCATAGGGCAGTTCGCCCGCGGTCAGGTTCGCGTAGGTCGACAGCCCGACATCATCGAGCAGTTCCCGGGCGCGCGAATCGAAGCCGCGCAGCACCGTGTCGGACCGCCAGAAGTCGAAGGATCCACCGCGCTGGCGCTGGAGTGCCACACGCACATTCTCCAGCACCGACAGATGCGGGAACACCGCGGAGATCTGGAACGACCGGGCCAGGCCCAGCCGCGCGATCTGCGCCGGCTTCATGCCGGTGATGTCGCGCCCGTCGTAGCGGATGGTCCCGCGCGTCGGCAGCAGGAACTTGGTGAGAAGGTTGAAACAGGTGGTCTTGCCCGCGCCGTTCGGGCCGATCAGCCCGTGGATCGTGCCGCGGCGTACCGACAGGTTCACGTCGTTCACGGCGACGAAGCCGCGAAACTCCTTCGTCAGGCCGCTGGTTTCCAGAATCGCGTCGGACACGCTTGAACCGCTCCCCTTCCCGCCGGCCTGGACGGCCGATCGCACTTCGATACTGCGATGTAGGCGAGGCGCGGTGCGCCGCGCAAGGCAGGCCCGCGTTCCACGCAGGGTTTTTCCGCGGCCGGGGCGACCGCCCGGCGCCGTTGCACGAAAAAGGGGCAGCCGGTTGCCCGGCCGCCCCTGTCATGTTGACGCAGCGCAGCTTCAGGCGACGGCGGCGGAGAGTTCCTCGGGCGTCACCTGGCGCTCGCTCACCTTGGCGAGTTCCAGCATGAAGTCGACGACCTTCTCCTCGAAGATCGGCGCGCGGAGATTCTCGGCCGCCTGCGGATTCTTGCGGAAGAACTCCAGCACCTGCTGTTCCTGGCCGGGGTAGCGCGAGGCCTCCTGGCGGACCGCGCGCGTCATTTCCTCCTGGCCGACCTGGACGTTGTTGGCGCGGCCGATCTCCGACAGCATCAGCCCGAGGCGGATGCGGCGCTCGGCGATGGTGCGGTATTCGGCCTTCAGCGTCCCCTCGTCCTTGCCCTGGTCGTCGGCATCGAGCCGGCCGGCCTTGAGATCGGCCTCGACGCGCTGCCAGATCTGCGCGAATTCGGCCTCGACCATGCCCTCGGGCACCTGGAAGGACGCGCGGTCCGCGAGCACGTCGAGCAGCGCGCGCTTCACCTTCATGCGCGACAGCGCGTCGTATTCGCGCTGCAGCGACCCGCGGATCGCGTCCTTGAGCGCCGCCAGGTCGGCCATGCCGACGGCCTTCGCCAGCTCGTCGTCGATGGCGACGGCGCGGCGCGCCTTCAGCGCCTTGGCGGCGATGGTGAAGCGGGCATGCTTGCCGGCCAGGTCCGCCGACCCGTAGTCGGCCGGGAAGGTCACGTCGATGTCGCGGCTGTCGCCCGGCGCCATCCCGACCATCTGCTCGGTGAAGCCGGGGATGAAGCCCTGGCCGCCGACCTCGATGGGCATGTCGGTCGCCGCACCGCCGGCGAAGGCGGGCGCCTCGCCTTCCTCGGCGCCGGCCACCACGCGCATCGGGCCGACACGCAGCGTCAAATCCACCACCGACCCGGCAGGGATGGCAATGTCGATGACAGGCCGCGCGAAGGCCAGCGCGGCATCGGCGGTCAGTTCGAAGGTCGCGCGGTCGCCATGCGCGTTCAGGCTGCAGTTCGCGCGGGTCGAGCGCAGGAACCCATCCGCCGAGCGTTCATTGAAGCCAAAATGCGCGCCGGCACCCGGCGGCAGCGTGCCGGCGGCGACATGCGCCTGCACCGAGAGCGTGTAGACCGCGCCGGGCTTCGCCGGCAGGCCGCCGGGGCGGGCGGCAAAGATGCGGATGAAGCCGGCCTCGGTCGCCGTGCCGGTGACCTTGGCGTCGAAATACGGCAGGCCGCGCTCGGTGCCGATCGCCGCGACCTCGCTGGCGAGGCCCGCCGAGACATCCACCGACCATTCGCCGGGCACCTCGCCGGGGCTGCCGGGGCGCGCGCCCAGGCCGACGCCGTTCTTCACCAGGTTCTGCGGCAGCCGGCCGGTGAAGTCGCAGACCAGGATGTCGCCGATGCCGGCGGCGCGGGGTTCGGCATCTTCCAGCGTGCCGTTGCGCTCGGCGATGGAGGCCAGCGCCTTGTCGATCGCCTCATCCGTCGGTTCAGTCTTGAGGCGTTCGAGTTCGATGCCGGCGAATTCGGGCATCGGCACCTCGGGCAGCACCTCGAGGTCCATGCGGAATTCGAGGTCAGCCCCCTCGGCGAAGTTCACGATGTCGATCTTGGGCTGCAGCGCGGGCTTGAGGCCGCGGTCGGTCACCACCTGGCGCGAGGCGTCGGAGACCTGCTGTTCCAGCACCTCACCGAGCACGGCGGCGCCGTAGCGCTGCTTGACCACCGACATCGGCACCTTGCCAGGGCGGAAGCCGGGCATGGAGACGGTCTTGGCGATCTCGGCCAGGCGCTTGTCGCGCGTGGTGGCGATGTCCGCCGCGGTGACGGTGACGGAAAAGGCTCGCTTCAGCCCGTCATTCGCGAGCTCGGTGACCTGCATCGAGGGACTTCCAACAGCTAGAGAAAACCGGCGGCGCCTTGGTGCGGGCGAAGGGATTCGAACCCCCACGGCTTGCGCCACCGGAACCTAAATCCGGCGTGTCTGCCAGTTCCACCACGCCCGCAA
>LNFM01004653.1_pt1 | contig 24962 bp, 21 predicted proteins | sample 596031 | NCBI WGS metagenome assembly LNFM01 (sample SAMN04254537, study PRJNA301005) | activated carbon metagenome | isolation source: dual media filters at the Ann Arbor, Michigan drinking water treatment plant | place: USA: Ann Arbor | reverse complement strand
AGCGACTGCAAACACGCGGTACCGAGGAAGAACGCGAAGCGGTCATTCCGGGCAACCTCCTCTGGCGCGCCATGCGCAAAGCCAACGCCGGCGCGTGGACCAGCGTGACCGGAGGCGACGACAAGGCCTTCATGGAGGAGCTCCTGAGCCTCGTCGGCTCGATCCAGATCTGCCACGCCACTGACCCGCAGTGCCAGAGCTCCGGCGCCGATGCTGCCTCCACGCTCACGCGTGAGATCCCGCCGATCCTCAGTCTCGCTGCCTTCATCGAGGGCTCTAACGCGAGTGGCACCAGCACGCAGAACGCGCCCAACATCACACGGTCGCAGGTCTACTTCTGCAGCGACTCGCAGAACTGCCTCAACCCGCAGTCCAGGCCCATGCAGTTCAAGGGCATGCGCACCTACATCCTTGAGGCGTTCAATGGCACCCCGGGCGGTGATGGCGGGATCATCGCGAAGCAGACGGGCGACGCCACTGGTGAGATGACGGCCTTCCAGACTGCGATCCTCGGTTACCACAACGAGCTCGGGGCCCTGATCACCCAGGCGATCACCGTGCAGCCTGACGGCACCCATGCGCGCATGATCGTCCAGGAGTTCAGCAGCCAGATCGCCGCCGAGTTCACCTACGAGTTCCTGACCGAGATGCTGCGCTCCATGCGCAGTGCGGTGGCGCTCCACATCCATGACGCCAGCAAGGCCACGCAGATCCAGATGATCGAACGGGCCCAGGCGCGCCTTGACCTCGAATACAGCCAGATCCGGGCGAATCCGCAGACCGTCAACATGATGGTTGCGCGCGCCGACCAGCTGACCCGCTTCGGCGTGGGTGGCACGCCGGGTGCCCAGCGAGGCGAGACGCCGCGCGCCTCGGCGGTGCTCGGGGGGACCCAGTAATGGATTGGAACATCCAGGTCCTCGGGTCCTTCGAGTTCGTCCGTGCCGTCTTGAACGGCGCCGCGATGTTCGGCAGTGGCGGGGCCGGAGGCTATGCCTCCGTCGCCGTCCTCGGTGCGGTCATCGGACTACTGATCGCCGCCGGCAAAGCCATCATCAGCGCCGGCAAGGAGCTCGAACTCCACATCATCGCCGTCTCGGCACTGCTCTTCGCCCTCATGTTTGGATCGCGGGTGGAGGTCGTCGTCGAGGGCGTTCTGCCCGGCCCGGATGGGCAACCGCAGATCGACCGCGTCGCCAACGTGCCGATTGGCCTGGCGGTGCTGGGCCACCTGATCAGCAACACGGGCCTCTACTTCGCGCAGGAGATGGACACCGCCTTCAGCACTCCCGGGTCCAACAATGGCCTACCGCTGGCCTCGGGGGGCTTTGGCCGAACCCTTGAACTCCTGCGGGCGCCGCTGGCGCTGGCAGACCCGCGCAACCCCAGCCGGGAGCTCGCGGTGTTGCGACAGAACGTGCAGAACTACTTCAGCGCCTGCAGCCTGCGTCACATCCGCCGCTTTGGCCGCAGTGAGTCGCTCTGGACCGAGCCCGACTTCCTGGCGCAGCTGCGCGCTGATGACCAGACGGTTGTGATGCTCCGGCTGACGCAGTCGGCGCCCGAAACCCCGCATACGTGCTCCGATGCGTGGACCCGGCTTGGTCTCAACTACCAGGTCAATGACCCGTTCCTGCGCGACGCCCTCAACAAGGGCATGGGCGCACGGGTGAGGGAAGGGGGCGAGCTTCAGGACGTCCTCGAGGAGATCAACACTGCATTGCGCTCCTTGGCGGTGAGCAACCTCGACAACATCAAGGCGGAGCGCATCGCCGTTGCTGCGCTGGCCGTGGGCGCGATGGATGTCGGCGTCATCGAGGGCCTGCGCAACGACCCGCGTGCGATGCAGTCGCTGATGATGCAGCAGGCGTCTCGCCAGCGTGCGGCTCAGTGGGCGGCAGAGGAGGGCATGTTCCTCAAGATCATTCGTCCGATGATCAGCTTCTTCGAGGCTCTGACCTACGCCCTGGCGCCGATCATGGCGTTCCTCATTGGATTCGGAAGCTTCGGTATCCGACTCGCGGCGAAGTACCTCGTGCTCCCGATCTGGGTGGTGCTCTGGATGCCACTCATCTCGATTTGCAACCTCTACACGAACCGCATGCTCGGTGGCGTCCTTGAACGCCTTGATGCTTCGATTGCTGGCGGCGCGAGCCTCGCGCAGATCCAGTTCCTGTTCGAGGAGACGGTGAGGATCGCTGGTGTCGCCGGCCTGCTGACGGCCGGCGTGCCCAGCCTGGCCATGATGCTGCTGTTCGGTGGTGCCGTCGCCGCGAGCGCCTACGCGAACCGCCTGCAGGGGGGCGACCACGTCAACGAAAAGATGGTGGCCGGCGACAACGCCACGCCCGGTGCTGCGCTGCGCATCGATGACACCCGCGCCATGTCCGCCATGACGGCGCAGGCGCAGACGGGTGCCGCTGGCTTTGCCTACTCGCAGAGCGCCATGGGGAGCGCGATGGTGCGCTCCGCGGCGAGCCGGACGCAGTCGGCCCAGGAGTCCTTTGGCTCGGCGATCCAGCTCGCCTACAAGGACACCGCGGGCTTTGGGCTCGAAGCCAAGGAGGGCTTGCGGGCTGCGGAGACCCGGGCCTTTGAGGAGAGCCGCGGGGAGACGGCTGGGTTCCTGCAGTCCGTTGGTTTCAGCCAACAGGAGCTCGCCAGCGCTGGCCTTACTGATCGGGAACAAGCCGAGTTTGCGCAGACGCTATCAGGTGGCTTGAGGGGACAGGACGTTGCTGGCGCTCTCGCGGGCTCAGCCATTGGCGAGAAGCTTTCAGCGCTGAAAGGTCGAGGCTCCGCTGCCGGTGCGATCGTTGGCTCTCTCCTATCGAACGCAGGCGCAGGTGTGCAGGATCGCGCAGTCAAAGCGCAGGCTTTGTCGCGCGAAATCTCTACATCAACAGGTCAATCAGAGCAGCAAGTGCGCGATCTTGCGGATCGCTACAGCTCCCAGCTGTCCCATCGCATCGGGCGCGAGGTAGTCGACGAAACGGGCAGCAACGCCAAGCTGGCCGAGGAGATCGCGCGCAGCAATACCCTCGGTCAGCAGTTCCAAGACGTGCAGACTGCGCAGTCCGCCTACGAGTCGGCGCGCCAGATGGCCAACTCCTTCGGGTCATCCCAGACTCTCCCCGAGACCCAGGCAGTCTCAGCGCTTCTGGGGTCAATGGCCCAGCGAGCCACGCCATCGAGCCCGGTCGATACCCAACTTGATGCACTCTATTCGCAGGTGGCCTCCGCTGTCGGGCCTCAGGCAATGCGCGCTGCCGAGAATGGCGTGGCGCTCAATAGCGGTTTGCCTCAAGGATCTCGCGAAGCCACGGCAGCGGCCATCATGCGCGCCGCCTTCTCCAGCTCGCCCACGGCGAGTGGGGGGGCAGCACATCAGGAAGCAACCGGCGAGATCAGCCGGCTTGTCTTCGGCGACCCCGGGGCTTCGGCACCGATGTATGGCGCGGGCGCCTATGCCAACGGCAATCCCGATCAGGCGCGGGCAGTGGGCGGAGCGAGCCCGGGGGACATTGGCATTGGGCACACTGCGGCCGAGGCCAACGCAGGGTATGTCGAACGCGCGGCTAACTCGCAGATCAACATGAGCGGCGAAACCATCGACAGCCGGTCCGCAGAGGCCATGGCTCCCATCGAGAGTTTCGGCGGGCCGCCGCCGGTGGCCGATTCGAGCATTCGCGATCGCGTCATGACTGCGGACTCGCCTGCGGATGCAGAGGGCCTTGATCGCGACGTACGGGCGGCGATGGGCGAGCCCCCTCGCGAAGGTTCGGTCGAGCCTCAATCGCGATTGGAGGAGCTGCACGCCTTGAGGCAGACGCAAGGACTGACGATGGAGCAGGCCGAGGAGTACGCCGGTCTCATGCAGACGCACACCTTCAACGAGGTGTTGGATCTGGTGACTCCGGTTGGTGACGCCAAGGCGCTGGCCGGTGCTGCGGGCGATGTCGTCAGTTGGGCAACCGGACGGTGATGGACGCTGCAGGGCCGCGCTCCTTGAGCGCTGCCCTGCAGCCATCAGTCGTTCCCATCGCGCCAGTCGCGATGGGCTTGCGTGGACTCGACGAAATGTCCGTCGGTGCCGTAGGTATCAATGTCCAACTGGCGCGCGAACTCGAGGGCGTCCGTGCGAGGATCGACGCAGCCCGGAGTGCCGGACAGCATTGCGGGGGCTCCTGCTCCCGCTGCTGAGGTCGACGGCTTCGGCGATCCACTGTTCCGCGAGCGCAGCCCGCTCACCACGCCGTGAATCGCAGCCAGAACGAACACCACTGCGAGAATGACCCAGACGTACTTCGTGATTTCCATAGCGAATCCTTCGCGTTGGCGACGGCCTTCCTAGCCATCGTAGTTCCACCTTCTACGCGCCGTCGAGCTTGTCAATTTGCGACGGTCGGGGATCGTCATCGGCCGTGAAGGTCGCAAGAGGTGTCAACCCCTTGCGGCGCTCCCCGCCCCACAGGCTACCCTGCGCGGAATTCCGCCTCGGCGGGGCCGCCGGTCTCGGCAAATTGACCACATCACCCACTCGGGGGCTCGTCCCCCGTGGGGGAAGAGTCCTCATCCGATAGGAGAGGACCATGCTGTTCAGAGATCTGTTCGTTCTGGCTTTCGGCCTTGCGGCCATAGCCGGATGCTTTGCGGTGGTCTCAGCCACCATCCAAAGCCTGTTCGCACGTACGCCGGCCGGAGGGGCTTCAGCCTCAGCGGTCGGCTCGACGCTGACACCTGACCCCGTTGCTCCCCCGCCTGCGCCAAGGGTCAACTCAGCGCTGGTTGGGCCAGCAGGTGTCGTACGCCATCCGCCGATCGTTGTGACTCCCGGCGGAGTGGCGACCACGAATACGCGGGACCTTGATGAGGCCCTGCTGGATGAGGCCCTGCTGCGACAGGGTATCGACCCGGTGCAGTTCCGCCGGGCCAAGCTTGAGGCCGCGATCCTGCGGTACGGCGCGAATCTCGTGTCCGTTGATGACATGCGCCCTCCAGTTCAGGGCGTTCCCCCCGAGGCCTCCGTCACGCCTGCCCAGGATGCTGAGTTCTGGGAGGTCGAGCCGGCGCCCCGGCACGATCCAACTGTTTGACCTCGACCCGGACCCCGGCCTGCTCTGCAGGCCGGGGTTTTTCGGTTTTCGGGGTCAGACCTCCCGATATCTCCCCGAAAAGGGGGGGTATTCCGGAAGTGGGCGCGAGTTTCGGTTCTTAGAGTGGTCAGCACTCCACCCGGACGCAGCCACCCCATGAACTGGAACCAAGAGCACGAACTCCCCCTCCACCTCGATGATCCCCAGACCCTGCTGTTCTGGTCAGCCGACGAGCTGATCCCGCTGGCGATGTTCCTGATCGTTGCGATCCTGACGAACAAGCTCTTCATCTGCATGGCGGCCGGCATCCTCGGCGTCTACTGGTACCGCCGCTTCAAGCAGACCCAGCCCGAAGGTTTCCTGCTCCACCTCGCCTACTGGTATGGCTTCGTGCCAGGCAAGGCACGTTCGCTCATTTCTCCGTACATCCGTCAGGTCCTGCCGCTGTGAAGCTCGGCACACAGCGCAAGACCTTCGAGCAGGCGCTCAAGGAAAACAGCCTGACCCGGTGGATCGTCGCGGGCCAAGTGCTGGTGGTCCTCGTCATGGCCTTCGGCTGGGCCTCGACCGACCAGCGCGTGGTGCTGGTGCCTCCCACGCTGTCGACGAAGGCAGAGGTGTCCGCGAACTGGGCCAGCCAGTCCCTGCAGATCGCCTGGGGCCAGTTCCTCGCGACCAACTTCGGGAACATCAGTCCGCGCAACGCCGACGTGGTGCTGGAAACCGTCGGCAGCCATCTGTCGCCCTCGGTCTATCGCAGCGTCGTCGATCGGCTCGCCGAGCAGATCAAGGTGTTGAAGGACGAGCAGCTGACGATCGCATTCGATCCCATGAACTCGCGCTGGGACGAAAACCGCCAGTCCGTCCTGATCACTGGCGAGCACCGAATCCGTGGCCTGCGTGGCGCCGAGCGCCGCGAGGTGAAGACCTACGAGATGCGCTTCGTGGTCTCGAACTACCGGGTGCTTCTCGATCACCTCGATGTCCATGACGGGGCGACGCCGCCCCCGCCCCAGAAAGCCCAAGGCTAATTGCCCATGCAACTGAAACTTCTCGCTCTGGCCGCGGCCGGCGCGCTGCTCGCCGCCGCCCCGCTCACCGTGATCGCCGACACCCAGATCCCTGGCCTGCCGGTGAAGACGGTCGGCGATTCGATCGAACTGGAATTGCCGGCTGAACCCTCCAGCTCCACGTCGGCGGCCGACGCGCCTGCGCCCGAAAGCAAGGAGGCCGAGGCCCTTGCCGCCCAGATCAATGGTCTGCGCCAGAGCCTTCCAGCTGCAGCAACGGACGCAGACATGGGGCGTGGACTCACGCCGCCGCCTTCATCGATCAGCGTGCGCCCAGGCGTGGTTGAGGTCATCCCGATCGGTCTGCAGCGGTTGAACCGCATCCGCACACCGTTCGCCAACCCCGACGTGAAGACCGTCAGCGAGACGGCCATGATCGAGGTCGAGGGCTCGGTCATCTACGTGTCAACGGACACCCGTGATCCGATCTCGATGTTCATCACCGAGCGAGGCCAGCCGGACCTGGCCCTGTCGCTGCAGCTGGTGCCTGCGCGCATCCCTCAGATCGAAACCTCGCTTGAGATGCCCGGTGTGTCGCTCTCCGCGGTGCGCGGCGAACCGCGAGTCGCCTCGGATTGGGAGCTTGATCAGCCGTATGTGGAGACGCTGTCCGAGCTCATGGCCACCTTGGCACGCCAGGAGGTCCCGGCTGGCTACGGCATGAAGGAGTTCAGCGCAGCCGATGGGCTGCACCTGCCAGCCTGTGCGTTCCCGCCGGGCGTGGTCGTTCGCCCCGCGCAGATCCTGACGGGATCGAACCTGATCGCCGTCATCGCCGAGGTCCGCAACGAGGGCCCCATGCAGGTGGTGCTCGATGAGAGCGCGTGTGGATCGGCAGGCGTCCTCGCTGTCGCGGCCTATCCCAGCCTGACCTTGGAGCGCGGCCAGTCCACCGAGCTCTACATCGCGCGTGAACTGCCGCAGCAGGGACCGACGCTTCCGCGTCGTCCGGTGGTCGCTGGAGGTGCCCGATGAGCACCGCGGCAGCCACGTCCAACACGAACTGGTGGCAGCGCCTGCCGCCCAAGCAGAAGCAGATCATCACCATCGCGGGCTCGCTCGTCGGGCTCCTGGTTGTCGTGCTGCCGTTCCTCGACAGCGGTCCGACCATCCAGACCACACCGTCCGCGCCGCGGGCGGTCGCCGACATTCTGCCGACCGGGGCTTCGCGCGAGCTGGGCCTTGCGGGGCTTGCCGCCGAGGTGGATGCACTGAAGCGCGACCTCGCGGAGCGCGATGCCAAGCTCGCTGCGCTGCAGGGCCAGATCGAGGAGAACAAGACCGCCGGCCCGGCGCCGCAGGATTCCGGCGCCCCGATGTCCGATGAAGCTCGCGAGCTGTCCGAGGAAATGCTCGCGCGCTTGGCGCTGCTCGAATCCCGCGTGGGAGGAGGGCAGGGCGGCGCCGTCACACCGCCAGCGCCGCAGCAGGCTCCGCGCGCCCCCGGCATGCAGCCGCCAGGTGTGCCGCCGCAGCAGCCGGGCCAGCCACAAGCGGATGCGCAGCCGTTGATCCGTGTGCCGGCACTGCGCTCGATCACAGCCGTGCCCGAGGAAGCGGCAACCGCCGAGCAGACCTATGCCGAGGACACCCGCGTCGCCTACTTGCCGTCGGGCAGCATCATCCAGGGCGTGATGCTGACGGGCCTCGATGCCCCGACTGGCCGCGGCTCGCGCCAGGACCCGGTCCCCGTGCTGGTCCGCATCAAGCACGACGCGATCCTGCCGAACCGGTTCCGCGCCGATATCAAGGAGTGCTTCATGTTGCTGGCAGGCATGGGCGACCTCTCCAGCGAGCGAGCCTACCTGCGCGGCGAGAGCTTCTCCTGCGTCCGCGAGGACGGCGGCGTGGTCGACGTCCCGCTCAACGTCTATGCAGTGGGCGAGGACGGCAAGGCTGGCCTGCGCGGGACGCTGGTCTCGAAGCAGGGTCAGGCCATCGGCAAGGCGATGCTCGCCGGTATCGCACAGAGCACGAGCCAGGCCTTCTCGCGCGGCGGCATCGGAACCGGCAACACCGGTTCGGTCGACCTCAACAACGCCGCTGAGAGCGGCCTCTATGGCGGCGCCGGCTCAGCCCTCGATCGCGTCGCGCAGTTCTACATCGATCTGGCCGAACAGATCTTCCCTGTCATCGAAGTCAGCGCGGGGCGCGATGTCTCGCTCGTCCTCGTGAAGGGCGCCGAGATACGGATGGTCCGTAGCTGTTCGGACTTCCCGATATCCCCCCGAAATCGGCTGCATTCCGAACAACTGGTGCGAAACGCGCCCCCTAAGCTGACTTCATCAGGAGGTCACTCATGTCCATGAACCGCTCGCTGTTCCTTGCCGTCGTTGGGGCGCTCACGCTCCTCCAGGTGGGCTGCGGCACCACCAGCAAGTTCACCTGCGGCGCGCCGCAGGGGATTCCCTGTCTCTCCGTGCAGGAGGTCTATGAACGCACGGAGTTCTCCAGTTCTATCACTGCCGACAGGCAGCCGCCGGCTGCTTCCATGCCCGCTGCGTCCCTGAGCTACACCTCACCAGACACCGTCCGGCCAGCACCGGTCGTCATCGAGGAGGGCTCGCTGATGATCGCCCCGACGGATAGCTCGCCCGCTCCTGTGTCCGACGCCCTGCTGACCGGTGCCCGAGTGATTCGCGTCTGGGTAGCGCCGTGGGAAGACCGCCGCGGCGACCTGCACATGAGTGGCTACGTCTTCAGCGAGGTCCAGGGCCGCCGCTGGCGCGTGGGCAACACCCCGCCGGCAAGCCGTCCTGTCCTCCGCCTCCTCGAATCCGCCTCGAATCCTCTGACTCCCTCGAGCTCCGATCCCGCGCCCGCCGGCGCTGGCTCCTGAAGTCCCCCGCCGCACCCACCCACCCGCACCAAAGGAAAGTTGTCATGAAGCGTAATGTCGCCCTGCTGTCACTGATCCCGCTGCTGCTGATCGGCCCGGACGCTTTCGCCATCAGCTCCACCACGCCGGATGGCGTGACCGTCGTCAATGCCGATGGCCCTTTCCAGCAGCTGCTGGGCCTCGTGGTTGGTCTGGCCACCGGCGCGCTTGGCAAGGCGCTCGCGATCATTGCCTTCATCGTCGGCCTCGTCATGGGCGTCGCGCGCCAGTCGATCATGGGCTTCCTGATCGGCGCCGCCTTCGCGGTCATCCTGGCCTTCGGCCCCGCGATGCTGATCAGCATCTTCTCCGCGACCTTGCCGGCTGCAGCTCCTGCGACCGTGGTTGCCCCTGCCGTGTCTCCGGTTGGCTGAGTCACAAGCCCCACTCGCAGGAGCGAACCCATGAAGAACACGACCGATGCTTCGGCTACCCACGTTGCATATCACGGCGGCGATCAGCGCGACGCGCTGATCAAGGACAGCGCCGACACTGCGACTGAGCGGCTGGTTCGAGCTGCACGCGACTCGACTGCCGAGCTGCTGACCTCGTTGGGACTCGGTCATGAGCCTTTGACCAGCGACGGCTGTCGCCAGCTTGACCGGGCCTATCTTGACGAGTTCCGCGCTGTCGATGGATTTGATCAGCCGTACTGGCTGGGCAGCCAAGTCAGCGTGGGCGAGGAGCGAGTCCATGCGGGATAGAACCGAAACCTTGGCCGGGGTCTTCGGGGTCGTCCAGAGTTTCGACGATGACGAAGGCCTCTTCGTCATCGCGCCGGGGGAGTTCGGGTTCGGGGTGATCGCAGATCCCCTGACCGGGATGGACGAGAGCACGGCCGAGAAGATGAACCAGCTGCTCACGCTCCCGTTCCCAGCGGGCGCCATGATGCAGATCGCTCTGTTCTCGGGCCCCGACATCGAGCAGTACCTCACGCGCTTCGAGGTCGTTCGTGACGGCACGTCGGACCCGATCCTGCGGCAGATGACGCAGGAGCGAGTGAACTTCCTGCGCCAGGGCGTTGACGATCCAATCGACAACGTCTCTGGCGTCAGGTTGCACGACATTCGGGTGGTCATCACGGTCAAGCTGCCAGCCGGCAGGTTCGACGCCTTCGATCCGACCAAGGCAAAGCCGGCACAGGAGCTCCGACAGTCCGTCCTGCAGACGCTGAAGACCATCGGCTTCCGCTACGACGTGCTCACCCGCGAGCGCTACCTGCGGTTCATGCAGGTGGTGCTCAACCAGGGTCCTGATGCGAGCTGGCGCCATACGGTGGCCACAACGGTCTCCGAGGATCAGTTGCTGTGCGAGCAGATCCTCGATCCCGACAACGCGATCAGCGTCGACAGCACCGGCCTGTGGCTGGGCAAGCACACGCGCGTCAAGGTGCTGAGCCCCAAGAAGTACCCGCAGTCGGTCGGGATCAACACGGCACTGCGCTACATCGGCGACTTCCTCCAGGGCCAGCGTGGCATCCGCGAGCCCGTCCTGATCACGATGAATTTGATCTTCGAGGATGTCGCCAACGAGCGGAACAAGCGGGAGGTCCAGCAGGCCTGGGCCACCCGAAACGCCGAGGGCCCGTTGGCACGCTTCGTCTCCAAGTATGGCAAGACCAAGAAGAGCCTCGATATCGCGATGCGTGCGCTCGACAACGGGGATCGCCTGGTCAAGGCCTACATCGGCATTGCGCTGTTCTGCCGCAACGAGGAGGACAGCGTTCGCGCTGTCGCCAACGCAAAGTCGTACTGGCGCGAGTTCCGCTGGCAGATGCTGGAGGACCGCTATTTCGTCCTGCCGCTGTTCTGCCAGCTGCTTCCGCTCGCGGGGGATACCGACATCCAGCCGATCCTCGGTCGCTACAAGACCTTCCCGAGCAGTTCCGTGGTCGCGCTTGTGCCGGTGCTGGGCCCGTGGCGCGGGACCTCCACGCCTCTCGTAACGCCGTTCTCGCGGGATGGCCAGGTCATGGCGGTCTCGCCCTTCGACTCGGAGACCAACTACAACTTCTGCGTGTCCGCCGAGTCGGGCGCCGGTAAATCGTTCTTCGTGAACGAGCTGGTGTGCTCGATGCGCGCGACCGGCGGTGCCGTCCGGATCATCGACGTCGGCAATAGCTACCGTAACCTCTGCGAGATCCTCGATGGTCAATACATCGAGTTCGATCCGGCTCGGGAGATCTGCCTCAATCCCTTCGACAGCATCACTAAGATCGACGAGGAGATGGCGGAGCTGACCGTGCTCCTGGAGATCATGGCCGCGCCCAAGGACGGGCTGACCGACTACAGCCGAGCAGCGCTCGAAGGCATCGTCCGCCAGGAGTACGCGGCGAACGGTCCTGCGTCCACCATCGATGGCGTCCGCGATCTCTGCCTCGCCTCCGAAGACCCGCGCGTGCGCGACCTTGCGGTGCAGCTGGGCGCCTTCTGCACGGGCGGCCAGTACGGCCGCTACTTCAACGGGCGTTCGACGCTCGACATGAGCAATCCCTTCATCGTGCTTGAGCTTGAGCACCTGAAGCAGCAGAAGCATCTGCAGCGCATCGTGCTGCTGATGCTGATGCTCAAGATCAGCCAGCAGATGTTCCGCGGCAGCATCGGCCAGCAGAAGATGCTGGTGATCGACGAGGCGTGGGACCTCCTGGGCTCGGACGAGACCCGCGACTTCATCGTCGCCTTCTACCGCCGTGTCCGTAAGGCCAACGGTGCCGTGGGCACGATTACCCAGTCGATCAGCGACTTCTACCGCAACACCGGCGCGCAGGCGATCATCGAAAACTCGGCCAACCAGTACCTGCTGAAGCAGGCCGGTGAGTCGTTGAACATGATCCAGCAGGAGAAGCGGCTGGACCTCGGCGAGTTCGGCTACAAGCTGCTGCGCTCCGTGCACACGATCAAGGGCGAGTACTCCGAGATCATGTTTCGGACCAACTACGGCACGGGCATTGGCCGGTTGGTCGTGGCGCCCTACACGCAGCTCGCCTACTCCACGCATCCCGACGACCGGGCTGCGATCAAGGCCTATCGAGACCGGAACGTGCCGCTGCACGAGGCGATTCTGCGTGTGCTAGATGACCGGTCCAAGCGCTTCCGGAGCGCGGCATGAGCAGTTCCAGCGGGTTGCTTACGATCATCGGCTCCGCCGTGCTGGTCGCGGCGGGTCTCTTGGCTGGGAAGTTCTACGTGGACCGCGAGCTGGCAAAGCGTCCGCCGGTCGTGGTCATCGACGAGATGGCCCTGGTGCGCGCCATTGGCGGCGCGCGGGCGAATCCCTCCGAGCTTGAGGCGCTCTACCGTCGCATCGATGCGTCCTCCAGTGAGCTGGCGAACGCCGGCTACCTCGTGATCCGCCGCAATGCGCTCCACTCCGCGCCCATAAGCGCCGAGGTGCAGCCATGAGTGCACGCGTGCTGGCGCGCGTCACCCCGTGGCAGCGGCGGTTCCTCGCCTTCGCCCTCGTGTCCAGCGTGGGGCTCGCCGCGGTGGGCTCGCATGTCTCCTCCAACTACCGGATTGCCTTCGACCAGCAGGCCGTGCGCTGCCTGCCGTGGTGGTCCTATCTCGTCGCCCTCAACGTCATGCCTGAGCGCAACGGGCTGCTCGCTTTCGAGTCGGGTTCCTCGCAGCCGATGTTCCCGCCGGGCACCCTGCTGGTGAAGCGCCTGATCGGTGTGCCGGGGGACAGCATCGAAATCCAAGGCGGCGAGGTCAGGCTGAACGGCACGCCGATCGCCGCGCTGTCGCAGGAGGTGCTCGGGAGCCTCCGCCGCTCCGTCGATGAGTACGACGCGCGCTACCAGCTGGGCGAGGGCGAGTATTTCGTCCTCGGTGACGCGCCGGTCAGCTATGACTCGCGTTACTGGGGGCCCGTGCGTCAGACCGACGTCGTCGGGCGTGCCCGGGGTGTCTTGTGATGCGGAGGGGGATGGGCGGCCTGTTGGCCGCGCTGCTCGCCTGTGGCGCGGTGGCGGCCGACGATGTGATCGACGTGCAGCGTTCGATCCGCGTGCTGGAGAACCCCACGTCCGAGCTCAACGAGGAGGACTTCCGGCTCATCGATCAGGCGAAAGCCGTGGGTGAGGGAGCGCAGGCCGATCCCATCCTGCGGGACATCGCGCAGGGTGGGCGGATGGCGCTTGAGGGAGCCCTCGAAGAGCAGCTCGCGATGAGTCCGGCCCCCGGCCCCGCACAGGACGGAGAGCCCAAACCCTCGATCCTCGTATTCGTTTCGGCCGCAATGGGCACGGGCGCCCTGCAGGATGTGCTGGCCGAGCTGCGGACCGAGCGCGATGCCGTGGCACTGATCCGGGGCGGCCGCGATGGCCAGTCCCTGGGTGATGTGCTGCGGGCGTTGCGCGATCTCATTGGCGAGGTGACCGAAGGCGGGGTGGCGCCGCGCCTGGCCCTCGACCCCAATCCTTTCCGGACCTACAAGATCGAGGCCGTCCCGACCCTTGTCTGGGTCGATGCGACCGGGAAGGAGGTGGCCCGCGCGCAGGGCATTGCCAACGTCGTCTGGTTCAAGGACGAGGTAATCAAGAAGGGCCGGCGCGGCAATCTCGGCAGCTATGGCTCGGCCGTCGCGGTCATCGAGCGCGACATGGCGGAGATGATCTCCGAGCGCCTCGCGCAGATCGACCTCACCGAGCAGGCCGAGGCTGCCCGCCAGCGGTTCTGGGACAACCTCGACTATCTGGAGCTGCCGCAGGCTGAGCGTGCCCGTGTGCGCCTGCTGGACCCGACCTTCGAGGTGACCCAAACCGTAGCGTCCCCCGATGGGACCGTGCTCGCCCAGGCCGGTGATCGGATCAACCCTTTGGAGCGTGTGCCGTTCCCCGACGTCGTGGTGGTGTTCGATGCCACGCGCGAGGCTCACCTCGCGTTCGTCCGGGAACAGATCGCACTGCATCGGGACCGACCGATCACGCTGATCAGCAGCGTCTTCGCACGCGCGGGCGGCTGGGATTGGCTGATGCGCACGTCAGACGCCGTGGGTCGGCCTGTTCACCTGCTTCAGGAGGACCTGCGCTCCCGTTTCGCCGTCGAGCGAGTGCCGACGGTGATCACCGCCGAGGGGTTGCGCTTCCGCATCGAGGAGTTCGTCCCTCAGGCCCACGTCAGCGTTGCGGCCGTCGCGCTGGAGGAGGCCTCGCATGCCCGATAGGGATAACCGTGGCCACCTCCACCTGGTGTGCCGTCCAGGCGAGCGCGTGCGGATAGGCGACGACGTGGATGTCCAGATCCTCGCGATCGAGGGCCGTTCGACGCGCCTTGTCGTCGTGGCACCGCGCGAGGTGCCCATCCAGCGCGCGCCCATGGAAGAGAGCGAACGATGATCTCGATAGACCGCATCCGCGATGTGCTCCTCGGCCTGGCCTTGGCGCTCTGCTCACTGCCCCTTGCCGCTCAGGACACCGGCGGGATTGCCGGCATCGCGTGCCCTGACGCGGGCCTGTTCTCCCAAGGCGGGCTCGTCTCGAAGGTGTGCACGACCTGCTACTTCCCCATCTACATCGGCGACTCCCTGCCGATCGGTGGCAACACGCAGCGCAAGCCGGATGACGATCCCTCAAGCGGCACCTGCATCTGCCCTGGGCGGATCTTCGGCTACCCGACGCCGGGGGTGAAGCTCGGGATGTGGCAACCCACCCACATGATCGAGGTGGTGCGCCAGCCCTACTGTTCCCCCGCGCTGGGATCGCGCATCTCGGGCTCGTCATCCACCTCGACCTTCGCCATCGCGAAGCAGGGAGGCAACGGGGTAACTTCGCCCGACCACGAGCAGCACACCTCGTCCTACTACAACTTCCACTACTGGAAGTTTCCCCTTTCGGTGTTGACTGACATGGTCACCGATGCCGTCTGCGTCGCCGAGTCCGGCGGCGGCGACATGGATCTTGCTTATGTCTCCGAGATCGATCCGACGTGGAACAGTGACACCCTCGCGATGTATACGCATCCCGAGGCGGTGCTCTTCAGCAATCCCATCGCGATCGCAAGCTGCATGGCTGACGCCGCCGCTTCGACTATCTACAAGCCGATTCCGATGATGTTCTGGTGCCACGGCGCGCACGGACACGCGTATCCGTTCACCGGCAACAACAACATTTCCGATCCTGCCAACTCAACTTCCAGTGCCGCCTCTCGCGCGCTGGCGGCCTTGCACCGGCGCGGGATCGCGAAGCAGACCTACGGGACGATGGCCGTGTGTCGCGACCATCCGAATCCCACGCTGCCGCGCCAGCAGTATCGGCTGCAGACGATGTTTCCGATCCCTGAGTTGCCCAACAACCACTGGCTCGGCGCCCACCCGGCGAGCTGGGCGGGCGGGCAGTTCAACCTCCCCGGCGTGGGCGAGGACTTCCTCTACCTGGTCTGGAGTTGGCAGACGTGCTGCATGAATTTCTGAGGCGCCCGGCGATCCTGCTGCTCGCGTTTGCGTTGCTGCCAGATGCGGCGATGGCGCAGAGCCCGACGGCTACCGAGGCGAAGACAGAGCCCAAGTCCAACCAGTCCATGCTGGCCGCGGGCCGCGATGGCGCGGCCTTGGGTGAGACCTTGCGTTCGCGAGCGCCCCGGCCGACCTACGACGAGGACGAGGGCGTGATCGTCATCCCCGGCGTCGACCGCATCCAGCTGGAGCAGCTGACGGGCGCTTCCGAGGCGGATGCCGCAGCAGCGCGTCAGCGCCTGCAGTCGCTCAACGGGGCGTCGGCCGCAGATCTCGACGCGGCCGGAACGCAGGCGATTCGCGCGCTTGAGCGGGACCCCAGTCTCGCCGGCGACGCACACCGATTGATGCGCGAGCAGGGAGAAGAGGGCTACTCGACCATCGACCAGGACCCCGCACTGCAGGAGTCGCGCGAGATCCTCTCCACCCTGCGGACTGTGGGCGATGCCGCGGCCGACGAGGGCGACATTGCCAAGTCGGCGCTTTCGTCCTATTCCGACTGCGGTGTCGATGTCACTGTGCGTCCGGGTAGCACTGCGAGCGCAGGCGAGGTCTCCTACGAGGTCTGCGAGTTCCTGCGTGAGCGGCCGGCCGTGACGCGGGAGCGCATCGTCGAAGTCGAGCAGCACACACTCGCAATGGACCCCTATTGGAACCCGTTGGTCGTCCGTGACATCACGGTGCCGGTCACCCTGCCGATCCCGGAGGATGCGCTCTCGTTCGAGTTCTTACACAGCTGGTCGGGCACCGTCGCCAACGTCGAGGTCCTGCAGGAGCCGACGCGCGAAAACGGCTACCAGGCGCGCTTCCGGGTCGTCTACAACGCAGACGTCTGCCCCGGTGTGCCACCTGATGAGCCGTGTGCCGCCCGCACGCAAAACGTGTCGATCCGATTCACAGGCTCCTACACGACCCTGGACGAGGAGCTGGTCTGTTCGGAGGAGGATTGCCTGCTCGCCACCGACGGCTTTGCGACGGCCGAATGGCGCTGCCTGGATGACTCGCCGCGCACCATCGGGGGCATGCTGATCGATTCGAGCTTTCCGGGACTTGAACCGCTGTATCCGGGATCGACCGGGTTGTGCTGGAGAGCCGAGGCGCGGTACAGCCACCACTATGCGGCCGGGCAGATCTGCTGGGACAGCCCGACGGGCCGCCAGTGCTTCGATCAGCAGCAGCCGGCGTCGGGCACGAACACCTGTCCGCGAATCGCGCAGCTCACGGCCGCAGGCAACGTCTCCTGCACGCCGATCCGTCGGCGCTGCGCCGAAGATGGCGCTGGCCACAACGAGTTCTGCTACGTCGAGAGCGTCGAGCACCGCTGCGCAACGCGGGTTCGCTTCGAGAACATCCGCATCGAGACCGAGAACCGCTGCTCGACCACTATGTCGTGCATGGGTGCCGAATGCGCGCCCAGGCTGCAGCAGGAGATCGAGCGCGCCGGCAACGTCGACACCACGTCCTACGGCCGCCAACAGGCCTATGGCCTGCTGGTGCACCACATCCTCAACGACTACACCCCGAAGCCGAACCAGACACCGCCCGCGTTGATCTTCGACGGGAGGCCGCGGGAATGCCGCAAGGCGCTGGGCGGCGCCACCGATTGCTGCATCGCCGAGGTTCCCGGCGCCCAGGCCCTGTGGTTCGATCTGTACACGCGCGCCCAGCGTCGGCAGCACGCGCTGACGGCCAGTGCGATGGCGCCAGCGATGCCGGGTGCTGCGGTCTCACTCGCGGGCGGATTCGTGAGCTCTGACGTGCTCGACAAGCCGTTCGTAAGCGACAGGGAGACCATCGCCGGAGGCCCGAATGTTGATCTCAGCGGCAGCCCTGGCGGCATGTCGATCCCTGACATCCTCCCCGAGTTCTTGCGGCTCGCGAAGGAGAGCCTCCAGCTGTCGGGGGGCGCGCACTGTTCGGCGAACGAATTCGACCTGGCGGCCCTGCGCTCGATCGGCGCGTGCTCACTGGTTGGCACCCGTTGCGTGGGTCTCGGTTGCCTCGACAAACGCGACGTCTACTGCTGCATGAACAGCCCGGTGTCGAAAAACGCACGAGAAATCATGGGGGCGGACAGCTTCGGCCGCGCAACGGCTCCGGCCTGTGATGGGGTGACGCTGGAGGAGGTGCGCAGTGCGGACTGGACCGGCGGCAATCTCGATGACCTGGTGGCGCGCCTCGGCCGCGTTGGGCTCCTACCTCGCCCCGGCGAGCTGGTCCAGCAGACCTCGCAAGAGCGGATCACGGGAGGCGGGTCGACGCTGGCCAGCCTGACGCCTTCGCGCAGGGCAGTTGGCCAGCGTTCGGCCGACGCATTGGACAGCTTCGATGATCGCCACGTTGTGGCCGCCCTTGAGCGCCAGGCCCGCGCTGAAGTCCCCGGCGCCGCGGCCGAGGTCGATCATGCGGGCGTCTTGGAATGGAGCCCGGGGTTTGTCGCTGTGCGCGGCGAGCGCCCAGGTGTGTTGGCGGTTCGCCGACAGGGCAGCGTGGGCCGCGTCAGCGTGTCATGGTCAACACGGGCGCTGACCGCGGTTGAGGGGGTGGACTTCGCCCATCAGTCGGGCACGCTCAGCTGGGAGCCTGGCGACACGGAGGCCAAGCCGATCCGGATCGCTGCGCTGCGGACCGCACGGCCCGGAACGACCGACCGGCCCCGCGAGTTCGAGGTGGTGCTCTCCTCGCCAACCAATGGGGCCCTGCTGGGTGGCCTCCGAAATGCGATCGTCCGGATCGCGCCGGGCGACAGTGCGTCCGGCCCAACGGTGCCGGATCCCACCCAGTGGCTGCGTGTCACGGCCGCAAAGAGGCTCATTGGTCCGACCGTCTCCCCTGTCGCCGGCGACCGGCTTGCGCTCGAATGGGAGATCACCGTCACCAACCGGGGTGGCTATGAGCTTCGCGGCGTGCAAGTTCAGGACTTCGTGCCGGGAGGCATAGTGCTGACCTGGCCGCCTACGCCCCTTTGCCTTTGGCAGGTGGGTGGAGACTCCATCGGCGTCTGCCACGTGGACCGGATTCCCCCGTTCGGGTCTATCACCGTGCGGGTGGTCACGACTGCACCGTCGTACGCTCTGCCCGGCCTCTCCGTCACGAACCTCTGCCAAATCGTGGGCCGCTTCGTGGATCCCGATGGCAACGAACGGGGGCGCATCAACGTGACGCCGGAACAATGCCGAGCGTCTGGCGTGTATGCAGCGGCGGGCACTGGCGGAACCGCCTCCTGCGGGCAGGCCAACGCCTTCCGTGCCGGCATTCCCTTCCAATTCTCAGGTTTTGGCCTCGACATCTTCGCCACCGCCAACGAGAACAACTGGTATTCCCCGCTGCCTCGGGCAGCTGGCCGAGTCGACGTGCAGGAGTTCACGGTGCCGATCGGGTCGGCGCGGACGGTCGACCTGTTGCTTCAGCGCACTCTGGATGATGGCCCCTTGGGTGAAACCGGCGGCCCAGTGACCGTTCGCATCTCGCGGTGTCCTGGCGATATGCGGCAGCCCAGCGGCGCCAACGCGGCGGCCGAGCAGGCGGCTTGCTACTTCCGCGGCCAACTGAACCCGGGTTGGACTGGTCCCTTCACCTCGCTGGCGCTGCGGCTGGCGTCGGACCCCGTGGAGGGGCAATGCCATTTGGAGCCGGGACGCTCCTACTTCCTCAACATGCTCCCGGTCGCCCACGCCGGCGTACTGCCCGCCTCGCCGTCCGCTTTGAGCTGCAGTACCAGCACGCCGAGCGCGAATTGCATGGTGAGCTGGGCGTGGCGAGCCCGATCGCCGTGACGATCGGGCCCAGCGCTCCAGGACTCAGAACTCACTGGCGCTGATCGGCCGCTCCTGCAGATTCCCGTCGGTTTGAGGGATCAGCTCGACTGTCCACTGCTCGCCGCGCTCGAGCAGCGGGAAGGTGTCGTCTGCCTTGCTGTAGCTGGTGTTGCGGCCAAACAGCAGTTGGTCGCCGTACCAGTTGTCGCCGCTGGCCATCCTGATCAGGTAGGTACCGAGCGGCAGCCGGAACGTGTGCTGATCGCCGCCGCGGATGAATCCGCGCGTGACCTCCGCGCCACCGACGCTCTTGATCTTGACGAGGGTATGCCCGCCGCCGGCGCGCGTCTTGATGATGATGGCGGTGGACGTGGAGCTGGTCGAAGTGTCGAAGGCGCCGGTTGCAGGCAGGGGGAGTGGAGGCGGCTCCGGGGCAGCGGCGCGCGGGCTGCTCGTGGCGGTCGGCGATCGCGCTGCGTCGGAGCCCCTGCGCGCCTGATCGTTCTCATTGACGAGGTACAGCAGGCCGCCGAGAAACACGATCAGGCCCACCACGGAGGCTGCCCTGAAAAGCCAGAGGATCTTCGCGAAGATTCCCGATGGTCTCGTCGGCGCGACATGAACGGTCTTCTGCTTGCGCTGGGCCTCGGCCGACCTTGCGGAACCTGCCGGGCCGGCGGCGTTGGAGCGCTGGCCGCGCGCATGCACGACGGTAAACGGTGCCTCGTGCCCTCGGGCGAACTCTGTCGAGCTCAGATCGAGGTGCGCCCGAAGCGCTGCGATGTGGCTCACGGCAGCATGGACGCGGTCATATTGGCTGCGCCGGTTCGCCTTCAGCAGGATCGCAAGCGCGCTTGCCACCGCCGGCTCCCGGCCGCGGTCGGTGTTGAGGAACATCTGCTCGATCTGCGTCGAGCTGAGGCTGGGGTCAATGCGGAGATCCGAGTAGAGGTCTCTCATCGGGTCAGGAATCCGTAGGCCGCGTTGATGCGCTGGAAGGTCCGGGTCGCATGGGCGACGGCGTCCTCGTCCAGGCCTTGGAACCGATCTGGGTGATGGATCTTGGCAAGTCGCCGGTAGGCGGCCTTTATGTCCTCGGCGCTCGGGTTGCCGACCAAGCCCAGCGTTGCCAGGGCCTCGACTCGGGCGGAGTCAGCCGTGGAGTCAGCGCGCTGGCCCGAATGGGTGTTCCTCGCTTCCTCCGCGCGCTCTCTTGAGGACGAACGCTGCGATTCCTGCTGCTCCTGTGCCCGACGTGCTGCCTCAAGGCGGTCCCAGTAGGCGGGATCCGAGAGGTCCGCAGGCGCCGTCCAATCGATCCCTGTTTCCTCATGGAACAGGCGAGGCAGTTCCGATGCCATCGAGAGCAAGTCGGCGAGAAAGGCGATGCCATGGCGCTCGCCGATGCTGACGCGTCCATCAGCCGCCACGGTCTCGCAAACGAGTCGGATCAGGGGCTCACGAGATTGCGGCGCGAGCGTGTCTCGAACGAAGGCGAAGACCGAGCAGATGTCGTGGAAGCCGCCGGGCTTCATGCCTTGCCGGACGTAGTGGACGATCCGGTCGATCGGCATTCCATCGGGCCTGTCGGGCAGCCGCGCAAGAATCGTCTCGCGTTCATCCTCACTGAAATCGTGGTCAATGTGTCCCACCCACACGGCCGCCAGCCGCACGCAGTCGACGATTCGACTGCCGCTGGCGTTCAACTCCGCAAGCAAACTCATGTGTTCCCCTTGCATTCCCCGCCCCGATGCTAGTGCGAGGTTTGAGCCAGCCGCAACCCGCCATTTTCTTGGCCACTGAAACCGAAAAGCCCGCCGAACGCTTTCGCGCCGGCGGGCTTTGTGCTTTCAAATGGCCTCCATTGCAGAAGGAGAAACGGACGGCTGGAGAGTGGCTCGCGCAGCTATCCAGGCCGCGAAGTCCTCGTGGTAGGGCACGAGCGCATTGCGCCGCTCCCAACACACGCGCTCGCCGTCCGGGAAGGCCCAGCGCACGGGGACGGTTGCGCCCGAGGCGGCTTCTCCGAGGCGGGCGAGGTGTGCATCCACCGCCGCCTGCGTGGGGGCCGCTCCGAGCGCGGCCGTGCCATCCCATGCCGCCGGATCGCGGACATCGAGGACGGTGCCGCGCCAGGGGGCGCCCCAAGTGTCGAGGTGATTGCCTGCGCAGGGCCATCGGCGTGCACCGACCAGAGTGCCGGGGCCGATCACAGCAGACCTCCGCGCTGGGCGAGTTCCACTGCGATCTGCGCCTCGCGGGCGTGGACGTAGGCGTCATCGATCCGGTCGAGCGAGACGATCAGGCCCAGCTCGTCAGCGTCCTCGAGCTGGAGCGTCGTCTGGCCCACTTTGTCTTCCATGATCAGGCGGATCAGGCGGGGTTTCGCCTCGCCCTCAAGGCGGGCATAGCGCGCCGATCCACTCAGGATCAGGTCGCGTGCAGCACCGCGTCGCAGCGCGGCGTCGATGCGGCGGCCGAAGAACGCCACGCGCGTGGCGCGCTCCTGTGGGGTCAGCGTGTTGAGCTTCCTGGGCTCGCCCAGAAGGTCGCCGAAAGCGGGGCTCTCGGTGTGCAGCATGTTGCATGCGTCCATGGGGATCTCCTGCCGTTGGACGCGGAGACCCCCTGGCGGGGAGATCCCCGCGAGGGTGCAGGCACGTGGCCTGTGTGTGCCCCAATTTCTGGGTGGGCGACCCGAGCAGCCGAAGCTGCGTGAAGCGGAGAGGCTTTTTCGATCCGCTGGCGGCCAGCGCCTCGAAAAAGCCCCCACGTGACGCGTGGGGGCGGGAACCCTGAACTCAGGGGGTGATCAACCGCAGGCGCCTACGCTGCCGCAGGCCTCGCAGTGTTCGCAGCCGTCGCGCTTGACCACAGTGCGGATGCCTCCGCACTCGCCACAGTCCTTGTGGCCGCGCCCGGCAGGCGCTGCCCGCTGCGCAATCGGGAGCGTCGCCGCCTCGATCATGAACAGGCCGGCCTGTCGCACCGGTTCCAGTGCCTCGTTGAGCATGCCGATCGCCTGGTAGCGGGCCAGCAGGACGTGGGCGATGTAGGCCACCGTGCTGCTGTACCACTGCCGCTTGTCGGCCACGCCCGGGATCGGGGCCATGAACTCGCCCTTCGCCTCGGGGAAGTTCCGCAGTCCCTTCAGCTTCATCGCGATCCAGGCGGGGTCGCTGATCCGCATGTCGATCGACAGCAGCTTGAGCAGCCCATCGAGCTCGCGCGGGTAGGTGCCCGAAGCCCAGATCGAGAAGGGGAAGCGCGATCCGTCTTCCATGACGGCTTCCTTCACCATCAGGACGAAGTCGTCGCCGGTGGCGGGGTTCGCGATGTCCACGTACCAGGCCAGCGATCCCTGCTCGGCCTTCGGCTCCTTGCGGCTGGCCATGGCCAGCAACATCGGGGACTCGACGTTCCAGGTGTCCTCGCTCAGGTAGCCGAGCGTCGTGGCCCGATACTCGACCAGGTGGGCCAGTGCAGCGGCCGCGGACCCTGCGCGCTTCGGCGTCGCTGCCGGCGGCATCTTCAGCATCAGCGACTCGCCCTCGCACTTCTGCAGGGCGTGCAGCTTCTCCGCCAGCCAGCGCGGGTCCTTGGTCCGCATGTCCGCCGACAACACCTTGGCGATGGCGGACAGCACGCGCGGCACCTCGGCGCCCTGGGCCCACACCTCGAACGGATGGTTCGTGCCGTTCTCGTAGTGGGGCACCGTGACGGCGAAGCGCGCTTCCGGGGTATCGACGCGGAAGGTCCAGCTGGGCGAACCGTCCGGAGCCTCCGGGCGGTGCGGCCAGCGCAGCGAGCCTTCGGTGAGACCGGCCGCGGGCTTCAGCACCAGACGACGATCAGGATCGTCGGTGCGCTCTGCCGCCTTCGCCGCGTTGGGGTCGATCAGCACGGATCCCCGCACGCCGCTCGGACGATAGGTCGCGCATGACTTCAGGCCCAGCTCGTAGGCCCGCCGGTAGACATCACCGAAGGCCTCGAAGCTCATCGACTCCGGACAGTTCACCGTCTTGGAGATCGAGGCATCGATGTAGGGCACGATCGCCGCCATGACCCGGAGGTGATCCTCCACCGACAGGTCCTGCGCGGTCACCCAGTGCTCGGGAAGCGCTCCCACGTCTCCGCCCATCTCGCGGAACAGCCGGTAGGCGTGGTCCTCGACGTCGACGATGCGTTCGGAGTTGTCCGGCTGGCGGACGCGGCGCTGGTAGCTGAGCGAGAAGGCCGGCTCCAGTCCATTGGAGGCGTTGTCGCCGAACGTCAGTGCCATCGTGCCGGTCGGTGCGATCGACAGCAGATGACTGTTGCGGATGCCGTAGCGACGGATGTCCTCGCGGATCTCCTCCGGCAGCCGCCGTGCGAACCCGCTCTGCAGGTACTTCTCGCGATCCAGCAGCGGGAAGGGGCCCTTCTCCTTGGCCAGTTCGATGCTGGCCTCATAGGCCGCATTGCGCAGCAGCTTCGCCACCGATTCCGTGAAGCGCACCGACGCGTCCGAGCCGTAGCGGATGCCCAGCATGAACATCGCGCTGCCCAGCCCGAGGAAGCCGAGCCCGATCCGACGCTTGTTCATCGCCTCCTGCTGCTGTTCCGGCAGCGGCCAGGCAGTGACGTCGAGAACGTTGTCGAGGGCGCGTACGGCCGGCGGTACGGCCTCGACGAACGCGGCGTAGTCGAAGCTCGCCTCGGCCGTGAACGGCTCGCGCACGAAGCGCGTGAGGTTGATGCTGCCAATGCAGCAACAACCGTAGGGGGGCAGCACCTGCTCGGCGCAGGGGTTGGTGGCGTCGAGCGATTCGCAGTACCAGAGGTTGTTCTCCTGAGACACGCGGTCGCCGAAGATGATCCCTGGCTCTGCGTAGTCGTAGGTCATCCGCGTGATGCGGTCCCACAACTCACGCGCCCGGATGATCCGGTACACCCACAGCCCGTCCTCGCGCTGGAAAGCGTTCGGATGGGTGCCGGGGTGCGGCTGCGCGCGGTGCACGAGCTGCCAATCCGCGTCCGCGTCGACCGCGGCATGGAAGGCGTCGGAGGTGCGGACGCTGACGTTGAAATTACGCCAACGCGACTGGACCTTCTTCGCCTCGACAAAGGCTTCTATGTCGGGATGCGACACGTCGAGGACGCCCATCTGAGCGCCGCGACGGCTGCCCGCGGACTCCACCGTGGCGCACATGGCGTCGAAGGTGTCGATGTACGGACAGGGGCCAGACGCGCTGCTCTGCGTGCCTTTGACCCATGCGCCTGCCGGACGGATTCGGCTGAAGTTGTAGCCGACTCCACCGCCGCGCCTCATCGTTTCCGCGGCTTGGGCGAGAGCATCCATGATGCCCGGCAGGCCGTCGTCGTCTCGGCCGGTCATGGAGTCGCCGATCGGCTGCACGAAGCAGTTGATCAGCGTGACGTTGGCCGCCTCGCGGCCTGCGCCGGACATGATCCGGCCACCGCCGACGAAGCCGGCATCGAATGCCCGGCGGAACTCCGCCTGCACGGCGCGCCGCAGCTCGGGAGCCTCGGCGCTCGCGAGCTTCCCAGCCACGCGATCGAAGATGTCCGCAGGCCCTGTCTCGCCGGGCAGCAGGTACTTCTTGGCCAGGATGTCCCGGCTGGTTTCCTGCAGGCCGATGCCGACCGACGACGCAGGAGAGGAGAGGGCCACATCGGTGGTGGCCGTGGTGATGCTTTCCATGGG
>LNFM01022459.1_pt1 | contig 24963 bp, 24 predicted proteins | sample 596031 | NCBI WGS metagenome assembly LNFM01 (sample SAMN04254537, study PRJNA301005) | activated carbon metagenome | isolation source: dual media filters at the Ann Arbor, Michigan drinking water treatment plant | place: USA: Ann Arbor | reverse complement strand
CGGCAAGCTGATGCTGTTCTTCGGCGCGCGCAGCAAGGAAGAGCTGCCCTACTTCGGCCCGCTGCAGAACCTGCCCAAGGACTTCATCGACATCAGTTTTGCCTTCAGCCGCACGCCCGGCCAGCCCAAGCGCTACGTACAGGACGCGATGCGCGAACGCGCGGCCGACCTGGCATCGCTGCTGGCCGACCCTCACGCCCACTTCTACGTCTGCGGCCTGAAGGCGATGGAAGAAGGCGTGGTGCTGGCGCTGCACGACATCGCGCAGGCTGCGGGCCTGGACTGGAATACGACAGGCGCTGCGCTGAAGCGCGAGGGCCGGCTTCACCTGGAGACGTACTGATGAGCAGCGCCCTCGACAAGGCCCCGGTGCTGGTGGTGGGCGCCGGCATCATGGGCATCGGCATCGTGCAGGTGGCGGCCCTGGCCGGCCATCCGGTGAAGGTGTTCGACACGCGGGAAGGCGCGGCCGCCGCCGCCATCGCCAAGCTCGGCGGCACGCTGGACGGCCTGGTGGCCAAGGGCCGCCTGGACGAGGCCGGCGCGAAGGGCGCGATGGCGCGCATCCAGCCGGTGGCCACGCTGGCCGAGGCACACGACGTGCGTCTGGTGGTCGAGGCCATCGTCGAGCAGCTCGACGCCAAGCGAGGCCTCTTCGCCGAGCTCGAAGGCATCGTCGCCGCCGATGCCGTGCTGGCCACCAACACCAGCTCCATCAGCGTCACGGCCATCGCCAACGGCCTGCAGCACCCCGGCCGGCTGGTGGGCATGCACTTCTTCAACCCGGTGCCGCTGATGAAGCTGGTTGAAGTGGTGAGCGGCCTGCGCACCGACCCGGCCGTGGCCACGGCCATCTTCGAACTGAGTCGCGCCTGGGGCAAGACGCCGGTACATGCGAAGAGCACGCCCGGCTTCATCGTCAACCGCATCGCGCGGCCCTACTACGCCGAGACGCTGGCGCTGCTGCAGGAACAGGCGGCCACGCCGGCAGTGGTCGACGCCTGCCTGCGCGGCGCGGGCTTCCGCATGGGGCCCTGCGAGCTGATGGACATGATCGGCCACGACACCAATTTCGCGGTGACCAACTCGGTCTACGACGCCAACTTCAAGGACAAGCGCTACATGCCCTCGGTGCTGCAGGCCGAGATGGTGGCCGGCGGCCTGCTGGGGCGAAAGAGCGGGCGCGGTTTCTTCGAGTACCCGGCTGCTGCTGCAGCACCGCCGCCGTCCGCGCTGCCCGCGCCCGCGCCCGGCCACGTGGTCACGGTGCACGGTCGCGGTCCGGTGGCGGACTTCCTGGAGCAGGCCGTCAATGCCGCCATCGGCGACGGTGGCCTGAGCGCCACGCGAGACCCCGACAGCCCCTGGACCGGCCTGACCGTCGACGGCGCCGCGCTCGTGATGACCGACGGCCGCAGTGCGCAGCGCCTGGCAGCCGAGCTGGGCCAGCGTGACATTGCCGTCTTCGACCGCCTGGTGGCCCTGCCCTGTGCGCCCGGCACCGCACTGGCCTTCGCCGTGGCGCCGGGAGCGTCGGCTGGCTGGCCGGCCCAGGCTGCGGCCTGGCTGGCGGCGCTGGGCTTCGCGCCCCAGGCCCTGGCCGACACACCGGGCCTGGTGGTGGCGCGCACGCTGGCCATGCTGATCAACGAAGCCGCCGACGCCGTGCTGCAGGGCGTGTGCAGCCCGGAAGGCGCCGACGCCGCGATGAAGCTCGGCGTGGCCTACCCGGCCGGCCCCTTCGACTGGCTGAAGCAGTGGAGCGTGCCCGGCGTGGTCGGCGTGCTGCACGCCCTGGACGCCGAGTACCGCGGCGAGCGCTACCGCGTGAGTCCCTTCTTGCGCCGGCGGCTGGCGAGCTGATTACACCGTTCGCCGCAGGGCCTCGAAGTAGAGCTCGGACTGCAGCCGCTCGCTGAGCGTCTGTTCGCGCACGCGGCGCGCCAGTGCGGGGTCCACCGGCGCCAGCGGCCGGCCGCTGCTCATGGCCAGCCACTGCACCTGGCAGGCCCGCTCCAGGTAGTAGAGGTCGTCGTAGGCGTAGTCCATGCGGTCGCCGCAGACCACCACGCCGTGGTTGGCCAGGAACACGACGTCGGCGCCCTGCATGGCGTGGGCGATGCGCTCGCCTTCGGTGACATCGAGCGCCAGGCCGTTGTAGTGCGCGTCCACCGCCACACGGCCTTCGAATCGCATTGCCGTCTGCGACAGCGTGGGGTCCAGCGCGCGGTCGCTGATCAGCGTCAGCGCGGTGGCATGCGGCATGTGCGTGTGCAGCACGCAGGTCTTGCGCGCAATGCGATGCACGGCGCCGTGGATGAACATCGCCGTCGGCTCCACCGGGTGGCGGCCGGCCAGCTTCTCGCCGTGCCGGTCGACCATCACGATGTCGTCGGCCTGCACTTCCTTCCATAGCAGCCCGCGCGGGTTGAGCAAGAAGCGGCCCGAGCCGTCGGGCAGCTCGATGCTGAAGTGGTTGCAAACGCCTTCGGCCAGGCCGTGGAAAGCGGCGGCACGCAGCGCCAGCGCGAGGTCGGCGCGCAGGCGCGTGACGGCGTCGGAGCGGAAGTCGGTGTCGGCGGAAGAAGGCTGGGTCATCGGGTGTCTCCTCGGTGGCAATGGATGGTCAAAGCGTCAGCGCAAAACCTTCGACGAGCGCTGCTGGCGTGGTCACCGAACCCAGCCGGCGCTCGCCATAGGTGTCGTTGTTGGGCATGAACTCGGGCGTGTCGGTGAGCGCCAGCAGGCCGGCACCGAACAGGCGCATGGCGTCGTCGTCGAAGCGCATCACGTTGACCGGCGCGACCAGGCGTCCGCCTTCGACCCAGAAGCAGGCATAGCGCGTCATGCCGGTCATGCGGCAGGCGGCACGGTCGCTGTAGTTCAGGTACCAGAGGTTGCTGACGTACAGGCCGGTGTCCAGCGCCGCCAGCAGATCGGCCTGCGGCAAGCTGCCGCCTTGCAGATGCAGTGCCTCGGGGGATTCGTGGGCATCGACGCCGTTGGCCGGAACGCCGTACTCGGCGGCCGAGCGCAGCGAGTTGAGCGTGCCGCCCGACGCCGGCAGCGCGCCGGCCTCGACCAGCGGCACGCTGGCCGGCCGCACGAAACCTTCCGCGGTGAAGGCCGGCGTGGTGCTCAGGCCAAAGGCTTCGTCGAGATGGAAGCCCGGTGCGAAGCGCGCCTCGCCGCGCTGCAGGCGCATCAGCGAGCTGGTCTCGGTGCGCCTGGCCTTCAGAGAGAAACCGCTCCAGCCCAGGGTGCCCAGCAGTTCGGCCATGGCCGAAGGCGAGAACGCCGCCCGGTAGGCGCCGGGCGACAGCGTGCGCGGCTCGCGTTCGAGCAGCGGCACCCGCGAGGCGGCTTCTTCCAGCCGCGTCGCGAACTCGGCATCGCTCCAGCGGGTGCCGGCATAAACCGACTTCACCGCCTTGTCGGCGCGCTGGTAGAGGCACCACGAGAAGTGGAAGCTCTCCACGCGGTGCCAGTGGCGCGATCCCAGGCTGTCGGCGAAGGCATGCGCCACCGGCCCGCCGGCGTAGAAGCCGACGAGGTCCTGCTGCAGCCGCCTGCCGGCCAGCTCGTGCACCAGGGTGATGACCTGCCCCGCGTCGGGCAGCGCGCCGCGCTCGTCGCGGCGGCTGTGCGTGGCAGCGGCCGGTCGTTGCAGCCACGGGTCGTCGGCAATGAGCTCGATCTGGCCCAGCAGCAGCTCACGCTCCTTCTTCAGCCGTTGGGCGTCGAGCGCCGGCTCGCCCCCCAGCGACAGCGTGCTCTCCAGCCGGCGCTGACCCCGTTCGACGGCAATCGTGGCGTAGGCCTGCTGCACGTTCGTGGCCTGGCGCAGGGCGGCGTGGTTGAAGCGCAGGAAGTCGCTGGACTCGGCGCGCAGCGCCAGCGTGGTGCGGTCGGCGGCGGGGTCCGGCGCCAGCAGCGCGTCGGCCAGCGTCTCGAAAGCCGCCGGCTCCAGCCAGATCGGCGGCGCGCTCATCGCGCGCCCCCGAAGACGTCGACGCCGGTGAAGCGGCAAGGTGGCGACGCATGGCCCACGCGGATGACCTGCGAAGGCTCGCCCTTGCCGCAGTAGGGCGTGCCGCCCACCTCGACGGTATCGGCACGGCCCACGCCGGCCAGCGAGCGCCAGAAGGTGGCGCTGATGCCGCGGTAGTTCGGGTTGCGCACCACCTCGGCCAGGCGGCCACCGCGCACCACGCGCGCGTACTCGCAGCCGAACTGGAACTTGTTGCGCGAGTCGTCGATGCTCCAGGAGCAGTTGGTGAACATCATCACGCCCATCTCGGTGGCTGCGACGAGCTGCTCCAGGCTCTGGTCGCCGGGCTCGATGTTGAGGTTGCTCATGCGGTCGATGGGGGCGCGGTTCCAGCCCGCCGAGCGCGTGGTGGCCACGCCGCCCACGTCGTGGCCGCGTTGGCGCGCCCGCGCCTGCGACAGGCTGCCGCCCAGCGGGCGCAGCAGCCGGCCGCGCTCGATGAGCAGCGCCCGCTCGGCCGGCAGGCCGTCGTCGTCGAAGGCGAATCCGGCGAATTCGTGCGCATGGCCGGGGTCGTGACTGACGTTGAGCAGTTCGCTGCCATACTGGTAGCGGCCGAACATGTCCAGCGTGACGAAGCTGGTGCCGGCGAAGTTGCGCTCGTCGCCCAGGATGCGGTCGAGCTCCAAGGGGTGGCCGATGCTCTCGTGGATCTGCAGCGTCATCTGGTCGGGCATCAGGATGACGTCCATCGTGCCGCTGGGGCAAGGCGGGGCGGCCACCAGTTCCAGCGCCTCGCGCGCCACGCGCGGGCCGGCCTCGCTGCGAAAGCCGGCGCGCTCCAGCACCTCGATGCCGCCCTGCTGGCAGAAGCCGTTGTACTGGCCGCCGCTGGAGCGCACCTGCGTGAGACCGCGTGACCTGCATCGCCGGCACGGTGAACTCCCATTGCTGTTCGGTGCGCGCGCCTTCGCTGCTGAACCAGAGCTGCTCGGTGCGCGTGTTCCACAGCGTGGCATGGCGGTCGACGATGCGCGGATCGACCGCGGCCGCGGCGCACACCTCCTGCAGCCAGCCCAGCCTCTCGGGCAGCGAAGCCCCGGCCACCGGTTGGGACACGGCGCTGGCATAGCGGCCCGACGACGTCGGCCGCTCCAGTGCGGCGTAGTCGATGACGGTGCGGCCGGCGCTGGCCCGCGCCAGCGCGTGGGCGCGCTCGAAGGCGGCCGCCAGGCCGCCTTCGGACAGGTCGGAGGTGGCCGCATAACCCAGGCCGCCGTCGACCACGCTGACCATCGCGCCAACGTCCAGCGAGCGGCTGGGGGCCTCGGTGACGTCCTGACGGACACTGAGTCGTTCTGAACGTTCCTGCACGGCGCGCACCGCCCAATGGCGGGTGCCGGCAGGCAGGCGACCGGCGGCGCGGCGGGCATGGGCTTCGAGGGTATCGAGCATGAGGCTCCGTCTGAGGCTGTCACGGCACATGCGGCCGCCCGCGCATTGTCCTCCGGGCCGGCCTCGGGATTGGGCCCGGCCCGCCTCAGCCCCCCGAAGCGATGGCGTCGAGGAAGTCGAGCGCGGCCCGGCGGTAGCCGCTGCCGGCGATCATCCGGTCGCCGAACTCGAGGTGCCTGTCCTGCGCAGCATCGTGCCGCGGCCATTCGACGCCGCCCGGCGCGCCGGGGTCGGCGTCATGCGCGAAGGACACCCAGGCCGACGCCATCGCTTCGGCGATCTGCACGTCGGTGTCATCGAAGGCCTGCGCTTCGGGGGTACGACCCTGGGACAGCTGGCCGAACACGTAGGCCACCTCGTCGCCGTGGTGGGGGCCGTCGTGCTGGCCGGGCCGGCGCCGCGTGAAGACGTAGCGCCACACGCGCGGCTCGTGTCTTGCCATGCAATGGCCCAGCAGCCGCGCGCCGAGATTGAACTGCGTGTCGGCGAAAGCCTCGGCCACGCGCGGCAGCGCCTGCGCGTCGTCGACGGCGCCGTAGTGGCGCAAGGCTTCGTCCAGCGTGCCGGGGAAGTTGGCCTGCATCAGCGCGCGGTGCTCGGCCACGCTGCGCACCGGCCAGTTGCGCGTCAGCAGGCTGCCCTCGTCGGCATTGGTGCCGACGATGAGGGGCAGCGCCTGCAGCCGTCCGGTCACGAAGGCCGCTCGTTCGTCCTGCGGGATCAGCACGCCGTCGCGGATGGGCCGCAGCACGCGCGGCGTGGTCAGGCCGCGCACGGCCGGCACCAGGCGCGGCGTGAGCGCGAACAACTCGGCCGCGGGCAGGCGCCGCAGCGCCTCGAGGTCGTCGCCCAGCGCCAGGCCCGCCTGCTCGGCATCGGACAGCGAGGCCAGCGGCCGCGCCGTGCCGGGGCTGTGCAGGATGGCACGATGGAACCGGACACACCAGCATCAGCGCGATCGACGCCGAGCCGGCCGACACGCCGAACACCGTGATGCGCGAGGCATCGCCGCCGAAACCGGCGATGTTGTCCTGCACCCAGCGCAGCGCCGCGATCTGGTCGAGCAGGCCGTAGTTGCCGCTGCTGCCGCTGGCCGACTCGGCGCTCAGCGCGGGATGGGCCAGGTAGCCGAACAGGCCGCTGCGGTAGTTGAAGCTGACCACCACCACGCCGCGGGCGGCCAGCCGGGCGCCGTCGGCACGGCGGTCGGCGCCGCTGCCGCCGACGAAGCCGCCGCCGTGCAGCCACACCATCACCGGCAGCGGCTGCTGCGCGGCCTGGGCCGGCGCCCAGACGTTGATGTGCAGGCAGTCTTCGCTCTGCGACGCTGCGGCCGAGGCCGGCATCGGGGCCTGCAGCGGATCGGGACCGAAGTCCAGGGCGGGCCGCACGCCCGTCCAGGCCTCAGGCGGCTCGGGCGGGCGCCAGCGCAGTGCGCCCACCGGCGCCGCGGCATAGGGCATGCCGCGCCAGGCCCGCACCGCGGGACGGCCTGCATGCGCCGGCAACTCGACGCCGCGCACGCGGCCCGGGCGGGTGGCGATCTCCAGCCGGTCTTCGTTCATCGCGGTCCTTCGTTCAGTGCCGCCCCAGCGAGACGCCCGAGCCGGCGTCGGCCAGGCGGCGGCGCAGTTCCTGCGCCATCTCGAGCAGGCGCTTGCCATTGCGTGCCATCACGGCAGGGGTCTGGCGCTGGGCATGGCCCTGCGAGTTGAGCGCCATGATGGTCTCGCTCTCGCCGTGCACGAAGGGCACGGCCACCGAGTTGGTGTGCACGTTGAAGGTGCCGGCGGCGATGCAGTAGCCACGCAGCTGCACCTGCGCCACGGCGTCGTCGAGCTGCCTGCGCAGTTCGGGCCATTCGCGCTTGTAGTACTGGCGCAGTTGATCGAACAGGCGTTCGCGCGACTCCGGCCGCATGCCGGCGATGCAGGCGCGGCCCATGCCGGTACGCACCAGCGGGATGCGGAACCCCGCCCGCTGCAGCCGGTTCGGGTTGGCCTCGCCCAGCGCGTATTCGAGATACAGCACGCTGAGGTCCTCCTGCACGCCCAGTCCGACATTGGTGCCGCTCTTCTGCGCCAGCTCCAGCATCAGGGGCCGGGCCACCGGCGGCACGGCCTGATGTGCCAGGTAGGGGTAGGCCAGTCCCACCACGCCGGCGGCCAGTTCGTACTGGCCCACGTCTTCGCGATGACGCAGGTAACCGAGCTGCGTGAGCGTGTAGGTCAGGCGCGAGACCGTCGGCCGCGCCAGGCCGGTGATCTCGGCCAGCTCCAGGTTGCCCAGCAGCTTGCGATCGATCTGGAAGGCGCGCAGCACCGCCAGCCCACGCGCCAGTGCGTTGTTGAACCGGGGATCGGCGTCCTCGGTCTTGATCTGAATGCCTTCGGAGTAGTCCGGCAGCACCACCTTGTCGTTGCGACGGGGTCGGCCCAAGCGTGTCTCCAGTCGGATGGCGTCAAGCCGTGGAACAGGGAGTTCGAGGGCGGGGATTCTAGGTCGGCAGTCGGTGGTCCGGGCCGATCAGAGGTCCAGCACCAGTTCCGGCGTCAGGCTGCCCGAGCAGCAGATCATCATCACCTTGTTGCTGCGCTTCTCGTCGTCGGACAGCAGGGCGTCCCGGTGGTCGGGCGTGCCGGCCACCACCCCCGTCTCGCAGGTGCCGCAGATGCCCTGACGGCACGAGGCGCGCACGCTCAGCCCGGCGCCGCGCAGCGCTTCCAGGATGGTCTGCCCGGGCCCCACCGGGACACAACGGCCGGAGGCCGCCAGCCGCACCACGAAGCCGCCGGCGCTGGCCGCCTCGGCGGTGGGCGCAAAGCGCTCGACCTGCCAGCACAGGGACGGCCGCGCCCGCGCCGCCGCCTCGAAGGCGTCCAGCATGGGGGCCGGCCCGCAGCAGTAGGCCGCCGCGCCATCGGGCACGGCGGCAACGGCGTCAGCGACGTCGAGCCAGCGCCCGCCGGCCTCGTCGTCGACGTGCAGATGCACCCCTTCGGCGCCCAGGCGGTCGAGCAGCGCCGCCTCGGCCCGCGTGCGCACGGCGTAGTGCAAGGTGAAGCCACGCCCCAGCGCGAGCAAGCGCTGCACCATGCAGGCCACCGGCGTGATGCCGATGCCGCCGGCGATGAACACCGAGTGCGGCGCCGCTTCGTCGAGCGGAAAGTGGTTGCGCGGCGCGCTCACCGGCAGCAGATCGCCCACGCGCAGGCGCTCGTGCGCCGCCGCCGAGCCGCCGCGGCTGCGCGGGTCGCGCTTGATGCCGACGCGGTAGACCGCATCGACCCCGGCCGGGTCGACCAGCGAGTACTGCCGCACCAGGTCACCCTGCAGGTGAAGATCGACGTGAGCCCCTGGGGCATAGGGCGGCAAGGCTTCGCCCTGCGGGTGGCGGAAATCGAAGAGGTGGATGCCGGGCGCGGCGTAGTCGATGCGCGCCAGGCGCAGCAGCGTCGTGCCCTCGGTCATTGCCAGACCGCGAAGCACAGCCCGGTGCCGGTGCCGGCGGGCGTGCGGTAGCCCGGCAGGTAGTCCATCGACTGCAGCGCGAGGTGGTCGGTGGCCGCCGCCATGCAGATCCAGTTGCGGATCTCGGAGTTGCCGGCGTTCAGCAGCTTCACGGGCAGGCGGCACAGCGCCTCGGCGTCGTTGTCGCGCAGCGCGCGCATCACCTCGTGGTCGAGCGTCTCGTTCACGGTGAAGTGGCTCAGCCCGCCCGAAGCCACCACGCCCACGCGCAGCGCGCCGGGAAAGCTGCGCACCGCGTCGCGCAGCGCACGGCCCAGACGGTGGCAGCGCCGCGGCGTCGGCTGGTTGGGCGGGTAGTAGGTGTTGAGGAAGACCGGCACCACCGGCAGCTCGGCCCCTTCCAGCAGGCGCCGGTGCACGAAGCCGAAGGCGTGGCCTTCGCCCTGACCCTCGGGCAGGTCCTGGGCCACCGAGACGTCGAACTCCGACTCGACCAGATGCCCCACCAGATGCTGCGCCAGCGCCTGGTGCACCGGGTAGTCCTTGGGTGTGTCGGCTTCGTAGTACCGGGCCGAGGCGTCACGCGCCCAGGTCGGCCCCGGGCGGTGCCGCAGCGGCACGTTGCGGATGGCCGCGCCGTGGTAGATCAGCACCGACGGCATGTTGTCGTCGTGGTACAGCTCCTTCTGGTCGTCGCCGACGATCACCAGCGCGTCGAGCGCCGCGCCGCGCAGCAGGGCACCCAGCCGTGCCACGTGGTCCAGCGCCTGGGCATGGCGGCGCGCCAGCACCTCGGCTTGCAGTTCGGGCAGCACGCGGTCGCCCATCAGGGCCAGCAGCTGCTCGTAGTTCACCGGGTTGCCGTCCAGGTCCTGATGCAGGCGCAGGCGGTCGAGCTCGATGAAGCGCGGCCAGTCCTCGAGCTTCGCGTTCAGCATCGGGGTGTGCGAGCTGCCGATCCCCAGCACGATGTCCGTCATCAGCTTGTTTCCGTTTTGTCGATTTTTGGAATTATATTTTGATGCATGACAAGTCTGCGCACGTCTCCCCTGGGGCTGGAGGGCGCGATGACGATCCACGTCGTCGAGAGCACGCTGCCCAACGGCCGCTTCAGCCACTACTTCAGCGAACGCGACTTCAGCGCACTGAGCCTGGCCGGGCACTACGTGCAGGAGCATGCCTCGCGCTATGCCGCCAGGCACACCGTGCGCGGCCTGCACTTCCAGACCACGCCGCGGCCGCAGACCAAGGTGGTGCGGGTGCAGCGGGGACGCATCCATGACGTGATCGTGGACATTCGACGGCACTCTCCTACCTTCGGCCGCCACGCGGCGGTCGACCTGGCCGCCGGAGACTGGACCCAGCTGCACGTGCCGCCCGGCTTCGCCCACGGCTTCTGCACCCTGGAGCCCGACACCGAGGTCGTGTTCCGCCTGAGCGACTACAACGAGACGTCGCTGCTGCGCGGCTTGCGCTGGAACGACCCGGCGCTGGGCATCGCCTGGCCCTGCGGCGACACACCCGCCTTCGTCTACGACGTCGACCTCGGCTGGCCGGGCCTCGCGGAGCTTCATTCGCCCTTCGACTGAAGGGCTGATCTCCCGGCGGCATCCGTACAAGCCCGGTTTGACGTCCATCAAAGCATGAAAGTAAATTCCATTATTCGAATCTACTGACCGGAGACAGCTCGATGCGCACCCGCCGGAACACCCTCCAGACCCTGGCCGCAGGCGCACTCAGCCTGGCAGCCGGGCGGGCCCTGTCGCAGGACGACAAGGGCGCCATCACGGTGCTGGTGGGCGCCGCCTCGTCGATGGACTTCACCGCGCGGCTCATCGCCGATCAACTGCGCGACTCGCTGGGCCGCACCGCCGTGGTCCAGCCGCGCCTGGGCGCCGGGCAGCGCCTGGCGCTGGGCGACGTGCGCCGCGCCGCACCCGACGGCCGCACCCTGCTGTTCGCCACCAGCGGCCCCTTCGCCATCTTTCCTCACATCTACACCAAGCTCGAATACGACCCGGCGGCCGATTTCACGCCCATCGCCGGCATCTCCAGCTTCGATGTCGCACTGGCCACCGGCCCGCTGACCGGCGCCACCGACCTGCGCCAGCTCATCGAATGGGCCAAGGCGGCCAAGGGCAACGCGATGTTCGGTTCGGCACCGGGCAATGGTTCGCTGTCGCACTTCGTCGGCATCTCGGTGAACATGGCCACCGGGCTGCAGATGCCGCACGTGCCCTACAAGGACAGCGGCGTCGGCATCGTCGACCTGGTCAGCAGCCGCCTGCCCATCATGATCACCGGCCTGAGCCCGCTGGTGGAGATGCACAAGGCCGGCAAGATCCGCATCCTGGCGGTGTCGGGCGAGAAGCGGTCGCCGCTGGTGCCCGAAGTGCCCACGCTGCGAGAGGCCGGCGTCAACGTCAGCAGCAGCACTTCCACCGGTGTCTTCGGCCCGGCCAGGATGCCGGCCGAACTGGTGGCGCAGCTGCACGGCGCGCTGCAGCCGATGTTCAGCAACCCGGTCATCCGCGACAAGCTCGCCGGCCAGGGCATGACGCCCTGGCAGGTCACCGGACAGCAGCTCGCCGCCTCGCTGGCAGAAGAACGCAAGCGGTTCGAAGGCCTGGTGAAGGCCTCGGGCTACGTGCCCGAGGCGTCCTGATCCGCCGACACGACGACCACGAAGACGAAGACCGAAAGGACCCCCATGAAAGCAAGACAGGACAGCGAAGACCTCACGCGCGTCGGCCCCGGCACGGTGATGGGCAACTTCATGCGGCAGTACTGGATCCCGGCGGCCAAGTCGTCGGAGCTTGTGGCCGACGGTGACCCGATGCGGCTGATGCTGCTGGGCGAGAAGCTCATCGCCTTCCGCGACACGAAGGGCCGCGTCGGCGTGATGGATCACCGCTGCCCGCACCGCTGCGCCTCGCTGTTCCTGGGCCGCAACGAGCAGGACGGCATCCGCTGCATCTATCACGGCTGGAAGTTCGATGTCGAAGGCAACTGCGTCGACATGCCCAGCGTGCCGGCAGCGCAGGACTTCAAGGAAGACGTCAAGGCACGCGCCTTCAAGGTCGCCGAGCGAAACGGCGTCATCTGGGTCTACATGGGCGAGCGCCAGGCCAACCCGCCGCCGCTGCCCATGATCGAAGCCACGCTGCTGACGAGGTCGACATCAGCTTCATGCAGCGCAGCTGCAACTGGATGCAGGCGCTGGAAGGCGACATCGACACCTCGCACTTCGGCTTCCTGCACGTCGGGCACCTCGACCCCGACAACGTGCCCGAAGGCCACCCGCTGGAGCACACGGCCAGCGAGCGCGCGCCCGAGTACCACGTGCAGGACGCGCCCTGGGGCACCACCTACGGCGCCTTCCGCCTGGTCAAGCCCGAGACCTACTACTGGCGCTTCGCGAACTACATGTTCCCGTTCTGGACGCAGACACCCCAGGGCCCGTTCCCCAGCAACATCCAGGCCCGCGCCTGGGTGCCGCTGGACGATCAGAACGTGATGATGATCTTCTGGCGCCGCCGCACCGGCATTCCCGGCACCGGCGTGCCGCTGAAGGACGGCAAGCCGCTGGGCGGCACGCGGCCGCAGCCCGAGTTCCTGCCCATCTCCACCGACTGGCTGGGACGCTACCGCGTCAAGGCCGTCGAAGGCAACGACTGGCTGATCGATCGCGAGGCGCAGCGCAGCAATGCCATCTACTCGGGCATCGACCACATCGGCCTGCAGGACCAGGCCGTCACCGAGAGCATGGGCGGCATCACCGACCACGCCTTCGAGCACCTCGGGCCGGGCGACCTGATGATCGCCAGAACCCGTCGCCGCGCACTGCAGGCCGCTCGCGCCTTCCGCGACGGCAAGCCGGCACCGGGTGCCGACGCACCCGTCGTGCTGATGGCGGCGCGCAGCGGCTTCTTCGAGATGCCGCAGACGATCGACTGGCAGCATGCCTACCACGAGCAGATGAGCGCGGCCGAGCGCGCAGCCCTGGCCCAGGCCGCGCTCGAGACGGCGGCGGCGAAATGAGCGCGCCGCTGTACACGGGCGACGGGCCCCGCACCAACCGCCGCGGCGCACTGCGCTGCCTGGCCGCCGGCGCTGCTGCGCTGGGTGTGCCGCGCGCCTTCGCGCAGGACGACAAGTCCACCATCACCGTGCTGGTGGGTGCCGCCACCACGATGGACGCCACCGCCCGCATGGTGTCGGAACACCTGCGCGAAGTGCTGGGCCGTCCGGTCATCACCGTCAGCCGGCTGGGGGCCGGTGGCCGCCTGGCGCTGGGCGAATTGCGCCGTGCACCGCCCGACGGCCGCATGCTGATGGTGTCGACCAGCAGCCCCTTCACCATCTATCCCAACATCTACACCAAGCTCGAGTACGACCCGGTGGCCGACTTCACGCCGATCTCGGGCGTGTCGTGGTTCGACGTCGCGATGGCCACCAGCCTGTCCACCGGCGTGACCGACCTGAAAGGCCTGCTGGCCTGGGCCCGCGCCAAGGGACCCGAGGCGCTGTACGGGGCGGCGCCGGGCCAGGGTTCGGCCTCGCACTTCGCCGGCATCGGGCTGTCGCTGGCCAGCGGGGTGCCGCTGAGCGTCGTGCCGTACAAGGACAGCACCGTGGCCATCGGCGACATGATCGCCGGCCGCCTGCCGATGCTGATCACCGGCACCGGCGCCCTCACCGAGATGCACAAGGGCGGCCGCCTGCGGCTGATCGCCACCTCGGGTGCGCAGCGCACGCCGCTGGTCAACGACGTGCCGACCTTCCGCGAGGCCGGCGCCGACGTGGTGGTGGTCAACAGCGTCGGCCTGTACGGGCCGGCCCGGATGCCGGCCGAGCTGCAGGCCCGCCTGCATGCCGCCGTGCAGTCGATGCTGGCCCGCAGCGAACTGCGCGACCGGCTGCTGTCCATGGGCATGACGCCGATGCCGATGACGGCCACGCAGCTGGCATCCTCGCTGGCCGACGACCGCCGACAGTTCGAAGGGCTGGTGAAGCGAAGCGGCTACGTGCCGGAGACGTCTTGAGCGATCCGGCGGCGCACGCCGAGCGACTGCGCAGCGCCTTGGTCGAAGGCGACGCCGCGGCAATGGCCACCCTGCTGCACCCCGATGCCTGCCTGCGCGCGCTGGGCAAGACACTGCAGGGCGCGGCCGACGTGCAGGCCGAGCTGCTCGCTGCCACCACGCGCGCCGCCTGGCAGGCCCTTCGCTGGAAACCGGCCGTGGTGGCCGTGGTGGCCGCCGGCGCGGCAGGCCGGGCCGCGCGCCTGCTCGGCGAGCGCGCCGCAGGCACGCGCGACCGCGGGCTGGTCGTGACGCTGCTGTTCGACGGCGACCGGGTCAGGGAACTGCAGTTGCAGCGCGTGCCGCCTCCACCGCCGCCCGCCACGGCCATGGTGCTGCCCGCCGCGCTGCGCGATCTGATCGACCGCGCGCTGGTCGAGCGGCGGCCGATGCTGATGGCCCACGTGGCCGAGGACGGCCAGCCGGTGATGAGCTACCGCGGCTCGGTGCAGGTGACTGCCGACGATCAGCTGGGGCTGTGGGTGCGCAACGCACAGGGCGGTTTCGTGCGTGCCATCGGCCTGCAGCCGCGCGTGAGCTTCATGGTGCGTCACGAGGACAGCCGGGCCACCTACCAGCTGCAGGGCCGCGCCCGCATCAGCCCCCTTGACGAGGACCGCCGCCGCATCTTCGAGCACGCGCCCGAAGCCGAGCGGGCGCACGACTTCGCGATGCTGGGCGTGGCGGTGCTGGTCGACCTCGACCACGTCGAAGGTTATGCCGGTGTCGGCCCGCAAGGCCAGATCGGCCAGATCCACCTGAAGCGCAGCGCCTGAACGTCCGGCGCCGCGGTGCCCAAGGAGCATGACATGAGCCACCCGAGCGGGCCTTCGCGCCGCCACACCCTGGGCCTGCTGGCCGCCGCCCCCTTCATCGCCCATGCGCAGGACGACCGTTCGCCCATCCGCATGCTGTGCGGGCTGGCCGCCGGCACCGGCAACGACCTGACGGCCCGCATCGTCGCCGACCGCATGAAGGACGTGCTGGGCCGTCCCGTCAACGTCGAGAACAAGCCCGGCGCCGGCCAGCGTCTGGCCTTGAACGAACTGCGGCGCGCAGCGCCCGACGGCCGCACGCTGGCCCTGGCCACCACCGGGCCCTTCGTGATCTACCCGCACATCTACGCCAAGCTCGACTACGACCCCTTCAAGGACTTCACGCCGCTGGGCGCGGTGGCCAGCTTCGACGTCGCCATCGCCAGCGGCAGCAAGACGCAGGCGAAGTCCATGCGCGAGCTGCTGGCCGCGGCACAGGCCGGCGCCGACAACGCCATCTTCGGCTCGCCCGGCAACGGCTCGCTGTCGCACTTCGTGGGCATCGCGATGGGTCTGGCCTCGAAGATCGACTTCACCCACGTGCCCTACCGGGACAGCGGGCAACTGCAGATCGACCTGGCCACCGGGCGGCTGCCCATCGTCATCACCGGTCAGAGCAACCTGATCGACATGCACCGGCAGGGCCGCATCCGCATGGTGGCGGTGTCGGGCGAGCAGCGCAGCCCCCTGCTGCCCGACGTGCCCACGCTGCTGGAGAGCGGCATCAACGTCAGCAGTGCCACCACGGTGGGCATCTTCGGCCCGCCCGGCATGGCGCCCGACCTGGTGCGGCGCCTGAACGCCGCACTCAGCGGTGCCACCGGCGCGCCGGACGCGAAGGAAAAGCTGTCGCGCATCGCCTTCACGCCCACCGTCTCGACGCCCGAGGCGCTGGCCGCCGAGATCGCCGCCGAGCACAAGCGCTTCGCGGCGCTGGTGAAGGCCAGCGGCTATGTCGCGGAGTGAGGACCAGCGCAGCCTGAGCGCCGACCAGCCCACGCGCTGGTCGCCCGGAACGCGGCCCCGATGAGGATCACCCGCATCGAGACGCTGGCTACCGCACGGCGTCCTACGTCAAGCTGCACACCGACGAAGGCCTGGTCGGCTGGTCGGAGTTCTACGACGGCTTCGCCGGCGTGCCGCTGGCGCCGATCATCGAAGGCTTCGGCCGCACCGCGCTGGGCATGGACCCCTGCGCCTGGGCCCGCGTGAGCGAGTCGCTGCACGCCACCACGCGGCTGGCCAGCGGCGGCCTGTCGCACCAGGCCATCGCCGCCATCGAGAACGCCTGCCTCGACGTCTGCGCCAAGGCGCGCGGCGTGCCCGTCTATGCCTTGTTCGGCGGGCCCTTCCGCGACCGCGTGCCCGTCTACTGGACGCACTGCGGCAGCTACCGCGTGCGCCACGCGGCCTTCTACGACAGCCTGGGCCTGCCGCCGGTGCGCAGCCTCGACGACTTCACGCGCCTGGGGCGCGAGGCAGCCGAGGCCGGCTTCAAGGTGCTGAAGACCAACCCGGTGTTCTTCGACGGCGCGCGGCCGCAGTTCTTCAACGGCGGCTTCCGCATCGAGCCCGGCTTCCTCGACCGCAGCATCAGCGACGCCCGCATCGAAGCCGTGGTGCAGCAGATGCTGGCGCTGCGCCAGGGCGCCGGGCCGGGCATGGGGCTGATGCTCGACGTCAGCTTCAGCCAGCGCACCGAAGGCTACCTGCGGCTGGCGCGGCGGCTGGAAGTGATGGAGTTGTACTGGCTGGAGCTGGACATCCGCGACCCGCAGGCGCTGGCGCTCATCCGCCAGGGCACGCGCACGCCCATCGCCTCGCTGGAGTCGCTGCACGGCCCTCACGAGTACCGCCCCTACCTCGAGGCGCGCGGCGTCGACACGGCCATCGTCGATCCGTTGTGGAACGGCGTGGCGCAGTCGGTGCGCATCGCCTCGCTGGCCGATGTCTTCGAGACCCACGTCGCGCCGCACAACCCGGTGGGCGAACTGGGCAACCTGATGTCGGCGCACTTCTGCGCGGCCGTGCCCAACCTGCGCATCCTGGAGCTGCGCCACGACGAGGCGCCCTGGAGCCGCGGCTTCGTCACCCGCCCGGCCGAGGTGGTGGACGGCGAGCTGCTGATTCCCGACACCCCCGGCTGGGGTGCCGAGGTCGACGAAGAGGCCCTGCGCGCGCACCCGCCGCGCCGCCCCTGAACCCCAACGCCGAGGACATCCGCATGCGCATCGTCTACTGGGCCCGCCTGGGCCTGGCCCGCGCCGCCATCGTCGAGAGACTGCAGTCCGTCCCGGGCGTCGAGCTGGTGGTCGCCGAGTCGCTGGACGCCGCGGTCGGCGCCCTGCCTGGTGCGTCGGCGCTGGTGCTGTACGACGCGCCCTCGGCCGAGGCACGCCGCATGGTGCAGGCCCTGTCGGAGCCGGGCTGCACGGTGCGATGGATGCACTTCGTCTCGGCCGGCCGCGAAGGTTTCGAGGCGGCCGGCCTGCCGACACGTCCGGCCATCAGCTACGCAGCGGGCGCGGTGGCGCCTACCGTGGCCGAACACGCCTTCGCCCTGCTGCTGGCGCTGGGCCGTCGCGTGCCCGAGATGGTGCAGCAAGGTGCGCAGGCGCGCTGGGACCGCGGTCTGGCGCTGCGGGCACGTTCGCTCGAGGGCGGCACCATGGCCATCGTCGGCACGGGCCACATCGGGCTGGAGATCGCCCGGCGCACACGCGCCTTCGGCATGCACACGGTGGGGCTGTCGCGGCGCGCCGCGCCTGCGGCGCAGCTCGACGAGTCGTTGCCCATGGCAAGGCTGATGGACGTGCTGCCGCGCTGCGACGTGCTGATGCTGGCGGTGGCCTCGTCGCCCGACACGCGACGCCTGATCGGCCGCGACGCGCTGAGCGCGCTGAAGCGCGGCGCGCTGCTGGTCAACATCGCCCGCGGCGCGCTGGTCGACACCGCCGCGCTGTGCGACGCGCTGCAGTCCGGCCAGCTCGCTGGCGCCGGACTGGACGTCACCGACCCCGAACCGCTGCCGGCCGACCATGCCTTGTGGAGCTGCCCCAACGTGCTGATCTCGCCGCACTTTGCCGGCGGCGGCAGTGCGGCCAGCGTGGCGCGGCTGGCCGATGGTGTGCGCGACAACCTGCTGGCCTTCATGGCAGGGCGGGCGCTTCCCGGCTTGGTGCAGCCGGGAAGCGGCTGAGTCGGGAAGCGCCAGCCCCGGCCTGCAGGGCGGCCGGCTCCTTCACCGGGCACCGGCCTTGCCAAGGGCCTCAGCATGCCCGACAACGCCGCCACCCGCCCAGAAACCGACCTCCACCGCATCGTCATCGTCGGTGGCGGCGCCGGCGGACTGGAGCTGGCCACCCGGCTGGGCAACACCTTGGGTAAAAAGGGTCTGGCCCACGTCACGCTGATCGAGAAAGCGCGCTCGCACTTCTGGAAGCCGCACCTGCACGAAATCGCCGCCGGCAGCATCGACCTGCACGTGCACGCCACCGACTACCTGGCGCAGAGCCACTGGCACGGGTTCCGCTACCGCCTGGGCGAGATGGTGGGCCTGGACCGCGACAAGCGCCTGGTGCACGTGGCCCCGGTGCTGGACGACGAGGGCGAGCCGGTGACGCCGCCCTATACGCGGGCCTACGACACGCTGGTCATGGCAGTCGGCAGCCACACCAACGACTTCGGAACTCCATCGCGCTGGAGACGCCGGAGCACGCACAACGCTTCCACCGCCGGCTGGTCAACGCCTGCCTGCGAGCCCACATGCAGGATGCGCCGCTGTCCCCGCGGCAGCTGGACGTGGCCATCATCGGCGCCGGCGCCACCGGGGTGGAGCTGGCGGCCGAACTGCACAAGGCCACGCGCACGCTGGTCTCGTACAGCCTCGACCGCATCGACCCCGACAAGGACATCCGCATCCACCTCATCGAGTCCGGCCCGCGCATCCTGCCCGCACTGCCCGATCGCATCGCTGCCTCGGCCACCGCGCTGCTGCGCGGACTGGGCGTGCGCGTGCGCACCGACTCGCGCGTCACGACGGTGCGCCAGGAAGGCGTGGAGCTCGCCGGCGGCGAGCTGGTCGAGGCCGAACTGGTGGTGTGGGCCGCGGGCATCAAGGCCCCCGAGTTCCTGCAGGATCTCGGGGGCCTGGAGAGCAACCGCCTCAACCAGCTGGTGGTGCGAGCCACGCTGCAGTGCACGCGAGACGACGACGTCTTTGCGCTGGGGGATTGTTCGGCTGCACCGTGGCTTGGGCGTGAAGGCGACGCGCCACCGCGTGCCCAGGCGGCGCACCAGCAGGCCTCGCACCTGGCAACCCAACTGCGCCGCCGGCTGCGCGGCCAGCCGCTGGAGCCCTGGAAGTACCGCGACTTCGGTTCGCTGGTCTCGCTGGGCGACTACTCGACGGTGGGCAACCTGATGGGCTCCCTGGTGGGCGGCAACCTGTGGGTGGAAGGCCTGTTCGCCCGCGCCATGTACCTGTCGCTCTACAAGATGCACGAGGTGGCCCTGCACGGCTGGTGGAAGACGGTGCTGGGCTCGGCGTCGCGGCTGCTCACGCGCCGCACGGAGCCGCGCGTGAAGCTGCACTGATCACCGCGGCCGGGCGCGCCGTTTGCCGGCGCCCTTTTCTCCATGAACCGCCTGCTCCAGGCCCTGGCCCGGTCGTCGCATCCGGCAGCGCACGTGCTGGCACACCCGGCCGCCTTCGCGCTGGGCACCCTGAAGGCCTTTCGCGCCAACCAGGGCCTGCTGCTGGCCGGCGCGGTGGCCTACTACGCGCTGCTGTCCATCGTGCCGCTGCTGATCCTGTGCGTCATCGCGCTGTCGCACGTCATCGACACCGGCCAGCTGCTGCTCACGCTGTCGCGTTACCTCGAGTGGCTGGTGCCGGGGCAGTCGAAGGCCATCGTGCTGGAGCTGTCGAAGTTCCTGGAGCATCGCGACGTCGTCGGCTGGCTGCTGCTGGGCACGATGCTGTTCTTCAGCTCGCTGGCCTTCACGGTGCTGGAGAACGCGATGTCGGTGATCTTCCATCACCGCGTGGCCATCCGGCGGCGACATTTCCTGGTGTCGGCCATCATCCCTTACCTGTACATCCTGTGCCTGGGTGCGGGGCTGCTGCTGGTGACGCTGGTGGCCGGCAGCCTGCAGGCGGTGGGGCAGGAAAGTCTCTGGCTGTTCGGCCGCGAATGGTCGCTGGGCGGCTTCTCGGGCGTGCTGCTGTACCTGCTGGGCTTCGCCGGCGAGGTCTTCGTGCTGGCCTCGGTCTACATGGTGATGCCGGTCGGTCGGCTGAAGCTGCACCACGCGCTGATCGGCGCCCTGTGCGCCGCGCTGCTGTGGGAGCTGACGCGGCACGTGCTGGTCTGGTACTTCGGGACGCTGTCGCAGATCAGCACCGTCTACGGCTCGCTCACCACGGCCATCGCCGTGCTGCTGAGCCTGGAACTCGCCGCGGCGCTGCTGCTGCTGGGCGCGCAGGTCATCGCCGAGTACGAACGCATCGAAAACGAGCCCGTGGACCGCCCGCCCAGGCCGTTCAGCACGCGGGCACCCTGACGGCGTCGCCGGCTCTTCGCCTGGCAGGCCTGCGGATTGCCGAAGGCCTTGATGACCCTCGTCGACGTCGTGCTGGGCCTGTTCATCGCCTTCGGCCTGTGGGCAGGCTGGCGACGCGGGCTGCTCGCTTCCAGCGCCGACCTGTTCGGCGTGGGGGCGGCCATCGCGGCGGGCTTCGCGGGCTGGCGACCGCTGGCCCGCTGGTTCGACGACCAGGGCCTGCCCTGGGGCGTCTGGTCGGCGCCGATCGCCTTCGCCCTGCTCTACCTGCTGGTGCGCCTGATGGCGGGTGTGCTGCTGGGCCGCGCCGTGGCCGTGGCCCCCCCAAAACTGCACCGCCATCCCGCCAACCGCCTGCTGGGGCTGGCACCAGGCGCCGTGCACGGGCTGATCAACGCCGTGCTGGTGATGCTGCTGTGGCAGGCGCTGCCGCCGGGGCAGCAGACCTGGGAGCGTGGCTCGAGCGGCAGCCTGCTGGCTCGGCTGCTGGTCGGTCCCGCGGCCTGGGCCGAAGCCCGGCTGACTCCCATCTTCGAGCCCGTGGCCGACCAGGCGCTGGGGCCGCGGCAGATCGAGGTCGGCCCGCAGGCGCAGACACTGAAGCTGAACTTCAGCGTCGAACAGGCGCGGCCGCGGCCGGACCTGGAAGCGCGCATGCTCTTGCTGGTCAACCAGGCGCGGCAGGTCCAGGGGGTGCCGCCCCTGCTGATCGACCCCGAAGCCACCGAGCTGTCGCGCGCGCATTCGCAGGACATGCTGTCGCGACGCTACTTCTCGCACGTGTCGCCCCAGGGTCAGGACCCGTTCGAGCGCATGCAGACCGCCGGGCTGCGCTTCCGAGCCGCCGGAGAGAACCTGGCGCTGGCACCCACGGTGGAACTGGCGCACGAGGGACTGATGAACTCGCCCGGCCACCGCGCGAACATCCTGCGACGCGGCTTCGGGCGCGTGGGTATCGGCATCCTCGACGCCGGGAGGCACGGGCTGATGGTGACGCAGACCTTCCGCAATTGACCCTGCGAGGGCACCGGGACCCGGCCGGGAACACCGATTGCTCCACTGCGCACCGCGCCCGCCGGGCGTTCCGACCAAGCCTGCCTGCTCGAAAGATCGCCCCTTGACCCTGCGCCGACAGACCTTCGACATCGACTGCCGGCTGGACTACGAGCTGCCTGCGCCGGCCGACTTCCTGTTCCAGATCCACGCGCTGCAGGGCCTGGACCAGACGGTGCAGGCCGAGTCGCTGCAGATCACGCCCACCGCACGGCAGCACGTCTTCGTGGACCCCGTGATCGGGCAACGCCTGCTGCGCGTGCAGGCTGTGGCCGGCACGCTGAGCCTGCACTACCGGGCCCGTGTGCGCGTGGAGCGGCTGCTGCGCAATCCGCGTGCCGTCGAACACCCCATCGCCGACCTGCCCGACGAATTGCTGCCCAACCTGATGCCCACCCGCTACTGCGAGTCCGACCTGCTGGCACCGGCCGCGCTCAAGCTCTTCGGCCAACTGAAGCCAGGCATCTCGCGCGTGCTGGCCGTCTGCGACTGGATCCACCGCAACGTGGAATACCGCATCGGGACCAGCACCAGCACCACCACCGCGCGCGACGTTTTCGTGCAGCGGGCCGGCGTGTGCCGCGACTTCGCCCACCTGGCGCTGACCTTCTGCCGTGCACTGAACATCCCGGCGAGGCTGGCCGTGGGCTACGCGCGCTTCGACACGCCGCCGCCGGACTTCCACGCCATGTTCGAAGCCTACGTGGGCGGCCGATGGGAGCTGTTCGACCCCACGCGCATGACCTCGCCCTACGACCTGGTGCGCATCGCCGTGGGGCACGACGCCAAGGACGTGGCCTTCGCCACCATCTTCGGCGCCGCCAGCTCGAAGCAGATCCTGCCCTGCGTCGAGAAAGTGCGAGCCTGAGGTCAGCTTGCGCCGATAATTCGAGGGCACTTGCCGCCGCCATGAAGAGCTCCGAAGCCCGCACCGAACGAGACCCCGACGGCGCACCCACGCGCGCCGAGATCGACGCCCTGCGGGGCCCGCTGGTGCTGGAGTTCGGCACCGGCTGGTGCGGCGTGTGCGCAGCGGCGCGGCCGCTCGTCGCGGCCGCCCGGCAAGCGCACCCGGCCCTGCCCTACCGGTGGGTCGAAGACGGCCCGGGCCGGCGCCTGGGGCGCAGCTTCGGCGTGAAGCTGTGGCCGACGCTGGTCTTCCTGCGGGATGGCCAGGAAGTCGACCGCCTGGTGCGGCCCAGCGAACCGCAGGCCGTGCAGCAGGCGTTCACGGCCCTGGCCGCTGGCTGACGCCCGGTTCCACGAAGCGCACCGAGAACGCATCGCCCTGCGCTTCGATGGCCGCCACGTGCGGCGCGCCGAAGTGCGTGGGGAACAGCCAGGCGCCAGTGTCGGCGCAGTGCTGCAGCACGGCGCGCCGCGTGGCGCGCGCCATCGCCGGGTCCTGGCAGAACTGCGTGTTCCAGTGCGGCGCAGCGATCTGCAGCGGGTGGTGGATGACGTCGCCGCAGAAGACGCCGCCGCCCTTGTCGGCCAGAAGCTTGAGCAGGATGTGGCCCGGCGTGTGGCCGGGAGCGGGCTCGATCCGCAACTGGTCGGCCAGCGCGTGCACGCCGTCGACCAGATCGGCCTGGCCGGCTTCGATCACCGGCAGCACGCTGTCGGCGTAGGCGATGCGGCGCGCCGGGTCGTCGGCGCCCGCCGGGTTCTGCCGCGGGTCCCAGAAGTCGTTCTCGGTGCGCGAGAAGACGTAGCGCGCGTTCGGAAAGGTCGGCACCCAGCGCCCGTCCTGCAGCCGCGTGTTCCAGCCGATGTGGTCGGCGTGCAGGTGCGTGCACATCACGATGTGAATGTCTTCGGGCTGGAGGCCGGCGTCGGCCAGGCGCTGCAGGAAAGGCGTGTCGAGCTGGTGGAAGCGCGGCCACCAGTGGCGGTCCTTGTGGTTGCCCGAGCAGCAGTCGAGCAGCACGTTGTGATGCGGCGTGCGGATGAGCCAGCTGTGCACGCTGGTGATCAGCGCGTCGGTCTCGGACACGTAGTGGTGCGGCAGCAGCCAGTGCAGGTTTTGCTGCAGCACCTCGCGCTCGAAACCGGTGAAGTACTGCTGCGGCGGGAAGCTGCCCGGCCCGAGCTGTTCCTCGATGCGTGTCACGGTCGCCGCGCCGATGCGCCAGTGGGCCATGGAAGCTCCTCAGCTCGAAGACCGGTGGAACCAGTGCAGCACGCGGTGCTCCACGGCCACGATGGCGCGGTTCAGGCCGTAGCCGGTGGCCGCCAGCACGAAGATCGACGCGTACATGTCCCCGGCCCGCATCGCGTACTGCATGGTGATCAGGTAGTAGCCGATGCCTTCGCTGCCGGCGATCATCTCGGACACCACCGTGACGATGAGCGCCAGCGCCAGGCTCACGCGCATGCCGGCCAGCACGTAGGGCAGGCTGGCCGGCAGCACGACGCGCCAGGCGGTGCGCAGCGGGCCGTACTGGAAGGTGCGTGCCAGGTCGAGTTGCACCGTGTCGACCGAGCGCACGCCGGCGATGGTGTTCAGCAGCACCGGGAAGAAGACCGCGAAGCCCACGACGAAGATCTTCATCGCGTCGTCGATGCCCAGCAGCAGGATCAGCGGCGGCACGATGGCCGGGATGGGAATGGGCCGCAGCAGTTCGAGCAGGGGTTCGAAGGCCGCGCGCACCCAGCGCGAACGCGCCATCAGCACCCCCAGCAGCACGGCCACGGCGCTGCCCACGGCGAAGCCGACCGCCATGCGGTAGAGGCTGGAACCCAGCGCCAGCGGCAGCTCCGGGTTCGACAGGCTGCGCACCAGGGCCACCGCGACCTGGGTCACCGGCGGCCAGTTGTCGCTGTCCACCCAGGAGCGCGCCGACCACTCCCACAGCAGCAGCAGCGCCCCAACCAGCAGGAAGCCGGACCCGCGCCCCGGGCGGGCGCGGGTTTCAGCCGCCATGGACGAGCTCGCCGCCGACCGCCGTGGCCAGCACGCGCGCCTCGGCCAGTGCCTCGGGCTCGCAATTCACCGGGTCGACCGACAGCGCCGTCCAGTCGGCCAGCAACCCGGGCTTGAGCATGCCGCGTTCGTGCTCCGAGAAGCTGACGTAGGCGGCGTCGCGCGTGTACATGGCCAAGGCTTCTTCGCCGCTGACCGCCTGCAGCCGGCCGACGGGTTCGTCGGTGCCGGCGATGCGGCGCGTGCGCGCCTGCCACAGGCCCAGCAGCGGCGAGTACGGCGTGATGGGCGAGTCCGAGCCGCCGCCCACGCGCACGCCGCCGTCGAGCCAGCTGCGCACCGGCGTGGCGGTGGACATCATCACGCTGCCGAAACGCTTGACCAGCAGCGGGCCGAAGGTGTACTGCATCGAACACTGCGTGGCCACCACCACGCCCAGCCGCGCGGCGGTGCGGATGTTCTTCGCGTCGGGCCACAGGTAGGCGTGGATGAGGCAGAAGCGCAGGTCACGGATGGGCGTCTCGCGGTCGATCTCCTCGAAGACCTCCAGCGCGATGTCGATGGCACGCCCCCCCACCACGTGCACCCCCAGCGACCAGCCCA
>LNFM01004652.1_pt1 | contig 24969 bp, 24 predicted proteins | sample 596031 | NCBI WGS metagenome assembly LNFM01 (sample SAMN04254537, study PRJNA301005) | activated carbon metagenome | isolation source: dual media filters at the Ann Arbor, Michigan drinking water treatment plant | place: USA: Ann Arbor | reverse complement strand
GGCCGTTGCCAAGGCCGCCAGAACGGGCACGACTGCCGCCATCGCTCTGAAAGCGCGGGTGAGCCGGAATTCCATCATCGCCTCCCCGTCCCCAAGCCAAGCCATTGCGAATCTCACGCGAAACTTTGTCTGATCCGTGAAGGCGAGGCAATCGTTCGCGGCAAGCGAGCACGGGAATGGAGATTGGCGCCGGCTTCTGTTAGAGACTAACAGGATCGAGACCGATCAAGCCCTTGCTGCCGGCGAAACTTCTTCGCTGCCGCGACGACCCTTTCCTTTACGCCGGACCGTCCCCATGCCCCAGAGCGCCAAGCGACCCCTCGTCATCGTCACCCGAAAGCTGCCGGACGTGGTCGAGACGCGCATGCGCGAGCTGTTCGACGCCCGATTGAACGTGGACGACCGCCCGATGACGCAGGCGGAACTGGTGGCGGCGGCGCAAACAGCGGACGTACTCGTGCCGACGGTCACCGACCGCATCGACAGGGCCGTACTGGCGCAATCAGGGCCGGGGCTGAAACTGATCTCCAACTTTGGTACGGGCGTCGACAACATCGATCTCGATACAGCGCGCAACCGGGGCATCACCGTCACCAATACGCCCGGCGTGCTGACCGAAGACACGGCCGACATGACCATGGCGCTGATCCTGGCCGCGCCACGGCGCCTCGCGCAGGGCACCGCCTACCTCAAAGATCCCCGCAACCATTGGGCCGGGTGGTCGCCGACGTGGATGCTCGGGCACCGGATCTGGGGCAAGCGGCTCGGCATCATCGGCATGGGCCGCATCGGGCAGGCCGTGGCGCGCCGGGCGAAGGCGTTCGGGTTGCAGATCCACTATCACAATCGCCGCCGACTCGGAGAGGAGATCGAGCAAGAGCTCGAGGCGACCTACTGGGAGAGCCTCGACCAGATGCTCGCCCGGATGGACATCATCTCGGTCAACTGTCCGCATACGCCGGCGACCTACCACCTGCTTTCGGCACGTCGGCTGAAGCTGCTGAAGCCCAGCAGCTATCTGGTCAACACGGCGCGGGGCGAGGTGATCGACGAAAACGAGCTGGCTCGGCTGATCGATGCGGGCGCGATCGCAGGGGCGGGGCTCGACGTCTTCGAGCACGAGCCGGCCGTCAATCCGAAGCTGCTGGCGTCCGACCGAGTGGTGGCGCTGCCGCACATGGGCTCGGCGACCATCGAGGGCCGCATCGACATGGGCGAGAAGGTGATCATCAACATCAAGACGTTCCTGGATGGCCATTCGCCGCCGGATCGTGTTCACCCCGCGATGTTCTGACAAAGCCATGACCTGGTCGATCATCGCGAAAGACGAGAAAACGGGGCGCGTGGGAATAGCGGTCACGACGTGTGCGTTCGCCGTGGGTGCGCGCGTACCGCACATCAAGACGGGCGTAGGCGCAGTCGCGACACAAGCGACAACCAACCAGCTCTTTGGACCACGCGGGCTGGCGCTGCTCGCTGCGGGTGCCTCGGCCGAGGATTGCGTGCAGATGCTGCTGCAGGCGGATGACGGACGCGATCACCGGCAAGTGCACGTGATGGACCGCGACGGTCGCTTCGCGGCGCGGACAGGCACTGCCTGCGTGCCGTGGTGCGGACATCTGGTCGAGGCCACATTCTCGGTCGCCGGCAACATGCTGGCGGGCGAGGCGGTGATTCAGGAGACGGCAAACGCGTACAAGGCAGGTGCCGACCTGCCGTTCGCGCGGCGGCTGATCGCGGCGCTGCAAGCCGGTCAGGCGGCGGGTGGTGACAAGCGCGGCAAGCAGTCGGCGGCACTGCTCATTCACGACGACGAGGACCACCCCGCGCTCGACCTTCGGGTCGATGACCACGCCGAGCCACTGGACGAGTTGGCACGACTCGAGGCCGTCGCGCGGACGATGTTTGTCCATACGCGGCGTTTCGGTCCGTCTCGCAACGATCCAGCGGGGATCATCGATCCAGAGACGCGAAGCACGGCGATCGCGCGCTCCATCGCCGAGGGCTACGAGTAACCTTTCGACCTCCCACACTCCTCGACGGGTCGCGCCGCGTGCTCTAAGCGGCGACAGCTCCGCCTTTCCGCATTCACAACTCCGGTGCCGCCATGAAGCCGACCGCGATCCTGTTTCCCGTCATCGCTCAGGTGGTCTTGACGCTGGGCGTGCTGCTCGCCATGGGGTCGGCGCGGGCGCAGTCGATGCGCGACAACGGACAGAAGCTCACCGACGACGACGTGCGGATCGGGCAAAACAGGTGGTCGACCCAGGCCGTGAAGGTCGCGAAGAACTACGCCAACCAGTTCGAGCTGCCGGTGCTATTCTATGCCGTGGTGGCCTTCGCGATGATTACCAGCGCGGTCAACGTGATGATGGTCGGACTCGCGTGGATCTTCGTGCTATCGCGGGTCGCACACTCGGTGATCCACATCGGGCCCAACGTCGTGATGTGGCGCGGGACGGCGTTTCTGGTCGGCTTCGTCGCGCTCGTCCTGATGTGGCTCAATCTTACAATCCACATTCTCTGAAACCGCCGCTCGAAAGGCTTTGAACCGATGCGCCCAGGCGCCCGCATATCCGCTGCCATCGAGGTGCTGGAAGAGGTCATCGACCGGCATCGGCCGGTGTCGCTGGCGCTCGCCGACTGGGGGAAGGCGCATCGTTTCGCCGGCTCGGGCGACCGCTCCGCGATCGGCAACCTCGTTTATGACGCGCTCAGGCGGAGGACATCGCTAGGGTGGGCAATGGGGGCCGATACGCCCCGCGCCATCGCGATCGGGGCAGCTCCCGAGGCGCTCGCCGTAGAGCCATCGGCCATCGCCGGGATGTGCACGGGCGAGGACCACACGCCAACGCCACTCGAAGCGCGCGAGGCGGAGGGTCTCGATGCACCGCCTTCCGGCGCGCCGCCGCATGTGGCGGCCGATGTTCCGGAGTGGCTATGGCCCGAGTTCGAGCGGGCGTTCGGCGACCGGGCCGTGGTCGAGGGGCAAGCCCTCACCCGGCGGGCACCGGCCGACATCCGGGTCAATATGCTCAAAGCGACGCGCGAGCGGGTGCTGAAAGCGCTCGCGTCGTTCGGGGCGGTGGAGAGCCCCTTCTCGCCGATCGGCGTGCGCATTCCGGCACCGACGGGGCCGTCACGGACGCCGAACCTGCAGGCCGAGGCCGCCTACCAGGCGGGCTGGTTCGAGGTGCAGGACGAGGGCAGTCAGCTCGCAGCGCTGCTGACGGGGGCGGGGCCGCGCTTACAGATTCTCGACTTGTGCGCAGGGGCCGGCGGCAAGTCTCTCGCGATGTCGGCTGCAACACACAACACCGGGCAAATCTATGCCTATGACGACGATCGCGAGCGGCTGAAGCCGATCTATGAGCGCATCAAGCGGGCCTGGACGCGCAACATTCAGGTGCTGCGCGCGCGCGACAAGGCGGCGCTGGCGGCACTCGGCGACCGTTTCGATATCGTGCTGGTCGATGCCCCCTGCACGGGAACGGGCGTGTGGCGTCGTCGGCCCGAAGCGAAATGGCGATTGAAGCCCGGCAACCTCGAGACCCGCATGGCCGAACAGATGGCCGTGCTCGACACCGCGGCCGAGCACGTGAAAGAGGGCGGGCGCCTCGTCTACGTGACGTGCTCGCTCCTGGCGCCCGAGAATACGGGTCAGATTGCGGCGTTCGTCGCGCGGCATCCGACGTTCCGCGTCGTGCCCTACGGCGAGGTCTGGCGTGCGACGATCAAGAGCGAACCGCCGCAGTCGGCGGACAGGAGCACCGAGACATTGCTCCTCACGCCGCACAGCCACGGCACAGACGGCTTCTTCATCGCCATCCTGGAGCGTGCATCGTCGTAATTGTGTCACGTTTGCGGTGCTGCGCGTCGACTGCACCACGGATGCGGGTGCGGGTTACCTCTGGCGAGGTCGCATGCCGCAGCTTGCGATCAAAAACTGTTACGATCGGTCGAATGCAACCAATTGGCGTTTGACTCGTTTTTCGGCCGCTCTAAATGATCCGCCTCCGGGACCATGTGGCGTCCCTCGCCAGATGCGGACCGTCGGGAAATCTGCACACCCGGCGGCAACGCTACGGCTCATCCTTCGGGAGACTTCTCGTCCATCATGGCCATCGCTTCCAAGCCGAAGCGTCCGCGCCGGACGCCGCCCGCCCGCTCCTGCCTCGGCCCTGTCGCCGATCTCGAGTCCCATCTCCCTTCAGAGTGGTGGCGCAAGCTCTTCAACGCGCTCTACGTCAAGACCGACGGCGATGTCGTCGAGAACGCCGAGAACACGCGGCGCGACGTCGATTTCATCGTGTCGGCAGCCGCCGTGCAGCCGCACAGCCAGATTCTCGACCTGTGCTGCGGCCAAGGCCGACACTGCCTGGAGCTGGCGCGACGGGGCTTTCGCAACGTCACGGGCGTGGACCGGTCGCGCTACCTTATCCGGCTGGCGCGCAAGCGTGCGCAGGCCGAGGGCCTGCAGGTCGTCTTCAAGGAAGGCGACGCGCGCAATCCGCGGCTCAACGAGGCGAGCTATGATTGCGTTGCCATCATGGGCAACTCGTTCGGCTACTTCTCGAACCAGCAGGACGACGAGAAGGTGCTCGCGACCGTGGGCAAGCTGCTGCGTCCGTCCGGGCAGATCGTGCTCGACATCACGGACGGCGGCTACATGGCCGAGCATTTCGACCGGCGCTCGTGGGAGTGGATCGACGAGCATCATTTCGTCTGCCGCGAGCGCTCCATCAGCCAAGACAAGGAGCGGCTCATCAGCCGAGAAGTGATCGTCAACGACGAGACAGGCGTCATCGCCGATCAGTTCTACGCCGAGCGCCTCTACACGCGGGCGAGCATAAGCAAGCTGCTTGAGAAGTGCGGGTTCCGCAACATCCGCCATCACGGCACGACAGAAGCGCTGTCGGACCGAGACCAAGACCTCGGGATGATGGCACGGCGGCTGCTGATTTCCGCCGACGCGCCGCAACTGCCGGCACGCAAGCCACGCGGGAAGATCCGGCAGATCGACCTCACGGTAGTGATGGGCGATCCGCGGCTACCCGACACCGTGAAGCTCAACGGCCAGTTCAACGACGAGGATCACGAGACCATCCGCCGGCTCAAGGACGCGCTCGCGGAGATGCCGAACTACAAGGTGCGCTATCTCGACAATCACGCGACGCTCGACCGCGATCTTTCCGAGCTGAAGACCGATCTCGTGCTGAACCTCTGCGACGAGGGGTTCAACAACGATCCGTTCAAGGAGCTGCATGTTCCGGCGCTGATGGAGATGCTCGAGATCCCGTACACGGGAGGCGGTCCCGGCGCGCTGGCCGCCTGCTACGACAAGGGGCTGGTTCGGGCGGTCGCGCAATCGCTCGACGTGCCGGTACCGCTCGAGACCTACGTGCGCCCCGGCGACCAGGGTGCTACTCTGCCAAGCGTGTTCCCGGCGCTGCTCAAACCGAACACCGGCGACAGCTCGCAGGGCATCACGAAGGACGCCGTCGTCGACAACGAGCGCGCGCTGATCGATTACCTCGAGCGACTCAAGACGCAATTTCCGAAGCGTGGCGTGCTGGTGCAGGAGTTCCTGACCGGCGCCGAGTACTCGGTGAGCCTGATCGGCAATCCGGACCAGGGGTTGCGAGCGCTGCCGATACTCGAGGTCGACTACTCGCGGCTTCAGGACGGGCTGCCGCGCATACTCGGCTACGAGTCGAAATGGGAACCGGACAGCCCCTACTGGACGCAGGTAAAGTATCACGAAGCCCACTTGCCCGATCACATTCAGCAGCAGCTGATCGAGAACTCGGCGCGTCTCTTCGAGCGGCTGGGGTGCCGAGACTATGCGCGGTTCGACTTCCGGGCCGATGCCAAGGGTGAGATCAAGCTGCTCGAGGTCAACCCGAACCCCGGCTGGTGCTGGGACGGCAAGCTGAACCTGATGGCGAGCTTCCAGGGCATGCGTTACGCGGAGCTGCTCGGGCAGATCCTGGCGGCAGCGGAGGAGCGGCTCGGCATTCAGGCCAAACTGCAGGCGGCGGCGGCAGTGCTGCCGGCGGCAGCAAGGGTCTAGGCGGTACCAGAGCGTGTGGCCATAGCGGACATGCAGGTCGGGTCGAGCCCTGCTCGTGCGAGACCCGACAATCAGGTCGCGAGCGCTACGGGCCTACGGGTTGCGGGGGCCCGCCTCGGCAGGGAAGAACGTCACTGGCCGCTTGCTCACACCGTCGGGCCGCCCGTCATGGCAAAGCGGTCCTTGATGCGGTTGAAGAGGCGATCACGCACGGCACGATAGCTTTCCAGTGTCTGCTCGCGATTGCCCTGCCCGATCATCATCGAGGCGTCGAACGTGGGCCAATACTCCACGTCTACGGCCATGGTGCGGGTCAGTTCCAGGGCCTGGTGGTGCGCCTCGGGCGAGAGCGTGATGATCAAATCGAACGAGGTGTCGTGGAGGTCTGCCAGGGAGTGTGGAACGTGCTCCGACAGGTCAATGCCGATCTCGTCCATCACGGCGGCGACGAAGGGGTCGACCTCGCCGGCACGGACGCCGGCCGATTCGACATATGCACGACGGCCGGCGAGGTGGCGCAGGATTGCAGCGGCCATCGGTGAACGGACGGCGTTCATCGTGCACGCGAACAGGACCGATCCCGGCAGCCCGCGCGCGACCATCCGGCCTCATCCTTTCCAGTGCAGAGCACAGATGAGCGTGAACAAGCGCCGGGCCGTATCGTGGTCGATCTCGACCTTGCCCTTGAGCCGCTCCATCAGGACACGGCTGCCTTCGTCGTGGAGGCCGCGACGGCCCATGTCGATGGCCTGAATGCGCGAAGGAGGCGCTGTCCGGATCGCCTGATAGTAGCTCTCGCAAACCATGAAGTAGTCCTTGACGATACGTCGGAAGGGCGTCAGCGAGAGCATATACGTGACCGGATTGGTGATTTCAGCGCCGCCCTCGCTGGCGATGCGCATCACCAGCCTATCCTCGACCAAGCCAAGATTGAGCGCGTAGGGTCCGTCGTCACGTCCTTCCACCACAAAGTGGTTAGCATCGAGAATGTCGTAGATCGCGACCTCGCGCTCGTGCTGCACGTTCGGGTTGGAGCGGCGGATCGAATTCTGGTCGAGTGTGATCGACGCCAACCGGTGGCTCGCTGCGTTAACCCTGGCGGGCGGGCAAGGCTCGTTACCGTCGATCGGGGACGTCACCGTGGGCCCCTGTTACCAAGGCGGATCTCGACCGACTTGCGGTGCGCCTCGAGCCCCTCGGCACGGGCAAGCGCCATGGCGGTCGGCCCGAGCGCCTCGAGCGCGCCCCTGTCCAGCGACAGGAGCGACGTTCGTTTCATGAAGTCGAGCACACCGAGGCCCGAGGAAAAGCGGGCACTCCGCGCCGTCGGCAGGACGTGGTTCGAGCCCGCGACGTAATCCCCGATGACCTCCGGAGTCAGCTTGCCTAGGAAGATGGCGCCAGCATTGCGGATGCGAGACGCGAGCGCCTCGGGATCCGCAGTGGCGATCTCGAGATGCTCGGCCGCGATACGGTCGGCAAGCGGGGGCGCCTCGTCGAGCGAGCGCAGCAGGATAACGGCGCCGAACGTGCGCCAGCTTTCGCCCGCAATGGCGGCCTTGGGAAGCTCTGCGAGCTGGCGGTCGACGGCTGCCTCGACGGCACGAGCCAAGTCCTCGTCGTCGGTCATGAGGATGGATTGAGCGGCGGTGTCGTGCTCGGCCTGTGCCAGGAGATCGGCGGCCAGCCACTCGGGATCGTTATCGCGGTCGGCGATGATCAGCACCTCGGACGGCCCCGCGATGGAATCGATGCCGACGGTGCCGAAGACCTGACGCTTGGCGGCCGCAACGTAGGCGTTGCCTGGGCCGACGATCTTGGCGACGGGCGCGATGGTTTCGGTGCCGTAGGCGAGAGCGGCCACGGCCTGGGCGCCGCCGACACGGTAAATCTCGTCGACGCAGGCGAGACGTGCCGCCGCGAGAACGAGCGGGTTGATCTCACCGCCTGGTGCGGGGACGACCATCACGATCCGTTCGACACCCGCGACCTTGGCAGGGACAGCGTTCATGAGCACGGAACTCGGATAGGACGCGAGGCCACCCGGCACGTAGAGGCCGACCGACTGGACGGCGGTCCAGCGGTGCCCGAGTTCGGCACCGACGGCGTCGCGCCAGCGAACCTCGGCCTCGGGCTTCTGACGCTGGTGGGCGGCGAGGATGCGATCGCGTGCAACGCCAAGGGCAACGAGAACCTCCGGATCGCAGGCGGCCAGGGCGGAGTCGATCTCGGCTTCGGTGACGCGAAGGCCAACCTCCGTGAGATCGCAGCGATCAAACCGCTGGCTCAGCTCGAACAGGGCTGCATCGCCGCGCGCTCGAACGTCGGACACGATTGCGGCAACGGCCTCGACGACGTCCGCCGATGCCTCCCTCTTGGAAGACAAGAACCCGTTGAAACCGCTCTCGAAAGAGGGATCTGCCGTGCGCAATCTGATCGGCATCCTGGTGGCGCGCCTCCAGCGCGGCTTGGTCTGAGCAAACTGATGCGGAAGGTCAGCCCGAGCGCGGCTCGCCGGCCTCATCCTCGACCGGGTGCATGGGGCGAGCACGTGTGGCCCACGACGGGCCCAGATCCTTCATCTCGGACTCCAGACATTCGACGTCGAGCTTGATGGCTGCCTGCCCGGCGAACGTCAGCAAAACTGTGCCGGCCGGGTCTTCGGCGCCCGTCCTTTCAAAGGACAGCGCAAGCAGGACGAGCACGTCGTCGCCACGCGTCAAGTCGATGCCCGTGAGCTGGGCGCCCAGAACGCGCTCGAAGCGCAGAGCCGTGCGCAACCGGGCCATCTCGGACTTGTCCTTCCGCGCAGAATCGCCCTCATCCAGCAGCCGTACCCAGTCGAAGCGATTGAAGACCGCTGCGAACCGCTTGTCGCGAGGCAACAGCGCCATATCGCCGACGCGCACGATCGCATCCTGCAGATGCGCGGAAACGACGTTCAGATCGTCGTTGTCGAAAGCTATGAGCTTGAGTTGTGTAGTCATGATCGCCGATGTCCGTCGGAGCGAAGGTTCCGAGGTTGCTCCCGCTCACTGATATAAGCGGTGCAGCATGGGCGCAACAGGCGTGGCGCCTCAGGCGCGCCGGGAGGCCAGCCATACGCCGGCCAGGATCAGCACAAAACCGGCGAGATGGTAGGCCTCGATCCGCTCTCCGAGGGCGGCGCCTGCGATGATTGCGCTATAGAGCGGGATCAGATGCAGGAAGACCCCCGCGCGTCCGGACCCCAGAAGCTCGACGCCGCGGCTCCAGGCGGCGTATGCAAGGAGGCTCGGGAACACCGCGACGTAAGCCAAGGCGGCCAGGGCGCCAGGCGTCAATCGCAGGACGTTCCCCGAAAGGTGCTCGGCCATCCAGAATGGCATGGTGGCGAGGGTGGAGATGACGGCCAGGATGAAGGTGAACGAGATCCAGTGCATGGTGCCGCGCTGGCGGAGCGAGGCCGAGTAAATGGCCCAGAGACCCATGTTGAACAGGATGACGAGGTCGCCGAAATTGAAGCCGAGGCTCGAAATCGCATCGGGGCGGCCCTTTGTGATGATCGCAAGAACGCCAGCGAAGGAGACGGCGATTCCCGCGGCCTGAAGGGCGCCGACACGATCGGAGAACAGCAGCCAGCCGGCGGCGACGATGAAGACCGGCGCGACGGAGTTCAGGACGGAGACGTTGAGTGCGGTGGTGTAAGTGAGGCCAACGTACTGCAACGTGCCGAAAACGGCTCCCCCAATGAGCGAAAGCACCAGGATTGTCGGCCAAGTGCGCCGGATCTCGGGCCAATCGCGGCGCAGATGCGGGCCGGCAAAGGGCGCCAGAATCAACGCCGGGACGATCCAGCGGATGCAGCCCGTGGCTAGGGGCGGAACCTCGCCCGCGATGGCGCGGCCGACGATGTGGTTGCCGGACCAGCATAGCGCCGCGAACGCCGCGAAGAAGGAGGCGACAAATGGTGCACGGCCATCCGGCCGCGTCGGCGCCTCGACATCAGGCACGGTGGCATCCTTCAGCCCGAGGACAAGCGCTCGATGGCGGCACCGCAACGGCCGAGCTTCTCCTCGAGGCGCTCGAAGCCACGGTCGAGATGATAGACGCGATTGACGGTCGTCTCCCCGTCGGCGACGAGGCCGGCTATGACGAGCGAAACCGAGGCCCTGAGGTCGGTCGCCATCACGGGGGCGCCACGCAAGTGTTTGACGCCGCGAATGGTCGCCGTGTCGCCATGCAATTGAATGTCGGCTCCGAGGCGCGCCAGCTCCTGCACGTGCATGAAACGGTTCTCAAAAATGGTCTCACGGATGACGCTGGTGCCGCGCGCCGTCGTCATGAGGGCCATGAGTTGCGCCTGAAGGTCGGTCGGAAAGCCCGGGAAAGGCTGGGTTTCGACGGTGATGGGGTCGACGCCGCTGCCGTTCCGCCGGATGCGGATGCCGTCTCGTTCCTCGGTGATCTCGGCTCCGGTCTGGGCGAGGGCCGCGAGCGCCGTCTCGAGCAGCGATGTGCGGGCGCCTTCGAGGAGGACGTCGCCGCCCGTCGCGGCGACAGCGAAGGCAAAAGTGCCGGTCTCGATGCGATCGGGGAGAACAGTGTGGACGGCGCCCTCGAGCCGGTCGCGGCCCTGGATGCGCAGGGTGGAGCTGCCGATGCCTTCGATCGCAACGCCCATCTTGACGAGGCAGCTGGCAACGTCGCCCACCTCGGGCTCGCGGGCGGCGTTCTCGATCACGGTCTCGCCCCTGGCCATGGCGGCGGCCAACAGGACGTTGTGAGTCGCTCCGACCGAGACCTTAGGGAACACGACCCGGGCGCCGCGCAAACCGCCACGGGGAGCCTTGGCGACGACATAACCGGCATCGATGTCGATCTCGGCGCCGAGCGCCTTGAGGCCCGACAGATGGAGGTCGACGGGGCGGGTTCCGATGGCACAACCGCCTGGCAGAGAGACGCGGGCCTTGCCCATCCGCGCCAGGATGGGTCCGAGCACCCAGAAGCTCGCCCGCATGCGCGAGACCATCTCGTAGGGGGCGGTAGTATCGACGATGTCGCGCGCCGTCAGGTGGAAAGTCTCGCCGAGATGCGTCGTCGAAGCGCGCTTGCCCTCGATCGAGTGATCGACGCCGTGGTTGCGGAGGATACGGGCCAGCAAGGCCACGTCGGCCAGGTTGGGCACATTCTTCAGGGTAAGGCGGTCGGCCGTCAGCAGGCTCGCGATCATCAAGGGAAGCGCGGCGTTCTTTGCGCCCGAAATCGGAATGATGCCCTCAAGCTTGCGGCCGCCGGTGATCTTGATGCGATCCATCTCGGGTCTCCTCGTGGCGAGCGGGCAGGCGGTGGGGCTGCGAATCAACCGCGCCCCGTCTCGTGTTGCTGTCGCAAATCGGCGGGACGGCGACAATAGCTGCGACAATTCAGCCGCAGCCTAGCTCCGCTCGACCAGATCGCGCTCAACTCGCCGGGTCGTCCTCACCCGCGGCGGGTTTCGCCGGCTCGGCGGCCGTCTTGGCGGCCACGGCGCGCGACCGATCCTTGCGCCGGTGGAGATTGCGTCGCAGTTCGGCGACGAGGCGCTCGGCGCGGCCGTTATCACCTTTCACGCTACCTTTGAGCCGATCGGCCTCTTGGTCGCTCATCGGAAGGCTCCCTCATATATCCCTGCGCGCCACGACCAACGCGCCGTGCTCCGCCCTGGCGCGAGCCGCCATCATCCTTTAGCACCTGGGTCGAGGCGAACAAAATATGGACTGAACCCCGGAGAGCACGTGAGAACGAGGCGCAACACGACGAGAGCCAAGAATGGCGCGGTAGTCCTCGGTGCGATGGCATGAGAGACGAGCGCGCAGCCGTAACGTGGGTGGCGGCGGCCAGCGTCGTCGTCGCGCTGGTCGCGATGGGCATCAAGTATCTCGCCTTCGTCGTGACAGGGAGCGTGGCGCTCTACTCGGACGCGCTCGAAGGCATCGTGAACGTGATAACCGGGCTGCTGGCGTTGCTCGCGGTACGGATCAGCGCTCGGCCGGCGGACAAGCGCCACCCATTCGGGCATCACAAGGCCGAGTATTTCTCGGCCGTGATCGAAGGGTTGCTGATCCTGGTTGCGGCGGTGCTGATCCTGCGCGAGGCATCGGCCGCATTTCAATCGCCACGCAGCCTGACCGAACCTTGGCTCGGTCTCGCGATCTCGGGTGCCGCAACGGCCCTGAACGCGGGGTGGGCGCTGTTTCTCATCCGTTGGGGTGGAGCACGGCGATCGCCCGCGCTGGTTGCCGATGGGCGGCACATCATGACGGACGTGGCCACCAGCGTCGGCGTCATCGTGGGCCTGATCATGGCCCAGGCTACGGGATGGCCGCTGCTCGATCCGCTCATCGCGGCGGCGGTGGCGGTCAACATCCTCTGGACGGGCTGGCGCATGACGCGCGCATCCGTCTCCAGCTTGATGGACGAATCCGTGAGCGCGGCCGAGCTCGGGCGCATTCGCGAGGCGATCACAGCAAGTGCCTCGGGGTTCGGCGCGATCGAGGTGCACGACCTGAGAACGCGAAACTCGGGACCGGTGACATTCATCGAGTTCCATCTCGTGGTCCCCGGCGACATGACGGTCGCGGCCTCGCATCGAATTTGCGACCGGCTCGAGGCTGCCATCGGCTCGACTGTCGAAGGCGCAGAGGTGCTGATTCACGTCGAGCCGGAGGGCGAGGGCGGTCGGCGCGGCGGCATCGCACTGTGACCGGGCGGCCGTGAGCACGGTGCCGCTCTGGCGTGGCCCGAGGCAGGGTGATAGGCAGTTCCAGGGGTGCGCCAAGGGAACAAGCGGCGCGAATTCGGATCACCAGGGGCGCGCTTGGCCAACGTACCGACCGGCAGCAAGGAAGGCGGCCCCGACGACAAGGCGGGCTTGCGACTGGACGCGGCCCAGCGCAGCCTGCTGTCTCGCGTGCTCGCGGACTGGGTAAAGCCGCGCTGGCGCCCACTCTCCGGTGCCTTCCTGCTGATGGCGGCGCTGGCCGCTGTGAGCGGCTTTTATCCACGGCTTATCAAGTATGCGTTCGATGTGGTCCCGCAGGGTCGGATCGACCAGATCTATCTCGTGGCCGGGTTGATCGTGATCGCCACCAGCGCGCGCGCCGTGCTGCTCTATATGACGACGGTCGCCTCCAGCCGGATCGTGCTCGCCATTACGGTCGACATGCAGAAGACCGCCGTCGCGCATCTGCTCAAGGCCGACTTCGCGAGACTGACGCGCGACGCGCCGGGCGAGCTGATCTCGCGACTGACCAACGACGTCGACCGAATCCAGGTCGCGCTGCAGGCGGCGCTGAACACTGCCGTGCGCGACGGGCTGGTGATCCTGGCGCTGGTGATCTTCATGGTGTGGAGCGATCCACTTCTGTCGCTGATCGTGCTTGGCGTCTATCCATTCGCAATCCTACCGATCATGACGATCGGCAAGCGGCTCAAGCGCGTGGCCCGGGCGACGCAGGAGGAACTCGCCGGGATGCTGACGCAGCTGGCGGAGAAGCTCGGCAGTGCGCGGCTGATCAAGACCTTCCGGCTCGAGGACTATGCGGCGGGACGCATGATCGGGTCGTTCGAGCAGATCCTGCGGCTGAGGATGAAAGCCGTGCGCAACCGGGCGCGGCTCGACCCTTTGCTCGAGGCGCTCGGTGGGGTGGCTGTGGCGGGCGTGATCGCGCTCGCGACATGGCGCATTTCGACCGGCATTGCGACGATCGGCGACTTCATGGCGTTCGTGTCGGCGCTGGTGCTGGCGGCGCAGCCGACGCGCGGGCTCGGCAATCTCTCGGTCCGGGTGCAGGAAGGCTTGGCGGCTGCGGAGCGGCTTTATGCACTGCTCGACGAACGGCCGAGCATCGTCGACAAGCCGGGGGCCCGGCCACTCGCCATCACTGCCGGCGAGATCCGTTTCGAGGGTGTGACCTTCGCCTACGAGGGTACGCGCGAGGCGCAGGCCGTGCGAGACCTGACGCTCACCGCGCCTGGAGGCAAGACCGTGGCGCTGGTCGGTCGATCGGGCTCCGGCAAGTCGACGCTGATCAATCTTGTGCCGCGCCTGTTCGACGTGGACGGGGGCGCAATCCTGATCGATGGACACGACGTGCGCGACGTGACGCTCGAAAGCCTGCGCGGACAGATCGCGATGGTCAGCCAGGACGTGACATTGTTCGACGATACGATCCGGGCCAACATCGCGCTCGGTCGGCTGGACGCGTCGGAGAGCGATATCGTGGCGGCCGCGCAGGCGGCGGCGGCGCACACCTTCATTCTCGAGCAGCCGCAAGGCTACGACACCGTGATCGGCGACCGCGGATCGCGTCTGTCGGGCGGTCAGCGGCAGAGGCTCGCACTGGCGCGCGCCATTCTCAAAGACGCGCCAATCCTGCTGCTCGACGAGGCGACGAGCGCGCTCGACACGGACAGCGAGCGGCTCGTTCAGACAGCGCTGGCGCGTTTCACGCGGGGACGGACGACGCTGGTCATCGCCCACCGCCTCTCCACCGTGCAAAATGCCGATCTCATTGCGGTGATGGAGGACGGGCGGCTCGCCGAGCTCGGCACACACGCCGCATTGATGGCGCGCAACGGCATCTATGCCAGACTTGCGACAACGCAGCTCGTCGGCAACGAGCCGCGCGATGCGGCGCAGTAGGCAGGTGAGCATGGGAGAGAACAAGACGAAGCCCACCGATCAATCGGTCAGCGCGTACATCGCGACGCTCGCGTCGGAGGCCAGGCAAGCCGAGGCGAGAACGCTGATCGAGATCATGGAAGCGGCGACCGGCGAAGCTCCGCAGATATGGGGGCCGTCGATCATCGGTTTTGGGACTTCGAGCTATGCCTACGCCAGCGGGCGGACGGGAACGACGCCCGTCGTCAGTTTCTCGCCGCGCAAGGCCGCGATCGTGCTTTATGTCGGAGCGGCGATGCCTCATATCGGAGGTCTGCTGCGAGACCTCGGAAAGCATACGATCGGAAAGGGTTGCCTCTACGTGAAGCGCCTCGCCGACGTCGACCTCACGGCACTCAAGGCGATCATCGAGGCGGAAGTCGCCGCCAGCCGAGAACACAACAAAACCTGATCCGGCACACCCGCTGGCGCGAGGACCACGATGGAGCACTTGTGGATCATCGCGAGCGTCGCCGCGGCCTTCTTCCAGGCGCTACGCTATGCGGCGCTGAAGGAGCTGAACCAGCACCTCTCCGCAACGGTCACGACCTACGTGCGCATGCTGTTCGGGCTGCCGTTCCTGGTCGTCTACCTGGCTGCCGTGCTGAATGTGCAGGGTGTGTCGATACCCGAGACGAATCCATGGTTCTGGGGATATTGCGCGCTGACTGCGTTCCTGCAGTTCGGGATGACGCTGCTGGTGGTGCAGCTCTTCCATCATGGCAACTTTGCCGTCGGGTTGATGATCCAGCGAGCCGACGTGATCCTGACGGCCGTGATCGGGAGCGTGCTGTTCTCCGAGGCGATCAGCCGGCTCGGTTGGGTGGCGATCGCGATCACGGTTTGCGGCGTGCTGGCGGCGTCGGCGGCGCGCATGGCGCCGTCTGCGTGGGGAAAGGGCTCAGGCCTGACAGAGATACTGCTCGGCCCGGCGACTCGGCTCGGGCTGTCCAGCGCGCTGTGTGCGGCGATCTCGTATCTGGCGCTGCGCGAGGCGATCCTGACGCTCGAACCCAGCGCGAACCCGCTCGTCAAAGGCGCTACGGCTGCCGTGGCGACGACGGCCGTGTCGTTCTTCCTGATCGGCTTGTGGCTCGCGTTGCGGGAAGGCCGCGAGCTGGCGCGCATCCGGCATTGGCCGTGGCTGTGCACGCTCGCGGGTTTTGCGAGCGCGGCCGGGACTGTCGGCTGGTTCACGGCTTCGGCTCTGACGAACGCGTCCTACGTTGCCGCCGTGGCACAGGTGCAGATCGTGTTCGCGCTGCTGATCTCGCGCTACTGGTTCCGCGAGACGATCCGACCGCTGGAGCTGGTCGGCATCGCGCTCATCGTCGGCGGCGTAATGATGTTCCGGATGGTTTAGCGGGTGAAACACGCTGGTCGATCTGGGACGCCGGAGCAAATTGAGGAATGGGTCCCGGTGACAAGCACCGGGATGACAGTTTGAGGCGATTCCCGCAATGTCGATGCAGGGCTCGCCGACCAGAGCCCCTACTTCCGCTCGGCGTTCTTGGGGACGTCGCGGAAGGGGCGATCGGTGTCGTTGCGGGGCTCCTTCGGCATGTCGAGCACGCGCTCGGAGATGATGTTCTTCTGAATCTCGTCGGTCCCACCGGCGATGGAAATAGCCGGCGTCGAAATCAGGATCTCGGCGATGACACCCCCCATGGTGCTGTCGGGACCCGTGAGCAGGGCGTCGGCGCCGCTGATCGTGGTGTGCACGCGATTTGCGGCACGCGCGATGTAGCTGGCGGCGAGTTTGCCGAGCGATCCTTCGGGGCCTTGCGAGCGGCCCATCTCCTGAGCCACGCGGGCGCGCCGGGCCGTCCAGTCGGCCGAGCGCGACATGATGAGGACTTTGGCGATCTCCTGCCGTGTCACTGGATCGGCGATCTTGCCTGTCTGCCGGGCACGCTCGAGGATCAGGTCCACGCGCCCCATGCGCTGCGGGTACCAAGTATACGGCGCTAGCGCGCTGGCGATCTCCGCGTCTTCTTCCTGGTAGATGCGCTCCGGCCGGCCCGATGGCTTCGGATAGCGCCGGAGACCGTCGGCGCCGCGCCGCTCGTGCATCAACGTGGTGGTCGCGACCTTCCAGCCGTCGCCGTCGTCGAGCAGCATCATTTCCGGCTCGACCTCGGCATCCGTGAAGAAAACCTGGTTGAACGAGGCATGGCCGTTCATCTGCCTCAGGGGGACTGCCTCGACGCCGGGCTGGCGCATGTTGATGATGAAGTAGGCGAGGCCCTTGTGCTTGACGAGATCCATGTTGGTGCGGGCCAGCAGGAGGCCCCAATCGGCCTTATGTGCGCTGGTGTTCCAGACCTTCTGCCCGTTGACGATCCACTTGTTGCCGCGCCGCTCGGCGCGCGTCAGGGCGCCGGCGAGATCGGAGCCTGAGCCGGGCTCCGAGAAGAGCTGGCACCAAGTGTCCTCGCCGGTGAGGATGCGGCGCAGAAATTTCTGCTTATGGAGGTCGGTGCCGTGGGCGAGAATGGTCGCGGCGGCGAGCGATCGGATGCCCATGCGGGCGACGCCCACCGCGCCGATGCGGTCCAGTTCCTCGTCGACGACCGGCACGAGCCCCACGGGCAGCTCGCGGCCATACCATTGCTTAGGCCAGTGCGGCTCGCCCCAGCCGGAATCGATCAGCTTGTTGCGCCATTCGACGAGACCGAGGCTGGGATCCCAGTTGGCCTCGAGCCATTGGCGCAGATCCTTGCGCACGGAATCGGCATCGTATTGGCTCATTGTGCTCTCCCTCACGCGCCGATGCTTTGCATATAACGCTCGCGATGGTGGTCGGCGCCGCCGAGGAAGACCTCGGAACTCTTGGCGCGCTTAAACCACAGGTGCGTGTCGTTATCCCAGGTGAAACCGATGCCGCCGTGGATCTGGACGGCATGGATGGCGGTCTGCATGTAGGCCTCGGAGGCTGCGGCCTTGGCCAGCGAGGCCAGCGCCGGCAACTCGGCGTCGCTCTCGTCGGCGGCGGCGGCGGCATAGTAGGCGGCAGACTTCGCCAGCTCGACCTCGAGCAGCATGTCGGCTGCCTTGTGCTTCAGGGATTGGAACGAGGCGATCGGGCGGCCGAACTGATAGCGCTGATTGGCGAAGGCGATTGCGTCCTCGCGCAGGCGCTCGGCACCGCCGACCATTTCGTGCGCGAGGCAGATCGCCGCGACATCGAGCGTGGCCGCCAGCGGGCCGGCGGCGGCGCCCTCTTTGCCGAGTAATTCGGCGGTGACGCCCGAGAAGGTCAGGCGGGCGAGCTTGCGCGTCGGGTCCATCGACGGGAGCAAACGGCGATCGAGGCCTTTGGCATCGGCTTTGACGGTGAAGAACGAGACGCCGTCGTTGCCGGCGCTGCCGGGCTTGCGCGCCAGGACCACGATGAGCCCGGCGTTATGACCGTCGACGACGAAGCTCTTCGTGCCGTCGAGGCGATACTTGCCGCCATCGGGTGTGGCGGTCATGGCGACGCTGCCGGCATCCCAGAGACCACCGTCCTCCGCGACCGCGAGCGCTGCGATGGTTTCGCCAGAGGCGATGCCGGGCAGGAGGGCTTTCTTCTGCTCCTCTGACCCAGCCTTCAGGATGGCCGTCGCCGCGAGGACCGTGGAGCCGAAGAACGGCGCGCATAGAAGTGTGCGGCCCATTTCCTCGGAGGCGATGGCCAACTCGCTTATGCCGAAGCCCTGGCCGCCGTAGGCCTCCGGGATATGCACCGCCGTGAGACCAAGGTCCTGGCTCAAGCTCTGCCAGACCGCAGGGTCGTAGCCCTTGTCGGTCTCCATGAGCCGCCGGACCGCGGTGGTCGGCGACTTGTCCTCGAGGAACCGGCGTACGACCGACCGGAACTCCTGCTGCTCGTCAGAGAAACTGAACTTCATGCGTGGTGCTCCAGTGGGGCGCGGCGCAGGATTATAATCAAGATTTGCGGCCACCCGTCAGCTTGGCGATCTCGTCGGGGGAAAGGCCGGCCTCGGCGAGGACCTCGGCGGTGTGCTCGCCCAGACCAGCGGCGAAGGCGCCGGCCTTGGTCTCGGATTGCGTAAGGCGGAACGGCGGATTGAGTGCCTTGAAGGTGCCGCCCTGGTCGCGCACGTCGGAAAATGCGTGGCGGTGCTCGAGCTGGGGATCGGCCATGACCTCCTTCACGGTGCGATAGGGAGAGGCTGGAACAGCGTGCCTCTCGAGTGCGGCCAGCACATCCTCCGACGGCAGCGTGCGTGACCAATTCTCAAGCTCGTCCATGAACTCGACCCAATTGGAGCGCCGGTCGAGGTATTTCTCGAAGCGAGGGTCAGTGATCCAATCCGTGCGGCCGGCGGCTTCCGCGATGCCCTGGAAGGTGCGCTCGCTGGCGATGGCGATGTGAATGAAGCCGTCCTTGGTCGCTACGGGGCTGAACATGTGGCGCTTGGGCGGCGGGGGAATCGCGAACTGGGCGGCCTGCAACTCGGTGAGCGTGAGCGTCAGCATGCTTTCCAGCATCGACACATCGACCTGCTGGCCTTTGCCCGTCGCATGACGCTGGTTGACGGCCGCCATGATGGCGCCGAAGGCGTAGGTGCCCGTGAGAACGTCGGCGATGTAGACGCCGCAGTTGTCCGGCTGGGTGCGGCCGGGCTGGTATGACATGTGGGCCAAGTCGTAGCCCGAGGCCGCGTGGATGACAGGCGCGTAGGCTGCCAGCTCAGCCGAAGGGCCGGTCTGGCCGTAGCCCGAGATCGAGCCGTAGATCAGGCGGGGATTGAGTTCGGCGAGCTGGGAGTAGGCGAGGCCGAGCCGCTTGGTTACGCCGGGACGATAGTTCTCGACGAAGATGTCCGCCTTGGCTGCAAGATTGCGCACGGCCTTCTGTGCAAGCGGGTTCTTGAGGTCGAGCACCGCCGACCGCTTGCCGGCATTGAGCTGGCCGAAGCTCGACGAGGCGTTGGAGCGGAGCGGGGGCCGGGTGCGCATCATGTCGCCCTCGGGACCCTCGATCTTGATCACGTCGGCGCCCAGATCGGCGAGCAGCCGGGTGCAATGCGGCCCCGCGATCGTGGTGGTCAGATCGACGACCTTGAGCCCGGCCAGTGCCTTGCCTTGCATGCTGCCTCCCGTGTGCGCCCTACGCGGTTTCCACCTGACGATCCGATCTTCTGTCGTAGGTTGCAAGAGGCGACCATCGGTAAGCCCTTCCATTGCATCCGGAGTAGTGTGGCGCCGCGCCTTCGTTGTGATGCGATTTTGGCGCGACGGGCCACTAGAGCAATGGACGGACCAACCCCAGGGCCTCGCGGCGCTGCCAGCGGCGGATCATGAGCACGGCGACGACAGCGAGGCCGGTGGCGAGGCCGATCCAGATGCCGGTGCCGCCGAGCCCGAGGCCGAAGGCCAGGACGACGCCGAGCGGCAGGCCGATGCCCCAGTAACCGACGAGAGCGAACAGCATCGGCGCGCGCGCATCGTGAAGGCCGCGCAGCATGCCGCCCCCGACCGCCTGAGCGCCGTCGACCACCTGGAACAGCGCTGCCAGGAGGAGGTAGGTCGCGGCGAGGCTCACGACTTCGGCGTTGGCGGGGGCGTCCGTGTCCAGGAACGCGGAAATGAGGGCGTGCGGCGCGAAGATCATGACGAGCGATGTCAGCGCCATGAAGCCTGTCGCCAGCCAGAACGCGGTCCACCCGGCCCGTTGGATGCCGGCGCGGTCGTGCCGACCATAGGCGAGCGCGACGCGAACGGTCGCCGCCTGGCCGATGCCGAGCGGGACCATGAACGTCAACGAGGCGATCTGGATGGCGATGGTGTGCGCCGCGAGGGCCGACGTGCCGATGAGCCCCATCAGGAAGACCGCGGCGTTGAAGATCGTGACCTCGAAAAGCAGCGTCGCCGCCATTGGCAGGCCGAGCCGCCAAAGCTCAGCGAGGCGTGACCAGTCGGGCCGCCAGAGACGGGCGAGAACCGCGAAGCTGGCGAAGTGGCGGTCGTAGGCCACGACGAGCGCGACAGCGATGAACATGAAAATGCTGGCGAAAGTCGTGGCGAGGCCGGAGCCGGCGATGCCCAGCGGCTCGATGCCACAGCCGCCCAACATAAGGCACCAGTTGCCTGCAGCATTGGCCACGACGCCGACGAGACCGATGACGAGCGCCCAGAATGGTCGCTCCAGCACGCTCATGAACGAGCGCAGGACGAGATAGGCCCAGAACGGAAGTAGAGCCCACATCAGCGCACGCACGTAGCGCCCGGCCTCGGCGGCCAGAGCAGGGTCCTGCCCCATGACGAGCAGCAAGCTCTCGCTCCACCATAGGATGGCCCAGCACGGGACAACGAGCAAAACGCACGACCACAGGCCCTCGCGTACGGTGCTGGCAACATCGTCCTTGGCCTGGGAATCCCGGCCGAGCGCACGGGCCGCGATGGGTGCAACGGCATTGAGGAGCCCGATGCCGAGTACGAGGGCGACAAAGTAGAGATTTGCGCCCAGCGCCCCCGCGGCCATGGTCTCTGGGCCGAGGCGACCCATCATCACGACGTCGGTGGCGCTCATAGCCACTTGGGCGAGGTTGGTCGCGGCGATCGGCCAAGCAAGAACCGACAGCGCGACGAACTCGCGCAGCCAGCCCTTGCCGCTCGCCGTTGTCTCTGTCGCCCCATCCGCCATGGCGAGGGTCGTAGCCGGTGGGGGGCGCCGCGTCCACGAATGACCGCCCGACGAGGCGAGAGACCTCAGATGAGGTTGACCACGCAGTCCTCGTAAGTCGGTATCTCGGCGATGAAACCGCCAGAGCGCAGGCTCTGGGCGAGCCGGTCGAAGCCCACGCGGGAAACGGTGGTGTCGGCGGCCCAGAGGCGCGCCTGCCGATAACGCGTAAAGGCGGCAACGAGGTCGGCTGAATCGACGTCGGGATAGAAGCCACCGACGACGCCTGCCAGGTCGGCGGCGCCGTGCGAGGCGAGCCACGCCTGTGTGTGCCCGACCGCGCGTGTCATGGCAGCGAAGGCGTCGCGATTGCGCTCGATGCTGGCGCGGGTTGCGAGGAAGGTGGTGTAGGAGGTTTCGCCGCGCGCACTCGCCGCGTGCACAACATGGCCGACCCTCTCGCGCTCGGCGCGTGCCGCGAATGGCTCGAACATCTGGGCGACATCGAGCGAGCCGTTGGCCAAGGCTGCGAGATTGGCGGGCATGGTCCGGTCGGGAATGCGGGTGAGCGAGGCCGGGTCGATGCCGATCTCGCGCAAGTCGTGCTGGAGGCAAAGCCAAGGCGTCGGCACTTCTGACACGGAAGCAAAGCGCAGATGCGGGAGGTCACCGAGCCCGAAGCGGTCCACGCCGGGTCGGGCGACCAGGTAGAACGGATCGCGGCGGACAACCTCACAGAATGCGACGACCGGCGGGCCATCGGCCTCGTTGCGGGCCTTCATGACGCGCATCGGGCCGCCCCAGCTCACGTCGAGGCTGCCGTCGAGCAGGCCGGCGGTAGCTGCGCCCGGCGAAGGGGACGCGACGAGGTCGACCTCGACGCCCTCGCTGGCGAAATGGCCCAAAGCCAAAGTCGCGTAAAACGGTGCGTAGAAGACGGCGCGGAAATTTTCGGAAAGTCTGATCCTGGGCATTGCCCCTGCTCCCGTGGTACGCGCGTCGCACATGAGCGCTCTCACGAAGAGTGTAGCCTGGATGGGGGCTGAGTCACCGGCCCTGCTTGGAGAAACGACGATGCAGCTGTTCTGGACCCCCGCCTCTCCTTTCACGCGCAAGGTGTGCGTTGCCGCCCGCGAGCTCGGGCTTTGGGAGAAGATTGAGGTCCGTCCAACGACATGGACGCTCGACTGGGGCTACACGACGCCGCCGTTCACGCCCGGCCTCGCCGAGGCCAATCCGGTGGCGCGCATTCCGACGCTGGTGACGGACGAGGGAGTGGCGCTCGGCGATTCAACGATCATCTGCCTGCACTTGAACGAGGTGGCGGCACCGCGGACGCTGATCCCGGCCGACAAGCTGGCGCGGCAGCAGATGTGGGCGGCCTATGCCGTCGCCGACGGCGCGCTCGAGGCTCAGATCGCGATGCGGGCGGAGATGCTACGGCCGGTCGCGGTGCGGTCGGAGAGATTTCTCGAAAAGCAGCGCGTGCGCATCTGGCGGTGCTTCGATGCGCTGGAGCGCGACGTGGCGCACCTGGAGGGTCCGCTCGATCTCGCGCAGATCACGACGGGCATCGCCCTCGGCTATCAGGACTGGCGCGAATGGCTCGAAGATTTCAGGCCAGGGCGCCCGCGGCTCGCGGCGTGGTATGCGCAGCTCGCCGAGCTACCGTCGATGAAGGCGACCGAGCCGAAGGAAACGCCGACGGCGTGACGGACGGGCGCCGATCAGCCAGCGTGGCATTCCTGACGAGCGCGAGCCTCGGCGCGCTCGACCCTGCCGATCCCCAAGTCATTGGCGGTTACATCCGTCCAGAACGTGAGGAGCGGCAACTCCTCCTTCAGAATGGCGACGAAGCACAGGCATCGATCGGGGCTCATGCCGGCCGCCTTGCCCGCCTCGCAGCCCTGCTCGACAAGCGCGATCGCCTGACCACGCATGTAGAAGGCGGAACCGAAATAAAGCGCGGCCACGATACCGAGGAAATAAGCGATCTTCTTCATAGTGTTGCCTCTCCAAGGCCGAGCAAGGCACCGGGCCCGAGAAGGGTAAGGCAGCGAAGCAAAGATCGGATTAAAATCGACTGCTCAGAGCCGCGGCACGATGCCAACGACTGTCCAGCCGATACCGGAGAAGGCCAGCTCGGCGACAACATCGGGCTCGGCTGCCTCAGGATCGCGAGCTATGCCGACCTCGAGGGTGAGGGGGGCGGCGAGCCGGTAGCTCTTGATGTTGGCGAGGGTGAGCTTGTGGGAAGCGGGGCTGGTCGCTGTTGGCTCGGCCGGGCCGCCGGGCTGCGAGGGTGGAGAGCTGGAGGGTGGCTCGGCGTCGGTCGGCGTGCGGCCGGGCCGCCGGGCTCCGGGCTCGGCGCTGATGTCCTTCCAGACGCGACGCAAATCCTTGCCCTGGCGGACCATGCGGACCACGTTCGCTGGCGTGAGGATCTGGTCGATGGCCGCATCGGCGATCTTGCTGCTCAGGCTTTCGCTCAATTGTCCGGCGATGGCTGCGCCAAAAGGGCCGGCCCTCTGCTTGAGGCTTTCGATGGAACGCTGCATCTCGGCTGCCACGAGCGGCTTGGCGCGGGCGCGAACGCTGGCGAAGTCGATGTTGCGCTCGAGGGCAGCGGGATCATTGGCCTCGATGGCGTTGCGGATCTGGCGGGCCGTCCACGCCGGCCATGCCACGTAGAAGCAAAAGAGAGCCAGGACAAGTACGAGCCCAGCCGAGAGAATGCGCCACATCGATTTTTCCTCGCGTCCTGGGGCCGGCCGGGTCGATCTCGCCTGCAGGCGAGCCTGATGAGGGTTGTAGGCGAGGGTGGGGCACCATGCCAGCGCGGCTGCTCGGGCGACATTGTCCACGGTCTTGACCCTGGCGCGCTGCGGCGCGACGTGCGAATCACCTAGTGTGGCGATCGCAACAGACAATCGAAGGTCGCCTCCAGAGCCCATGGCCCACCGCAGCGCGCTCGCCAACGCTACGCCCCGCTTCGGTTCGGAGACCCCGTCGATGCACGAGGCCCAACGGATTCTCGAAAGTGTCTTTGGATACAAGAGCTTCCGTTTGGAGCAGGGCGCAATCATCAAAACGCTGGTGGAGGGCTCGGACGCACTCGTCCTGATGCCGACCGGCGGTGGAAAATCGCTCTGCTACCAGATACCGGCGCTGGTCCGGCCGGGGGTCGGCATCGTCGTCTCGCCGCTGATCGCTCTGATGCAGGATCAAGTCGACGCACTGAGAGAGCTCGGCGTTCGCGCAGCGTTCCTCAACTCGTCGCTGGAGGCGCGGGCTCAGCGCGAGGTGGAAGGGGCGATCGCATCCGGCACGCTGGACGTACTCTACGTTGCGCCCGAACGGCTGGTGCAGGACCGTACGCTCGACATGCTGGCGCGGTCGACCATCTCGGTGATCGCCATCGACGAGGCGCATTGCGTCTCGCAGTGGGGCCACGACTTCCGGCCGGAGTACCGGCGGCTCGGGATTCTCGCCGAGCGTTTCCCGAGTGTGCCGCGCATTGCGCTCACCGCAACGGCGGACCAGCGAACGCGCGAGGAGATCGCCAGCGAGTTGCGCCTG
>LNFM01004651.1_pt1 | contig 24971 bp, 32 predicted proteins | sample 596031 | NCBI WGS metagenome assembly LNFM01 (sample SAMN04254537, study PRJNA301005) | activated carbon metagenome | isolation source: dual media filters at the Ann Arbor, Michigan drinking water treatment plant | place: USA: Ann Arbor | reverse complement strand
GGTTGACGCTGGTGTGAATCACGTTCGCAAGCATCACCACGCCACCCACGCTCAGGGCGCTGACGGCGGGGCGATAGCCGAGGTTGTGGTTGACCGTCCAGGTGGTAGCTGGCACCGGCTGGTTGTGCAGGTAGGCGGGTGCGCCGGCGCCGCCGCCGGTAAGGCCAGATTGCCCAGTGAGCCCGGTGGTGACCTGCGTGACCGCGATGGTGGCCAGCGGCGCGGCGTGCGCGGCCACGGGCGTGGTGCGCGGCGTGATCTCGGTGCGGGCGATGGCCGCTACGTTTTGGGCGCTCATGCTCGGCTGACCTTGCTGAGCACCTGCACGAAGAAGGTGCGGCTGCTGCGCGCCATGGTGCGCGGGACCATGCCGCCCGTGGGCGCGCTGTATTCGATGTCGACCTGGTAGGTGGCGCCTGCAGGCAGGGTCACGCGGCCGTCGCCCGGCTGGTACAGCTCGAACGTGCCAGCGGCCAGATCGACCGGCTCCACCACCAGGGTGACAGGGGTCACCGGGGTCTTGACGCCGTCGAGGCTGCGCATCTTGCTGGTGATGGCCACGGTGGTGAGCGGCACAGGGGCGCCTGCAACGTCCAGCGCTCGGCAGCCCAGGACCAGCATGTCGCCATGCTTGCACTCGATGACGATCGGATCGGTAGCGCACGACATGGGTCAGATCTCCAGGAACTTCAGGGTGAGGCTGTAGGGGTCAGCGGGTAGCGGGTCGCTGTAGGGCACCACGGGCTCGGCCTGGATGGCGTTGCCCGCGTGGTCGAACACCACCGGGCGGCTTTGCCCGAGCAGGCTGAGCGTGAGCTGCAGGCCGGGCACACCGGCCCAGGTGTTGAGGGTTTGCAGCGTGCCGCGCAGGCACCAGGCGTAGTCCACCCCGCCGCGCAGGGTGATGGGGCGGCCAGCCTGCTTGCTCCAGGCTTCAATGAGCAGCGCACCGGTGCTGGTGTATTCGGTGCTCTGCTCCACTTTCTGCCAGGCGAACTCGTCGGCCCAGATCAGATCGGCGGGCAGGTCGAGCACCACGGGCGTGCCGCCGGGGCCGGCGGTGGGGTGTGTGAGGGTGATGGACATAGGGTGTGATCAGCCTCGGGCCACAAGGCCGGCCGACTGCAGGGCGCGCACGGTGGCAGCGGCCCCGGCTTCGTCGGTGTTGACGGTTTCGGTGCCGTTGACGGTGGCCAGCTCCAGCCGGACGTTGCGGCCCACGGCGCTGCCGCTGCCGCCGCCCAGCCGTGCAATGGCTTCTTCAAACCGCACGCGGGTCTGTTCCCACACGCGGCGATCGCGCATGCCTTCCAGGCTGAAGGCGCCGGGACTCAGGCGGTCCACATCGCGATTGATCTGCTCGTTCTGGCGCAGGGCTTCCACGGCGGCGCGCAAAGAGTCGAGGTCGTCCACGGTGAGGGCGCCGGCGTTGAGGCGGTCGCGCAGCTCGAACTGGAGCGAGTTGTCCACAGCGTTCTGGCCTGCCAGGCGCTCTTCGCGGGTGCTGCCGGTGACGCTGCCGCCACTGGGGCGGCTGAACTTGTCGGCGCCGAGCGGGCTGGAAAAACGGGAAGTGGCTGCCGCCTGGTCTTGCAGCGCCTGGGTGGCGGCGCGGGTGGCCGACGTGAGGCGCCCCTGCTGGCCGGTGAGCGTGTCGATGCTGCGGCCGTAGCCGTCGGCGCCGGCGCTGGCGTTCTTGTAGGCGTCGAGCTGGCGCTGCATGAGCTCGGTGCCACGGCCGGTGGCGTCGGCTTCGGCCAGCTTGGCCTGGGCGAGCTTGATGGTGGCCTCCAGCTCGGCCTGCTTGACCAGGTTCACATTGCCGCTGGCCTGCATTTCGGCCAGCTTGGCCTGCGCCACGGCAATGGATCCCTCAGCCTCGGCACGCATGACCTGCACCCGGGCCTGAGCGATCTGGATCTCGATCCGCATCTGCTCGATCTTGGCCTTGCGCACGCCGTTCTCGTCGCCCATGAAGCGGGCGAGCTCTTCGCTCTGGCGGGCCAGCTGCAGATTGACCTGCAGGTTGGCCTCGGCGGCCTGGGCGTCGCCGCGCTTGGCAATGGCTGCAGCCTCCCAGGCTTCGACGATGTCGGCCCCGGAAATGCGCACCCTGCGGGCGGCCTCCTCAGCGGCGACGCCCACGCGGGCGGTGGAGTCTGCAGCGTCTGCCGTGGCCCTTTCAATGGCCTGCGCGCCGGTCACCGCTTCGCCGGTGAGGCTGGTCCACCCATCACGGGCGGTCTGCGCGCCGTCGGCCATTCCTTGCAGAGAGTCTTGTGCTTTGGCGCCCAGGGCATCAGCAGCGGCAAAGGTGGCTTCAGACGACAGCGAAATGGATGCAGCGGCCTGGGCGAAGGACTCGGACACGCTGCCAAAGGTGATCTTGGACAAGCCCTTGGCAATGGCGGCCGCGCTGCGCTGAATGCCGCCCGCCACGCTGGCGAACAGCTCGCCGACTTTCAAGATGACCACCAGCAAACCGTTGGCACCGGCCGTGGCTACGCCCCAGGTGGCTTGAACGGCCGCGCCAGCCCGAACGGCAACGCCCACGATGCTGTCGAGGTTGTCGCCCACCGCCTGGATGGCCCTGGCTGCCGACAGGCTGGCACCGGTGGCGCTGTCGACATTGCCGACATAGGTGGTCCACTGGGTGCTGAGGTTGGTCAGGGCGCGGCCAATGGTGGGCGGCAGCTGGTCAAACTGGGCCTGGACCGCGGCGCCCTGCTCGCTCAGCGCGTTGATCACCACCTCGGTGGTGAGGCGGCCCTGGTTGGCCATGGCGCGCAGTTCGCCTGTGGCAACGCCAAGGCCTGCCGCCAGCGCCTGAGCAAGACCCGGAGCCTGCTCCATGACGCTGTTGAATTCTTCGCCGCGCAGCACGCCAGACTGCAGGCCCTGCACCAGCTGAATGATGGCGGCGTTGGCGCTTGCAGCGGATCCGCCGCTGACCTGGATAGCCTGGTTGATGGTCTGCGTGAGCGACAGCGCCTGCTGCTGGCTCAAGCCCAGCTCGCGCCCGGCCACGCTGATGCGGGTGAACAGGTTGACCGTGGCTTCCAGGTCGCTGTTGGTGGCCAGGGCCAGCTGGCGCACGGCCTCAAACGCAGACTCGAGCGCTGGGCCGTCACCGGTGACGAGCTTGATGCGGGCGCGCAGGTTGGCGTATTGGTCGGCCACCTGACCCACGTCGCGCGCGAGGCTGGTGAGGAAGCTGCCACCCAGGGCAGCGATCGCAATGCTCTGGATGTTGCGCAGCGCATCGCCAACGCCGCTGAGGCTCTGGCGTACAGCTTGGGCGCTCTGGGTCTGCTTGATGCCGCTGGCCGCGGCCGCGTTGCCTGCGGCGGTGTAGGCCGGGGCGAGCTTGGCAACCTCTTCACGCGCCTGGCTGATGGCGGCGCGGGTGTTGCGCTCGGCGGCGGCCACGTTGGTGCTGCTGACGCCGTAGGCGTTGAGGGTGGCGCGGCTGTTGTCCAGCGCCTGGGTCTTGGCCTGCACCTCGGTCTTGGCGGTGCGCACGGCATCGCGCAACTTTTCCATCTGCCCGGTCTGGGCACGGGTGGGAGCGGTGGTGTTGGCCAGGCTCTGGCCGAGCTTTTGCGCGGCGAGCTGCGCTTCGGTGAGGCGGGTGGCTGCGTCGCCGGCCTCGGTCTTCAACTTGACGAAGTTGTCAATGGCGCCCTGCTTGGCACCCAGCTCGCGCAGGGCCTGCGCGCTGGCCAGGGCCTGGGTCTTGAGGTCGCCCTCCAGCGTGTCGGCCAGGCCTTCGAGCTGGCGTGCAAGGGCCGCGACGTCTTGCTGCCCGGTGACGGCGGCTTCGAGGTCGTAGCGGATGCGCTGGTTGGTCATGGGCTGGGGTGCGGTTCAGTGGGCTTTTTGGTGGGCGGGCCGGGTGGCACGCGCCCAACAAAAAGCCCGCCGGGTGGCGGGCTTTGTGGCTTCAGACGGGCAGGCTGATCAGGCGCCGGCGCGCTGCGGGAAGCGCACTTCGTAGCCTTCGGTGCGGCCAACGGGCGTGACCACCTCGCCGGTCAGCTCGATGGCGGTGAAGTCGGGACTCAGGAAGTCGAACCCGGTGCCGGTGCCCAGCACGCATTCGTGCACGTCGACTTCCACCACTTCGCCGTTGACCAGGTTCTGGCCGTCCAGCCGGGCCTGTGCACGCACCTGGGTGACGCGGCCGCCCAGGATCTTCTTGCCGTCCACCGCGTTGAAGGCGCCGTCGATGTGCAGCACGTCGTTCAGCGCAGGCGCACCCGCCACCGGCAGGATGCGGATCTCGCCGCGCTGCCAGTTCACCTCGTAGTGCGTGCCGCGCGTGTAGGTGACGCTGCCTGCCACGTTGGTGACGACGAAGCCCACGTCAGACACGTTGCGGCGCGGCAGGGGCAGGAACACGTCGCGGGCGGTCACCGTGACGGCTTCGTTGCTCCAGGTGCCAGAGGCCTGGGTGAGCGCCTGCACCAGGCCCTGGAACTGCATGGCGAAGGCGGCCACCGAAGAGGCCGAGAGCGCGATGTTGATCTGCGTGGGCTGGGGGATGACGACCGAGGCGCGGGCCTGGCCGTAGTCGAGGTGAGAGCGGGACTGGCTGGTCTTTTTCTCGGACTGGGGGACGATTTCGAACTTGTCGGCATCGACGGGGGCGCCGAAGCCGGCGTAAGCCTGTGCAACCGGATCCCACACGTTGAGGGAGACCAGGCCGCCGGCGAGGATTGCGCGTGCGCTCATGATGATTTTCCTTGGAGAAGAGAGGTTTAGGGTGCGGGCCTGCGCATGGCGAAGGCTGGCTGTCGGTACGTGACCTGGAAGACGCTGAGCACGAGCGCACCTTCGATCAGAATGCCATCGAGGTCGGGGGTGACCTCTTGTTCTTCGATCTTGAGTTCCTTGACGCCACACAGGCTGTTGAGCCCGGGCATGAGGCCACGCAGCACGCTGCCCACCACCTCGTGCATGGCGTCGGCGTCGCCGTCGCTCTGCAGGGTGCTGGCCACACTGCCCACCGCCAGGCGGAAGCTGCGCTGCTCGTCGTTGCCGACGCGCTGCTGCAGGCTGTCCGCATCCCACCGCACGACGACCATGAAGTCGCCGCGCTTGACGCTGAGCGCCGCAGTGGGGTTGCGCTTGACCGGCACACCCTGCAGCTCGGGCGCGCGCTCAAGAGCGCCTGCCACGGTCTGGAAGATGCGCCAGCGGGCGCTGTTGACGGTGTTGAAGCTGGGCATGGTGCTCAGGCCTCGTGGGGAACGATGAAGGTGAACGACTCGGCGCCGTCGTTGACTTGCCGCCCGTCGCGCAGCACGCGCCAGGTGTTGACGGTGACGCCATCGACATCGAGGCTGGTGAGCAGCTGGTCCTGCTGCAGCGTGGCTGCAGAGGTGGGCCAGCGCAACTGGCGCTCGGTGCCGACGACAAAACCCTGCAGCGCTTCTTCGTCAGCCGACCCCGTGATGGCGGGGAAGGTGAGCACCGGGTCGCTGCCCACGAGCGTGAACTCGGCGGCAAAGTCGTCGGTGTCAAAAAACACGTCAAGGTCTTCGTCAAACATGGCGGTGCGGCGGTGGGCGGGTCGCTCAGGCGGACGGCGGCGTCTGGTTGGCCTTGGCTTCCGCTTCGGCCTTGGCCTTGGCTTCCGCTTCGGCCTTGGCCTTGGCTTCCGCTTCGGCCTTGGCCTTGGCTTCCGCTTCGGATCCGGCGTACAGCGCCAGGGCACCAGCAGCCAGCAGCGGGGCCGCGTCTTTTTCCTTGAGGTCGATGACCTCGCCAGGTTGCACGCGGGTCTTGGCGTCGGTCTTGACGCGGCAGAGAGTGACGTACTTGGTCATGGCGATCAGGCGGCGGCCGCGTTGGTGAACAGGAAGCCGGCCGAGGCGCCCGCCAGCACCGGCTTGCGTGCGTCGGCCACCGGGTTGATCCAGCTGTTGCTGTTCCGGTCGTCATAGCCCTGCTCGACCACCGGGCGGCCTGCCAGCTGGTAGGTGTAGCCGTAGTTCGGGCTGCCCATTTCGGCCAGGCTGGCGGGCATGGTGTAGGCAAGGATCGCGTCGCGGCCCCACACGTCCTGGAAGCCGGTGCCGTCGTGGTAGGTGGCGGCACCCTCCACGATCTGATCCAGCTCGAACAGCGCCAGGAGCTGCTGGATGCTGGCTGGCGGGCGGTCTGCCGAGGTGGACAGGCGGGCCAGGATGGTGGGGTGGTTGCGCAGCGCGGTCAGCACCTTGGGGCCCAGGCTCAGCACGTTCGGGCGCTCGCCGATCTGCTGGCGAATCACTTCCTTGGCGTCCATGATGTCGCTGATGGGGGTGCTGGCAGGGTCGGACCACTGGCCGGTGCCGCTCAGGGTTTCGCGGTTGCTCGCGGCATAGTTGGCCGTGTTGCGGGCCAGCACGCTGGCCTGGTGCTCACGCTCCAGGGCCATGACGTTTTGCACCTTGCGCACGTTGACCGTGATGTTGTTGATGCCGGGCACGGCCAGGCCTTCTTCCTGGACCTCCATGGGCGTGACGGCTTCCAGGCGGTGATCGACCAGGGAGTAGTCTTGCGTGGCGTAGCCGAACTGGACGCGCTTGGTGGCGGCGCCGGGGGCGCGCACGGTGGACACGAGCTTGAAGTCATCGGGGCCGAAGCTGATGATCTTGCCGGCGCGGGCGGTGACGTCCACGATGGGGAAGAGGACGTTGGCCACGGCAGCCTTGGGGCTGCGGAAGCCGCGGGCCACTTCGGTGAGCAACAGGTCGACGGCGCGGGCTTGGCCGAGGTTCATTTGGGACATGGTGGGTTCTCCGTTTCAGATGTTGGGGTGGGTGCCTGGTCAGGACTGATCAGGGGGCGGCGTGCGGGGTGAGCAGCACTTCGACGAGCTGGTCGGCGCCGGTGGCGGCGTCCATGCTGCGGCCCACCACGCGGTTGGTGCTGGTGTGCTGGACGAGGCGGCCGTCAACACCGACCATGAGCAGCACGTCTTTGGCAAACGCGGCGCCGGAGGTGGCGATGGCGGTGCCCTGCACGTCCACCGGGGTGGGGTCGCCGATGGCGGCGTCACTGCGGGTGATGCCGAAGGCCAGGCCGCCAGCGGCGGGGTAGGCGCCCGCCTGGTTGACAGCGCGGTTGTTCACCAGGGCAGCCGTGGCCACAACGGTGAGGGTGAGGGTGGAGATGTTCGGGTTCATGTGATGGGCTCCGATTGAGGTTCAGTGGGCGGGTGGGCTCAGGCGTAGCCGAGCTTGTTGAGGGCGGTCAGGAAGTCGACCTTGTGCTCTTTCGCGTAGGCCTTGGCCTCCTCGGCTTTCTGCACGTCGGTCTTGGGCTTGTCGCTCGGTGCGGCGCTGGTGGCCACGGGAGCCGGTGCGTCTTCCACGAAGGCCTTGCCGCGGGCAGCAACAGCTGCGCGCTCGGCGGCGAGCACCTGCATGGCGGCTTCGGGGCCGGTGGTTTTGCCGTCGGCTGCGAGCTGCTCGATGAGCGCTTCGTGGCCGGGCATGGCCTGCGCGCGCACGGCGGCAACGCGGGCGGCTTCGGCCTGAGCGCCTTGGGCGCGGGCTTCAGCCTGGATGGCGGCGAGCAGTTCGGGGTGCTGCTCCGCCAGGGTTTTCATGTCCATGGGGGTTTCCTTTTCGGGGGAGGTTGCGGGAGGGTCGAGCAGCACCGGCTCGGGTTGCGAGGTGCCATCGGCCCGCGCACCGGCGGGCTTTTTGGCGGGGGTTGCGGGCGTTGCCACCCGGGCCTTGCGGCGGGTGGCGAACTCTGCGGGGTTGGCGGCCATGCGCTCGGCCACCTGGTCAACGGTGGCGAAGCCGTCGAGCAGGCCGGCGTCCACCGCCTGCTGGCCGATGAAGACGCGGCCGTCGGCCATGTGCTGGAGTACGGCCTCGGCGGACACGCCACGGTTCTCGGCAACAGCGTCGACGAAGACGCCGTAGATGTGGTCGACCATCTGCTGCAGGTAGGCGGTGGCCTCTTCGTCCAGCGGCTTGGCGTTGGTGGCCATGCGCTTGTAGCGGCCGGCGGTGATTTCGGTGGTCTGGGCGTTGCTGGCGTTGGGCGTGTAGTTGTGGGTCATGACCACGCCGATGGAGCCGACTTGCACGGTGGTGCCGCTGCCGAACACGGCGTTGGCGGCGCTGCCGGTCCAGTACGCGCCCGAGGCCATGGTGCCGTCGGTGACGGTGACGATGGGCTTGACGGCGGCCAGCTCGCGGATGGTGTCGGCCAGCTCGGGCACGCCCAGCGCGCTGCCGCCACCGCTGTCAACTTGCAGGATCAGCCCGCGCACGCGGGGGTCTGCAATGGCGCTCTCGACCTGCTTGGTGAGCATCTGGGTGCTGGCGCCGCCGCTGATGCGCATGAACAGGTTGGCTTTGGGAGCGAGCACGCCTTCGACGCTGAGCACCGCGACGCCGCCTTCGCGGATTCGGTACTCTTGCTGCTCGCTGGCCAGCGGGCGGCCCAGGCGGGCTTCGATGCCTTCGAGGTCGATCTTTTCGCCGCGCAGGTGGGTGGCGTAGATCGCCTGGATTTCGAGCAGCTTGCTGGGCTCGATGGCCCAGGCGCTGCGCAGGAGGTCAAGCAATGTCATCGGTTTCGTCCTCGGGTTCGGTTGGGGCAGCGGCTGGGCGCGCAGGGGCGCCAGGCTGCGGCGCTGCAGCGCCAGCCTTGGGCACGGGCAGCAGCCCGGCCTTGTCCAGGCGCTGGTGTTCGGCGAGCTTCTGGTCGAAGGTGGCGTTCCAGTCGGTGCCGCCCAGCTCCCACTCGGCGCGCTCGCGGGTCATGAGGCGGGCATCGATGGCGGCGGTGTAGGCGGCGACTTCGTCTTTGGGGTTGATGCTGCCCATGCTGTCGCCCGGCCACGCAGCGCGGGTGTAGGCCCAGCGCATGAGCGGATCGGTGAAGAAGCCAGGGGCGCTGATGCGGCCGAGGTACACGGCTTCGGCCATCCAGGTCTCGACGATGGGCTGGCAGAAGGACAGGCCTGCCCAGAAGCGCTCGGAGCGGAAGTGGACCCAGGCGTCGAGCAGCGCGGCCTTGCTGGCGCTGTAGCTGCTGTTGAACTGCTTGAGCAGCACTTCTCGCGGGACGCCCAGGCCCATGCCGATGAGGCCGATGAGCATGTGGATGAAGCCCTCGGCGTTGGGGTTGGGGCGCTTGGGGTCTGCGAAGGTGGCTTTTTCGCCCTTGGCCAGGCCGAGCACGGCACCCATGCCCAGGCCGATCTCGTCAGACCCGGCGGGGGCGGCTGCGCCGTCAGCACCGAACACAGGCGCGGTGTTGCCGGTCTCGGTCTCGATCAGGACCGTGAAGAAGGCGTTGAGCACGGCGGCGTTGACCTCGGCTTCGGTGAAGCGGCCGATCTGCTTGAGCAGGTCGATGACAGGCGCCAGGTATGGCACGCCGCGTGGCTGGCCGGGGCGGTTCTTTTTGTAGTGGTGCAGCAGGCGGCGGCGCCCGCTGGTGCCTTGGAAGTCGACCCATTGCCCGGCGTAGACGCTGTTGCCTTTGGGCGCGTAGCCACTGCCGGGGTGGCGATCGTAGATGTGGGCGGCCAGCGGGCGGCCACCGGAGCCGAACCGGATGCCGGCGGCCATGTCGTCGGTGTCCATCTGGCCCAGTGGGTTGCCCACGCGATCGGCCTCGATGAGCTGGAAGCGCAGGCCGTAGGGCTGCATGCGGGTGCGCGGCGCGGTGGGCAACAGGGTGAAGATGTCGCCGCTTTCCTTGGCGCCGCGCACGGCGGTGCCCTGCGCCTGGTAGAAGTTCTGCTCGCCGGTGAGGTCGCAGGCGAGCGGGTCGTCAGCCCAGATGCTGAACTCTGCCTGGGCCTTGGCCTTCCACGCTTCAGCCTGATCGGCGGACCAGCCGAGCACGCGGCGATCAGGGCAGGCGACGAAGGCCAGGCCCGTGCCGATGATGCGGTCGACGCTGGTGTTGATGGCGCCGGCGGCGATCGCGTTGGTGCGGGTGAGTTCACGGCTGGCACCGCGCTGGGTGCCGAGCTGGTGAAGCGTGTCGCGCGCGGCGCTGCGGGCGAAAGGGTTCCACCAGCGGGAACCGGCGCCGCTGCCGCTGGTGCCGCCACCAGCACCAGGCAGGCTGGCCGATGCGGATTCGATGGCACTGACTTGTGCGCGGGCCTTGACGCGCGAGACCACGCGCTGCGGGTCAAACGGCAGCAGGGCTTTGTCGATGAGGTTCATCATGAGTGTGTGAGCCTCGGTCAGCCCATGGGGCGCAGGTAGCGGATGCGGCGTGCACCACGAGCGGCCGGGTTGTCGGGGTGCTTGTCGATCTGCACCTGCAGGCTGGAGATCTCGGCGCGCACCTCGGCGAGGTCTGCCCGCGTGAGGCGGCGGGCGGTGCTGCCCTGCCCGACCACGTATTCCTGGGCGCGCAGGATCTGCGCTTCAGCGGCCAGGTAGGAGGCCTGGCGGGCCAGGAGGTCGGCGTAGGGCATGGGCACGGCGGGCGGTCAGCGTGGGCGGCTGAGGATGGCCTGGGCGGCGCGGTCGAACTCGACCGGGAACCGCTGGAGGGTGAAGCGCTCGGATACGCCGGTGAAGTCCAGGCGCTGGGTGTAGCGCGGCTGGCTGCGGCTGAAGATGAGCAAGGGCAGCGCAATGGGGCCGCTGCGCTGGGCCACGCCACGCACACCGCCGGGCTTGCCGAACAGGTAGTAGCCGCGGGGGTTGCTCGCGGGGGTGGTTTTGGTGCGCTTGGTGCGCTTGCCGCCACCAGCCTTGGCCCAGGCGACCACGCTGCGGATGAGCGCCGAAGGAATGCCGCCGTATGCATCGCGCTCCATCTGGCGGCCTGGGTAGACGCGCTCGCCAGCGCCGAGCAAGCCTGCGTAACGCAGCGCACGCTCGAACCGTTTTTCGTTGCGGGTGCCGCCTTCGACGCCGGGCAGCAGGTAGCGCTCTTGGGCGATGGCGGTGCCGCTGGCGGTGTTCTTCACAAAGATGCCGGCGGTCAGCTTGTCTTTGGTGGCGGGCTCAATGGCCAGGCTGTTCAACGTCCAGGGGGTAGGCCTGTCGAAGCGCTTGCGCATTTCAGCGGGCAGCTCGGTCTTTGCCAGCGCTTGGGCGGTGCGCGTCATGCCTGTGGCGGCCGCGTAGGGGAACACACGCGCAGGCACATCCCTCATGCTCCGGGCCGCATCGAGCAGGCTGCTGCCGCTCCTGCGCTGGACGCCGAGGTTGATCATGATGGTGGTGCTGGTGGGCGCACTTCGCAACGGCCAAGAGGAAGGCCCCAGCTCCTGGTGGAGGCTGGGGCCTTCGATGCGGGCTTGATGCCCTTCGCGGCGCTGCTGCGGTGTATGCGTTACATGGCGTTTTGTGTCTTGGCGGACTTTTCAGACGTATCGAAAAGTGGGTGAATTTTGGGGCGTTGTGTCACCTGTTGTCGACCGGTTTGTTGTCACCTCTGGAGGTGACAACTTGGGGGATTGACGGCTTGAAGGTGACGGTGATATGCGACGTGGCGTCGCCTAATTCTTATTCGGTTGCTACCAGCGGCGCAGCTTCCCGCCTCGCCCCTTGCGTTGCGGGCCGTGCTGGGTTGGTGGTGGCGGTTCTTTGAATGCAAATGGAAAGTCGTCTAAAGCCAGTGGGCGGACTTCGTAGGTTTGCTCAAACGTCAACACCACTCCCATGTCTTTCAGTTGCTGGACCGCCTCAGAAGTCAGATCAGTCATGCGGTCTGTTACTCCGACCACCGCGCACCGAACTCTGCGTTCGACCAAATTCGCGTTGCTCATCGTTCAACTCCGGTGTTACTCAACAGCCTGAGCTCGGTGCGGCAGCGCTTCACCTGCAGCAACGTTGTCCGCTTCGATCTGCCTGGCTGCCACGCGCACGCGGTCGGTGAATGAGCGGAGCAGCCGGTAGAAGTGCTGGCGGCTGATGCCCAGCACGTAGGCGGCCTGCTTGATGTTGCCGGTGCGCTCGCCGTAGTAGAGCCAGAACACCTTGGTGTCGAGCGCGTCTTCGGGCTGGCCTTTGATGGCCAGGTGCAGGGCGGCCATGCCGGTGCTGCACTTGGCGTTGGGCGGCAGGCGGCTGGGGCGGCTGGGGCCGCGCAGCTGACCGAGGATGCTGCCCACGTTGCTGGGCGGCGCGTAGAAGCGGCGGGTGCGGCACCAGGCGGACCACTGTTCGAAGAGTTCGTGCGCTTCGTCGTCGCCTTCTTGCACGTCGATCACGTCGTCATCAGCTTGCTCGGTGGCTGCCGCGGCGAAGCGCTTGGGGTTGGTGGTCATCGGTTGAGTCCTCGGTTGATGATGCGGCGGCCCGCTGTGGGCGGGTTGAGCAGTTGGGCCATGGGGATGGGTAGCGGCGCGGCCTGCTGGGCTGGCTGCGCTGCCGACTGAGCGGGTGGATGCGTATCCACCGGGGCGGGTTCGACCTTTTCCCCGGCTTCGGGCAAGTGGTCTGGCGGGGTTGCTGGCGTGGGATCCGGCGCAGGCAGGGCCATGGGGGGCGGCGCGGCCACAGGAGGCGCGAACAGGTCACCCGTGGGCGGGATGAGCTTGGCGCGCAGGTTGCGCCAGTCGAGCTCGCTCCACTTGTGCAGGCCGAGCTTGTAGGCGAGCGCGAGGTTGTAGACGGAGAGGTCGGTGGCTTCGTTGCGCACGCCGGGCGGGTTGATCCATTTGCGCACGGCGCGGCCGTTGCGGTAGGCGGTGACCATGCGCTCGGCGACGAGCTGATCGAACCAGGTGGCGTCGATGCCCTGCGGGAAGTGCATGGCGCCGGGGCCGTCGGTGAGCTTCATGCGGTCGAGCAGCAGGTAGTCCTTGGCGACGTCGGTGCCGACTTCCCAGAGCTCGACGCCGCCGGGCACCTTGGTTCCGCCCCATTCGATATCGACCTTTTTCGGCATGGCGCCGATGACTGGGCGGTTGGGCCGGGTGGCGCCGTGGAGTGCCACGCAGTTCAGGCCCTTGCGGGCGGCGGTGTAGTTGTAGACGTCCTGCGTGTTGGCGCCGCCGGTGTCGACACCGTAGGCGCTGATCATGATGGGGCGGCCACTGGCGTGCAGCAGCGGGGTGCTGCGGATCTCGTCCACGCGGTTCCATGGGCTGCCCTGGCTGCCGGGCTGCAGGCTGGGGGCACCGATGATTTTTTCGTAGTCGATGACCCAGTGCTCCATGCCGGGGCCCCAGGCTTCGATCTGCGATTCCAGGCGATCGCCCTGGGTGTCGACGGTCATGGTGACGACGAGGGCGCGGTCCGGGATGACTCGCATGGGGTACGGTTCGGCGCGGGTGCGCAGCTGGTCGGCTGTGCTGGTGGCTTCGCTGTTGTCGTAGCTGAGGCCCAGGCGGGTGTTGTAGAACACCTTGATGGCTTCGTGATCGCCGCGCATCTTGCGGTCTTGGGCGCGGGCGTATTGCCGGGCGAGGCTGAGCCAGGTGATGGCGCCCACGGGCATGTAGAAGGCGGACAGGGTGAAGCTGACGGTTTCGCCGTCGCCCGGCGCGGTGGCCACCCAGCGGGCCTGGCCGCCGTGTTCGACGTCGGGCAGCATGCTGGTCTTGTGGTGCTCATCGATGTCGGCACCGCAATCGGGGCAGGTGAACCAGGCGCGGTCCATGAACCCGGTGTCGGGATCGCGCGCGTAGTGGAAGTTGGCCAGGTCGAGGGCGTGGAGGTGGCCGCAGTGCGGGCACGGAACGTGGTAGTACTCCTGGGTGCCCATGTAGAACAGCTCGTCGATCTTCGACATGCCTTTCACGCTGGGCGAGCTGGTGTAGAAGAACTTGGCGTCGTTGGCGTACTGCGTGGCGCGGGCCTCGGCCAGTTCGACGGGGTCGCCCTCCTCGTCCACGTTGAGCTCGAGGCGATCGATCTCGTCGACGTAGATGTACGGCGCCGAGACCTCGGCCAGGTTGGCCGCCGAGCCGGCGGTGTTCATGTAGAGGGTGGCGTCGCCCAGGAAGTCCTTGGCCTGCACCGTGTTGCGGCTGTCGCGGCTCTTGGCGGCGCTGACCCGCTCGCGCAGCTCGGGCACGTTGCGGATCATGGTGGACACGCGGGCGCTGAAGCGCTTGACCAGCGTGTCGGTGGGCTCCAGGGCGAGGATGTTGCGAGGGCGGCGGTGGATGATGGCGCCGATCCAGTTCAAGGCCGTCTGGGTCTTGAACATCTGCGAGGCGACCTTGGCCACAACGCGTTTGCACGGGTGCGATGGCGAAAGCACCTGGTGCACGCGGCGGGCCGGGAAGCTGTGCTCGAAGCGGAATTCGCCGGGCTTCGGGCCCGACTTGGGCAGGACCATGAACTCCTCGGCCCACTGGTCGACGCGCAGCTCGGGATCTGGCCGCGCCGCTTCCATGGCGGTGCGGATCACCAGGTCGTAGCCGTCGGCGATGTTCACCGCGGAATCTCCCCGTGGAAGTACACCATGGGCATGGGCTCCAGCTCGGCCAGGCAGGCCGGGAACGACTTGCTGGGGAAGGGCCACTCGCCGTCTTCGAACAGCAGCGAGACGCGCGGGCTGGTGCCACCTTCCATGCACAGCACGTCGCGGCCCTTGAACATGCCCGAGCGCATGCGGTACCGGTGGCCCTGGGTGGCGGCGTTCAGCAGACGGGTCATGACTGCGCCTCGGGTGGTGGGGGCAGCTTCTGCTGCATCTGCTCTTCCCATCCCTCAAAAGCGCGCCGGATCTCTTCGTTGATCACGTGCTCGATGTCGCGGGCATCGGCCAGGCCAATGCAGCGCGGCGAGGCCCGCTGGCCGACAGCCATGGCCTTGTCGCGCAGCGCCCTGAAGGCATCGAACACGGCACGGTCGACCCGCTTGCGCTCGACCAGCAGGCCCTCGGCCACCATGTTCTCGCGCTGCTTTTTCTTCAGGTCTTCCTTGGCTTCAAGGCTCCGGTAGTGCGAGTAGCCTGCATCGGCACCAGGCAGAGCCGGATCCGGGGAGCCAGCGGCTTCGACTGCGGCGGCTGCGACCGAGGCCTCACCTGCAGACGATGCGGGCGCAGCGCGGCCGCTGTCGGCCCGGGCGCGGGTGTTCTGGGCCCACTGGATGTCGGCCACTGCCGGGTCGATCATCCGCTTGCCGCCCACCTCCAGGGCGGTGATCCGGTTCTCGGCGATCGCCTTGCGCACGGCCTTCTCGTCGCACCCACGGTGCCGCGCATACGCCGCCACGGTCAGGAGCTGCACCGCCATCGGACTACGCCCCCGCCTTCGGACCAAAAACGGGACTTTTCCCACGCCCAGCCACTGGCGCGCGCGCGGGGGCCGAATTACCCCCGAGGCTTTCGGGCGTGGGAGTACCTATAGGGGGGGTGACACCCCAGGGTGACCGCAGGCCAACCGAGCGGCCGCTCTCTTCGGCGTGGAAGGTGCAGCGCTTGGCGTTGCGCACCAGCCAGCGGTGGGCGGCTTCCTCGCCCTGCTCTGCCAGCACCTGGGCGTGTTCGCGGCGGGCCTGCTGGGCGGTGGCCATGGCGGCATCCACGTCCACGAACTGGCCGCCGTAGGCAGCGCGGCACAGATCGACGAACGCGGCCACCGCGGGCATGGCCTGCCTGCGTGCAGAAACGCCCGCCGTGGGGCCGGATTCGGGCGCTGGCGCGGCATTTGGCTGTTGGTCGAGGGGGCGGCCCATCCTGTTTCCTTTTTTCTTTTCAAGAGAAAAAGAGTGAGTTACGCGGTTGCGCGCACGCGTAACCGTGAAACCCGCAGCCCGCCTAGCGAGTTGCACGGTTACGCGGTTACACCCACATGCAGACACACATGCACGCACGCACACACACGCGCCCGCCCGCCCACGCACACACGCACACGTATAGGGGGAGCGCGTAACCTCGTAACCGCCTAACTCCCCGCGCCGTTGCTGGGTTTCGGAGTTACACCACCGCGTAACCGCGTAACCGGTGAATGTCATTCGCCCTCTCCTTCGCCGACACTCGAACCACCGGGGGACGGGGGTTTCCCATCCTTGGACCAGCCGAGGAATTTTCGAAGCTCAGGCTCGAAGGTCTTGACGCACTCCGTAGCCCAGGCGCCCTGCGTCATGGGCTCGCCGGTGTCGTCATAGACCTTGGCGATCGCATCGTCCGGATCGCACACCAGGAACATGCGCTCCACCTTCTTCGCGCCCTCGGCTTCCAGCTTCATGGGCTTCACCCTGGCCGGCCGCCCCTGGCTCTCGCTGAAGCGGCACACCGTGGGCGTGAACAGCTCGCGCTTGAACGGATACCGATCACCGGTGCGCACGCACCACTTGAGGTAGGCCCGGTACACCTGGCTCATGCTGCAGCTGCGGTAGGGCAGATCCAGCTCGCCATTGGCCCACTCCAACCAGTAGCTCTCGGGGCTCTTGCGGTTCAGGCTGATCAGGTTGGTCTTGGCCTCGGTCAGCGGGGCCGGGCTGTAGGGGTCGAAGCCGTCGAGCGGGTAGGTCTTGAGGTAGTGGAAAAAGGCCTCGGTGCCGCCGTTCTTTCGCCAGGCGCCCAGCGCCCGGTAGAACTCGGACTCCTTGGCCCGAGGCGTGTAAAGCACCAGGTAGCGCCGGTCGGAGTTGTCCAGGGCCAGCGGCTGCAGCTCGTTTGACAGGAACCCCACGTTGATGTGGTTGCGCTCCTCGCGCCTGGGCATGTTCTTTGGGTTGATCTGCACCGTCTCGGATGTGATCAACGCCTTCAGCCGGTTCTTGTTGTGCACCAGCTCGGCGCGGCTGGACACTTCGTCACCCACCACGAACAGCTTGGACGAGCGCCAGTCGTTGAACTTGTCCTCCAGCTCGTCCTGCCCCACCAGGGCGCCGTATTTGCCGTAGATCGCCACCACGGTGTCGAACAGGAAGTTCTTCCCCGCGCCCTCGTCGCCGTGCATGATGATCGAGGTGCGCATCTTCGCGCCAGGGTGCTGCAGCGGATACGCCAGCCAGCACAGCAGCCAGTGCATGATGTTGTCGCACTCGTCGGCGTTGTCGCTGGCCCGGCTGGTGAGGAAGCGCACCAGCTCCAGCATGGGCCCCACATCGCCCTCCACCGGTTTCATGGCCAGGCCGTGGTACAGGTTCACGCAGCGTTCGGTGTCGCAGGTCTCGGTCGGGTCAAACACCACGTCAGACGGCAGCACCGTGCGCCGGCGCTCGCTGCCCTTCCACAGCCGCACCATCTCAGACCCATGGGCGTGGCCCATGTTCGCGATCTTCATGATCATGCGCTGCGTGCCATCCCACACCGTGTCGGTGCCATAGATCAGCGCGAAGTGTTCGGCCAGGGTGTTGAACTTGCCCCAGTCCACCGTTTTCTCGGGCTTCTTGGGCTTGCCAGAGGCCTTGCCGTCGGCAGATTCGCCACCGGCGCCGGGCTCTCCCCCATCCCCCGATGGTTGCGCAATTGCGCCTTCTTGGGGGGTGGGGGGGGAGGCAGGTTCAGAGACACCTGCCCCTGAGAACTCCCCCTCGCCTGCCACAGCACGTGCGAGCGCCAGCGCTTCGTCATCCGCAGAGAGAGACCGATCCAGCGGCGCTGTCGCGCCGTGGGCTGACGACGGCGAAGGCGAGTCCGCACCTGCGGACTCGGGCGCCTGCGGCGCTGGTTCGCCGCTGGCGTTGGCCTTCAGGGTTGGCCAGGCCAGCCGTGGGAACTGCTCAGCCATAAACCCGCCCCATCACATTGATCACACCGTCCAGCTGGCGCTTCACAGCGTCCAGGCCGGCCAGCACATGCAGGTCGTTGAAGTCGGTGTCCTTCTCGCCCCGATCGGGGCCAAACACCGGGGTGAGGAAGTCGCAGCCCGGCACCTCTCTCGCCACCTTCTTGGCGGCCGTGCGGCCCGGGTTGGTAAGCTGGCCAGTGCGCTTGTCCTTCGTGCGCCAGTCGTCGTCGGCACAGATCAGGCTGCGGTGCTGCGGGTGCAGGGCCGCCACCAGCGGCACCACGTGCGCCAGGTTGCCCGCGTCAAACGCCACGAACACCGGGAAACGGTGCCCCGTGGCCATGCGGATGGTGAGGCCAGTGGCGTAGCCCTCGCAGAACAGCAGCAGGTTGGCCGCGGCGCTCTCCACGTCGCCCAGGCGCACGCAGCAGCCCGGCTTTTCGAACCCCCGCAGGTAGATCTTGGCGCCGTCGGGCCGAATGAACTGCAGGCCGCGCAGCGCCTCGTGCTTGGGGTAGTCCAGCCGCACAAGCGGCAGCACCAGCGTGCCGCCCACCAAGCGCACCACAGTGTCGTCATCCCCCGGGCGCTCGGCGGGCCAGCGCAGCACCAGCTGCTCGCGCAGCCATCGGCAGCTCTCAGCCTGCACCTGCTTGCGCTCCAGGTACGGCGAGGCCACGCCCTCCTTCACACCCTTGCGCCAGATCGTGATGGCCTCGGCCGCGGCGTTGGCAATCTCCGCCTGGCGCTCGGCAGCGGCACGCGCCTGAGCGGCGGCACGGTCGGCCTGCTGGCGGGCGCGCTCGGCCTCGCCCATCGGCTTCCAGTCGATCGCCACCTTCTCGAAACTGCCACCGCCCCGGTAGGTGCCGAAATAGCCGGTAAGGAACACGCCACCCGCATCAGTGTGGAACTCGTGCAGCTTGTAGTAGTCCTTACCGCCCTGGCCACACGTCACGCGCTTGGCCAGCCGCTTGGGGAACGCGGCCACATCCTTGTCTTTGAGCACGATGCCGAACTGCTCCATCTGAGCCAGCACCTGGTGGAAGTTTTCGTAGCCGGCCATCAGCAAACGCCCCCCAAGCGGGGAAAAGATTCACCCCGGCGGGGGATGACGCTCAGCGCCACCGAGCGCACATTGGCCCGATGCCACACCACCGCCCTGTTCATGAAGAAAAGCCCACCACCCGCCCTGCCCGCTGCGCCCGTGGTCAGGGAGGAAAACCGCGCACGGCTCAAGGCGGCACGGCGAACCGTGCCAAGGGGGTGGTGGGGGAAAACAGAACGGCGGGCCGCGGCGCGGGCCATGGCCCGGCTGGTGCTCAAGGCACGCAGGCGCAAGGCGCCGGCGGCCGTCGTCGGGGCCTTCGTGCGCATGGCACGCGAGGCAAGGCGCTGGGGCATTCAGGCCCCCTGATCGGCTGGGTGTTGCTCGGTGTGGCCAGCGGCCCCGGCATCGTTCGCGGCCAGCTCGGGCCAGATGCGGCGCCAGTCTTGCGGAAAGAGCTGCTGGCGGGTGACGGCGCCTGCGGTGAACTGCTCGATGGCGGCGCCGTGGCAAACAGGCACTGGACGCTTGCCAGAGATCCATGCAGCCACCTGTGGCGGCTTCACCTTCAGGTGCTGCGCCAAGGCTGTCCCACGCCCACGCTCAGAGTCGAGCCACGTCTTGAGTGTTTCCATGGCGCCGATTATTAGCCACGGCGTAAACATATGTCAATAGCCAGCGCGTCATTTTGTTTTTCACGCCCAGCGCATGTAATCGCAGGCGTGCAAACCATCGCCGAAACACGCCGCCAACGCCTGGGCATCCTGCTGACCGAGCACAAAAGCCTGGCCGAGCTGAATGAGCGCCTTGGGCTGGCCAGGACCGACGCCACCCTGTCTCAGATTAAAAACCAGTCAGCGCACCACAAGACCGGGAAACCCCGGTCCATGGGCGACGATCTGGCCCGCCGTATCGAGCAAACGCTTGGCCTCGAGGAGGGCTGGATGGATACACCTCCCGGCCTAGCCGAGCAGTTTGGGCACTCGGAGCCGCTGGACAAGATGGCGGCGCTCATGGCGGCCATGGAGCCCGAGATGCAATACAAGGTGGTGCGCATGGTAGCTGCGCTATCTCAACCAGCCGAAGGTACCAACGGCGAAAAACATTGACACGGTGCCCCCGCCAGCCCGACACAGGGAAGCGGCCAACGCACCAACATTCGGGGACACCCGGGAGGACCGATGAAACACACCACCATCACCCTGGCGCTGCTGCTGGCCGCGCCCGCTGCCCTGGCCAACGCCAGCCCGGCCCAGCAGGCCGCGGTGCTCAGCTACCTCAAGTCCGGCGCCGAACCGAACGTGAAAGACGCCGTCTGGACCAGCAAGCGGATGCTGAAGTTGGGCATGCTGAACAACGGCAGCGCCCGCGACGGCTTTGCACAGTACATGTGCCAGCAGCTGGCCAGCCAGGGTGTGCGCGGCGTGAGCGTGCAGGTGATCGACATCGCCCAGCTGGTGCGCACGGACAAGTGGGTCAAGATGGGCGAGGCTCGGTGCTCATAGGGCCCAGCAACAAAGAAAGGCCACCGGTATGAAAAACGCGCTCGACTCAGCCAAGATCGAAATCCCCTGTCCGCACTGCGACAAGAAGAACAGCGAGACGATCGGCAGCCTTAAGACGAAAAAGCAGCTCACCTGCAGGCACTGCCGGGAAACCTTCGACCTGGACACAACGCACCTGCGCGCCGAGATCGCCAAGGTCGAGAAGAAAATTCAGAAGACGCTCGCTGCGTTCGGCCGCCTGGGCAAGTAGCGCCAGCTCTTCCTGCAACTGCGAAGAGTCCAGGCGCACCCTCAGCACACCACCTTCGGGTGGTTTTTTTTCGTCTTGCTCTGACATCTTGAATCTCCTTTGAAGCCGGGAACATCCCCGGCGGGCGGATTTTTGCACGTTTCTTACGCTGTGGCTATTGACATAGATTTACGCTGTGGATAATATTCACCTCCAGACGCCCACCCCGGGCGGTTTTGGAGGGCCAAATGGCACAGCAACACACCCCCGCCGCGGGCCGCGGCACCACCAGGACGCCCAAGCGCCCGCTGCCAGCCGGCGCCGAGTTCATCGCCACCGCGATGGACGTTCAGGGCGACCAGATCCAGACCTCGGTGTACGTCTGGACGCCAGATGGCAGCTGCCACCTGGCCGACCTGGCACAAGCACCCGTACGCCCCGAACAACCCGGCGACACCGCCGCCGCCCTGGTGCACCTCTGGGGCATGGCGCAGAAGCACAGCAGCAGCGAGAAGGCCGCAGCGCGCTTCCTGCTTGGCCTCTACAACGGCTACCGCTTCCAGTTTGACCTGACCGACTTTCGCCTCTTCGACTGCGGCAACTTCAAGCGCTGCATGCTGGTGCTGGCGATGGACCACATGCCGAAGGCCGAGGTGCACGTGGTACTGGCCGGCCTGCTGGGCATGAGCGTGCGCGACATGGGCGCCGCCTTCGAGCACCTGGCGTTCAACCATCGCGTCAAGGGCGCCGTGAAAAAGGCCGACCTGCCCGCGCTGCGCGACGAGGTGGCAGCATGAGCGCCCACCGCCGCCACTACTTCGCGCCCGGCGCGATCGAGCACCACACCATCTACAGCCGCGCCCACCAGTGGCGCGCCCTGGTGCGCTGGCTCAAGCGCGCAGGCCTCGTGATGGCCTGCGTGCTGTGGTTCCTGGCCGTGTTCACCGCCGTGGCCAGCCCGGCCCACGCGCAGACCACACCCCACCCCCTCGCGCCCACCACCGTGGGCCTGCACCTGGGCAGCCACCACTTCAGCGCCGCGCCCGCCGGGCACCGCGCCTGGAACGACACCAACCCCGGCGTGTACGCCCGCTGGGACAACGGCCTGACCCTGGGCACCCTCTACAACAGCGAACGCCGCCAAAGCGCCTACGCCGCCCTCACCTGGGAAACCGACCGCTGGCACGGCATGACCGCAGCCATCACCGCCGGCGCCATCACCGGGTACGCGGCCAGCGTGTCGCCCTTGCTGTCCGTCAGCGGCACCGTGGCCCTGGGCCAGCGCACCGCGCTGCGCCTGAGCCTGCTGCCCAAAGCCCACCCACAGGCCAGCGCCGTGGCCCACCTGTCCGCTGAATGGAGGTTCTGATCATGGCCAGCAACATCACCCCGCTGCGCCAGCGCAGCTGCACCACCGACCCGTACCTGCTCAACACCGCCCGCCTGCACCGGGTGGACGCTTCCCAGCTGCCCAAGGGCACCGGTGTGAGCCTGGGCCACTGCCGCACAGACCTGCCCGGCAGCTGCGCGGACGGCTGCACGCAAGACTGCGAACAGGGCGAGCGCTGCACCTGCAAACCAGACACCAAGTGCAAAGAGCACCAGCACCAGGGCGCCCTGTTCACCAAGGTGATGCTGGCCTACTGCGTGGTGCTGTTTCTGGCTGCCTTGGCCACCTGGCAGTGGCTCAGCCGCTGAGCCACGCCATGCCCGCCGCCAGCCGCCCCGCCGTGACAGCCGAGCACCAGCGCGACGCCTTCGAAGCGTTCGCCTGGACCGGCTGGACCTTCGAGCAAGCCATGGCCGACCCGCTGCGCTCGCGCCTGGTGAAGCTGCGCGCCCGCCAGCTCTGCACCGAGCAGGCCCGCGTGACGCGCCGCACCGTCGTGCCGCTGATCGACACCCGGCCGTTCCAGGTCTACCAGACCGGCCAGCGCGCCTGGGTGGTGCAGCAGCAGACCGACCTCAAACGCGCCGCCGCCGGCGACCGCGACGACTGACCCGTTTTCACCCACGCCACCCAAAGGAACCAACCCATGGCAACACCCACCCTGCAGCGCGGCATCGCGCTGGTGATCACCGGCCCCCAGGGCTGCGGCAAAACCACGCTGGCACGCGAGCTGGCCCAGGCCCAAGGCACCTACGCCGAGACCGACATGCACTTCATCGGCTCCCGTTTTAACTTCGACAGCCTGCTGCGCCAGCGGCCCGCCACCATCATCATCGACGGCCACCCCACCACGGAGCGGCAGAGGGTGCTGATCAAGCTGCTGCTGAGTGCCGAGACGCTGACCGTGCGCGGCAAGCATGAAGAGGCTGCGTTCGACATGCCCACACCCTTCGTGATCATCACCACGAACGACGAAGCCGCAGCGCACGCCCTGTTTGACGGCGCGCGCCGCATCGACTTGTTCACCATGCCGGTGGAGGTGTGAGCCATGGGTTACGCCATGGCCCCCATCACCATCGACGCGCTCAGACACCTGAGCATCCACGGCGTGTGCAGCCTCACAGAAATGAAAGCGGCGCTGCCCGCCCTGCAGGCCAAGACCATGAACAACCTGGTGCAGCTCGCCCACGCGCTGCGCACCGAGGCGGGCTACAGCATCACGCCCAAGGGCCGCGCCAAGCTCAAGGCCAGCGAGCCGCAGGGCACCGCCAGCGAAGAAGAAGAAACGCCCGAGAGCCACACCATGGTGGCCGCAGCCAGCCCGCGCCTGGTGGCACAGCCCGCCACACCGGCCAAGCCCATGCTCAGCAACGCCGAGGCCGAGTCCACCATCACCACCGTGCTCAAGCGCGCCCGGGTGCGCCAGTCGCTGCAAGACATTGCCCGCCGCTCCCACCTGCCAGAGCACATAGTGCGCCCCACCCTCACCACCATGGTGCAGCAGGGCAAGGTGGAAGGCACCAGCACCAAGCCCGCGCTGTACCGCCTGGCCAAGCAAAGTTTCCGCCAGGTCAACACCCACATGGGCCTCGGCCCAGCGGACTACCCCACCGGCTACACCTGCCCCGAGCTGTCTCGCAACCCCGGCATTGGCGCCGATCGCTTCGCCGCCTTCAATCTGCCCAGCCGCATCAATGACCGGCTGCACTGGCCTGACGGTGTGGTAACGGCCGTGGGCGAACGGCGCGAGGTGGCGGCATGAGCAACAACCTACCCGTCTACATCCCGCGCACCGGCTCGCTGGCCGATCGTGTGCTCGACTACTTCCGCCAGGCACCTGAAGAAGAACTGACCCAGGCCGACATTGCGCACAAGTTCGACGTGTCGCGAGGCAGCATCTCTGCCTGCATGGAAACCGCGCTCAGCAAAGGCGCTGTGGCCTACGTGCAGAACGACGATCTGATCTGGGTCTACACCCTGCCAAAACCCCAGGGAACAGCCAAGGCCAGCAAACCCAAATCCGATGCACTGGCCAGCGGTGCCGATCTTGGCAAGGCACTGACACGCAGCGTAAACGAAGGCGCGGCGCCTTTGCGCTCGCGCCGGGGCTCCATCGACCTACCTCCGCCCTGCTGGATTTCACGGCCCTGCAGGTGGAGCGAGGCGTGCCGCTCACCGGCAAGGCCCACGGCGGCCTTGGCGAGAGCAAATGGGCGGCCCTGTTCGACAAGCTGAGCGAGCCCGACACCTCGGTCGAAATTCCGGCGGCATGGAAAACCGCCGTAGCCGCCCAGGCCACCAAGCTCAACATGAAAAACAAGAAAGACGGCAAGCCCACGCACTACATGGTGCGCCACACCGTGCCAGGCAAGGCCCGCATCTGGAGGACGGCATGAGCCACCACCCCATCACCCACCCCACCACCACCATGCCCAAGCAACCCAAAACCCCCACACCGGCCACCGAAGTCACCATGGACACGAACGGCGAACTCATCACCTACCCCCACCTGGTGCGCATCAAGCCCGAGGCCACCGACATGGGCAGCGACAACTTGCACATGTGGGCCGGGCTCTACGGCGATCTGGTGGGCACCAACCCGTTCGGCGGCTTCCTGATCGAGATCTCCGAAAACGGCCAGAAGCGCCAGAAGGCCTTCGACCGCGCCGACTTCGACCTGATCCCCCGGGCCGAGGGCGCCGAAGCCTTCACCCTCCAGCCCTTCACGCCGCCCGCGCAGGCCGATCAAGACCCGGAGATCAACCTGGTGAAGATCGCGCCGGCGCTGGCCATCAACAGCCCCACCAACCCGCGCCGCCGCCGTGGCCTGGGGGTGGACAGCCTGCGCGCCCTGGCCGACAGCCTGCTCGCCCACGGCCTGGTGCAGCCCATCACCGTGCGGCCGCTGCCCGGCGCCCTGCTGGCCGACACCGCCCACATGAGCCCGCGCCCGGTGTACGAGATCATCGCCGGCGAGCGCCGCTGGCGCGCGGCCCAGCTGGCCGAGCTGCCCACCATCCCCGCGCTGGTGCACCACCTGAGCGACGCCGAGGTGCTGGAGATCCAGCTGGTGGAGAACATCGAGCGCGAAGACCTCGACCCGATGGAAGAGGCCGAGGGCTTTGCCCTGCTGCGCGACAAGCTGGGCTACAGCGTGGAGCAGATCGCCA
>LNFM01004649.1_pt1 | contig 24975 bp, 23 predicted proteins | sample 596031 | NCBI WGS metagenome assembly LNFM01 (sample SAMN04254537, study PRJNA301005) | activated carbon metagenome | isolation source: dual media filters at the Ann Arbor, Michigan drinking water treatment plant | place: USA: Ann Arbor | reverse complement strand
TGGCATCGAGGACAGCGGGCTGATCGCCGCTTGGCTCGACCAATTGGACGGCAAGCCGACGCTCACCCAACCTTTGGCGACAGACGACTGGCAGTACGGACGGCTGGAAGCCTATGCACGGTCGTTGACCAACGGCCTATCCGTCTGGGTCCGCGAGATGCGACGACCGGCCGAGGAGCGGTCCCCGACCATCATTGCCCACGAGGCGGCCCGCGCACAACGGCTCGCCGATTTCTGGGAGCGTGAGATCGGCCATCCGTTGATGCAGGGACCGCTCAATATGGCCCAGCTTTACCTGCTCGCTGGCATCGATCAGCTGCTGCATTGGGGACACGGCGACCTCACCGAGGGCCGCCCGCAACTGGCGGCCTGGCTCGCTCGGCTCCACCAGCGCCCATCCATCAGGGCAACAGCACCCGGCGTGTAAAGCCAGCTCAGTCGTCCGCTGTTGGAATGTTCCTGTAGATCTCGGCAAGCGGCAAGCCAATGCCGAGCGCCGAGAGCGCGAGAGTTTCAACCCGTCCTGCAATCTTCACGGGCTTCACAGGAAATGCGCCCGATTCTGGGTCGCGTTCCCAGATCCAGCAAATCGCCGCATCCTGGCTAACGACAACGTAAGCCTCCAGCGTAGCGATGGTCGCATACTCAGCTGGCTTTTCGATCATGTCGGTGTCAACCGACGACGGCGAGAGGACCTCGAATAGAAGGACCGCATGATCGGACCTCCGAACGTCGAAGCGACCTGCAGCCTCTGGCTCCACAAGGACATCGGGGAAGCGAACGAAACCTGGCTTCTCAACGCCGAAATCGGATGTCACGACTGCCCAACTGTCGATATCGAGCCGGGCCTCGAGCGAACGAGCGATATTTCGCACGATCCGGGCATGACCACGGCTGACATTCGACATTTGCACGACGTGGCCCTCCCTCCACTCGTACTTCCGGTCCTGATCCAAGAGCCAGCGGTCGAAAGCGTCCTTATCGAGCTTGAGATCGAGAGGGGCGTTCATGTGGGCATCTCCTGGCGAAAGACTACCAGAGTGCGATAAGTGGCGCAGCCTCCGGATGTGACCCAGCTGACCGCCCAAACCTCAAGCCGCCCCGAACACCCGCCGGAAGACCGTGTCGACGTGCTTGGTGTGATAGCCGAGATCGAACAGCGCCTCGAGCTCGGACGACGAGAGCGCCTTCGAGACGTCCTTGTCCGCCGTCAGCAGCGTCAGGAAATCACCTTCGCCCCGCCAGACCGGCATGGCATTGCGCTGCACCCAGGCATAGCTATCCTCGCGGCTGACACCTTTCTGGGTCAAGGCCAGCAGCACACGCTGCGAATGAATGAGCCCACCGAGACGGTCCAGGTTCGCCTTCATGGTCTCGGGGTAGACGATCAGCTTCTCGATCACACCCGCAAGTCGGTTCAGCGCGAAGTCCAAGGTGACCGTCGCGTCCGGCCCGATCATGCGCTCGACCGACGAATGTGAGATGTCGCGTTCGTGCCAGAGCGCCACGTTCTCCATGGCTGGTATCGAGTAGCTGCGCACCATCCGCGCGAGCCCCGTCAGATTCTCGGTCAGCACCGGGTTGCGCTTGTGCGGCATGGCGGACGAGCCCTTCTGGCCCTCCGAGAAGTACTCCTCGGCTTCGAGCACCTCCGTCCGCTGCAAGTGCCGGATCTCGATCGCCAGCCGCTCGATCGACGACGCCACGACACCGAGCGTGGCGAAGAACATGGCGTGCCGGTCGCGCGGGATCACCTGCGTCGAGACCGGCTCGGGCACTAGGCCCAGCTGTGCCGCGACATGCTCCTCGACCCGCGGGTCGATGTTGGCGAACGTACCGACCGCGCCGGAAATAGCGCACGTCGCAACCTCGCGCCGGGCCCTGACGAGCCGCTCCCGCCCCCTGGCGAACTCCGCATACGCCTGCGCCAGCTTGACCCCGAACGTCGTCGGCTCGGCGTGGATCGCGTGACTGCGACCGATGGTGACGGTGTTCTTGTGCTCGAACGCACGCGTCTTCAAAGCAGCCAGCACCCGATCGATATCCGCAATCAGGATATCGGCTGCCCTGACGAGTTGGACGTTGAAACAAGTATCGAGCACGTCCGAAGACGTCATCCCCTGATGCACGAACCTCGCCTCTGGGCCCACGTGTTCGGCGAGGTGTGTCAGGAATGCGATGACGTCGTGCTTGGTCACCCGCTCGATCTCGTCGATGCGAGCGACATCAAAAGTTGCAGCACCACCCTTGTCCCAGATGACCTTGGCGGCTTCTTTCGGGATGATGCCAATGTCCGCCATTGCGGTGGCCGCATGCGCTTCGATCTCGAACCAGATCCGGAACCGCGTCTCGGGCTCCCAGATCTTCACCATCTCGGCGCGGGAATAGCGGGGAATCATGAGGCTCCTCGGACGCTCGGCATCGCAAGCGCGACGCCTAGCAGAGGCCCGGCTCGCCCGCAACGTCCCGCATCTAGCCTGGCAAACCTACTGGGGTGTGAGCAGGCGTAACGCTGCCGAGGAGGCGGCGCCCCCGATGACACAGGGAACAGCGATCTCGACGTGGCCCAAGGCACCCGCAACGACGCAGCCGAGCGCAAGTGCCGTCTGCCCCGCCATGCCCCAGTAGGTGAACTTGCGCGTCGAATCCGGTCCTTTACGTTTCAGCTCCTCGATCGCAGCGGCCGCCTCCTTCCGGATCTTCGACGTCTCATAGGTCTCGGCCGCCTCGATGATCTCATCCAGTTGCAACGCAATCGCCTTCGGACGCGTTACTTTCTCGGCCTTTAAATGGTCGAGCAGATCCTTGTTCTGTAACGCGTTGTTGGCGAGCGTCCACTTCGCCATGCTCCCGGTCGTCAGCTTTTCGACATCGTTTCCGTCCTTGGCCCACGCCAGGGCCTCGATGATGCGATCGACCGGCGCCATACGTCCCGTGGCGAAGAAATAGCCCCACAGCGCATCGAGGGCGGCGGCGTTGCTTGCCAATGGCACGGTCTCGAGTGTCGGCAATTTGCCTTCGAGATGGCGCTCGATCAGCACCTTGCGGGCCGGCATCCGCTCGGCAAACCGCCCAAGGAGGCCCTTCCAGTCAGCCAGGCCGGAGTAGGCGACGGCGCGAACGATCGCGACCTGATCCTCCGGCGGCATGGGAAACATGCCTGACACCAGCTTGTCGGCGCGGTCCGGATTGTCGCCGAGCACCCCGGCCATGAATCCGATGTAGACGCCGCTCGAATCGAGATCCCGGAAGAGTGCGAGCGCGCTCATCGCCTTGACGGCCCCGGGCAAACGCTCCGGCGTCGGCTTCAGGCGATAGGCGTTGATCCACCTCAGGATGTCCTGCGCGCTGCTGAACTGTGGCGTTCCGCGCGGCGGCGCGGCGGCGGCGCCGGCGCACGTGACCAGGGACGAGACCGCGAACATGACGACAGCGAGGGCAGCAACGGCAATGACCGGCATGGCATGCCTCCTTCGCCCCGATTCTGGGCCCGACGCATGTGACCACAGTGTGGCGGTGCTTCAGTCCGGTATGCGCAGCAACATACGGTTAAGAACGGTCCACAAGGAGTGCGCCGAACAAGAAGTTTTCTTTGGAACTCAACAGTTTCGCAACAAGCCGCTGTTGAAATGCCCACCTGTGCATGAGGCGGAGAGTTCGAAAGACCGGGTGGATGTCACTACTTCTGATTGACGACCAGGGAGAGCTTTGGCGCGGAGATTCGAGGCAACTCCGGATCGCCTTCGACTCACCGTATTCGGGCGGCGAGTTCGTCGAGTACGCCGTCAAGAACCTCGGCTTCGTCGCCATTAATGTCTTCGGTGCGTCCTGCCAGGCGAGACTGCGCCCAGGCTTCGTGACGGAGCGAGCCACCAAGTCCCTGCTGGACTGGCTGACCCGTTCACGCCTTGAGCGGATGGTGGTCTCGACATTCGAGAGGGATTGGAAAAGCCAGCTCATCCGCGTAGCTGATGCGCCCGAGAAGGTAAGACAATTCCTCGGTCGACCAGAAACTAACCAAAAACCAGACTTCATGGCGAATCGCCTCCACCCAACTGCGCTGGACGATCTACCGCTCGTGAAAGACATCGTGTCCGCCTGGCCAAATCTTCTGTCGAACTACGATACGGAAACCCTCCTACGCCTCACGAAATCAGCCTTGGGCTACCGGTTCGCCGTAATTCACGGCAACGGCAGGAACGGCGAGCGTCTGACGTTTAAAGAGATTAGCGCGTCGATCTACTCAACTTATGAGACGTGGCGCAGTTGCGCCGTCGGAGCACCCATTGAGGAGCAACCGGACAGGGCTTACGGCAAATGGGTCGCGAACGCGTATTATGATGCCTCCCAAACCGGCGCGCCACGTTGCGAGGTTGTCGACGCCATCATCCGCTATCCCGACAGGGGGAGAACGCGACAGCGCTACCGTCGGTTGATTTTTCCCATCAAGGGGAATGATGAGGGTACGCTATTGATTGGCGGTTCTCTTCTGGACAACCTGATCGACCTTCGTATCCCGGGTCCCAGCGTCCACGAACGTTCTCAAAACATCCAATAGATAATCTTCCTCCGCCCACAGCAGCGCTCCTTCATAGGTCCCAGAGGGAATGACCGGCGTATGCGTAAGGGTGACAGCCCACTCCACGTTGGGGAAATGACAACGCGCGGGAACACCGGCTCCGACGAGCCCCTGTGACATGAATGTGATAACGGGCGCTGCCTCCCACCGCGAAAAGCCGATCCCTCGGGCGAGCTTCGACAAAACGCCCATTACGCCCCTGCCCCGGTAATCGGGACGGTACCAAGTCGCACCTCCGTAGACAAGGCTGCCCATCATTGTCGCCGCCGTGGGTGCTGTTACATGAACTCGCTCCTCCGGTCGACGCGATGCTCCCGGGTCGCTGTAAAAGAGGCGCAGGCTTTCAGCCTCGACTTTAAGAGTGGATCCGCCAAGGTCAATGATGCGAGCTGCGGTCGTGCAAATGGCCTCGCCTCGCTCGCTCCAGCCGATCATCGCGAAGCCATTGCCTTCGTGCACGTCCGACACTTTGGGATCGAACACGGGCACCATGGGCGCCCAAGTGCTCGAGTTGGCCTTGTTGACCCCAACAAGTTCATCGAAGCTCGCAAACGTGAGTCTGATTCCTTTTTTTCTGAGTTCGGTATCGGCCTTCAGAAAGAGCCGGCTTAGGATCTCCCGCGGACCGTAATCAATCACCACATCTGACAAGAAGCTGCGGTGCACGCCCCTGTCCAATGACATCGACCTGACACTGGCCGGTGCGCTAAGCTTGTCGCCGATCGTCATCGATCACTCCGACGTATGATTGTCCTGGAACGAGACGATTGCTAATTTCTCGGCAAGATGCAAGGGGAGGTTGCGGCATGGCTGCTCCACTACGCGAGCGCGGCTTGACCTCGACTGCCCCCTTGCGGACAAGAGGCTATGACCACGCCGACTGAAGCCCCTGGGAACAGCGAAGCGCCGGAGCCCACAACGGCCCCCGACGAACAGGTGCGCGTCGAGCAACCGCGGGATGACACATCTGCTCGGACAGGCCCCGAGGTCATCGCTGGATACCTGCGCACGCTCACCGCGCAACCGGGCGTTTATCGGATGCTCGATACCGAGGGCACCGTCATCTACGTCGGCAAGGCGCGCAGCCTCAAAGCCCGCGTCGCGAACTATGCGCGAATGGGGGGCCACACCAACCGCATTGCCCGCATGATCGCGGCTACCGCCGCCATGGAGTTCGTCAGCGTACGCACGGAGGCCGAGGCGCTACTGCTCGAGGCGAACCTCATCAAGCGCTTCAAGCCGCGCTTCAACGTCCTGATGCGGGACGACAAGTCGTTTCCCTTTATCCTGATCCGGCGCGACCACAAAGCGCCGCAGATCCTGAAGCACCGCGGCGCACGCTCGGGTAAAGGCGAATTCTTCGGTCCTTTCGCCTCGGCTGGCGCGGTCAATCGCGCCATCAACACGTTGCAGCGCGCCTTTCTGTTACGGACTTGCTCCGATAGCGTCTTCGAGAGCCGTACGCGTCCTTGTCTGCTGCATCAGATCAAGCGCTGCTCCGCACCATGCACCGGCGAAGTTGCCAATGCCGACTACGACCTGCTGGTCGAGGAGGCCATCAAGTTTCTGCGGGGCGAGAGCCAGGCTGTCCGCACCGAGCTGCAAACGCTGATGTTCGAGGCTGCTGAGAAGCTCGAGTTCGAGCGTGCGGCCGGGTACCGCAACCGCCTGCAGGCCCTCGCCCACGTCACGGCCGATCAGGCGATCAACTCGGACGGTGTCGAGGAGGCCGACATCTTTGCGGCTCACAGCGAGGGCGGCCAGACCTGCGTCCAGGTGTTCTTCTTCCGAAGCGGCCAGAACTGGGGCAATCGCGCCTACTTCCCGAAAGCCGACCGCAGCATCGGCATCGAGGAGGTGCTGGAGAGCTTCATTGCACAGTTCTACGACGACAAGCCGGTGCCGCGATTGATCCTGCTGTCGCACGACCTCGTCTCACGCGCGCTGCTCGAGGAAGCGCTGGCGCTCAAAGCCGAGCGGCGAATCGAGATCCGCGTGCCCCAGCGCGGCGCCAAGACCGAGCTCGTCGAGCATGCCTTGAACAACGCCCGTGAGGCCCTCGGTCGCCGGCTTGCCGAAAGCTCGTCGCAGCTTCGTCTGCTGGAGGGCGTGGCCGAGCGGTTCGGTCTAGCCCGCGTTCCGCGCCGCATCGAGGTCTTCGACAACAGCCATATCATGGGCACCAGCGCGGTCGGCGGCATGATCGTGGCCGGTCCGCAGGGCTTCGCAAAGGCGCACTACCGGAAGTTCAACATCAAGGACAAGGCAACCGCCCCCGGCGACGATTACGCCATGATGCGCGAGGTCCTCACCCGGCGCTTCAAACGCCTGGTCATTGAGGACGAGCCAAGAGAGACAGACGTCGGCGACATCGCGATGCTCCCCCCGTCCAATGCGCCTGAGGATCCGAACTCCTCCCGGTCGCGGATCACCGGACCCGCTCCGCCGCCGCGCGGCGAGCGGGGTGCCGATGCAATCGCTTTCGGCGTGCTGCGCGCCGATACGCCTCCTCCGATCAACCTCGAGCCCACCTTGGCCGATGAGGACGAGCCGGACGACGACGCCCTCTCCGAGGTCGACGAGTTTCCAGATCGGCCCGATCTGGTGCTGATCGACGGCGGCGCCGGGCAACTCGCCATCGCGCGCCAAGTGCTGGCCGACCTCGGGATCGACGATATCCCCCTGGTCGGTGTCGCCAAGGGGCCCGACCGGGACGCCGGCCGCGAGCATTTCCATATCCCCGGTCGCCCGCATCCCTTCATGCTGGAGCCGCGCGATCCCGTGCTCTACTTCGTCCAGCGCCTACGCGACGAAGCCCACCGCTTCGCAATCGGCACGCACCGCGCCAAGCGCTCCAAGGCAATCGGCAGCAATCCGCTCGACGAGATCGCCGGGATCGGCCCGAACCGCAAGCGCGCGCTTCTCAAGCATTTCGGCTCGGCCAAGGGCGTATCCAGGGCTGGCATCGAGGATCTGCAGGCCGTCGATGGCATTTCCGCCGAGATGGCGACACGGATCTACGAGTTCTTTCAGAAGGGGTGAGGCCGGCACATGTGTAACCTCTACTCCATGACAGCCGCACGTGAGGCCGTCCTTCGGCTCTTCAGGATCGGCGATAATCGCGCGGTCGCATTCGAAGCGAAGGATTCGATTTTTCCCGGTCACATGGCACCCGTGGTGAGAGCAGCGGCCGACGGCGAATGCGAGCTTGGCCTGATGAGCTGGGGCTTCGTCCTGCCCCAACCTGGCCGCGCACCCCGTCGAGTCACCAATTTTCGCGACGACAAGACCCGCCAGAGTCCTTTCTGGCGACAGAGCTTCGAGATTCGCCGGTGCCTGGTGCCCGTGACGTCATTCGCCGAGCCGCGCCAGATCACGCCCGCGACGTGGCATTGGTTTGCGTTGACCGGCCACGAGTCGCGTCCTTTGTTCGCCTTCGCTGGCATCTGGCGCCGATTCAACGGCCCGATCCGAAAGGACGGCCCGGCCGTCCAGCTCGATGTCTTCTCCTTCATGACGACCCTGCCCAACGCCCTCGTCGCGACCATCAATCACGAGCGCATGCCGGTGATTCTCGCGACCGATGCAGATCGCCATGCCTGGCTTCATGGCACCCCCGACGACGCGTTCGCACTGGCTCGGCAGCATTCGCCCGACGGGATGCGCATCGTGCAATCCGGCTTCGAAAAGCGCGATCAGCTCGCCGTGGCAGACGAGTTTAGATTGACTTGACGACTGTTCAACGTGGCTCGCCGGCCACAGCGGACACGCGGCCGAATTCCGCCACAAGTTGCCGCCGCAAGCGCCACAATCGCAGTTTACATCGCAAAGATCGGAAGCAGGCGCCGAGTCGATCAATCGGCTTCAGCTCGGAGGGAAAAGCAGATGCGGACGAAAACGACCACGGCGATCACGCGATGGCTGAAGGATATTTCGCTCGGTGCCGCAATCTTTCTGATGCTGCCACTGTTGGCCACGACGATCTCCAATCCACGCCAGAGCTGGAGCATCGACGAAGCCTTCGCTGGCGATGTCATCGCCACGCGTGCTGTCGAGGTCACATCACCTCCCGGCCCGATTGCCGAGAATGCCATCATTGCAGCCGCGCAATTGCGCCCGGCGGGCAGCACCATTCACGCCCAGCGCGGAGTAGAGCTTGCCGTCCTGGGCCTGACCTTTTCGCTGCTTCTCGCCTGCAACCTCGCCCTGCTCCGCCAGATGCGCCGCGAGAATGTTGGCTCGCGGCGAAAAGCGGGGATCAGAAAATAATAGGACGCACCTAGGCTTCGTACCGTCATCCTAGCGCCCTATATAACGGCAGGTTCGAACCAGGAGACGCCATCCATGCCTCGCCAGAGAGCCGCAGCTGCCTTCCTCGGCCTCACGGGAGCCCTCGTCGTGGGCCTAGCAGTCGGCATCGCGTCTCAACGCGCGGCCCCGGACTCCGTCCTCGCCACGACCTACGGAACGGCTTTCGCCGACTCCGACACGTCGTGGACCTCCCTCCCCAGCAATATCTGGCTGAGCGGCCTCGGCGGCGACTCCCTGACTGGCACGAACAGGGTGGTTTCGCCTGGCGACATCATCACGATTTCCGGCAGAGACGGTCATGCTCAAGTCATCAAAGTCACGGCGCGCGAATTGATTGATGGTGAAAAATTCGGCGTGCCCGGTCTCCGCTTCCAACTCGTGACCGGCCGCAGCGACAACGACTTAGCGGGGACCATCGTCCGCTTCATGCTCGCAGTCGAGACACCAGTGGGGCTGCACGTTCAACCACCAGCCGATCGCCTGCTGTAACGCGACGGCAGCGCTTAGTGCCGGTTGACGCTTGCCTCTTGCCTTGCGACGGTCCCCCCAATCAGAACGGGAGCCTGTCCCTATGCCTATGCGATCGATCATCGGCCTAGACCACGTCGTCATCATGGTCCGCGACTTGAGCGAGGGCGCACGCCGATGGGCAAGCCTCGGCTTCACGGTTTCGCCCATGGGCATGCACACGGCAGTCATGGGCACGGCCAACCACACCATCATGCTCGAGCACGACTACATCGAGCTGATCGGTGTGGTTGCCGAAACCGAGCGCAATCTGCCGGGCCGCCAGTTCCTCGCCCGCCGCGGCGAAGGCATGGAACGCGCCGCTTTCACCGGCACTGATGCCGACGATGGTGTCGCGGAGTTGAAAGAGCACGGCTTTGCGGCGCTCGGACCCTACGACTTTGGCCGTCCCGTCGACCTGCCGGACGGGCGTCAGGTGGAGGCGCGCTTCCGCACGTTTGTATGGCCTGTCGATGAACGCCCCGGCGGCTTGCGCGTGTTTGCATGCCAGCACCTCACCCGCGAGAACGTCTGGATCCCCGAACTCACCCGCCATGCCAATACGGCCTACCGCATCGACCGCGTCGAAATGCTGTCACCTGATCCCGTCAAGGCGGCGGCACATATGGGCCGTCTGATCGATCGTGCGCCGGAGCGGCTGCGTGACGGAGCAATCCGAATCGAAACCGGCTCGGGGCGAGGTGATTTCGTGTTCCTCGACCGTGCGACGCTGGAAAAACGCCATCCCGGAGTGCCTCTCGAGGGCATTCCTGAGGAGACCGCAATCACGCTGGCCCTCACCGTGAACGACGCCAAGGCTGCGGCCGCGGCCATCGGCTCCAGGGCTGCAGTCGTCGAGCCCCGAATGGTCAAGGTCGCCCCGGCCCAGGCCAACGGCGTAATCCTCGAGCTGGCTCAGGGCTAATGTGGCCGCGAAGTTTGTCTCGAGTTCGCAGCACGGCGCAAGTCATTGCGCCGTCTGAACACTAGGTTGCCGCCCCATCGACAGCTAAAGCGATCAGACAAGACTACAGGACAACGCTCGTTGTTGGCGCCACAATCGTGTGAGATGCCGTCTAAGCCAACGATCCGCTCCCGGAGCCGACCATGCCGATCTTCCGCCTCACGGCACAGATTCCTCTGACGATCGAGTGCCCCGAGGCCATGCGCGGGGCGATCGAGTATGTCCTCCGCGGCGAGTACGAGAGCCACCATGATGGCAGCGGCCTCGATATTCTCGATATCGGCGCCAATGTGGGCTCGTTCGCGCTTTGGGCGTCTCGGCGTTGGCCGAACAGTCGAATTCGCGCGTTCGAGCCTAACCCCGGTACCTTCGCGCTACTTGAGCGAAACACGAGGGGTCAGCCCGGCATCTCGATCACCAACGCGGCTCTCTTTCCGGGCACGGCTCGTCGGGCCACGTTCTTCGCGCGGTTCGCTGGTGATGGCGAGGCGGGCCTGGAAAGCTACGCGCGCGACACGTTCCGGGAAGGCGCCGAGGGTTCGACGTTCGAGGTCGACGTGGTTGATCCGACAACGCTTCCCAGCGCCGATATCGTCAAGATCGACATCGAGGGGGGCGAAGGCGAGGTTCTGGCCAATCTTGATTTGAGCGGCACCTCGCTCGTACTCGCTGAATTCCAGAACCGGCGCAATCGCGAGACCATGCAGACGACGCTTCGATCGGCCGGTTTTGAAGCACTCGTCGATGAGGAGGCCCCATGGGATCCGATCCTCGATTACCGTGACTATCGCCAGGATCTCAAAGGCAACGTGTTCGGCCGCATGTTCTACCGCAAGCGCGGTCAGACGCGGCTCACCTATCGCCCGCTTATGGGTGGATCTTGAGTTCTGCATAGATATTCAGACCAGGAAATAAGCCATCAAGAGCAAAATGACCACCACGTGCGCGGAGAATATCGCCACGCCTTCCACGAATACCATGTAGGTCGCCTCATGGATTTTGTAATCTTGCTCGGTCCACGAATGGCTGGTTTGGTTTTGGTTTCGCTCTAAAGAGGTCATCGTCCGCTCCGGCATATGAATCCCGGTATCCACGCCGGTGTCGCAGTTTGGTTCCAACCGGTGGTGAATTCACGAAGCAACCGAGTGGGTGCACTTGGTCTCTTCCACCGGGTCATTTGTCGCGGAAGAATAGCGCAGAATGTAATCGGGCTCGCACCGGGGGTCACGATTCCGCACCAATGCGCACGTCCGTCGTCCGACGGTTTTTCATTGAGTAGCCCCTGCTTGACCACCACGCCCTGCCTGTCCGGAAACATGATGACAGACCCGTCGGGGCGCACAAAGTAATCAACTGGACGGCAGCCCCTGCCATCGCAGCATGATGCTCCGTTTTTCTGCCGGTACTTCGAATAGTCCTGGTCACTCCAGGAGCGATGGGCCTCCGCCGACGTCGCAACGCTGAAAGTCAGGACACACGCGATCAGATCCGTTCGCATGGGGTCCTTTCAATTCATGCGCAACGCGATCGATCCAGCTGTGTTCCGCCAGCCTTTGAATTACGACTGCAATGAGCGGAGCAAATCTCACGATTTCGGGGAACTGTTCAGAAGAAACAAGCATTCAAACAGGCAGCCGGGAATTCCCAGCCGAACGGCTTTCAGAATTCACGAGAGGATTAGTAGATGAACAGGATCGTAGTGAGCTTTGCTGCTGCGCTGATGCTCGGCAGTTCAACCGCTGCGCTCGCGCAGCAAGGCAAGGAAGCCGGCGGTGGAAGGCCGGATTCGCCGGGACAAAGCCAGTCCGCACCGGGGCAGACCGGTCAAGCTCCCGGTCAAGGCGCGCGTGGGGACGGCCCCGGGAGGAGCGAGTCTCGCGGCGAAAGCGGCGCACAACGGCAAGGTAATGATGCTGATCGAGGCGGCGAACGCCGGGCTCAAGGCAGGCAAGACGGGCCCGACCGCCCATCCCAGAGCAAGGAAGGCGGTGACCGCCAGGCTCAGGAAAAACAGCTTGGGGAACGCGGCGGCCAGGCACAGGACAAACAGGGTCAGGACCGCGACCGTCAAACGCAGGATAAGCAGCGCGGGGACCGCGACCGTCAGGAGCAGAGCCAGGACCGCGACCGCGACCGTCAGGCCCAGGACAAGCAGAAGCAGGATCGCGACCGCGACCGTCAGGCTCAGGATAAGAAGCAGGACCGCGACCGCGACCGACAAGCCCAGGATAAGAAGCAGGACCGCGACCGCGACCGCCAGGCCCAGGATAAGCAGAAACAGGACCGCGACCGCGACCGTCAGGCCCAGGACAAGCAGAGCCAGGACCGCGACCGCGACCGTCAGGCCCAGGATAAGCAGAAACAGGATCGCGACCGCGACCGTCAGGCCCAGGACAAGCAGAGCCCAACCAAAGGTGATCGCAAGGACAGCGCCTCTGGGCCCAGGCACGACAACGCCCGCGCCGACCGCGTGGATTTGTCCGACAATCAGCGCCAGCGGGTTCGCCAGGAGTTCCGCGAGCATCGCCAGCGCGAGAGGGTTCGCCACTATACCAACGTGAACGTCGACATCTCGGTCGGGCGGCGCGCCCCCCGCAACTGGACTTACTACCCAGTGCCCTCGTTCATTATCGACATCGAGCCACGTTATCGCGGCTACCGCTACGTCTGGGTCGAGGATCGGTACTACATCGTCAATCCGTCGACCTACGAGATCGTCGCCTACGTGGATGACGACAGCGGCTACGTGTACGCCTCTGGTGGTCGTGTCGGCAGCAGCGCCACGGGTCGCGGTGGTGGCGAAGCCGGTCGGGCAGGACGCTGCGAGGTTTCGTTGAACGAGGCTGAGCGCCGCCGGATCATCGCAGCCATCGACGACTGGAGTCCACGCCCGTTGTCGATCCCGAATATCAGCGTCGGTATCGATCTCCCAGCGGACTTGGATTTGCGTCTGTTCCCAGAGCCGATCCGCAACGATCTCCGCTATCTGGAGGGCTGCCGCTACGTTCCAGTCTCGAATGATCGATTGCTGATCGTCGAGGCGGACACACGCCGCGTCGTAGCCATCGTCGAGCGATAAATCGTCCCTCGCGGCAAATTGGGGGAGCGGCCAACAAGCCGCTCCCCTTCTTATTGACCAGCCCGCGCTGCGATATCGAGCAGATGCGGGACGAAGCGTGCGCCGCGTCCAGTAATCAAATTGCGCTCTTCCCGAATGCCGATCCCGCGCGCCTCGCCGCCGATCATCCAGGCACCGACGACCGGATGCCATCCGTCGAAGCTCGGCAGCGGCGAGAATGCCTGCGCCACACGAGCCATATCGTCATAGGGGCCCTCGGTCGTCATCATCGGGCGGCCGTTCCCATCGTCGACGATGATCGAAGCGCCCTCCCGGCCGAACATCGGTTTGAGGACGGCCGGACCCGCGAGAGCCTTCCGATCGAAAGCCGCGGGGAGCAGGCAGGGATGATCTGGGAAGAGTTCCCAAAGGATGGCGAGAATGCCCTTGCTGGCTGCAATAACGCGCCAAGGCGGCTCGATCATCTTAACTCTGGAAGCTGCGAGACGCGGGAAAAACGGTTCGTCCGCCATCCAGTCCCACGGATAGAGTTTGAACAGGGTCTCGATAGCCCGCGGTTCGAGGTCGACGAAGGATTGGCCATCCCAACCCAGATCTTCGATATCGATCAGGCTACCCTCGAGGCCGGCCTGCACGGCCGTATCCTGCAGGTACGCCGTGGTGATGAGATCGTCGTCATCCTCCGGCACACACCCGAAATGGACCCGCCCGAGCCCTCGCGTCGTGCGCCAGCGCTGCCAAGTGTCAATCAGCCCCTCGTGAATCGAGTTGTACTGATCGTGGCCGGGAAATCGCTCCTCCAGCCAATGCCATTGCACGACCGACGCCTCGAACAGTGCTGTCGGCGTATCGGCGTTGTATTCGAGGAGCTTCGGCGGACCGTCGCCGTTCCAGCACAGATCGAACCGTCCGTAGAGCGAGGGCTCGTCCGCTTCCCAGCTCGCCGCCGCCAGCCGGCCGAGCTCGCTTGAAACCCCGACCTCGGCGAAGCGGTTATGCACGATGACGTGCTCGACCGCCGCCTCGATCATAACTGCAAGGTCGTCCACCGCGACGTGCAGGCGCTCGATCGCGTCTGGGCTGAAGACGTAGGCCGCGTCCTCGGCCCAATAGGGTGAGGCTGTTGCTTCGTCGCGTCCCGTATCGAGATCCATACCGATGTTGGCGAGTTTGTCGCGCCAATCGGGTCGCGGTTCGAGCATGATCCGTCGCATATTGTCGCCCCGCCGATGACTAACGACCAGTCCTGATCCGGCCGAGCTCAGGTGCCCCAGAATCGCGATGACGACCGCGACGCGCGTCTCCGGTTGCAGCTCGGCCCGAATCCGCCCCGCTCGATCCCGGTCTTCACCGCCTGCAAGCCTCGGCCCGGTCCGGGATCGCTCGAGCTGCACGCGAGCGGCCTCCCCCCGACCATTCGAAAGGCCGGGCCGAGAACGCGCCCTGCGAGTTGGTTAGCTCCACCCGTCGAGCATTGCGCCGCGCTGTAGTCCCTGGCGCAATCCTCGGCCGACGCATAGACGTTGCGGTGATACTCGTTCGAGTAAGTCTTCCCGCTCGAGCATCCGCCGAGTAGCGACGCCAGACTGCCGGCCGTGCCGAGCAGCACGAGATGGACCGCCCGCGAGCGCCAGCGCGGACCAGGGCCGTTCATGGCGTCATGCTCGCGGCATTGAGCATCCCCAGGCCGATAGCAACGCCGGCTTTCATGATGCCGGCGGCAAGGTCGCCCTCCTCGATCGCGTCATAGAGGCGAGGCAGATAGCGCGCCAACGCCCAATGCCCGGCGACCTGGATGCCGAGGCCGATTAAGCCCCACAGCGCCGTATCGACGACCCCGTGCGAACTCGAGATCGCCCGGGACACGACGATCGCGTATCCGATCATGCCGCCCACGAGACCGATCGCGGCCGCTGCATTGCCGCCCCGGATCAGCTCCAGTTCACGATGAGGGGTCGAGACGGAATAGACGAAAAGGAACAGACCCGAGAGCCCTAGCCCGACGGCCAGATGGGCGAGAAACGCCAGAAGCGCCGTCAGGAAGTCAATCATCAGGTTCAGGCTCCAACCGATACAATCGATGGACTATATCCTGCCGATCGTTGAGCGAGTGTTGCCGCGAAGCCGTTAACCTTTTTGCGGTCCTCGCGCTTTCCCACCGGACCGACGCGTGTGCCGCAGCCGTGCCACCGCTTTTGCTTGCCTATGTCCGACCCTTGGGCCAAGCCTCGCGCCATGCAGAAGCCCGCCAATCCTCCCGATCTTCCTTCGACACCCGCACGCGCCGTGATCGGCCTGCTGTTGATGCTCGTGGCGACGACCAGCCTCTCGCAATTCTTCCGCGCCTCCACCAACGTCATTGCCCCGGAACTGATCCGCGACCTCTCGCTGACACCCGAGATGCTGGGGTTCGCGAATGCCTGCTTTTTCCTTGCGCTGCTCGCGGTGCAGATACCTGTTGGCATCCTCTTCGACCGGATCGGAGCGCGGCTGACGGTCGGCATCCTCGCCGTGCTCGCGATTGCGGGAACGCTGCTGCACGCCGTCGTCGAGACCGGGAGCGGCCTCGCCGCCGCTCGGTTTCTTCTCGGCCTCGGTCATGGCGGCAGCTTCATGGCCTCGATCTTCCTGGTCTCGCGGTGGTACCCGCGCCAGCGCTGGACCACCGTTCTCTCGTGGGTATGGGCCGGCAGCATGCTGGGCATTGCGGCTGCTGGCACACCGCTGGCGATTGCCGCGACGTATCTCGGCTGGCGACAGTCGTTTCTTGTGCTGACAGTCGTCTCGATCCTCGTGGCCCTGCTGTTCGTAGCGATTGTCCGCGACAGTCCACCCGGCGCGTCGGCCGCACCGCGCGAGCCGGAGCGATTGGTCGCGGCCTTGGGCGGCTTTCTCGCCATCCTCCGCCTCCCCGGCCTCGGCCGCGTGCTCGCGCTGCAATCCGTCGCCTACGCTGTGCTGACCACGATGTTGGGCCTGTGGGCTGGGACATACCTGCACGACGTCCATGGCTTCACGGCGATCGAACGCGGCCACGCCCTGATCGCGATGGCCATGGGGCAAGTTCTGGGGCTGTTGGTCATTGGTCCCCTCGACCGGCTGCTTGATACACGCAAGTGGGTGGCTGTCGGAGGCGCGACGGCAACGCTCGCCGTCTTGACGGTGCTCGCCATCTGGCCCGCCCTCCCATCACATTTCGCCGTCGCGCTGCTGGTGCTACTGGCCGCCGTCTCGGCTTACGGACCCGTCGTCGTCTCCCACGCCCGCACGTTCTATCCCGAGGCGCTCGCCGGTCGTGGCCTCAGCACCGCCAACATGGCGCAGCTTCTCGGATGCGGCCTCATGCCGATCGTGACCGGCCTCATCCCCGGGCTATTCCCTGCAGGACCGAACGGTTACGCGGTCGATGCCTACCGCTGGATTTTCGCGGCCATTGCGGCCAGTTTGCTGTTGGGCCTTCTCGGCTATCTTCGTTCGCGCGACGTGCCGCCGAGCCAAGGTACACAGGTCGCCGGCACACACGACAGGGCCGCGACCCGTTCGGGGAAGCAAAACAATTGACGACAGGGCCGCGCCGGCCCGCCAAGGAGATCTGACAATGCGCGAGCTTCTGACGAGTGCCGCGACCCTTCCCGAAGACCATGCCTCCGCCGCCCTTGCCGGTCGCGTCTGGCGCCCCGATGTCGCCGGGCCCTCCATCGTGCGGATCGAGGCCGGTCGCGTAATCGACGTCACTGCTGCCGTGCCGACCATGACCGAGCTCTGCGAAGCGTCCGATCCCGCCGCCAAGTTGCGCGGCCTTGCGGGTGACGATCTGGGCCCGCTCGATGCGATCCTCGCCAACACGCCCGAGGCCACGCGCGACGAAACGAAACCGTGGCTCCTCGCCCCGATCGACCTGCAGGCCGTGAAAGCCGCCGGTGTCACGTTTGCCCGCTCCATGCTCGAGCGCGTCATCGAAGAGCAGGCGAAGGGCGCGCCCGAGAAGGCCATCGCCATCCGTGCCGAGGTCGAGCGCCAGCTCGGCGGCGACCTCAGGCGCCTGAAGCCCGGCTCGCCGCAGGCCCTCGCTCTCAAGAAAACACTGATCGAGGCCGGCGCCTGGTCCCAGTACCTCGAGGTCGGCATCGGCGAGGACGCCGAGATCTTCACCAAGGCGCAACCGATGTCGGCCGTCGGTCACGGCATGGAGGCGGGCCTGCATCCGCGCTCGACCTGGAACAATCCCGAACCCGAGGTGGTGCTGGTGGTTGCCTCCAACGGCAGCATCGTCGGCGCAACGCTCGGCAACGATGTCAACCTGCGCGATTTCGAGGGCCGCTCCGCGTTATTGCTCTCGAAAGCCAAGGACAACAACGCGTCCGCCTCGGTCGGCCCCTTCATCCGCTTCTTCGATAAAGGGTTCGGCCTCGATACGGTGCGCGCCATGGACGTCGCCCTCGACGTCAAGGGCGAGGACGGTTTCCACATGACGGGCAAGTCCTCCATGCGCGAGATCGCTCGCGACCCAGCCGACCTCGTGTCCGAGTTGATCGGCAAGACGCACCAGTACCCCGACGGCGCCGTGCTCTACCTCGGCACCATGTTCGCACCCACCGAGGACCGCGGCGCACCCGGGATGGGGTTCACCCACAAGGCCGGCGACGTGGTGACAATCTCGACTCCGACCCTGGGCCGCCTCGTCAACCGCATGGTCATGGCCGACAAGGCCCGCCCGTGGACTTTCGGCACGGCGTCGCTGATGCGCAACCTGGCGAAGCGGGGCGTTGTCAGCTGAGCCGACTATCGCCCCGTCGGCACGCGCTTGAGCAGCAAGGCCAGCGGAACTGAGACGACGGCCGTAATGGCCATCATATAAAACGCGTTGAGGTAGCCGATCATGGCTGCCTGCCGCTGCACCTCGCGCGAAAGCGACATCAGCCCGACCGTCGTCTCCGGGTTCCAACTCGCGGGGAATGCCGAGTAGTAGAGCAAGGGCCGGTAAGGCGTCACGAACTCGGAAAGCTCGGCGTAGTTGATCGACGTCGAGCGAACGAACACGAGCACGGCGAGCGAGATGAACAGGCTCGATCCAAAGTTGCGCATCATCGTAAAGACGGCGGCGCCTTCGGTTACCTGATGCCTCGGCAGTGTCGAGAACGCCATCACCGTCATTGGTGTGAAGGCGACACTATTGCCGAGCCCCATCAAGTAGTGACTCCAGAAAACCGAGGCCTCGGTGACATTGATGTCGAACTGCGACATCCACAAGCTGCCACCTGCCTGGATCGCGAGGCCTGCCGCGATGGCAAAGCGTGGCGCTGTCCGTGTGAGCTGTGTGATGAATAGGAATGCGGTCCAGTTGCCGAGCCCGCGCGCCGCGATCAACGTGCTGATCACGTTGTCGGGGTAGCCGCGAAGATCGTGCAGCAACGTCGGAAACAGCACGAGACTCGTGAAGCTGAGCATCCCGATCACAAACGAGATAAGCGTGCCGATTGCGAAATTGCGATCGAGCAACAGCTTGGGATCGAGGAACGGCTGAGCCGCCGTCAGGCAGTGCACGACGAAGATCCAGAAGGCTAGCACGCCAATCAGCGCGCAGATCGCGATCTCGTTGGAATCGAACCAGTCGAGCCGCTGCCCGCGATCGAAGATGAGCTGCGCGCAGACGAGGGCGATCGAGAGCGCCAGAAAGCCGATCCAATCGAACCGGAGCGGCGCCTTGACGGTGTGATCCTTGAGCGCGAACCAGATACAGGTGAGCGCCGCAACGCCGGCCGGAACGATCATGAAAAACGCCGCCCGCCAGTTCCACGCATCGGTCGCCATGGCGCCGAGGATCGGACCAACGACGGGCCCGAAGACCGAGCCGACGCCCCACATCACGAGAGCGAACGGCTGCAGATGACGCGGAAAGGTCGCGATCAGGATCGCCTGGCCGAGGGGCGCGATGGGCGCACCGAACGCCCCTTGCAGTACCCTGGCGAAAATCAGCGTCTCGAGACTATTGGCTAGTCCGCAAAGAAACGACGCGAATGTGAACCCGCCCACCGAGGCGAGCATCATCGTACGCCAGCCGAGCCGGCCGGCGAGCCACGCCGTCATCGGCGTCGCAATCGCGGTCGCGACGAGATTGAGCGTGATCACCCACGATATCTCGTCCTGCGTCGCCGACAGCGTGCCGCGAACCTGAGGCAGCACCAGGTTGGCGAGCGTGATCGTCATGTTGAAGAGCATGTTGGAGAGCTGAACCATCAGCACGATCAGCCACTGCTGACCGGTGAGGCTCAGAATGCCGCCCTGGCTTGGGGGCGAACCTTCGACGGTCTGGGTCATCCTCGGGTCAGCCGGCCCGGCGAGTGCCGCGCGGCATCCGTCTCACAACTGCCGGCCGTCAGCATCGTCCAACCCCACCCGTGTTTCACGCACGCACCCAAGTTGGGAATTACGCGCTGCCGAAAGATGTCACGTCAATGTCATGATCTCGCTGGTGCGAGACACGCCCCCCGGAAACCGGCACGAGGGCGGTGTGTTCGCAGACACGCTCGGCGGTCCCGGACGCACGCATTAACGTATTGGTAAGACCTCGCTTTCCCACACCGCCTGCCGACAGTACCGTGCTTCGGTAGAGATTGAATCAAAGTGTCCGGAGCCACCCCGCGTGATGCGTAAGCTCGCTGCCCTCGCCATTGCCGCAGTCATGTCGCTCGGCGTTGCCGCCCCGCTCAATGCAGCGCGCGAGGAGGCCACCAAGCCCGCGAGCCGCCTCGAGCTTCTGGTGATCGAAGTCGCCGGATGCACGGTGTGCGACCTGGTGCGCATCCACATCCAGCCCGCCTACGAGTCCTCGCCCCGGTCGCGCCAAGTTCCGCTACGCTACGTCGACATCACCAGCCGCGATGAGATCGCGATGGGCCTCAACGAGCGCGTCGCGACCGTGCCAACGATCGTGCTCATGCGCGACGGGCGCGAGGTCGACCGGATCTCCGGTTACCTTGGCCCCGAGCACTTCTTCGTCGCCCTCGGCGAGATGATGGATCTGGCCGCCGACTGAGCCGACAGCCACTCCCCCAGGTCTATGCGGCCGGCTGCAGTTCCTTCAGCGGATACCCGCCGTTGCGCTCGTTCTGCGGACGATGTGCGCGGATCATGCGTCCGGCCTCGTCGACGCGCCCGGCTCGGAGCATTGCGCCCGCAAGCGTGTACTCGACGAGATCGCGCTGCGCCCTGCTTCCACCAAGCCGCTCATGCTCCGCCATGATCGGCACCAGTGCCGAGATCGTGCCATCCCAGTCCTGCCGCGCGAAATTGCGGAAGGCGACGGCGACAGGAGCAACGACCTCCGCTGCGGCGCCCTTCGGGCTCTCGATGATCTTGGCCAGCGCCTCTCCATTGCCTGCCATCGCATGCGCGAGCGCAGAGTGGACGTCGACGAACGCCATCGCCGGGTTGGGAAACCATTTCGCCGCGTAGGCACTGAGATCGGACCACAGTTCCGCTTTTCTGGGCTCTCCCGCCAATTCGGCCCGGAACAGGAACGAGGCGCAGTCCGTCAGCACGTTGATCTGCGGTCCCCACGCGGCGCCCGGATGCAGGTTCTCGCGATAGATCGCCCACGCCTCATCGACGCGTCCGAGTTCCATCGCCCACAGCGCCTGATGCCAGCTGACATGGCAGTGAATGTGGGCATTGCGCGGGTAATCGCGTGCCCACTCCTTCAGGTAGTCGAAGCCCGCCTTTCGCTCGCCGACCTCGTAATAGAGATGCGCGCGAATGTGAGCGCCATGGCCGTTGCGCGGGAACGACGCCATCGAGGCTTCGATGTTCTTATGCGCCCGGCCGTGCTTCCCCACCTCCATCTCGGCGAAGGCAAGCAGGCTCCGGAACCACCAGTCGTTACCGTAGGCACCCGTTAGCGGCTCCAGCAGCGCGAGCTGATCCTCCTCGCGTCCCTTGAGACCCGAGAATCCGATCAAGCCGAACACGCTCGTCGACGGCGCGAGCGCGAACGCATCGCGGGGCCACGTCTTGACGTGCTCGCGTGTCAGAGCCAAGCCGTCCATGCCACGCCCTGTCAGGATCTTCTCGAAGATCGCGATATGGCTCTGCTCGCGCGGCGTGGCATTCGGCGCTAACTCCAGGGCGCGCGCCAGCGGCACCTTCGACTCACCCGCCCGACCATAGACCTGCACCGTCCGCGCGAGCGCGATGTGGGCGAGTGCGAACCCCTCGTCCGCCGCGATCGCCGCGCGAAACGAAGCCTCGGGATCTGGATTGGCCGAAAGCAGAGCATCGACGCCGGCGACATACGCATCCCGGGCCGCAGCGGACTCGGTCGATAGCGGGTAATCGTAGCGATCTTTCTGCATGGCGGCCTCCCGGAAGAAATTCGTTGCCGGAAGTGTGCCAGCCTTCGCACGGACGCTCAATCCTCGTCGCGCTCCACGCAAATGAATTGCGCAAGCACATGGACGATCTCAAGCAGGAAACTGATGCCTACACTTCGACGACCACGTAGTCGTCCTCGATCTCGACCTTGAACGTCTCGGCGACATAGGGTCCTTCGACGAGGTTGGCGCCGTGCTCGACCTTCACGTCGAACTTCATCAACCGCATGCGCCGCGGATCGCAGTAAGAGCGGCCGGTCTTGATGTCGAACTCCCACTGGTGCCAGGGGCAGCGCACGATCTCGCCTTGGCGCTCGAGGCGGTGGTGTCCCGGTCCGTCCGATTGCACGAGGCCTGTGATGATGCCCTTGGCCAGACTGCCACCCTTGTGCGGGCACGTCTCGGAAAGCGCGTAGAACTCGCCCTTGACGTTGAACACGATCACGCCGCGCCCATCGAGCGTGACGCACTTCCTCCCGCCAGGGGCAATCTCATCCACGCGAGCGACGACGTGCCGTGCCATGCGACCAGTCCCTTGACCCTTTGTCATCGCTGCAGCGCGCGCAGCTCCCCTCATACCCCTCGCAAGAAAAGCAGGGGGTCCGGGGTCTCTCCGGCCGGGTGCGGGCGGGAGCCCGCTCGCACCGCGGCGCGATCATCTCCGGCACGGCCGTTGGCCTAAACCCGATATACGTTCAACCCGTTCTCGGCGCAGATCGCCCGATGCTGCTCGGGCGTCACTCCGGCGGGGAACGCCCGGAACGGATCATCGAAGTCCCAGTGCGGATAATCCGATGCGAACAGCAGGCGATCGTGACCGACCCAGCGCAGCGTATCGAGCAGATGGTGCCGGTCCTCCGGCTCCTCCATCGGCTGCGTCGAGATCCAGATGTGCTGCTTGATGTACTCCGACGGCCGCCGCTTCAGATGCGCCAGCTCCTCGCGATTGCGCTCGAAGATCTTGTCGAGCCGCCACGTCAGCGGCGGCAGCCATCCGAACCCGCCCTCGACAATGACCACCTTCAACTTCGGGAACTGCTCGAACACCCCTTCCATGACGAGGCTGGTCACCACGGTCTGTGCCGATGTCGAGTGTCCGCCAGCGCCTTCCTCGATGTAGTAGGAAGGCCAGCCGGCGCCCGTAACGGGGTGTCCGCTCGTCCCGAACACGTGGAACGCGACGGGGAGGTTGTGATCCTGCGCCGCGGCGTAGATCGGCCAGTAGCGGCGGTTGCCGAGCGGGTCGGACGAGCGCGTCAGGCAAAACACCTGCGCGTAGTCCTTCATATGGCCGACACGCTCGATCTCCTTGGCCGACGCTTGGCCATCCTCGTAGGGCACCACGACCGCGGCCTTCAAGCGCCGGTCCTTCGATGTCCACGCCTCCCGCTGCCACTCGTTCGTCGCCCGGCAGAAGGCGGCGCCGAGTTCGAGGTTGAGCTCACCCTGCCCCGTGTTGCCGAGCGGTCCGAGCACACCCAGCTCCACCCCCGCCGGATCGAGATACTGCTTCTGCATCAGCTCCAGCGACGAGCCCGGACGCCCCGATCCGTCCTCCGGCCAGGCGTCCCGGCGGGATGCGAGCGGCGCCGACTTCGGATAGGGCTCGACCGAGGGGCTACCATGCCTGCGGCGAAAACCGTAAGTCATGGCGTGGTCCCACCACTTCTTTTCGAGGTGAGGCTTCAGGCAATTGAGCGACTTCACCGCGGGGTGGATGTCGCTGTCGACGATGGCGAGACGGTTTGTCGGCTTCGAGGCGCTATCGGCGACGGGTGGGGAATCGAGCGGCATGGCGACCTCCGGAGGTCAAGAGATGGTCAAGCGGGGATACGTGGCGAGCGGATTATCGATCAGGATCTTCTTGCGTAACGCGGAATCTATGCCTGACGGCAACATAGCATCGCCATCGTGCTGCCAGTGAGGGAAATCCGAGGCGAACAGCAGCATATCCTCTGATGGAAGCTGGTCGACGATGCGCGCCAGCATCTCCGAATCGGCGGGGGCGTCGAACGGCGCTGTCGTCAGCCGGATGTGGTCCTTCACGATCTCGCTCGGGAGGCGATCGATCCACGGCGTCTCCATGCGCGTGCCTCGCCAGAACTTGTTCAGCCGCCAGAGGTAAGGCGGGAGCCAGGTCACGCCCGATTCGATCAGCACCGCCTTGAGCTTCGGATACTTGAGGAAAACGCCTTCCATCACGAGGCTGCCGACCTGCGCATGCATCGCCAGTGACGAGGCGGCATAGTCCTCGGCCCAGTAGCTCGGCCAGCCTGAGCCCGTGACGGCGTGGTGATAGCTCGACCCGGCATGGATGCCGATCGCAAGGCCATGTCGCTCGCACGCTTCGTAGATGGGCCAGAAGCGACTTTTTCCGAGTGGCTCCTCGGTTCCCGCGATGAAGAGGGCCTGCACAAAGCGCTTGTCGGCGGCGCATCGCTCGACCTCGGCGACGGCCTTCTCGACCGATTGATAGGGCACCACGACCGAAGCCCGGAACCGCGGGTCCCGGTCGAGCCACTCGTGCCGCACCCAGTCGTTGACGGCGCGAGCGAACGCCGCTGCCATGTGCTCGTCTCGGATCATTTGAACGGCATAGAGGCAGTTCAGGATGGCGTAACCGAAGCCATGGCTGTCCAGCAGCGCCTTGGCGGTCCGGCCAGCGTCCTGGTCCGCCTTGTCGCGAGCGTAGTCGGGGCGCGAGGTCAGCGGCGCGTTCTTGGGGTAGGCGATGGTCGCGAACTCGTCGACGCCGCGCACGACGACGGTCTCGCTCCAATAGCTGTCCATGTAGCGGCGAAGCGCATCGATCGAAGGCACGCGGGGGTGCACGTCACAGTCAATGGCACCCGCCCATGAGCGGATCTGGTCGGTGGTCACGCGTCGCTCCGGCTGGCTTGTCCGGACAGTGTTCCACGCCTTGCACGATGTTTCCAGTCCCGACCTCACGCCGGGCAGAACGGACGGTTTGCCCCGGTTCGAGCCGATGGCTGCAGAGATCACGCTTTCGTGAATTGAAACGATGCGTTTCGGATTTGACTTGGCTAGTGAACGATGTTTATATTCACCTCATCGGACGGGCCAAACACCAGACGGACCCACCGGAAGAGACACACGAGACACCCCGGAGACACCCCATGAAGACGATCTTCGCCTCGATCCTCGC